>ERZ1643251.4122-NODE-4122-length-12875-cov-7.845476_pt1 | contig 12875 bp, 10 predicted proteins | sample MGYA00579261_ERZ1643251 | MGnify/ENA primary metagenome ERZ1643251 (study PRJEB29033, sample SAMEA4952267) | chicken gut metagenome | biome: Broiler Chicken; feature: Gastrointestinal Tract; material: Caecum | place: Ireland | collected 2018 | study: Broiler... | reverse complement strand
AACGGCATTTTTAGGCTGCGAAAAAGTCTGACAAGACTTTTTCGACAGCCTGAACGGGCCGGCTCTTCCGAGCCGGCCCGTTCTCAACACACTTGCGGGTATGTTCAGTCTTTCCCAAATGTAGGCGGCGGAGCCAGGACCCGTTTTGGAGCCCCGCCGCCTAAGGAGGGATAGAACGCGTACGCTACTTGCGGAGCTCCCGCTGACGGACGTCAGTGAAGTACTCCTTTGTCAGTTTCGCCACCACCGGGGCCAGCAGGAATACAGCGATGAGGTTGGGGATGGCCATAAGGCCGTTGAGGGTATCGGCGATGTTCCAGGCGATCTGCAGCTCCATGGTTGCGCCCACGATGACGATCAGAGAGAAGATAACCTGGTAAACCTTGGAGGCCTTATGGCCCAGCAGGAACTCCCAGCAGCGGGTGCCGTACAGTCCCCAGGTCAGAATCGTGGACAAGGCGAACAGCGTCAGGCACACAGCTACGACGATGCCGGGGATCGCGCCGGAGAACACGGATGTGAAGCCCTGGATGGTCAGGGCCGCGCCGGTATCGGTGCCGAACTGGATGTTGTCCACACCCACGCCCAGCAGCACCACCAGGGAGGTCATGGAGCAGACCACGATGGTGTCCATGAAGACCTCGAACACACCGTAAATGCCCTGCTCCACCGGGTGATTCACGTCGGCGGCGGCGTGGGCGATGGGGGCGGAGCCCATGCCGGCCTCATTGGAGAAGATACCCCGGCCGACGCCCCTGATGATGGCCTCACGGATGCCTACGCCGGCCAGACCGCCGGCCACGGCGGAGGGGTTGAAGGCGCCTACAAAGATAGCCCGGAAGGCGTGGGGGATCTCGGCGAAATTCGCAATGATCACGATGATCGACGCGGCCACATAGATAATGGCCATAACGGGAACCATCAGGGCGCACACGTCGCCCAAGCGCTGGATGCCGCCCACCAGAACGATGAAGACGATGATGGCGCAGATCACGCCCACCACGATGGCAATGATATTCTGCTGGGACTCCGTGGTGGCGACCACGCCGCTGATGGCCTCGTTGATGGTGCCGGCAATGGTGTTGATCTGAGTCAGGTTGCCGAGGCAAAGCCGCCGAAGATGGCAAAGATCACCGCCAGCCAGGTCCACTTCTTGCCCAAGCCGTTGCGGATGTAGTACATGGGACCGCCCACCCAGTCGCCGTCCTTGTTCCGCTCACGGTACTTGACAGACAGGGTGACCTCACAGTACTTGGTGCACATGCCCAGCAGGGCGGACAGCCACATCCAGAACACGGCGCCGGGACCTCCAAGGGCGATGGCGCCGGAGACGCCGGCGATGTTGCCGGTACCGATGGACGCCGCCAGGGCTGTACACATGGCCTTGAAGGGAGAGACGGCGCCGGCCTTCTTCTCCGTTTTCTTCAGAGCCTTGCCCAGCGTGTTCTTCATGATGTGGATGAAGTGTGTAAACTGCGGGAAGCCGTTGCGAATTCCCACATATAAGCCCACGCCCATGATCAATATCATGGCCGGGGCGCCCCAGATGAAGCTGTTGATAGCGCGCTCTATGCCATTTTCGCCTAGTATCAGCTCGTACAGTCTCTCCATGCTCTGATCTCTCCTTCCTCTCTCCTTCACAAATTCTTAATACACACCAGAGCAGATGGAGACGCAAAAAGAGCACCGCGCAGCGGTGCTCCCCATCAGAAAACAGCAATCCTCCCTCTGCCGCCACACCGACGGAGGTTCGGAATACACTGCGCTTTCTGTCCTTTTGCCTGAGAGATCACGGGGGTAGGCCGCTTGCACCTTCGGCACCTGCCCTGGGGCAGGTTTCTCCAGAATTCCATCCAACCGCGGTCCCGCCTTTCGGCACCCGCACGTTTCACGTCTTTGGCGAAACCGGGCATCGCTTCTATCTGCCCGATCTCTTCTCCCGCGGTCTTCTCATGGTATGTACTTGTGGTTTCATTGTAACAGGTGATTGGCCTGTCTCACAACGCCGAATCGCTATTCTTAGCAAAATCTTAACGAAAATTGTATTAAAATTTATAAATTCTTAACACACGGCGCATCCCGGGACACTTCCTTTGCAGCCACGCCGGCCGATATGCGCGTTCCCGCACCCAGAGCCCGCCCGCTGAATCATCAGCTCGCATAGGCAAACACCTCCTGGTTCTTGACGAATCAGAAAGACTTGGTATAAAATAGTTTCGATAAAGATTCCGCTGATCGTATGTGCTTCAGGCATTTGCCGTCTGAAACACGGAAAGGAGCTTGCCATGACGCTGTCCGACGCCATCACCGCCCGCACCTCTCTCCGCAGCTACCTACGGGTTCCTATTTCCGCAGAGCAGCGCCTGGAGCTGGGCAAAACCATTGATCAGTCCAACCAGCGGGCCGGGCTTCACATCCAGCTCATCTGCGATCAGCCGGAGCCCTTTGCCTCTCTGACAAAAAGCTACGGGATGCTCACCGGCGTGACCAACTACCTGGTCTTTGCAGGACCGGAGACCGATCCCGACCTGGACGAGAAGTGCGGCTACTATGGCGAGCGGATCATCCTCACCGCCACCACCATGGGCTTGGGCACCTGCTGGGTGGGCGGCACCTATGACCGGGACTTCTGTCTGCGGCACCTGGAGCCCGGGGAGCGGCTGGTCTGTGTAGCCGCCATCGGCCACGTGCCGGCGGAGCGCGGCGGCCGGGAAAACCTGATCCACAACGTGACCCACCGGTCCGTCAAGACCGCGGCGGAGCTGGCCTCCGGCCTCAGCCATGCTCCCGCCTGGTTCATGGCCGGCATAGCCGCCGTACAGCGGGCCCCCTCCGCCCGGAATCGCCAGGCCTACCGCTTTGTGAAGAAACGGGACAACTCCGTGGTGGCCCATCTGACGGAGGAGACGCCCTTCGGCCTGGTGGACCTGGGCATCGCCAAGCTCCACTTTGAGCTGGGGGCCCACGGCGGCGCCTGGACCTGGGGGGACGGCGGCGTATTTCACAAAGCGGCGGAGGAAAAATCCTGCGGCGCGGTGATCTGGCGGATGTCGGAGGGGCGGCGGGAATACCTGCTCGCCCGGCACAACGGCGGTCACTGGAGCTTCCCCAAGGGCCACGTGGAGAGCGGCGAGAGCGAGGCGGATACCGCCGCCCGGGAGATCCGGGAGGAGACAGGGCTCACCGCCCGGGTGGACACCTCCTTCCGCCAGATGGTGACCTACTATCCCAAGTCCGGCGTGGTCAAGGACGTGATCTTTTTCCTGGCCTCCCCCACCGGCGGCACAGAGCACGCACAGGAGGAGGAGATCGCCCAAATCGGCTGGTTCTCTTTTCAGGAAGCCCGGTCTCTGGTAACCTTTGCCACCGATGAGGAGGTCCTCCTGGCGGCAGAAAGCTGCCTGGCCCAGCGGGCGGCAGAAACGTAAGGGGCGGACCAAATTCCATTCGCAACGGCATGAGCCTCCTGTGCGGCGCGGCACAGGAGGTTTTTCCATGGCCGAAAAAAGTCCGGCGGGGAGGTATCGCCCAAATCGCCGTCATCTATTGTCATTTCAGGAAAAAGTGGTAGAATACGGACATAAAGTTCCGGCCATTGCAAACGGGGCCGTGCCCGCTGTCAAATCTTCCGCGGCGCGGCGGCGGGAAAAGGGAAAGGGGAGACCGGTTTGAGCCAATTCACGCACTTCATCTCCGTGGGAAAGGAGCGGCTGCGCTGCGGCTACACCACAGGGACCTGCGCCGCGGCGGCGGCCCGGGGGGCCGCGGAGCTGCTGCTGCGCGGAACATATCTGCCCGCGGTGCGGATCGACACGCCGGCGGGAATTCCGGTAGACGCGGAGCTGGAAGCCTTTTCCGCCGGCCCGGGCTGGGCCTCCTGCGCGGTCCGTAAGGACGGCGGCGACGACCCGGATATCACCGACGGCGCCCTGATCTTTGCCCGGGCGGAGGTCATTCCCGGACCGGATGTGGTCATCGACGGCGGCCCGGGGGTCGGCCGGGTGACACGGCCCGGCCTGGATCAGCCCCCCGGCGCGGCGGCCATCAACTCCACGCCCCGCCGGATGATCGCCGAACAGGTCAGGGCCGCTCTGGACCAGGCGGGAGCAACCCACGGATTGCGAATCATCATTTCCGTTCCCGAGGGGGAGCGATTGGCAAAGCGCACCTTCAATCCCCGCTTAGGCATCGAGGGCGGGATCTCCATTCTGGGCACCAGCGGCATTGTCCGCCCCATGAGCGAGGCCGCCATCATTGACTCCGTCCGCCTGGAGCTGAACATGGTCCATGCCGCCGGCGGGCGGGACGTACTGGTCACCCCGGGCAACTACGGCGCGAGCTTTTCCCATGAGCGGCTGGGCCTGAGCCTCAAGCAGTGCGCCCAGTGCAGCAACTACATCGGCGAGGCCATTGACTACGCGGCCGGGCTCGGCTTTCAGAGCTTTCTGCTGGTGGGCCATCTGGGCAAGCTGTGCAAGGTGGCCTCAGGGATCATGAACACCCACTCCCATGTCGCGGACGGCCGGCGGGAGAGCCTGACGGCCCACGCCGCCCTCGCAGGGGCAGCGGGCGATACCCTGAACGCCATTTTTCACGCGGCGACCACCGACGCCGTGGTGGATCTTCTGGACCAGGCGGGTCTGCGGGAGGCTGTGATGCGCTCCCTTGCGGCGGCCCTGGGCGAGGCCCTGGAGCACCGGGCGGGTGGAATGGCCGTCGGCGGCGTGTTTTTCACAAATCAGCACGGCCTTCTGGGGATGACCCCGGGAGCTGCGGCGCTGATGGAGCGGCACAGGATCCCCCCCGTGGAATGGGCGGGAGAGAAAGGAAACAGCGATAAGGTCTGATAATACTCTTTCAGAGGCCAAAAAGAGGACCACGCCGCAAAGCGTGGTCCTCTCAGGCTGTCGAAAAAGTCTTGTCAGACTTTTCGACAGCCTAAAAATGCCGTTACTTTCCCACTGCTCCGCAGTGTGAAAGTCCCCACTTCGTGGGCCGCACGCCTTGCACAGCAAGGCTTTGCGGGGCATTCGATTGGATTCGAGGCGGGCTTTGCCCCCTCGAGCTCCCCCTGCGCTGTGCAGCTTTTCACTTCTGGAGAGAGTTCTTTGACACACTGAGAGGGCCACGCCTTGCGGCGTGGCCCTCTTTTGTCCCTCATTCAGATTTCACTCTTCTCTAAGACCTCGCCCAGGTCCAGGGGGATGCCGTCGTTCCACAACCGCTCCAGGGAGTAGAAGGCCCGGGCCTCGTTGTCAAATACGTGGACCACCACGCAGCCGTAGTCCAGCAGCACCCAGGTGCCGCCCCGGTGGCCCTCCCGGTGGAGGGGCTTCTCCTCCGCCTCCTTCTCCAGCCGCTCCTCCACCGCGTCGCACAGGGCGTTGATCTGGGCGCTGCTGGCGCCGGTGCAGATGACAAAGTAGTCCGCCAAGGTAGTCAGGGCAGTGACCTCCATGACCTTGATGTCCTCGCCCTTCTTGCTGTCAAGGGCCTTGGCCGCCAGGATCGCGATTTCTTTCGGTGTCATAGTCCATCCTCACTCTTTCTGTTCTTTTATCTCTCTTGTCAGTAAGGTCTCACAGCCAGCCGGGAGGCTCCTCATCCGCGCTGGGCTCCGCCGGTGTGTCCGGCTCCTCCGGCAGCTGGGCGGACCCATCTCCGGTCCCGCTGTCCGGCACACCGGCGCCGTCAGCCCCGCTGCCGCCATCGGTCTCACCAGCTCCCCCGGCGCTCTCCTCCGCGCCGCCGGTCTCACCGGTCGCCCCGCCGTCTCCGGGAACCGTGGGCTCACTGCCGGTGTCCGTGGTCCCGGTACCGCCCGTCCCGTCGGCGCTTCCAGTGGTATCGCCGGTCCCCTCGGACCCCGTTCCCTCCGGAGGCAGGGCCGGCTGAATGGGTGTACCGCTCTCATCCGTGTAGACAATGTTCCCATTTTCATCCAGGATATAATAGTTGCCCAGCTCGTCCTGGAGCACCTCCGGCTCCGTGGGCGGGGTGCCGTAGACGATGTTCCCATTGTCGTCATAGTACGCCTCTCCCCGCCGAACCGCCATGATGGCGTTGTGCTGGGTGTCACGGAGGGACCCGGTGGAGGAGGCGATGTCCCCGTTGGAGAGGATGCTCATGGCGTCCAGCATGGAGGTGGTCACGTCCTGGAGGTAGGGGTTGAACCGCTCGTTGACCAGCTCCACCACCTGGTTGGGGTAGATGGTCACGTAGGACTGCTCCTGGGAGGTGGCCCGGCTCCAGGCGGAGGCGTAGTAATTGGCCGGGATGGTGCAGGTGTAGACATTGTCCATGTCCAGGGCGCCGCCGCCGTTGAGGCCCAGGGCCTGGGCGGCAAACCAGACGATGGAGCCGAAATCCAGATCCGTCTCCACATTCTCCATGGCCAGGTCGATATACGCCTTGATCTTGCCCCAGTGCTCCAGGCTCAGGCACTCCTGGATCAGAGCCTTCATGAAATCCTGCTGGACCTGAACCCGCTTGATGTCTCCCTCCGCGTACCGCCGGAAGCGGACCAGCTCCATGGCGGACTCGCCGTCCAGCACCTGCAGGCCCTCCTCCAGATGGATGTGGAGGTCCTGCCAGTCGTCGTCATAGTTCATGTCCTGGGGCACGTAGAACTCCACGCCCCCCACCAGGTCCACCAGCTCCACGAACATGCTCAGCTCCACCTTCACATAGAAGTCCGGGGTAAAGCCCACCAGGCGGCTGATCTGGGTCTTCAGCGCCCCGATGCCGTCTGAATAGCGGGAATAGACCGAGTTGATCTTCTTGATGTCCCAGGAGGCGTTGATCATGGTATCCCGGGGGATAGACATGATGCTCACATTCTGGTTCTTGGTGTCGTAGGTGGCCACCATGATGGTGTCGGTGTTGCCGTCCCCCATATCGGTACCCACCAGGAGGAAGGTGTAGACCCCCTCCTTCCGCTCTCCGGAGACGGTGGGCATGTCGCCGGTGTAGCCGTCATCGGGGTAGAGCTCATCATCCGTGGGCTCCGCGGGCTCCTCCGGCTGCTCCGGGACGGTCTCCTCCGGCTCCACGGGGGCGGTGGGAATCTCCGGGGGCTTGATCCAGCCCCGCAGGGCGATGGTCCCCCCCACCACAAAGGCGAGCAGGCAGCAGACCACCGTGGTGATGACCTTTCCCTTCCGTGAGCGGAAAAACCGGCCGCATCCAGCGCGGAAGGCGTCCAGCTTTCTCCCCTCCCCGCCGGTCTCCTCAGCGAAGGGGTCTCCCAACTCCTCCGCCGGGACGGTCTCCGCCTCAAAGGGGTCCTCCCCCTCCGGGGCGGCGCTCTCCGTGGAAGCGGGACCCTCGGCGAAGGGATCTCCGACGCCTGCGGCGGGCTCACGGGTCACATTCTGATCGAAAGGATCGCCCTTTTCCCCGGCGCCGGGGGTAAAGGGGTCCAGCTCCCGCTCTCCGGGAACGTTCTCCCCCCGGGGCGCTTCTCTTTTTCCTTTATATCGGCCCAACATACTCTTCTCTTTATCCTTTCAGAATCGTCCTCTCGCCGGGATTTACAGCCATCCCGGCGGCTCCGTGTCGCCGCTGCCGGAGGCGCTGCCTCCTCCGTTCGCCGCGCCGCTGTCGGCGGTCCCTCCGGTCTCACTCCCGGAATTTGTCGTGCTGTCACCGGCGGCAGCGCCGGTATCGCCGCCGCTCCCCTCGTTCGGAAGGACGGGCTCCGGCGGAAGCTCCGGCTCCCCGCCGCCGTCACCAGAGGGATCCGCGGTCCCGCCGGACTCCGTGCCGGTGGACGCCCCACTGCCGCTGTCGGAACCAGGCGCAGTCCCGTTTTCCGTCTCGGGGTCAGCGGTGGCGCCGCTCTCCGTTCCCGGGTCCGCGGCACCGCCGCCGGTACCGCCATCCCCAGCCCCGCTCCCCGTCTCCGGCAGGGTGGGCTCCGTCTCCGGGGCGGCCTCCGTCCCGGAAGAGCTGGAGGAAGCAGAGCTGCTGGAGCTGCTGGAACTACCAGAACTACTGGAGCTGGAAGTCCGCACCGGCGCGCTGGCGGCGCTGCTGTCGGCCAGGGTGCCGTTGGTGATCCCCAGGGAACCGTTCTTGTTCCGGTACATGATCTGGAGGTCGTCCTCGGTGATCTCCCGGGTGTAGGGATTGAAGTGCTGGTTGATCAGCTCCGCCATCCCCGCGGGGTCCGCGAAGGCGTAGGACTGGTTGTTGTGGTAGGTCCGGCTCCAGGCGTAGCTGTTCAGATCCCCGGGCATGGTGAAGAACTGGATGTTCTCCACATCCAGGCCCATGGCCTGCTGGGCAAACCACAGGATGTTGTTCAGGGGGATGTCCGTCTCCACATTTTCAAACAGGATGTTGGCGAAGGCGCTGACCTTGGTCCAGTTCTCCAGCTTCAGGCACTGGGCCGCCACCGCCTTGAGGAAGGCCTGCTGGACCTCCACCCGGGTGGTGTCTCCATAGTTGGTGCCGTCGCTGTTCTGCCGCCAGCGGACCACCTCCATGGCGTCCTCCCCGTCCAGGAGGCGGTAGCCCTTCTCCTGGTGGATGTGGAGGTCCTGATAGGGGTCGTCGTAGTTCATGGTGAAGGGGACGTCGAACCACACGCCGCCCAGGGCCTCCACCACCCGGCCCACAGCCTCCCACTCCACCATCACGTAGAAGTCCGGCGTCACGCCGGTGAGGTAGCTCACCTGGGTCTTCAGCCCCTCGATCCCCCCGCCGCTGGACTCCTTGGCGGAGTAGACAGAGTTGACCCGCTTGATATCCCAGGAGACGTTGACCATGGTATCCCGGGGGATGGAGAGGAAGTTCACCGCCTGGTTGGCTACGTCGTAGGACACCAGCATGATGGTGTCCGTGCTGCCGCTGGAGGTATCCTCCCCCACCAGGAGGAAGGTGTAGTAGTCCTCCTTCCGCCCGGCAGGCGTAGCCGGCTCCTCCTCCTGGTCCGTCTCGGTCTCCTTAACAGGAGCGGTCTGCTCTTTATCCTCCTCCCGGGCGGGGAGGGTATTTTTGCTGACGTCCGGGGCCCGGACAAGGGCAGTCCACACCCCTGCCACGATCAGGGCCAGGGCCGCCACAGACCCCGCCGCGATGAGCGCGATCTTCTTCGCCCCCAGCTTCCGCCGGGGCTGCTTTCCCACAGGGAGGATATCCCGATCCTCCGCGCCCCCGGCCCCACCCTGGCCAAGGGCTTCCTCCAGGTCCAGACCGTCCGTCTGGACCTCGCTTCTCTTTTCCGGCTTGGGGGCTTCTCTCTTTCCTCTGTACCGGCCCAGCATAGTCTCTCTCCTATCCTTTCCAGCTGTGTTGTTTCTTACTCCCCGCCGGTCTCACCGGCGGCCGCCTCTCCACCGCTCTGGGGAGCGGCGGGGTCTGTCCCACCGGTCCCCTGATCCGGCAGGGCGGGCTCCGGCGGCAGTTGAGGCTCGGTCCCGGCTCCCTGGTCCGCTGCGGCGCCGCCGGCGCCGGGGTCCGTCCCCGGATCGGTGACCGTGCTGTCCCCTGTCCCCGGGTCTGTCGGCGTGCCGCCGCCTTCGTCCGGATCGGTGTCCGTGCCGCCGTCACCGGGGTCTGTTGCGGAACCATCCCCCTCGCCGGGGTCTGTTGTTCCGTCACCGGTACCGGGATCGGTGGTCTCGCCGTCTCCCGTCCCGGGATCGGTGGTACCGTCGCCGGTCCCGCCGTCCTCGGGGAGGACTGGCTCCTCCTCTACAGGCTCTTCCTCCGCGGGCTCCTGCGTCTCAGTGGACCCGGAGGTCGAACCGGAGGAGGAACCTCCGGAGCTGGAGGAACCGGATGAGGTGGGGTTTGCCCAGCGGGAGTCCAGCAGCGTGCCGTTGGTCACGTAGCAGGACCCGTCGCTGTTGCGGACGATCACCTGCAGGTCCTCCTCGGTAATGTCCCGCAGATAGGGGTTGAACTGCTCATTGAGAAGGGGCAGCATCTCCTCGATGTCCGCGAAGACGTAGCTGCCGCCCCGGTGGGTCCGGGACTCGTTGGGCATGGTGCAGGACTGAATGGTGTCCGCGTCCATCCCCAGGGCCTGGGAGGCGAACCACATGAGCTCACCCAGCTGGAGGTCTGTCTCCACATGGTCCATGAAGATGCGGACAAATTCCCCGATCTTCGTCATGTTGCCCAGCTGCAGGACCTCCTTGGCCATGGCCTTCAGAAACACCTGCTGGGTCTCCGTGCGTCCCAGGTCGCCATTCGCGTAGCCGGGCGTTACGCCGTCGGAACGGGTGTTGTCATGGCGGTAGCGGATCACGCCCATGGCCTGCTCTCCGTTGAGGACCTGGAGGCCCTCCTCCAGGTGGATGTGCAGGTCCTGGTAGGGGTCGTCATAGTTCATATCCCGGGGCACGTCGAATTCCACGCCGCCTACGGCGTCCACCAGCTCCCCCACAGCCTCCCACTCAATGATGACGTAGAAGTCCGGGACAATGCCAGTGAGATACCCCACCTGGGTCTTCAGCCCCTCGATCCCGCCGCCGTTCTCCTCGCTGGCGTTATAGACGGAGTTGATCTTCTTGGTCGACCAGGACACATTCACCGCCGTATCCCGGGGAATGCTCATCATGTTCACCTGATCATTTGCCACATCATAGGATACCAAAATCAGGGTGTCCGTATTCCCGCCGCCGCCGGTGTCCCGACCAATCAGCAGGAAGGTGTAGTAATCCTCTTTCCGCCCGGCGGCAGTCTCAGGCCCCTCGCTCTCCTCCGTCTCCCCGCCGCCGGTCTGTACGCCGGGGCGGTCGTTCTGGCTGACGTCCGGGGCCCGGACAAAGGCGGCCCATACCCCCGCCACGACCAACGCCAGGGCGGCGACGGTTCCGGCAGCTATGAGGGCGGCCTTTTTCCCTCCAAGCTTCTTCCGCTTCTTTTTTCTTCTTTTTGTTTTTGTCTCCTCCTGAAAGGGATCACCGCCGGTATGCCACCCGCTCCCGCCGGCCTGATGCTTTCCTCTGGTTCCGCTCATGGTCGCTTTCCTTTCAAATAGTCCCTCGCCAACACACTGTTGGGATGCACCGGCATCCCCTTTTTCGCCAGATCCTCCACCGCCATGGTGAAGCCCAGCAGCAGCGCCCCGTCCAGATCCTCAAAGGCCAGGCGGCGCAGCTCCGTCAGGTCGCAGAAGTCCCGGGTGGGCTCGATGTAGTCCGCCAGATAGATGATCTTCTCCAGCAGCGTCATGTCCGCCTTGCCGGTGGTATGCCAGCGGATGGCGTCCCGGACCTCCCCGCTGACGCCGAAATCCGCGTAGGCCACCGCCGCGCCGGTGATGGCGTGGAGGAGCTTCCCCTCCCGCCGCTCTGCCGCGTCCGGCTCTATACCATATTGACGGCAAAGGGCCAGCTGAAGTTCCTTGTCAAATTTTTTTGTGCAGTCGTGGAGGAGGGCGGCCCGGCGGGCGGATTCCTCGTCCGCGCCCCAGCGCAGGGCCAGAGCCGCCGCCGTCTCCTCGGTGCCCAGCACATGGGGGATGCGCCGGGGGTCCAGCATACTCAGCGCCACGCACCGCAGATCCTCCAGGTCCAGCCGCCGCAGGTCGGCGTTCGTTCCGTACAGCCCCTCCCGCAGGATGCAGCCGTACACCGCCGGGGCAAGGAACTCCCGCCCCTGTCCCGCGGGGAGCATCTGACGCAGGCGGGTGGAGGAGATGTCCACCACTTCCTGAAGATCCACAAACTTCACGTGGGCGCCGAACTTCCGTTCCAGCCTCCGCTTCTGGGAGGCAAAATCCCCGGCGCTGTCCAGGGCGCTGCGGTGAAAGGCGCAGAGGGTACACAGCTTGGCAATCTCCTCCGGGTGCCGCCACTGGTGGAAGGTGAGAAACATATCCGTCCCCAGCAGCAGGAACAGCTCTCCCTTGGGATACAGCGCCCGGATCTCCCGAAGGGTGTCCAGGGTGTAGCTCTTCCCCTCCCGGCGAAGCTCCAGGTCCGAGGCCTCCGCCACACCGTCCAGGTTCAGGGCCTGGACGGCAAAACGTGTCATCTCCAGCCTGTGCTCCGGCCCGGCCACGTCCTCCGTCAGAGCCTTGTGGGGCGGGACACGGGTGGGAATCAGCAGCAGCTTGTCCAGCTCCAGCGCCTCGGCCGCCTGGCGGGCCGCCGCCATATGTCCCCTATGAATGGGATTAAAAGTCCCCCCGTATATGCCGATCTTCACAGGTCTTCCCCTTTTCTGTGTCTGAATCAATGTCCAATCTGATCTACAGCCGTAAATCAAACTTTAACATAACACATGCGTTATGTCAATCGCCCTTCGGCTTCTTTCCGGGCTTGTCCCGGAGCAGCTCGATCTTCCGCTTGCTCTTGTCGTAGTGCTGGCGGTAGAGGACGAACTTGCTGCCGATGACCTGGACCTGCTCGCTGCGGGTCAGGCGGGAGAGCTCGTCGCAGGCCTCCCGGGCGGTGAGGAGGGAATTTTCCAGCACACGGCACTTGATGATCTCCCGGGCCTCCAGGGCGTCGTTGGCCTGCTTGATCAGGTTCTCCGTGATACCGTCCTTGCCGATGATGACGATGGTGTCCAGCGTGTTGGCAATGCCGCGCAGCTGGGCGCGCTGCTTGCTTGTCAGTTCCATTCTTTACCTCTTTATTCCATTATTTATCTATACTTCGTACCGCTGCCGGCTCCGCCGGCAAGAGGTGGATCTTTCTTTTCTCAGTTATTTGGGGAGTTTCGCGCTCCGGCGCGAGTAACTTTTTCGACGCCGAAAAAGTCACCAAAAAGGCGCCGGGGACACCCCGGTCCCCGATTTTTTGTCTCAATCGGTCTCTATCAGGTTTGGTACTTCTCTGCCACTGAATCAGGTTTTTGTCATCTGATCTACAGTTTGGTGGTCAACGATGCTTCGGCCTCCGGCCCTGTTAAAG
>ERZ1643251.4121-NODE-4121-length-12876-cov-8.567506_pt1 | contig 12876 bp, 13 predicted proteins | sample MGYA00579261_ERZ1643251 | MGnify/ENA primary metagenome ERZ1643251 (study PRJEB29033, sample SAMEA4952267) | chicken gut metagenome | biome: Broiler Chicken; feature: Gastrointestinal Tract; material: Caecum | place: Ireland | collected 2018 | study: Broiler... | reverse complement strand
CGTCCACCCGGTGGCCCTCCAGGAGCCAGGCCTTGACGATCTTCTTCTGGAACTTGTAGGTGAACTCCTCCAGGTACTGGTCCATATCGGGATAGGTCTCCAGATACTTCTCGTGCCAGTGGTCGATCATGGCGTTCCAGCGCTGCTCACGGACGTTCTTGTCGTCGGTGTCCATGGCGGCCTTGGCCTCGTCCATGAAGTTGGCCACGATGTCGTCGAAGAGCTCCTGGTTGAAGTCGGCGTGGGGGTAGTCGAACTTGGGCTTGCCGATCTCGGCCACCATCTGGTTGATGAGGGCCACCTGCTTCTGGTTCTCCTCGTGGGCCATCTGGATGGCCTTGAACATGGTGTCGTTGTCCACCTCGTTGGCGCCGGCCTCGATCATGACCACCTTCTTGGCGGTGGAGACCACGGTGACGTCCATATCGGAGACCTTGGCCTGCTCCTCGTCGGGGTTGACCACCAGCTTGCCGTCCACCAGGCCCATCTTCACCGCGCCCACAGGGCCGTTCCAGGGGATGTCGGAGATGGCCAGGGCGGCGGAGGTGCCGATGAGGGCGGCGATCTCAGGGGAGCAGTCCCGGTCCACGCTCATGACCGTGGCCATGATGGCCACGTCGTTGCGGAAGTCGCCGGGGAACAGGGGGCGGATGGGACGGTCGATGACCCGGCTGGTGAGGATGCCCTTCTCGCCGGGGCGGCCCTCACGGCGCATGAAGGAGCCGGGGATGCGGCCCACGGCGTACATCTTCTCCTCAAAGTCCACGCTCAGGGGGAAGAAGTCGATGCCGTCCCGGGGCCGGGGGGCGGCGGTGGCGGTGACCAGCACGGTGGTCTCCCCGTAGGTGACCAGCACGGCGGCGTTGGCCAGCTCCGCCAGCTTGCCCACCTCCAGCGACAGGGGGCGGCCGGCCAGGTCCATGGTGTACTTGCGGTAGTTGGGGAACTGCTTCTTGGTGATGATGGTAGACATGGCGTGCTCCTTTTCTCAAAAATTTTTGTAGGCTGGGAGCCGCCTTTTAGCACTTGATCTCACCGCCGCGCGGCCGCGGCCCGGCGGCAAGATCAACTGCTAAAAAGGAAACCGGCTCCCGGCGCGGGGGGATGCGCGGGGAAGGGGGGACGATGAAAACGCGGGGAGAGGGCTCGTGGCCCTCCTCCCCGCGCTGTTCACTTACTTACGGATGCCCAGCTTGGCGATGAGGGCGCGGTAACGCTCGATGTCCTTCCGGGCCAGGTAGTCCAGGAGGCTGCGGCGCTTACCGATCATCTTGTACAGGCCCCGGCGGCTGTGGTTGTCGTGGGTGTGCTCCTTCAGGTGCTCGGTGAGCTGATTGATCCGCTCGGTGAGGATGGCGACCTGAACCTCCGGGGAGCCGGTGTCGGTCTCGTGGGTGCGGTTGGCCTCGATGATGGAGGTCTTCTGCGCTTTCTGCATCATGGGAAATGATCCACCTTTCATAAAATTCTCCGCATGCCGCGGCCGGGGCAGGTGTCGCCGCCGGCGAGGCCATGGGAACGATCTTCGGCACTTGGCGCGCCGTACCGATTCACTATAGCACAGGCTTTCCTTATTGTAAAGAGAAATTTTCCTTTTTATTCAGCATATTTGCATGGGTTTCGCAGGGAAACTTCTGAAATACTATTTTAAATAATATTTTATTTTGCCGCCGCGCGGCGGAAAGCGAAAGCGTAGAAGGGCTGTTTGCCCCCACGGCGGCGGGACGAGAAAAGCCCCGGAGGGTCACTCCGGGGCTTTTCCCTGTTTGGGAACAATTCATGGCTGTCAAATCGCAGGAGAAGCGATGGGACACAGGGTCATTCGCCGCCTGTGCGGGCGCCGGGACCGGCGGCGGACTTGTCCGGCTCCCGGCGGGCCTCCGGGTGGCAGAAGGCGGCGTGGGCGCAGCCCGCGCAGCCGTGGCCGCAGCCGCCTCTTCCCGCCCGCCGGTTCCGCACCATCCGCAGGATGATCGCGGCGACGATCAGGAGCAGGACGCCCGCCACCAGGATATAGCCGAAATTCTGGGCGAGATACTCCAGCATGGATCACGCCTCCTCGCTTTGCTGGATCGTTGGTCAAAAGATCGAAAAGAAGAGAAGAGAGAAAAGAGATGGTCCCGCCGGGGAGCGGCGCTGGTTCCGTCCCTCCCGGACGGTGTGGTTAGCTTTACCTAACCCGTGATCATAAGTTAGCATAAACAAACCGCTTTGTCAACCCCCTTTTCAAAAAATTTTCCCATAGGGGAGAGAAAAGCCGGGGGAGGGGCGCAGGCTCCGCGGCCCGCCGTCCGCCGGGAGAAGCGGAAAAAGCTCTTGACAGCAGCGGTCCGCTGTGCTATAGTACCACCATCAAACCGTTGAGAAAGTGTGAGTAGGTCAGACAGGTACCGCGAAGCGAGCCGGGGGCGGTGGGAGCCCGGCGGGGATGGCCGGACCGAATGGGCTTTCGAGGGCGGACCCAAAGCCGCAAGGCCAGTAGGCGAGCCGGAGGGGACCTCCGTTATCAAAGCCGGCGCATGTCAGTGCGCGCTAAGTGGGCGCTTTTTATGGAGCGCCAAGCCGGGTGGCACCGCAGAAGTATATTTCGCTTCTGTCCCAGCACATGCTAGGGACAGAAGCGTTTTTCTTTTGTCCCGGGACCTTGAGATTTTTGAAAGGAGAAACCACCATGAGCGAGAACAAGATTCCCTACAAGATCTATCTGTCCGAGGACGAGATGCCCAAAGCCTGGTACAATCTCCGGGCCGACATGACCAACAAGCCCGCCCCTCTCCTGAACCCCGGCACCCTCCGGCCTATGACCCGCGAGGAGCTGGACGGCGTGTTCTGCGACGAGCTGGTCAAGCAGGAGCTGGACGACACCACGCCCTACTTCGAGATCCCCCAGGAGATCCGGGACTTCTATAAGATGTACCGGCCCTCCCCCCTGGTCCGGGCCTACTGCCTGGAGGAGAAGCTCCAGACCCCGGCCAAGATCTACTACAAGTTTGAAGGCAACAACACCTCCGGCTCCCACAAGCTCAACTCCGCCATTGCCCAGGCCTACTACGCCAAAAAGCAGGGGCTGAAGGGCGTCACCACCGAGACCGGCGCCGGCCAGTGGGGCACCGCCCTGTCCATGGCCTGCGGCTACCTGGGGCTGGACTGCAAGGTCTATATGGTCAAGTGCTCCTATGAGCAGAAGCCCTTCCGCCGGGAGGTCATGCGGACCTACGGGGCCTCCGTGACCCCCTCCCCCTCCAACACCACCGCCGTGGGCCGGAAGATCCTGGCGGAGCACCCGGACACCACCGGCTCCCTGGGCTGCGCCATCAGCGAGGCGGTGGAGGTGGCAACCTCCCATCCCGGCTACCGCTATGTGCTGGGCAGCGTCCTCAACCAGGTGCTGCTCCACCAGTCGGTCATCGGCCTGGAGTGCAAGACCGCCCTGGACAAGTACGGCGTGAAGCCCGACGTCATCATCGGCTGTGCCGGCGGCGGCAGCAACCTGGGCGGTCTCATCGCCCCCTTCATGGGGGAGAAGCTCCGGGGCGAGGCGGACTACCGGTTCATCGCCGTGGAGCCTGCCTCCTGCCCCAGCCTGACCCGGGGCAAGTACGCCTACGACTTCTGCGACACCGGCATGGTATGCCCCCTGGCCAAGATGTACACCCTGGGCTGCGGCTTCATCCCCTCCGCCAACCACGCCGGCGGCCTGCGCTACCACGGCATGAGCTCCACCCTCTCCCAGCTCTACGCCGACGGCTACATGGAGGCCACCAGCGTGGAGCAGACCAAGGTCTTTGAGGCCGCCGAGTACTTCGCCCGGGTGGAGGGCATCCTCCCCGCCCCGGAGTCCAGCCACGCCATCCGGGTGGCCATCGACGAGGCCCTCAAGTGCAAGGAGACCGGCGAGGAGAAGACCATCCTCTTCGGCCTCACCGGCACCGGCTACTTCGACCTGGTGGCCTACCAGAAGTTCAACGATGGGGCGATGACCGACTATATCCCCACCGACGAGGACATCGCCGCCTCCCTGGCCCAGCTGCCCAAGGTGGAGTAAGGGAAGGAAAAAGAGAACGCTTGCCAAGCCCTGTCCCTCTGTGATACACTTATAATAGTCGGTTGGCGGCAATCCCGCCCAGAATATGACGGACGGAGAGAGAGGACAAAATGGAGATATACGCCTGGATCGAGAGCGTTTTCCAGATCGCCGTCCAGTACGGCATTCTGGCCATGGAGGCTCTGGGAATGGCGGTTCTGCTGGTCACCGCCGCCCGCAGCGCCAAGGGCTGGCTGACGGGGGACCCCCATGTGCGCCTGACCCTGGCCCAGGGCATCGCCCTGTCCCTGGAGTTCAAGCTGGGCAGCGAGGTACTGCGGACGGTCGTCGTCCGAGATTGGAGCGAGCTGGGAATTCTTGGAGCGGTGATCGCCCTGCGGGGGGCGCTGACATTCCTGATCCACTGGGAGATCAAAAATGAAGAGACCAAAATGAGCGAATAATCTCCGAGGCCCCGGACCATTCTGTCCGGGGCCTTGTCTTATATTTCAGGACGCGGCAGAAAACCGTCCCTTTCTACGAAAAACAGCCAGAATTTTTTCAAAACAATTTTACTTCTGTACCTTGCAAATCCGTGGGACTTGCGCTATAGTGTATTTAGTTAAAATTGTGTCAATTTGGAGGACGGAGCAATGGGACACTTAGACCACGATCACACCCATGACCATACCCACAGCCATGACCACGACCACCTCCACAGCCACGAGCCCCTGCAGGCCAAGGACGGCGCGGTGGACGAGCAGACCGTGGCGGTGCTGCGGTACATGCTGGACCACAACATCCACCACGCCTCGGAGCTCAGCGACCTGGCGGACCAGCTCACTGGCGAGGCCCGCCACCAGATGCTCCACGCCGTGGAGTCCTTCGACCAGGCCAACGGCTATCTGTCCGCCGCCCTGGAGCTGCTGGAGAAAAAAGACCAGGACTGAGTAATATCTTATCCCAGAGTAAGGAGCGAACCCTATGTGTCTTTCCACTGTCTATAAAAACGAGAAGAACGACGACAACATCCTCTGCCGCTACGTGGCCTCCATCCAGGCCGACGGCGATCAGCTGACCTTTGTGGACGTGCTGGGTACGGTGACCACCATCACCGGCCGCCTGGTGTCCGCGGACCTGACCGCCGGCACCGTGGTGGTGGACGCCCAGTAAGGGGGGAGCGGCATGGCGGAGTATGAGCTGTGCTGTGAGATCTTCAACCAGTGCAGCAACAACCAGATGCGGGACGTGGACTTTCAGGAGGTGTCCGTGGAGGACACGGAGGCCTATGTCCGCAGCTTGGAACCCCGGGCGGAGATTGAGCGCGAGGAGCTCAGCGGCGGGGCGGTGGCCTACCACACCAACACCGCCGGACTGCGCAAGCGCTATACCTTTACGCCACTGTGACAGGCGGCGTGTTTTTGTGATGTGACCCCTTGGCGCGGCAGCGCCGATTGATACAGATTGTCAAAACTATGGAGGACCAACTATGAGCATTGCTGAGATTTTTGAAGAGAGAGCGGCATTTTCCTTTGAGGTGTTCCCCCCCAAGACCGACGTGGGCATGGAGAAGCTCTGCGGCGAGGGCGGCGTGCTGGAAAAGCTGTACACCCTGAATCCCGACTATATCTCCTGCACCTACGGCGCCGGCGGCACCAACGTGGGCAAGAACCTGGAGGTGCTGGACAAGATCCAGAAGGACGGCAAGTGCACCCCCGTCACCCACTTTACCTGCATCGGCAACACCAAGGACGGCATCCGTGACCAGCTCCAGACCTACCTGGATAACGGCATCAACCACATGCTGGCTCTGCGCGGCGACCTGCCCTTCGGCTGGACCGGCACCGGCGGCGACCTGCACTACGCCACCGAGCTGGTGAAGTTTGTCCGCCAGGAGTTTGGCGACAAGTTTACCATCGCCGTGGCCGGCTCCCCCGAGGGCCATATCGCCTGCCGCAGCCTGGAGTCCGACATCTCCTTCCTCAAGCAGAAGCAGGACAACGGCGCGGACTACATCATGACCCAGCTGTGCTGGGATATGGACCAGTTCAAGCGCTGGCTGGAGGCGATCCGGGCCGCCGGCATCTGGATGCCCGTGGACGTGGGCATCATGCCCGTGCTGGATATGGCCGCCACCATCAACATGGCCCTCAGCCGCAACGGCTGTGTCATGGACCGGAAGCTGTGTGAGATCATCTCCAAGCACTGGATCTTCCCCAACCCCTTCGACAAGGAGCCCTTCGACGCCGCCGCCGACCAGAAGAAGAAGGACTTCAAGGAGGCGGGCATTGAGTACACCATCAAGCAGATCGACGAGTACCGCGCCTGCGGCATCGACGGCATCCACCTCTACGCCCTGAACAAGTACGACGACGTGGCCCGGATCGTCAAGGAGTCCGGCATCGTGGATCTGATCTGAGACAGCGGCGGGGCATGGCGCCCCAGCACAAGCAAGTAATATTTAAGGAGACCTCTGCATTATGGCTCAAACCATCGCGCTGGCCGGCAAGGGCGGCGTGGGCAAGACCACCATCTGCGGGATGCTCGTGGAGTATCTGTGCCAGAAGAAGAACGGTCCTGTCCTGGCCGTGGACGCCGACGCCAATTCCAATCTGAACGAGGTGCTGGGGGTGGAGATCGAGTCCACCCTGGGCGACATCCGGGAGGACATCGCCCGGGCGGAAATGGCCGCCGTCAGCCCCATCCCCGCGGGCATGACCAAGGCCGACTACGCCGAGATGCGCTTCAGCGAGGCCCTCACCGAGGCCGACGACTTTGACCTGCTGGTCATGGGCCGCACCCAGGGCAAGGGCTGCTACTGCTTTGTCAACGGCCTGCTCTCCTCCCAGGTGGCCAAGTACGCCAAGAACTACCGCTACATCGTGGTGGACAACGAGGCGGGGCTGGAGCACCTGAGCCGGGGCATTCTGCCCAAGGTGGACGTCATCCTCCTGGTCAGCGACTGCTCCCGCCGGGGCGTTCAGGCCGCCGGCCGCCTGGCGGAGATGGTCCGGGAGCTGGATCTGGGCCCCAAGGAAGTGGGCCTTATCGTCAACCGGGCCCCGGGAGGCCGGCTCAACGACGGCGTGCGGGAGGAGATCGACCGCCACGGCCTGAAGCTCATGGGCGTCGTCCCCCACGACGACACCGTCTATGAGTACGACGCCGAGGGCCGTCCCAGCGTCACCGTCCCGGAGAACAGCCCCGTCAAGCAGGCGGTGCGGGCCATCTTTGACCAGCTCGCCCTGTGATGTAGATCCCCATTTCATACAGACACAAGAAGACCGATTCAAACGATACTTTGAAGGGAGTCAAACAATCATGCCGTTTGTCAAAAAGCCCCAGGTATTCAGCGCCAAGATCAACGAGCTGACGCTGGGTACCGGAGACCAGGCCGTCACCCTGGGCGGCCAGAACGTGTACAACCTCTATGCCTTTGACGGAGAGATCGCCAACCGCCCCAAGATCGGCATCGACGTCTCCGACGACCCCGAGCAGCCCTCCGAGGGCCTGAAGGCCTTCTACGCCGGGTGCGACACCCTGGCCCAGCGGGCCGCCAAGGCCGCGGAGCTGGAGGATGTGGATTTCGTGTGCATCCGCTTCGACATGGCCGACCCCAACGGCGCCAACAAGTCCATTGAGGACTGCGTGGCCGACGCCAAGGCCGTGGCCGAGGCGGTGAGCAAGCCCATCGTGGTGGCCGGCTGCAAGAACGCCGAGAAGGACGCGGACCTCTTCTCCAAGGTCTCCGAGGCCCTCCAGGGCAAGAACATCCTGGTCCTCTCCGCCAAGGAGGAGAACTACAAGGGCATCGCCGCCGGCGCCGGCCTGGCCTACGGCCAGAAGGTGGGCGCGGAGTCCGCCGTGGACATCAACCTGGCCAAGCAGCTCAACGTCCTCATCACCCAGATGGGCGTGGACGGCCACAACGTGGCCATGAACATCGGCTCCGCCGCCGCCGGCTACGGCTTTGAGTACGTGGTCTCCACCCTGGAGCGCGTCAAGGCCGCCGCCCTGAGCCAGAACGACACCACCCTCCAGATGCCCATCATCACCCCTGTGGGCGTTGAGACCTGGGGCGTGAAGGAGTCCACCGCTCCCGAGAGCGAGAACCCCGGCTGGGGCGACGCCGAGGAGCGGGGCGTGGACATGGAAGTGGAGACCGCGGCCGCCTGCCTGGCCTACGGCAGCGACGCCGTCATCCTCAAGCACCCCGAGTCCATTAAGACCATCGCGCGGCTGGTTGCCGCGCTCATGTAAGGAGGGCCCCGACAATGGCATTGAAAGGTCTTGACATTTTTAAGCTCACCCCGAAAACCAACTGCAAGGACTGCGGCAACCCCACCTGCATGGCCTTCGCCATGAAGGTGGCCTCCGGCGCCCTGTCCATCGACAAGTGCCCCCACATGTCCCCGGAGGCCCTGGCCACGTTGTCCGAGGCCACCGCGCCCCCGATGAAGTCCTACAAGGTGGGCGAGCTGTCCCTGGGCGGCGAGACCGTCCTCAGCCGCCACGAGAAGACCCTGGTCTCCAAGACCCTGTACGCCGTCCAGGTGTGCGACTGCATGGACGAGGCCAAGCAGGACGCGGTGCTGGCCGCCATCCCCAATGTGGACTATGAGCGCATCAGCGAGCGGATGTACGTGGAGATGATCTATGTCCGCCACAGCGCCGACAAGACCCCCGCCGACTACGCCGCCCTGGTGACCAAGGCCAAGGCCCTGGGCCGTCCCCTGGTCCTCAGCTGCACCGATCTGGAGGCCGCCAAGGCCGGCGTGGAGGCCGCCTCCGGCGTGCCCTTCATCCTCAACGGCGCCACGGCCGACAACTACGCCGACATGAGCGCCCTGGCCAAGGGCGCCAAGGCTCTGCTGGGCGTCCGGGCGGAGAGCCTGGAGGCGCTCCACCAGGTGGTGGAGAAGCTGGAGGCCGCCGGCAACAAGGACCTGATCCTGGATGTGGGCGAGGCCTCCATCAAGGACGCCTACGCCAACGCCGTCCAGATCCGCCGGGCCGCCCTGAAGGACGGCGACCGCACCTTCGGCTATCCCTCCATCGTCAACGTGGCGGGCCTGGCCGGCGGCGACGCCCACCTGGAGGCCGCCCTGCTGAGCCTGTTCACCTGCAAGTACGGCTCCATCGTGGTCTGCTCCGAGATGACCTACGCCAAGGCCCTGCCCCTCTACGGCCTGCGCCAGAACATCTTCACCGACCCCCAGAAGCCCATGAAGGTGGCCCCCGGCATCTATCCCATCAACGGCGCCGACGAGAACAGCCCCTGCTGCCTGACCGTGGACTTCGCCCTGACCTACTTCCTGGTCTCCGGCGAGCTGGAGCGGAGCAAGATGCCCGTGAACCTGCTGATCACCGACGCCTCCGGCATGTCCGTGCTGACCGCCTGGGCTGCCGGCAAGTTCTCCAGCTCCTCCATCAAGAAGTTCTTTGACGAGTTCGACGTCAACAACAAGATCAAGTGCCGCGCCCTGATCATCCCCGGCAAGGTGGCCGTGATGAAGGGCGAGATCCAGGAGAAGCTGCCCGAGTGGAGCGTCATCGTCGGCACCACCGAGGCGGTGCAGCTGGTGAAGTACCTGCGGGACGAGGAGTGGAAGAAGAGCTACGTGGACAAGTCCGCCGCCGCTGCCGCCCCCGCTGAGGGCCAGGCCGCCGCTGAGGCCGCCCCCGCCCCCAAGGCCGTCATGCCCGCGCCTCCCATCGTTGTCACCGGCCCCTACAAGCTGGAGGACAAGGAGGTCACCTACAAGGGCCACGACCCCGCCAGCAAGACCTTCGTCACCATCGGCGAGCGCATCCACTGCATCTCCCCCGCCATCCGCAAGGCCATGGACAGCTACGACGAGGGCCCCATCCTCAAGCGTGCCGCCGAGCAGATCGCCGCCGGCGCCACCTACCTGGATGTGAACATCGGCCCTGCCGAGAGCAACGGCCCTGAGCTGATGAAGTGGGCGGTGCAGCTGCTCCAGCAGAACTTCAACAACGTGCCTCTGGCTCTGGATACCGCCAACCAGAAGGCCATTGAGGCGGGCATCAGCGTCTACAACCGCACCAACGGCAAGCCCATCGTCAACTCCGCCGACGCCGGCAGCCGCATCAGCAACATCGACCTGGCCGCCGCCAACGACGCCATCGTCATCGCCCTGTGCTCCGCCGACGGCATCGCCAAGGACAACGAGGAGCGGATGATGCACTGCCACAACATGCTGGAGCGGGGCCTGAGCCACGGCATGGAGAGCGACGACCTGTGGTTCGATCCCCTGTTCCTGGTGGTCAAGGGCATGCAGGACAAGCAGATGGACGTGCTCAACGCCATCCGCCTCTTCTCCGACGAGGGCCTGAAGTCCACCGGCGGCCTGTCCAACAACTCCAACGGTATGCCCAAGCACATCCGTCCCATCATGGACTCCGCCATGGTGGCCATGGCCATGATGCAGGGCCTGACCTCCGCCATCGTCAACCCCTGCGACCTGCGGCTGATGGAGACCATCAAGAGCTGCGACATCATCAAGAACCACAACCTGTACGCCGACTCCTACCTGGAGATCTGAGCGGACAAGATCCCGTAAACCAAGCAACAAGGCCCGTATGCCGCACGGCATACGGGCCTTCCTCATTTCGCGCCTCTCCAGCCGCGCGCTCCCGTGCCGGAGGGCCGCCGGGCTATTCCCCCTCGCCGCCTTCCGCGCGGTCCTGAGGCTTCTCGGACTGGGTTCCAAAGTAGAAGGAGATCACCATCAGGAAGACGGTGAGGAAATCCCCGCTGTCCACGGCGCCGCGGAGGGCCAGGACGGCAAACACCGCCGTCAGCGCCAGGGTCACCAGGCTCTTGACGCTCAGAAGGTTGGTCACTCGTTTTTTCATGGGCTCTGCTCCTCGCTCCTATCCCGCCGCCGCCCCTTCCAGCTTATGCCGGTGGGCGGCGAGAAGTTTTCGTTGTATCCCAGGGCGCTTTGTGGTACAATGCTTGATGAAATTGCGGACCGTGCCGTGGCTGACGGCACATGGACGTTTTGCCGCGCGTCCGCGCGGCAAAATCCTCCGGCGCGGGAGAGGAGGCGGCGGAATGCGGAGGGCCCAATGGAAAACAAGCGCCCGGCGGCTGGCGGCCTGGGCCCTGGCCCTGCTCCTGGTGGCGGGGCTGGCGCCCCGGCATGGGCTGGCGGCGGAGGAGGACGTGTACCTCACTGCCGTCAACGATGTGGTCCTGGAGATGAACGCGGAGACCATGCCCTTCTGGTCCAACGGGGCCCTGTATGTGTCCAACCGTGTCTTCGAGGGGACGGACCTCGGGGTGACCTATGTGCGGAATGAAACCATGGGCCTGGCGGTGCTCTACACCCCCCGGTCAGACCTGCGCTTCAACCTGGAGGACCAGACCACCACCGACAAGCAGGGGTACAGCTACAGCGTTCACGCCATCGAGCGGGGCGGCTACGTATTTTTCCCCCTGGATATGATCTGCCGCTACTTCGGCCTGGCCTGGAGCCTCAACGACACAGAGACCGTCCCGCTGCTGCGGATCACCAGCGGCAGCGCCATTCTGGACGACCGCTCCTTCATCGACGCCGCCTCCAGCTCCCTGCGCTACAACTATGCCGCCTACCAGCGGCAGATGGCGGAGCAGCAGACGCAGGAGGACCCGCAGCAGGACGACCCGGCCCAGGCGGCCACGGGACAGAGGGTCCATCTGCTTCTCACCGCCCAGACCTCCGACGACGCCCTGGCGGCGGCGGAGGCCCTGGCGGATGGGCAGACGGCTACCTTCCTTCTGACTCTGGCGCAGATGGAGGACGGGGATCTTCTCCGGGGGCTGGTGGCCCAGGGCCACGCCATCGCTCTGCTGGCCCAGGGGACCACGGCGGATGAGGTGGCCTGGGAGCTGGAGGAGGGCCGGGCCCTCCTGTGGCAGGCGGCCTGCGCCTGGCTGAACCTGGTGTGGTACGAGGGGGCGGCGGATATCGGCGGCGTGCTGGAGGAGATGGGCTGCGGCCGGGTGGCCGCGGACCTGGACCGGCGGGGCTCTTCCCTGACCTCCGCCGGCCGTGCCAGCGCCCTGCTGGGCGTCATTGGGGAGTACCGCCGGGACTTGGCGGTGTACCTGGGAGACGCCGGAGCGTGTCTGACGGGTCTTTCCGCTCTGGGGGAGGGATTGGAGGCGGCGGGCTACCGGGTCTGCTCCTGGCGGATGGGAACTGCGTGAGCAGGCGGCGCTAATTTACAAAAAGTTCAAGCAATCCGCCTAAAATGGTCTATACTGAAGGTATCTTGAAAGATTTGTCCCCTTTTGCAGTGCAAGGGGTGAAGAGAGGGTATGCGTATGGCGAGAAAGATCCTGGTCGTGGAGGACGACCACAACATTTCCGATCTGATCCGTATGTACCTGGAGAAGGAGGGCTTCGAGGTCCAGACCGTCTTCGACGGCGGGTCCGCCGTGGAAACCTTCCGGTCCTGGGAGCCGGATATGGTGCTGCTGGACATTATGCTGCCGGTGATGGACGGCTGGGCGGTGTGCGGCAAGATTCGGGAAACCAGCCGCACCCCCATCATCATGATCACCGCCAAGAGCGAGGTCTTTGACCGCATTCAGGGCCTGGAGATGGGGGCGGACGACTACATCGTCAAGCCCTTTGAGATGAAGGAGCTCATCGCCCGGATCAACGCGGTCCTCCGCCGCACGGAGATCCCCACGGATACCCGGAAGCGGCTGGTCTTCGACAAGCTCATCATCGACTTGGATTCCTACGAGCTGATCGTGGACGGCAAGAAGGTGGATACGCCCCCCAAGGAGCTGGAGCTCCTCTACCACCTGGCCTCCACCCCCAACCGGGTGTACA
>ERZ1643251.4120-NODE-4120-length-12877-cov-13.421931_pt1 | contig 12877 bp, 8 predicted proteins | sample MGYA00579261_ERZ1643251 | MGnify/ENA primary metagenome ERZ1643251 (study PRJEB29033, sample SAMEA4952267) | chicken gut metagenome | biome: Broiler Chicken; feature: Gastrointestinal Tract; material: Caecum | place: Ireland | collected 2018 | study: Broiler... | reverse complement strand
ATTTTATCATAGCCGAAGCCGCCGCCCGGTATTTCAAGGCACAGGGGCTTACCAACTTACTTTTGCTAAAACCTATCTTCTGCTCTATATCGCAAAATCCCATATAAATACTAGCAATTTTGCTAGTATTTTTTCATTTACTGTCAATCTTAAAATTCGCTGACACCTACTGATACCTATGCTCACTTTTCAATAAAAACTCTGCCTATTTTAGACTGTCTAGGATTATCTAAAACTAAATATATAATGAATTGAATTTTGTATATTTGAGTTTTCCTAATCAAAAATAATATACAAGAATGTATAAATGTATATAAGAAAATATATAAGATAGTTCTTATAAGGGTTTAAGTGATTGTATTGATAATAAGAAAAATCTTTTGATACATATAAGTTCATTGTAAAATATTTGTAATTATAAATATTTATGCTACAATATAAATATTGCATTTTATATTATAAATGGAGTAGGAGTATTTAATATGACTTGGGATTATACCAAATTAAAAATTGAAATTGTGAAGAGAAATATGACAGAGACACAATTTAGAGAAGCAGTTGGATTTTCAACTGTAATTTTATCAAAAATCAATAAAGGTAAAAAAATTGATATGGATATTTTGTGGAAGATTTGCAATTTTTTAAATTGTGATATTGGTGATATTGTTACGGTTGTAGGGAAGGTGAAGTAATGAATTATATAGATTTATTTGCAGGTGCTGGTGGACTTTCAGAAGGATTCATTAGAGCAGGTTTTTCTCCTGTTGCGCATATAGAAATGGATAAAGAGGCTGTAAATACACTTAAAACCAGAATGGCTTATCATTATTTAATTAAGAATAATAAACGAATAATATATGATGATTACTTAAAAGGAAATATAACAAGAGAGCAGTTATATCAAAATATACCACAAAAGCTTTTAGACACTTGTATGTGCGAAATAATATCTAAAGAATCTCTATCTAGAATTTATAGAAATATTGATTCATTATTGAAAGATAAAAGTGTGGATGTGATAATTGGCGGACCGCCTTGTCAGGCGTATTCATTAGTTGGACGATCTATTAAATCTGCTCATGATAAAATAAAAATTGAAAATAATGAAACAGTTGAAGATGATCCTAGAAATTATTTATATGAACTATATTGTGAGTTCTTAAAAAAATACAAACCGAAGATGTTTGTATTTGAAAATGTTACTGGCTTAATAAGTGCTCAAAATGGTAAATTTTATAATAATTTTAAACACTTAGCAAAAAAATGTGGCTATGTTGTTGAAGATAAAATATTAGAAGCAGATAAGTTTGCTGTAAAACAATCTAGAAAGAGGGTTATTATTGTTGGCTGGTTGAAGGAACTTAATTTAAAATATCCAGAATTCAAAGAAACAATTGATAATACAACAATAAATGAAATGTTTTCTGATTTGCCAGAGTTAAAACCGGGTCAAGAAATAAACATATATAACAATGGAAATATAAATGATTACTTACTAAAATCAAAAATTAGGACTAAAGAAGATATTTTAACACAACATGTAGCAAGACCTAATATTGACAGGGATAGAATTATTTATGCAAAGGCTATTGAAAAATGGAACGATGGGCATAAACGTTTGCATTATGATGAATTGCCAGAGGAATTAAAAACACACAAAAATAGAAAATCCTTTGTTGATAGATTTAAGGTTGTTGAGGGTGATACAAACGCGTGTCATACAATGATGGCACATATATCAAAAGATGGGCACTATTTTATACATCCAGACATAAACCAAGCAAGATCTATTTCTGTGAGGGAAGCTGCAAGAATACAATCATTTCCAGATAATTATTATTTCGAAGGTGGAAGGACTGCAGCATTTAGGCAAATTGGAAATGCTGTTCCACCGCTTATGGCAGAAGCCATTGCGAAAGGAATAAAAAAAATTCTAAAAAATAAAAAAGTTGAAAATTAATATATTATAATACATGTAGGAGAATCTTATGAAAGAAATTAAAACTTTTAGACCTAAAGCAAGATTAATATCAACAATAGGTTCTGAAATAATAAAGGATAATTATGCCGCTATAATTGAATTGGTAAAAAATGCTTATGACGCAGATGCAAGTATTGTAGAGATTGCTCTTTTAATTGAAAAAAATAATTTAGTTATAAATATAAAAGATGATGGAATGGGCATGTCTAAAGACACTATTTTTAACAAATGGTTAGTTCCAGCTACAGATGATAAACTTATTAATAAATTTTCTCCTAAAGGAAGAAAGGTACAGGGTAGAAAAGGAATTGGTAGATTTTCAGTTGGAGTTTTAGGTGATAGGCTTACAATGAAATCAGTATGTAATGGACATGAAACTACCCTTAATATTAATTGGACTGAATTTAATAGTAGTAAATTTTTAGATGAGGTTAAATTATCTATTGATGAAGTTGATACTAATAAAAATAATGGTACTGAATTTATTATATATCCTTCTGAAGCTCAGAGGAAAGAGTGGAATGATGAAACGATAGGTAATTTAGTAAAAGAATTAAGTAAAACTATTACACCAATAATGAAAGAAGATTCAAAATTTAAGATTATTCTAAATATAGATCATAAATTATCTATAAAATATTTTGGAAGACGAGAGATAAAACCATTTCCAATTCTTGATCTTTATAATTATAGTGCAGTTGGAAAAATTGTTGGGCAAAAGATAAAATATGTATATGAAAATAAATATGAGAATGATAAGGATGCTGTTGAGCTAGATTTAGGAGATAAATTAATTAACATTTGTGGGAATATTGATTTTGAATTTAGAGCATTTGATAGAGATCCTAGTGTTATTAAGAATTTGGCTAAAAATGAGATGTTTAAGAAAATGGATGGGTCGAAAATGGCTGAGTCCGAAATCCGTGAAATGCTTAATGATATATGCGGAGTGTTTATTTATAGAAACGATTTTAGAATAAGACCATATGGGGATGTGGATTTTGATTGGTTAAATCTTGATAAAGAAAGAGTTCAAAATCCAAGTGTCAAACTGGGTGCGAATCAATTGTTTGGGATAATTAAAATTGAAGATGAAGAGAAATCAAATTTAATTGACAAAAGTGCTCGTGATGGTTTAAAACAAAATGAATCTTATGCTGTATTTAAAAAGATTATACAATTTGTAATACATGAAATTGAGAATAAAAGATATTCTTATAGAAAGCATACAGGCAAAGGACGAAATGTAAAAACATCTGATAACTTTATTATTCTAGATAATATAAATAAGCTATCTTCTCACAAAGAAATTGAGACAAATATAACAGATATATTAAAAAACGAACAGATTTCTGAAAAAGCAAAAACAAATCTTAAGTTGACTTTTGATAAATATGGAAAAGAAAGTGAAAAAATAGCAAAAGATATACAAGAGCAAATAGCTATGTATCAAGGACAGGCAACACTAGGTAAAATCATGGATATTATTATGCACGAAGTAAAAAAGCCTTTGTCATGGTTTAACAATAATGCAGAAGATATGTCAGTTTATTATTCCGAGTATCAAACAACTGGGAATATTGATTGGATTAACAAGATATTGGAGAAATCAGAGTCTGCTGTAGAACAATCCTGTCTTATTGTCAATTTATTCAAAAGACTCGATCCTTTAGCGACAAAAACTAGAAAAACATGTCAAAATATAAAAATTAATAAAATCATAGAAGATGTTGTTACGATTTTTAAAAATGAAATAAAAAAATATAACATCAGTGTAGAGATAAATTGCGATCCGAGCGTAACTTTTTATGGATGGAAATCTGATTTAATGATGTCTTTAACTAATTTAGTTGAAAATAGTATATATTGGCTATCGACAAAGGAAAAAGATAGAAAAATTGTTATTAATGTACTAATTAAAAATGAAAAATTAATAATAGATGTTTATGATAATGGTCCAGGAATACCTTTAGATTATATTATTTCAGGTTGCATTTTTGATCCAGGGTTTTCTGGCAAATATGAAGGGGGGTCTGGTCTTGGACTTCCTATTGCAGGCGAGGCTATAGCGAGAAATGGCGGTTATTTAAAAGCTATAGAAAATACACAAGGTGCATTTTTTAAAATTGAATTACCGTTAATGGGGAGTAACATATGATAAAAATATTAGCAATTGAGGATGATTTAAGCCAAATTAACATGCTTAGATCAAAAGTAGAGACTTATAATATTAAAAATAAATTTGGTGAACAAGATAAAATATTTATAGAATTTAGACAAAACGATGATGATATTGGTAAACTTTTATTTGAAGAAAAGTTTGATTGTCTTGTAGTTGATATTAACTGGGGATCATCTAATCCTAATGGCGGGAGGAATTTGATTACAAAAATAATAAATAATAAAAGAATCCCAATTGTAGTATATTCAGGGAAATTAAACCAAATAGAAGATTTAGATGAAAGGTTTGGTTTTAAAAAAATAGATAGGACTGAAAGTTTTTCTGTTGCACTTGACTACATAGTAAAAGTAAAAAAGACCCATATTTTTGATTTATTGGGATATGATGGGCAGTTGGATAAAATTGTTACAGAGATTTTTTGGAAGGACATAGATAAAAGCCTCCGAGCAATGCCTACTGAAGATGATTTAGATAATAAATCTTTAACAAGAATGTTAACCACTAGAGTTGTAAATTATCTTTCATTATCAAATGAAGATGATAAATATAAGTATTATGAATTTTATATAAATCCTAGTTTAACAGCGGATTGTCATAATGGTGATATTTACAAATTAAACGATTCTTATTATTTGGTAATAACACCTGAATGTCAATTGTTAAAAATTGGAACTGCAAATTTGTTAAAAATTAATTTTTCAGATAAAATTGATAAAACAGTATTGGAACCTAAGAATAGATTGAAAAGGATTGATGCTTTAGCAAGAATAGTAAGAGATGGAAACTGTTTTGAACATTACATTCCACCATTTAATGATAATAGACACGCAGTTATTGATTTTAGGGAAATTATTACAGTGAACAAGTCTGATTTAACTGAAGATAAAAAGGAAACGACTATCAATTCAGTTTATATGAAAAACATCCAATCTAGATTTTCACAATATTATTCAAGACAAGGACAGCCTGACATTGACATTGACCATTTATATAAATATCTTTACGAAACAAATAATTGAGGTGGCTATGGCTGTCATATATATTAGTTTTAAAAATTTTTCTGTAAAGTAGACGTAAATGATGACTCATACTTTAGTGTTGTAATTAATTTTTAGGAGAAATGATGGAACAAAAAGTCGATATTAAAGAAAATTACATATATGAACTTGATGATAAATTATTAGAAATATTGCTCAAAGATCGTTCTTCTAATAAAAATATCATTTGGGCGACAGACAATTATGCAATTCGTGGAAAAGGTTATTATCCACATGACCATATTACCTTAAAAGCTATTACAGGTAGAAATGGACTTGTCATAAAGCCTCGTGTGAAAAAATCTAAAAAAGAACAAAACAAGCGAATTAAAGATAAAGCAGAAGTTTTTACTCCATCTTGGATCTGTAATGCACAAAATAATTTAATTGATGAAGCGTGGTTTGGACGAAAAAATGTTTTTAATATTGAAAATCAAGAACAAAAAAGTTGGCAGGTCGTAAAAGAAAAAATTGTTTTTCCAGAGAATAAAACTTGGCAAGATTATGTAAAAGAAAATAGACTTGAAATTTCCTGTGGGGAAGCTCCATATCTTGCAAGTAGATATGATACTGTTAGTGGAGAATGGTTAGAGCCTAATAATAGAATTGGTCTTCTTGATAGAAAATTGAGAATTGTGAATGAAAATGTTAATAATGAAAAAGATTGGCACAATTGGACTATTCAGGCTTATAAATCAATCTATGGTTTTGAATGGCAAGGAGATAGTTTGCTTATAGCTAGAGAAAATTTGCTATTTACATTTATTGATTACTATGTTGAGAGATTTAAAAATTATCCTATAAAAGAATATCTCGAGGAAATAGCAAAAATATTATCTTGGAATATTTGGCAAATGGATGGGTTGAAGTTTGTTATACCAGATAGCTGCAAGCCAGCCCCTAAAATGCAAATGTCTTTATTTGAAGAAGACAATCTTGAAGAGGAATGTCCAGGATGCAAGAAAAACAATAATACACAACATACTGGTGTTTATTGTAAAGTTATGAATTGGGAAACAAAAAGGTCTATTAAATTTATCAATTTACTAAATAGGAGAAAATAATGGTAAGTTTTAAAAATACTTTCGAATACAAATTGATATACATTTTTAGAATTAATGATGAAAGACATAAAGGTCTTGTAAAAATTGGGGATGCATCAGTGGATGCTAAAAATTGGAAAGATTTATCTCCTAATTGTCCTACATTAAATAATGCTGCAAAAAAGAGAATTAACGAATACACAAGAACGGCTGGTGTTAGTTATGAATTATTACATACAGAAATTGCAGTTTATTCTAATAATAAAAATGAATTAAAAGCATTTAGAGATTATGACGTAAGTGCTGTTTTAATTAATTCTGGCATTAAAAAGAAAAATTTTAATGATATTAAAGGCAAAGCATTGGAATGGTATGAAACGGATTTAGCGACTGCCATAAATGCTATAAAAGCAGTAAAAGAAAATAGACATTCCATGCAAGGTAAAGAAATTTCGAAAGATAGAAATCCTATAGTTTTTAGACCTGACCAAACACAAGCTATCGAGCAATCTGTGCAGTATTTACAAAAAGGCAACAGAATGCTTTGGAATGCGAAAATGCGTTTTGGGAAAACATTGTGTGCTCTTGAAGTAGTCAAGCGTATGCAATTTAAAAAAACAATTATATTGACACATAGACCAGTTGTTAATGAAGGCTGGTTTGAAGATTTTGATAAAATCTTTTATGATACCGATTATAAATTTGGTAGCAAGAAAAATGGATTAAGTTTTCAAAATCTTGTAAAAGAAGCTGAAAATTTTGTTTATTTTGCATCTATTCAAGATTTGAGAGGTTCTCAGACTGTTGGTGGTAAATTTGATAAAAATGATGAAATATTTTCAATTGATTGGGATTTTGTTGTAATAGATGAAGCTCATGAAGGAACTTTAACAGATTTAGGTTCTGCTGTTTTAGAAAATATAATTAAGCGAAAAGATGGAACAGAATCTAAAACTCTGATGTTATCAGGAACACCTTTCAATATTATTGATAATTTTAGTGAAAAGAACCAAGTCTTTACTTGGGATTATATAATGGAGCAAAAAGCCAAACAAGAATGGTGGTCTAAATATGGTGATATTAGAAATCCGTACGATGAACTTCCTGATATGACTATTTATACTTACGACTTAAATAAAGTTTTTACAGATTCTTCTTATATTGATTTAGAAGATAAAGCATTTAACTTTAAGGAGTTTTTTAGAGTTTGGACAGGAGATCTTGAAAAAGATTTTAAGAAAATCCCAGAAGGCAAGAAAATCGGAGAATTTGTTCACGAAGAAGATGTTGTGAGTTTCTTAAATCTCTTAACTAAACAAGACGATGAATCTAATTATCCTTATTCTACAGAGGAATATAGAGATTATTTTAAACATTCTCTTTGGATGTTGCCAGGAGTTAAAGAAGCGGCAGCATTAAGTAAATTATTAAAGAAGCACTCTGTTTTTGGTTCAAGTGTATTTAAAATCGTAAATGTTGCTGGAAACGGCGATTTTGAAGAAGAAAGTGCCGATGCTTTAACAAAAGTTAAAAATGCCATAAAAGAAGCAGGTGTTTCAGGATATACAATAACACTATCTTGTGGAAAACTTACCACTGGTGTTACAATTAAAGAATGGTCGAATGTTTTAATGCTTGCAGGTTCGTATGCAACTTCTCCATCAAGTTACTTGCAAACTATTTTCCGTGTTCAATCACCTGGCAATATCAATGGTAAGATTAAAGAACATTGTTATGTTTTTGATTTTGCTCCTGATAGAGCTTTAAAAGTTGCAGCAGCTGCAACAAGATTGTCTTATAAAGCAGGGGGAACAACTGAACAAGATAGAATTGTTTTAGGAGAATTTTTAAACTTTTGCCCAGTTATCGGTATTAATGGTTCTAAAATGTCTTATTATAGTGTCAACTCTTTATTACAACAATTAAAGAAAATTGAAATTGACAAGGTTGTAAGTAGTGGTTTTGAAGATGCTAAATTATATAATAAGGATTTTAATCTTTCTAATGATGAAATAAAAAAGTTTAATAATTTAAAGGCTATTATTGGGACAACAAAACAAACTAAAAAACAAAAAGAAGTGGATGTTAATAGTCAAGGTTTAACAAACGAAGAATATGAAGAATTAAAGCGTATTCAAAAGAAAAAAAAGGACTCTTTAACACCTGAAGAAAAAGCTCTACTTGAAAAGCATAAAGAGGAATCAAAACAAAGACAAACAGCAATTTCAATTTTAAGAGGCATTTCAATAAGAATTCCTCTTATGATTTATGGTGCTGATGTTAAAGATAATGAAACAATAACTATAGATAATTTTGTAGAAAAAGTTGATGATGCTTCATGGAAAGAGTTTATGCCTAATGGCGTAACAAAAACTATATTTAATGATTTCAAAAAATATTATGACAAAGATATTTTTGAAGCTTGTGGTAAAAAGATTAGAAATAGCGTAAAAAACGCGGATGCTTTGCCACCAAAGGAAAGAATAATTAGACTTGCCGAAATCTTTTCTCAATTTAAAAATCCTGATAAAGAAACTGTTTTAACTCCATGGAGAGTTGTTAATATGCATATCGGTGATTGTATTGGTGGATATAATTTCTATAATCAAGATTATTCGGAAATGATTGAAGAACCAAGGGTTATAAATCATGGTAAAGTTACAAATGATGTATTTAACAATCCACAAGTTAAAATTCTTGAAATCAATTCAAAAACAGGATTATATCCTTTGTATATGACTTATAGTATATACAGAAATAAATTAAATAGTCCACTTGCAACAAACGAAGACTATTGGAAAGAAACGGTAGAAAAAAATATTTTTGTTTTATGTAAAACAGAAATGGCAAAGAAAATTACACAAAGAACGCTTGTTGGTTTCAAAGACTATAAAGCAAATATACATGTCGAAGAAGACATTATAAATAAATTAAAAAATAAAAATGATCAACTTGTTAGCGAACTGTCAAACGCAATCACATGGAATATGAATGACAAAATAATGGAGGGTAAAATGAAATTTGATGCAATAGTAGGCAATCCACCTTATCAAGAGAACTTAGATAATCGTAGTGAACAACCACCAGTCTATCATTTATTTTTTAATTTAGCTTTTACTTTGTCTAATAGAGTTTCTTTAATTTCTCCTGCCAGATTTTTGTTTGATGCTGGTAAAACACCTAAAAATTGGAATAATAAAATGTTGTCAGATAGTCATTTTAAAGTTGTCAGATATGAAGAAAATTCTAAGAATATTTTTCCAACAGTAGAAATCAAAGGTGGAGTCGCGATAACATATAGAGATACAAATGAAAACTTTGGAGCAATTAAAATGTTTATTAAGATAAATATTTTAGGTGATATTATTAAAAAGGTTCATGTTATATCGAAAGAATTTTTAAATTCAATCACTTTTTCTAATACAAGTTATAAATATTCACAAAAATTTATAAATGAGAATGCGAAATATTTTAAGGAGGATGAAAATGGTAAAGCGATCCTTTCTGGTGGTTCTTCAAGATATTTAGCATCATCTGTATTTGAAAAAATACCGGATGTATTTTATAGTAATGCTCCAGATAACAAAAATTATATAAAAATCATTGGAAGGAAAAATAATAATCGAACAGAAATGTATATAAAAAAAGATTACATTGTTCCTCCAAAGAATTTTGAAAAATATAAAGTTTTTATGTCAAGTTCAAATGGGTCTGGCATATTTGGGGAAACTCTAACACCTCCTTTTGTAGGATACCCTTATATTGGTGCTACAGAGACATTCTTGTCCTTTGGTTGTTTTAATACTATCAACGAATCTAAAAATTTAATTAAATACATAAAAACTAAATTTGCGAGGACTTTATTAGGTTCTTTAAAAGTAACTCAAGGTAATAAGAATGCAAGTGTTTGGGCAAATGTACCTATTCAAGATTTTACAGATAAATCAGATATTGATTGGAATAATTCTATCCCTGAAATTGACCAACAACTTTATAAAAAATATAACTTAACCGAAGAAGAAATCAACTTCATCGAATCAAAAATAAAACCAATGGAGTAAATATGAATGTAGATACTATAATTAATCTAATCAGTTGTATTGCTTCTGTTGTTTTTGGAATTTTATCTATTATTTTTGGTGGTATATCTATAAAATTAAAGATTGAAAACAAAAAAATGCTTAATGCCAATATTGAAATAAAAAATAAAATTGAAATTGTTAGAAATGAAATTAATAATATTCAGAATAATATTGAAAATAAAGTTTATGGCGTAAATTTTCAAGAAATTGTCAAATCATCAAAACAAAATAAAATTGTAATAAATCAAACTAATCAATTCAATTTAAGTCCTCAAGAAATACCGTCGAGTTTATTAAATTTGCATAAGGAGGGGAAATAATGTCATTATACAATATATTAAAAGCTAAAAAAGAACATTTTATGTTTGAGTATTTTCCACCATCCGATCTTTCTTACGGACATAATTTGTCAGATATTTTTGAAGTTTTAGAAGATATAGAAAACTATTTTAAAGAATATTCTTATAATTTAAATAATGAACATTTTGTGGATTATTTGATATGCTATGAATGGAACAAATATAATAAAGACAAAAAATATATTCTACCCGAATATTCTGAACAATTTAATAGATTTTTAAGACCAATAAACAATGTTTGCAAACGTTTTACGCTAAAAGATGTTTTATCATTTTTAGAAAATAATAATATTATCAATACTTTAAGTGGAAGTTTAAAAAGAATTTATTATAACTTTTTAAAAGATAATAAAAATGAATTAAATAAAGAAATTTTAAAAAGAAACATTGTTGAATTAGATTCTTATTTTTTAAATGATCAAGACATTTGGAACAAGCTTTTAATTAAGGATGGTCTTTATAGTTATTTATTACAAGATTTTGACAACTTGTGGAAATTCAATTTAGAAAACATTATGAAATTTCTTGTTTTTTTGAATGAGAAAGAGATAGACATTTCTTGTTATATTAAAAAACTTAATAAAATTATGGATGAATGTTTAGTCGCTGATGAAAAAGACTCGTTAATAGCAAAAATTAATTATTCTACCATTTTAGCCTATTATAAAAAGATGAAGCTTCCAGAAGCCAACAAGTATGATATTAAGTCTAAAATAATAGATGAAAAGCAACAAAAATGGTTAGAAAAAAATGGTCATGAGATTAATACAGATTTACAGATAGAAAAAGTTATTAAAGAGATACAAAAAATAAATCATCCAGGTGTGCAAATCTTATACTATACCCATGAAATGCTAATAGAAAATGGGGAGAAAAAACTTTATAGTTTTTACGAAGTAGCAAAAAAGATATCACAAAAAAATAGGCCAATAACTTATTTATTAGCAACAAATGTAAACCCTGAAACAAAAAGATATGATAATTGGTTACAAGAGTGTTATGCCATGATTGAAATATTACATTTAAACATCTTAAGTTTTGCATATAGTGATAACGAAATGAAACAAAATTATTTAGATGGTATTTGGTTATTTATACAAGAAATCGTTAAAGACTTTGAAAATAAAGAAGAAATAATTATTGTGGCTAGAAAAATATTGGCAAGCATACAAAATTATATAAACAGTAAAGATAAAAGTAATTTACCATACCAAGATTATTGTAGATCAATTGTTAATTTTATTGAATTTTTATCAAGAGAACTGTATTTTGAGTTAAATAAAGATAAAAGTTATGTAGATAAAGAATCTTTAACTTTAGGAACTCTTTATAATTCCGACAGGAAAATGCTTATAGACATATTCCCAAAAGATTTTATAGATGGGATTAGATACTATCTCTCTTCTGAAACAAATGAACGAGGTGATAAAGTAGGTTTAGATTGGAGAAATAAAATGAGCCATGCTAACGGAATGCTTGATGAAAAATATAATTCAACTTTATTCATGAGGTTGTGTTTGATTTTTACTACAATAGTAAATGAATTGTATCTTCATTACATTAGTCAACAGGGACAAAATAAATAAATTTACAACCACAAAAGAAAAAGAGTTGTATAACTCGATTAATTAAACAACATACACAACTAATTAAATAAGTTTATTTTTTGTGATTTTGGGAGTTTTTTTTATTATTACATATAATTATATATTTCTTCTCTTTGTTAAGTATTTACTTTCAAAAGAAATTAATAATAAAGAAAAGTTTTCTTTTGTAATTAATAGTTTAAAGACATCAGTTTTGGTGTCTTTTTTCTTTTGTGTTGAAATTTTCTTTAAGTTTTTTCAAATAATACAATTTCTGCCTAAATTTTTTTTAAAAAAATGTCCTTATATATAATAGAGGGATATTAAAAATTAAAATTTACTTTTAAGTTTAAATTCCTTTATTTTTGGGGCTTTTAGGCTTAAAAGTGTATTACGATTTGTATATAAGTGAGGGGAGATATGAATCAAAAATATTTAAAATTTTTTAGAAAAAATTGTTTAAAATAATACACGATTTGAAAAAAATTGTAGTTAATATTTTAGAGGAGGTAAAATAAATTTTAAAAATTTTTTTATAAAAATTATAAAAATGACCCCACGATTTGAAAAAACATGTCCTTATATATAATAGAGGAGCAAACATGTT
>ERZ1643251.4119-NODE-4119-length-12881-cov-6.638703_pt1 | contig 12881 bp, 13 predicted proteins | sample MGYA00579261_ERZ1643251 | MGnify/ENA primary metagenome ERZ1643251 (study PRJEB29033, sample SAMEA4952267) | chicken gut metagenome | biome: Broiler Chicken; feature: Gastrointestinal Tract; material: Caecum | place: Ireland | collected 2018 | study: Broiler... | reverse complement strand
TGTGGTTCTATTATACCACTTTTTCGGAGTTTACACAATCTATTTTACACTGTCTACCCAGCTTATTTTTTATCATATACGGCAGTACGGTTTGAGTGCAATACATTGCGCCTTTCAAATTTGTATCAATCACAAAATCCAATGTCTCTTTTTCTGCATTTGCAAAACGTGTCAATTTTCCAATCAATGCCGCGCTTCCTCCGGCATTATTAACCAATATATCGATGGTCCCGAATCTCTTCGCAGCATTATTTATGACACTACTCACTTTGTTATAATCACGCACATCTGCAACACCAATCTCTACCATAGCTCCTATGGCTTCAATTTCCTGTGCTATTTTTTCAGCGCAATCAGCGTTGTAATCGAGTATTACAATATTAGCACCTTCCTTTGCAAATCTAAGCGCGATTTCTCTACCGATATTTTTACCGCCGCCGGTAATAACCACAGTTGATTCTGACAATTTCTTCATATCACTACGCTTCGTTTATTCGAAGCACATAATCCTTTCAGCCTATTTATGATTGATTCAGCGATTACTTTTACCCCATGGAAGACCTCCAAGACTTCGTCCGCCATCTACAATATAATTGTGTCCGGTTACAAAAGACGCTTCATCCGAACATAGAAAATATATGACATTAGCCACTTCTTCTGGCTCGCCGATTCGACCGAGAAATGTATTTCCATTTTTCATAGCCTCGCGCGTATTTATCGGTCCGGGTGATACTATATTGACATTAATGCCATATATTCCCAATTCCATAGCAAGTGATTTGGTGAGTGATTCTAATCCGCCTTTCGAAGCTGAATATTCTGCTCCGCCAACTGCTCCCACAACTCCCGCAACCGAACCAATAAAAACAATCTTGCCGTATTTAGCCTTAACCATATATTGAATTATCGAATGTGCCATATATATGGCTCCCATAAGATTAAGTTTCAATCCAAATTCAATCCGAGATATAGGTGCTTCGTGAAATCTGCCTGGTTGATTTAAAATTCTTGCGGATGAACCACCCGCGCAAGGCACCAAAATATCGATTCTTCCATACTCGTTATATATCTTTTGAGCTGTCAGTTTACATTCATCATAATTTGTCACATCTGTAACAACAGCCATGCCATTTAATTCAGCTGCAAGCTTTTCCGCGGCTTCACGATTTAAGTCAACAATCACAGGTATAATACCCTCTCGTGAAAACCTTTCTGCTGTTGACCGTCCAATACCTGACGCACCTCCGGATATAACAGCTACTTTCTTATCACATTTGACTGAACACATCGATTTTCAACTCCTCAAGTATATTTTTTACCGTATGTATCGGTGGTTGTATAAAAGCGTGTGTTTCATCATATCGCGACACGGCAAAGCATAGGCAATTTCCTAATGCCGCTCCGAATATACGCGAAAGTGATCCCACAGCACCTCCGCCTAAATATACAAATGGTGTTTGAAGCTCATGTCGTAATGTTATTATCGTTTTTATTACCTCAGCAAGCTGAATCTCACTGTTGCATAAAGATACAATTTTCACGATATCCGGTCCGCGTTTTTCCATTTCAAGCGCAAGATCTACAGCCTGTTCGCAGCTAAGCTCCACCCCAACATGGCTTGAAAGCAATACCTCCGCTCCTTTTTGATGAACTTGACTTATATCCTCTTTCTGACGCTCCACTATATCTGGCTGTAATGATATCTCGGCTGGATTAACCGCCGCAAATGAAAGCTTTGAGCCTTCAAGACTTTTTTTCGAGTCATTGTCAAAGAAATGTGCCTGTAAATCAATTCCCGCGGCGCCGCAATCAATCGCGCGCATTTGCAGTTCTAAGCGTTCCTCAAACGAAGGAGCCGGATCATTATACGGCGTTTTTTCGGTATAAAACAGTGCAAGCATTGGCAGCTTCGTAAAATTTATTAATTGTCTTAACGCATCATCAGACCTTTCTTGCGGTGCAAGCCAATTCAAGTGTAAGTCGAAAGCGTCAGCACCTTCATATTCGGCGTTTCTGATCGTAGCAAGATTATATTGAACGGTTTTCCCGCGTAACACCCCGACGACAAATGGTTTCTTTTGCTTAATAAAGCTTTTTCTCATTAGGACATATCTCCTCAGTTATCCAAATTTTCATAAGTTTCAATCAGCTTCTCTAAAGACGCTGTAAAGCTGGCTTCTAATGAAGCGAAATTCGATGCTATATCTGTTGTGTCAGTATTTCCGAAACGGAAATATGAGTTTGGCGCGTTTGACAGACAACCTGCGCCATAAGCGAAAAGAAAGTCAAATGTTGCTCCGTCGCGTATAATATCAAGCATTTGCGCAATATCGGCGTCACGAGCATATTTTTCCTTCAATGCTACCTCGTAATATTTTGGTACAACCAATTCGCTGGAATAATAGCATAACGCCTCCATCACCTTTGATGTCAACTCGATATCATTTGTCGTCGCCGGAACATAAAGCATCGAGGTAGAAGTTCCCAGCTGCGATATATATTTTTCTTGGTTTGAATCATATTTAGGCATTGGTAAAATGCCGTAATCATCAACCATATCACGCAAATACTCAGTAGAATATATGAAATTCACCATTGTCGCGACATTACCCTCAGCAAAAGTTTTCATTGATTTGTAAGTCGCATCATCAATTGTTGACATAGTGACAACTCCAGGATTTTTATGAAACGCGAGCATTTTGTCATATGCAGTGACAAATTTCTCTGACAATCCCAGATATATCGGCGCACCATTTTCATCTATATCAACCACTTTAAGCTCGAGTGATGTTTGAAATGTCCCATTCGGCACCTGTTCCGCAAGATATGCCAATTGATCATTTTCAGAATCATACTTGCCGTCTCCATTAAGATCGCTCGCCATATCAGTTGTCAGTTCAATCATTTTATCGATTGTCCATTCATTGTTTCGAACCAGATCATATGGGTTCGGTTTGTTGTAATTGTCCCAAATCCTTTGATTGAAAAATACGACCGTCATATCTTTATATAACGAAAGACTTGCATCGCCGATAAAACCATATAGCTTTCCATCGATTGAAAAACGACTATACATATCATGAATCCACCAAGGTTTGGTAAAATCGCAGTATGGCAAATTATTTCCCTCAATAAAGATACCCTCTAATGCAGCCGGCATTGTACATACAGTAATAGCGCTAACAAGATCATACATACCACTGCCGGACATCACATCTTGAGTTATGAGGTTATTAAAGCTGCTGCGATTTGCCCAAGTATCATCTTCATATATAAATTCAAATGATATACCAAAATAATCTTCCACTGCTGCATTCTTTTCATAAACAGCATCATTTACAACATCACCAGTCACTTCTTCTGCGTCATATTCATAGCTTTTATTTGTGCTCGAAAGAATGCGGAATACTTTACCGCTATTATCTTCCTTTGGAAAACCAAGCAGCGTTGATAATGATTCGGTAGTCTCAGCATCAGTGTTGACGGAAGAATCTACAGACTGTTCACTGACTTCTCCACAACCCGCTAATTGCATGAATATTATAATCACACCCAGTAATTTGGCAATTTTGCTATACATAGTTTTCACCCTTTAATTTCAATCTATATACTTATTGTGTAAGCACATATTAAATTAATAATATCGATCAAGATTTGAAGGCATATAAATTCATAAATATTATACCTGTATCTTATCAAACAGTCAGTATCACTTTGCCGATATGCGCCTTATCAAGCAGTCGGTGCGCCTCCTCGGCTTCAGTGATCGGCAGCACATGATCGATCACCGGTTTGATTTTGCCAGATTCGAATGCAGCCCACAAATCATCACTCATTTCACGCAGAACGCGGTATTTCGTCTCGGGCGTGCGGCTGCGCAGCGTCGAGCCGATAACGCGTAGTCCCTTTTTCATCAGCGTGCGCAGGTTTATATTGCTCTCCTCACCGGCGAGTGTCGAGACAATGATGTACCGCCCGCCGTTGTTCATACGCTGTATATTCGCTGCAAAGCCGCTGCCGACGGCGCAGTCGAGCGCGATGTCAGGCGGATATTCGTCGAGCACTGCCGCGAGGCTTTCGGTTTTGCGGTTTACCACGATGTCAGCTCCGAGCGACTTCACCGCGTCCGCCTTTTCATTTGAGCTGACCGTCGTTATGACCTTGGCACCGTATAGCTTCGCCAGCTGTATCGCCGCGCTGCCGAGTCCGCTCGCTCCGGCCACAATCAGCACGACATCCCCTCGCTTGATTCCCGCTTCAAACACCAGATTCAGATACGCGGTCGCGAATACCTCGGGGATGCCTGCCGCTTCAGCGAAATTCAGCCGTTCGGGAATCGGCATAACCAGTCCGGCGTCTACCGCGGCGCGCTCGGCGTATCCTCCGCCCCCGAGCAGCGCGCATACCTTATCGCCGATTTTATATTGCGGTGAATTCGACTGCGAGACCACTCCCGCGCATTCCAACCCCATCCATTCAGGCCAGCCGTCGGGTGAAGGATATTTGCCGCTGCGCTGCAAAATATCCGCTCGGTTACAGCCAGCCGCGCGTATATCAATCAATACTTCATTATCCTTTACCGACGGCTCCGGAACATCGCTCCATGTGAGCCTACCATTCGGCGTTGTAAGTATAGCTTTCATGTATAACCTCCGACGATTCAGCTATTATTGTAATATTATTATATCATTCGATTCAATTCGATAAAATAGGAAGTGATTACCGGATAGTAGGAAATTATAAGCTATTGCCTTAATGCGGATGCCGCCGATTACCCGACCGCATCATGATTGCCTGATGCAAGCCAAATTATGACTGTATACACATTTACCCTGATGTCATATCAATCAAGCCTGTCAAGCTATTCAACGCATTTCAATCCCTTTGATAAAGCCGAACTCATATTAGACAAATGACACGCTATCATTCATGACGGGCAGCAAATGTATGTCTCTCGCGACCGCGTGAATGCCGCGTTCACACTGCTTTTCTGTCCCATAGAGAATTGCTTTATAGACATATTTATTGAATAAAAAAAGCAGGTCAAGGCATTTTGCCTTGACCTGCCGCTTTACTATTGACAACACTCTACGCCTGCACAACTAAGCTGCACACAATAGCAGGTGTTCATGTAATTGCTGTTTGGTGGACCATCTAGGACTCGAACCTAGGACCGACCGGTTATGAGCCGGTTGCTCTAACCAACTGAGCTAATGGTCCTTATAAATCATTATAATTGACAAATGATTAGCTGCCGATAATTACATCAATACACAGTCATATTGACATGAATTACATAATGTAGGTATTATACCACTAATTCAGATTCTTGTCAATAGGTTTTGCAAATATATTTGTAAATTATTTTGCGTTTCGATTTATTCTGGCCAGCTTCATAACCTGTTGATTTTAGGGATGGCGGGCTGGTGCGCAGTATAGCACGCCGATTTGTAATTGCGGCTATACTGCAATGATGATATTGGAAAATGCAAGTTTTTCGCATTTATACGCAAATTAAACGCATTTCGGGAGGTGTATAATCATAACAAGCTCGAGCAGGCGTACGACATCCCCTATCGCTGCCTTTGGTCGATCGGGGTCGAGAATCTGCTGATAGCGGGACGCTGTATATCCGGCGACAGCGAGACGCATTCGAGCTATCGCGTACAGTCGCACCGCATCGCGAGGGGTGAAGCTGTGGGGCGTGCCGTGGCGCTGATCTGCCGCACAGGCGTCTCGGTGCGGAATATTGATGTGTGCAAGCTGCAAATAATATTGAAGAAATCGGGGGCGAATATATGATGATGAAGCGGCTGGAAAAGCCTATAAACTCACGGGATATGAATATCAATCGTCAGGACAGCGACTTGCCACAACGTGACCAGGCGGTGTCTCCCCGCCGTATAAGCAAACCCACAATGTGGGTGCCGCTCTGGCAAGACCATCCCTATGACACGCCCGACCTTATGTATATTATAAGTGTGGCTTGGATTGCCGACGCTAAGGACGTGATGTTCGAGTGCTGTCTCGAATCCGAGCGCGACGGTCAGCTGTTTACCGGTCGGGCAGCATGGTCATCGGTGGGGGACATCATCAGCAGTTCAACTATTTGAATCTATTTATGACGTTAAGTATATAAAATACGGTGATATTTATATTTACAACTCGAGTATCACGTGCTTCGGGCTCGAGGTGATACCGCGATGCCAAAGATACGGAATGTAGGATTTACGGCGAAGCGGAGGGAAATTGCGCCAATATTCGCCGTTTGACCCGACTGCTCGAGCTGCTGCTTGAATTGTTTGAGGATTACTGCGCCCCACCGAATCCTCCTAGCCACACGACTTCCGAACAGGTGCTCGAATTTATCAAGCAGAACTACCGCGTCAGGCTGACACTCGATATGATATCGGGCGCGGTCAATGTCAGCAAATTCCATCTCTGCCGTGTATTCAAGCAGGACACACGCATGACAATCACCGAATACATAATACAGTACCGGCTCGCGGAGGTCAAGAAACGGCTGATTGACACAAACGAGTCGATAGCCGACATTGCCGCCGACACCGGATTCGAAACCTACACTTATTTCTGCACGCTGTTTCATCGGCTTGAGGGGATGTCTCCATCCGAATACCGGCAGGCAAGACGGAAATAACGGCTGGCGATACTGTCATATTGTCAGATGTCAGTACATCCGGAGTGAATATATCGCGGTCGGCTGATGAGCTTATATGAAAAAGCGTACATCGAAGGTTATGCCTTTGATGTACGCTTGATTTGATGTATGCTGACTTGTTGTGCCTTTGCGGGCTTCGGACTGTAAAACAGTCCTGACCGCGGATGTCACTGTTGAATCAGAATAGTCTGTATTTACTGATCGATCGAGTTGAACGACTCGACCATCTTGTCTATCTGTGCCTGCGCGGCCGATTCGAGCGCGGTGTAATTTGAAACGAAGTCGGTGCGTTTTTCAATCAGTAAGTTGTAGAACGACGATTTCATGAAGATATCCGAGCAGCTGTTCGAATATGCGAGCGCGAACGAGCCGCCGATATTGTCGTGGATTATGTCGATCATCTGCGCGGAGTAGTCGTCGCGCGTATACTTGACCTTGAGTCCGGTCTCGTAATACGCGGGCAGAACGTACTTCTGCGTCTCACGGTTCAGCACCTCAAGGACCGCGCAGGTGGTTTCGAATTTCGTGTTGGTTATCGGAATAACGCCGATCTCGGTCGTGTCGTGAGACGAGGAGATATAATTTTCCTGCGCTTCGTCAAATTTCGGATATGGCAGTATTCCGACCTCGTCGGTCATGTCGCGCATATCGTCGAACGAACCGAGACGGTTGTAGCCGAGGAAGAGCGCGCGCCCCGATTTGAACAGATTCGTCGTATCACCGTCCGGGTCGGCTGAGCCGAAGAACAGTCCGTCCGAAACGTCCGCGCCGATTCCGGTTCCGGTCGAATAGAAGATCTCATTCAGCTTTTCGAGCAGCGATATCGAGCGCTCGTTGTTCATCGCGAGCTTCAGGCTGCAGTCCGAGTTGAGCTCGACATATTTTAAGTCAGCCGAGACTATGAACGGAATCGACGGTCCCCAGACCTGCATCACGGCAAGACCATACTGGTCCTCGCTGTCGCGCAGATTGTTGCCGTTCAGGTCACGGTAGCCGTCCTCGATGTATTTTAAGAAGCTGTCGTAGGTCCAGCTGCCGTCGAGCACCTCTTTGTAAATGATATCGCCGTCGCCGTAGGTGTCGGTCAGGAGATCCTTGTTGAAATAGAGCGCGTGCGCCGAGCGGAGCACGTCAATAAAGAAGTCGCCGGCGAGTATGTATTGGTGCTCGCCGCCGTCAAGCGACAGCTGCGACATATAGTTTTCGTACCAATAGGACTGGCTGTAGTCGATATACGGGGCGTCGGCTACATTCATAAAGCTGCCCTCAAGCGAAAGTCCGGCGAGCGGGAACAGGTCGTTGATTATGATGTCGTACAAATCGTCGCCCGCCAATATGATTTTATTAATCGTGCCGGCACAGGTGGTGTAGTCGTTGTCAAGCTCGGTGAACACCAGCTTGACATTGAGTATCTCCTCGACCGAGCGGTTGCGCAGATAAGCCGAGTCGCTGACTAAGTCGCCGGTCTCCTCCTCCGGTCCCTCGATCAAGTAGTTCGAGTTGCCGATGCCCGACGCGGCGTTGATTGACGTCCAGATCCGGATTTCTTCTCCGCCGTAGTCGAAGTCGGCGAAGGGGTCGTTTTCTTCCTCGATAGAATCGACACTGGTTTCATCAGTATTTCCGGCGGTCGTCTCGTCCGCTTCGGTTTTGGCTTCGCCGCAGGACGACACGGTCAAAATAAGAAACAACGCCAATGCCAGCGAGGATTTTCTGAAGGTTGATTTTCTGTGCATATATATGCCTCCTTGATTTACAGCTGTATTTTGCTGTAATAATTGCAGGAACTGCGCGGCGAAAAATGAGTCTGCGACCTTATATATCGCCGTCAATTCTCCGATTCGTCAATGATTGTATTTGTGTCGCCGTCCGGGAACAGCTTGACTTTCTCAACCGAACCGTTCGGATTTACGCTGACATTGCGCAGCGTTACGCGCAGCGGCTCGGTCGGAGACGCGGCGACGCTGGAGGTGTATTTGAGATTTGTAAACGTCACGTTTTCCAGTGTCATTTCACACAGGTGGGCTCCGCTTTGCAATGTGCCCTCGTCGGCGTGATAATTGAGAAAGCGGTCGGCGTTATCGATTGTGCAGTTGCGGATTGTGATATCGTGATAGGGCTCGGGCGAGGGGTGATTCGTGCTGGCAAAGTGAATCCAGACCGACTCGAGGTTGTGTCGGCCGGCGGACTGCGCAAGGTCACGGCTGCGGTCGCGCACCGAGTCGGTGTGCCGGTCGGGGACAATTGTCATGCGGTGCGGGTAGACGCCCGGTCCCCACATATGGCAGTTTTCGACGAGTATGTGCGAGCCGCCGGCGCGGAACAGGTCGCAGGAAGTGTTGAGCTCGCAGTCGCGGACGGTCAGGTTTTCCATGTTGATTCCGGCTATGCAGTCGTCTCCGGTGATAAATCGACAGCTTTCGATCAGGATATCGGAGCAGCAGTGCAGATGCACCCCGTCACTGCCGCCGACACAGGAGACATTGCGCATTGTGATATTTCGGCAGGTGTCGATCTGGTGCATGAAGTTGCCGCAGTTTTCGATGCTGTAGCCGATCAGTCTGACGCCGTCGACGTTCGTCATGAATATGCCGTGCGGACCGCGGTAGCCCTCCTCGCCGTGCGGGTCGGCGCAGTTCATGCCGTCGATATGCGAGTCGGGCTCGCCGATTATCGAGATATTCCTGCCGCCGTATACCGAGATTATCGCCCGACGGTATTCAGACCACGGGCGGTTCTCGTAATACTGGGTGATCATCTCCATGTCGGTGTGCAGCTCCATTCCGTCCGGAATCGGGTAGACCTCGTAGTCCTCGCAGACCTCGCTCGCTTCGAGCCGCGCGCCTGACGAGAGGTAGAGGGTCGTGTCCGACCACAGTCTAAGCGAGCTTACGCGGTAGTTGCCGCGCGGTATTATGACCTTGCCGCCCGAATCGCGGCAGAGGTCGAGGACCGACTGGATTTTGTCGGTCTGGAAATATTCGGCGTCCGGAGTGACTCCGTAGTCGGTGACAATATAGCTGTTCATAAAAATCCTTCCTTTCATATAAGATAACGTGAGTTCGATAAGAATTATAACAATGTAATAACGCAATCAACTGAACAAACAATATAAGATTCAAACGACCACGTAGAAACCAGCCGCCGGTTGGGAAGCAGGGTCCCATTAGGCGGCGCATCTCTGTAGTTCTAACAATAAGCAGTTACATTATCTTTGTGAAGTTATATAAAATCATATCATGATCCAAATTGTCAAAAGTTTTCGGGTGGGGGTCTGGGGGAGACCCTTTTTCAAAAGGGTCTCCCCCAGTGAGAGCAAACAGTATCGCAGTACCCCCATCGAACTCACGTTAAATCATATATCGAAACGTCGGGCGGGACAATGCGGCAGCGGCTCGCAGCCGTGCGTTCAGCTTATTCTGATTATACGCCGGATATAATCGAATTCGTTGTCGATATCGTCATTGTCGCCTGTCCGAGGGGCGTAGTGCGGCGAACAGGATATGTAACCAAGTAGACGTCCGACTCCGCCGCAGATGTTCACGCCGCCGTCGCCGCCGCAGGTAGTGAGTTTGTCGGCTTCGACCAGCTCGCGTTTGTATGGGTCGTTTCCGATGATTATGCCAAAGAAATTAGGCTTGTCGAGTTCATAAAGTCCGGAGCTGTCAGGTTCGTCGAAGTGGCGCAGGGTTAGATTTGAACAGCCGTCGCCCCAAGCGAAGAGGCTGCCGCAGCCCCCGCCGCAGAGATATGCCCATTCATCCGGATTCGGCAGTGCGAAGCCCGATTGTGCAAGCCCGCGTAGCAGCCCGGTATAAGTGATATCATTGTAGATATACGGCTGCCAGTCGATTCCGCGCTTTAAAAACTTAGCGCGCTTCGAGATGACAAAGCGGTTTATATCGCTGTTTTCATACTGCCAAAAGGACTCGAGCGGACTGGGCTTGCCCTGTCTCAACCTCTCGTCTGAAAAGTCGGTCGGCTGCCAACCGATTTCGCTGACACGCCGTTCTACCAGCATCGGAGCAATCTGCACGGTGTGCGGCCTTGCGAGACTGGATTTTATAAAGCTCACGGCGTCGCCATGATATTCTGTTTCGTCAAGCAGCGACAGGAGCTCGTCGGAGTCCGATTTATCCGGTGTAAATTCGGAAAGCTCAGTTCCGATTGTGACCTTATCGCCGGGAACAAACACAAATTCGCTGTCATCCTTGTCGAATACACCTGTAGTGCAGCTCTGCCCCCAGCGATTGAACGCCCACAATGTTTTGAATTCGAGGTCATACTGTTCGGCAATTGAACGCATGAGTTCTGATTTGGCTTGAATCGGCAATTCCTTGAAGCCGGAGCGGGACAGTTTTTCGTTCATTATGACTCCTTTAGGTGTATATCAGGCAATTGTATATAATATTCATAATCGTATTCAGTATGGAATATTTCGCTCCCATAAAATCCGCGAAACATAAATGAGCGCAGATTTACGCCGTCAAAAGGCAATGACGCCATACACACGGCGTCTCGGCGCGATAACACAGAATTGTTTGACACGATTTATAAAGTCGTGTGCGCTCATCTCGGTCTGGCGTATCGTCACAGACTTGGAATCAAATTCTGCGTAAGTGATATTCATATTATAGCACGATAATGTGAACGATGTGTTACAATATGGAAAATGCGCATGAATTATTGAACTTCATTTAATGTTGTGTTATAATTATGTTGATACCGAATATCATAGCGGTCAGAAACTTCAAAATACAGGACTGGTATGCACAATGTCGATATTCAAATATACAAAATTACACAATATCGAGCCGGGCGAGGACATAGACGTCTGTGTCAAGGATCGCTCGCCGAACAATTTTCATCCTCCGCAGGGACAGCCGCATATGCACGATTTCATACTGCTTTCGTATGTTCAGTCGGGCGAGTGTACGCAGCTTGTGGACGGCGTCGAATACCGCACAAAGCGCGGCGATATGCTGTTTGTTGGGATGAATCAGACGCACCAGATTCTGCTCGACCAGCATGTTATATATATAAATATACTCCTGTCCAGCAAGTTCTGGGACGAGGAGCTTACGTGTGTCGAGAATTTTCACAGCATTTGCGCCTTGTCTATATTCAACGAATTCCGGAATCTTTCCGAGGATATCAGTCCGGTCATCTCCTTTTCGGGAGCCGATATACCTGACATTGAGCAGATACTCGCGCATATGCAGACCGAATTCAGTAAGCGTGACATAGGCTTCCGAGCGATACTCAAATGCTGCACACAAATCATTATAACCAAAATGCTGCGCGCGTTTTCGAATGCCAATAAATACTGTGCGCTCGCGGTCGGCGACGCGATGGAGAAAATTCTCGGCTATATTGATGTTAATCTCGGACGGCGGCTGACGTTGTATGAGCTCGCGCAGCAGTGCTCATACAATCCGAGCTATTTTTCACGGATATTCAAGGAATGCTTCGGTATGCCCTTTTCCGATTATTTACAGCAGAGGCGCATCCATACCGCAATGGAGCTGATGCGCAGCGAGGGGCTGTCGGTCGAAGCGGTGATGGAACGAGTAGGCTACAGCGATAAAAAGAGCTTCTACCGGTATTTTCGCAAGATCACCTCGCAGACGCCGGCTGAATTCCGCCGGAATATTGCGAATCAATAACGCTTTGGTCGAATATGTGAGGCTGATTGTGATTTTTTAATTGACGAAAATGCGGCTGATGAGCGATTTTTACGCGGATTCACATCAGCGTGCGATATTCACACCTGCGCGCGAAATTCACACCCGCGTGCGATATTTACACCCGCGTGCGATACTATATCTATATAGTTACGCGATTTCGCTTATACCGTATCGAAAGTATATCCCCGCGCAGGGCCGCTGCGAGCAGCGGGTTTTATCGAGTATAAACATAAACAGAGGGTGGATTGCTCCACCCTCGTTCTATTCCCCGCAATCGGGAGCGCTAATCGCTGCGTAACCCGAATCCGCGCCGACGATACATTCGTGTGTCACCGCCGCCTCCTGAATCGCCGCGAAATAGACCTCGCTCGGGTCAGAGTTGTCAGAAAATACCGGCATATCGCTCGGATATTCGACCTCGTAGTCGTCCCGACCGAGCGCGTAGTTGATAATGAATACAGCCTCCGCGCGGCTGATCGGGAGAGCCTGTCCGGCGGAACTCATATCACCTGTGT
>ERZ1643251.4118-NODE-4118-length-12886-cov-3.119554_pt1 | contig 12886 bp, 10 predicted proteins | sample MGYA00579261_ERZ1643251 | MGnify/ENA primary metagenome ERZ1643251 (study PRJEB29033, sample SAMEA4952267) | chicken gut metagenome | biome: Broiler Chicken; feature: Gastrointestinal Tract; material: Caecum | place: Ireland | collected 2018 | study: Broiler... | reverse complement strand
GGGCGCTACGGGAGCAACAGGCGCTACCGGCGCAAGGGGAGCAACAGGCGCAACAGGCGCCACGGGACCAACAGGCGCATCGGGAAGGAGCATAACAGGCGTTACCGGCGCGACAGGCGCAACGGGAGCAACAGGAGCCACCGGTGTCACGGGTGCAACAGGCGCTACCGGAGCAACAGGTCCCACGGGAGCAGACGGTGCAGCCGGCATAAGCGTGACCGGAGCCACGGGAGCAACGGGCGTCACCGGAGCGACAGGTGTCACGGGAGCTACAGGTTCTACGGGTCCCACGGGCGTCACGGGTCCCACCGGCCCCACCGGTCCCACGGGTCCGACAGGAGCTACGGGTGCTACAGGTGCAGACGGTGCGCAGGGCATACAAGGCTTACAGGGAGACCCGGGAGCTGACGGTGCTACAGGCGCTACCGGTGCAACAGGTCCCACAGGTCCTACGGGTGCTACAGGTCCTACGGGAGCAGAAGGTGCGCAAGGCCCTCAGGGACTTCAGGGCGAGCAGGGAGATGCCGGCCCTACAGGCCCTACAGGTCCTACAGGTCCTACAGGCCCAACGGGCCCCACGGGAGCGGATGCCACATCGGCGGCAGGACTTGCGGAGTATGCGCATCTATACAGTGTTGAGCCGCAGAGCGTAGCGTCGGGGGACGACATCCGTCTTAATGAGCAGGGTGTGATTTCAGACAACATCTCGCACACCCCGGGCGACAGCAGGGTTGTTTTGAACTCGGCCGGCATTTACGAGGTCACGCTTCACATTCCGGTGAGAGAGCCGGCGCAGGTATGCGTTATGCTGAACGGCTCGCCGGTTGAGGGCGGACTGTTTGCGGTGAACACCACCGGATCGGTGATAAGCGGAAGTGCGCTCATCAGCGCCAACGAAGGCGACATTCTGACTATACAAAACGTCAGCGAGTGCAACGCATTTAACTCTGCGGCGGTGGAATGCAGCGGCAGAAAAAGCTCCGGCATAACGCTGATCATAAAGAAGTTGTTTTAAGCGGAGCGGCGGGTGTTTGACAGCGGCGTTTGATTGACAGCGGCGTTCGCTTGACGGCGGGTGCTTGGGCGGGTGACGGCACTCGGGGAGCTTGCTCAGGCAGGTGCTCAGAGCGGGCGCTCAGAGCGGATGCTCAGAGCGACTTTAGAAAGCGCGCCGGTTAGTGTGCGGCGGGGGCGGGCGGTTATTCGGTTTGACCAGTGCAAGTGCCGTCATGCATCTGCTGCCGCGTTTAAAAAATTACGCATGCGCCGAAAAAAGCAGTCGGAGTGTTTCTCCGGCTGCTTTTTGCAACATTTACCGAGTTATCGCTTTATCACTTGATGAAGTCGAGGATCATTTCCTTAGGGTGATAGCCGACGATTTTATCGACCGCCACGCCTTTTTTGATCAGCACCAAAGTCGGGATGCTTGCTATGCCGAAAGCGGCGGAAAGCTCTCTTTCCTCATCGACGTTTATCTTGCCGACCTTGACCGCTCCGTCCTTTTCCTTTGCCACTTCTTCCAAAACGGGCGCGATCATCTGGCACGGGCCGCACCATGTTGCCCAGAAGTCAAGAAGCACGGGGATGTTTGACTGAAGAACTTCTTTCTCAAAGTTATCCTTTGTTACCTTTATTTCTGCCATAGTTGATATACCTCCTGTATTTTATACTAATCTTTTGACTTATAGTAGAGCATGCAATGACAATATCCCTCGAAGTTTGGGTCATTTATTTGTTCTTTAAACTGTTTGCACATACATTTTGTATCCTCTGATCTTTCCAGAACGCAAGGGCAATAGCCGCCGGTTCTTTTAAGACCCTCCTTAACGGTTTTGACCACATCGGGGTTAGGGTTAAGAGTAATTTTCACGGGTTCATTCCTCCTTTGAGCGGTTCAAATCTATATTGCAGTTACATTATAGCACGGAGTTAAAGAAAAAACAGTGACTAAGTCACGCAATCGAGGTGAAATCTAAAAATTTTTATGATTTAGGAGCCTAGGCGTTTAAGTGCGGGGAGGTCAAGCAGGGTGACGCATCCGCGTTTCAGGCTGACGAGTTTTTCCTGCGAAAAGCGTTTAAGCATACGAGCGACGACTTCTCTTGCGGAGCCGGTGAGGGCAGCTATTTGTTCATGGGTATAGCATATATCGGGGTTTTTTGTGCGGTCATATTCGGAGGTAAGGAACTGAGCGAGGCGTTTATCATAGCCTTTGAAGAGGATTTGCTGCATAGAGAACATGACATTTGAGAAGCGTTGGGCGAGTTTTTCGTACATAAAGCAGCGGACGTAGACGTTTTCGTCGGCGAGTTTTGAGAAGTATGAAGGGCCTATGACCAAAAGGCGGGAGTCAGTTTGGGCGCTGAGGGTTGCGTCGAAGGTTATTACGTTTATGACGCAGGATGCAGAGAGGACGCAGCTATCGCCCTTATAGAGGCGGAAGAGGGTAATTTCCCTACCTTCTTCGGAGACGATGCTGCTTCTGAGTTCGCCGTCGAGGACGACGATTGCGCCGAGGCAATTTGTACCGGAGCCATGGAGGACTTGGTCTTTGCGGAAGGATTGTATTTGGGAGTTTTGAACGATTTGGGTTTTTTCGATTTGAGAAAGGTTATTCCAAAACGGAAGTTTTAAGGACGGATTCCTTTTCCATTTCCATATCGGAGTTTTTGTTATCAAGCGATTTAAGCACGGTTTAATCCCTCTTTTCTAAAGATGTTATAGCACAACTTTATGCGATTATGCAAGCGGTCGAGGGTTTATCATTACGGGGCATATGGGGGGGTGGAGCGTTCAGAGGGGTTTGTCGGGCGCCATGGTTTCGGGCGCAGCGCGCGCCGGCGTTCGGGCCGGGCACACAGGCAGGGAGCGCGCCCGTGGGGCGGGGAAGGAAAGTGTCATTTATCTGCGATGCGTGGCGTGAAAGCGGGGCGCGGCGTGCGGGGCGTGGCCGCCCCGCGTGCCGCGCCTTCCCGCTGCCCCGACTTTTCTGGCGCGCACGAGCGCAGCTTCGGCTCTGCACGTGCGCGCCCGGGTTTTCGGCCCGAACGGCGGCGAAAGGGCGCACAAGCACGCGCTGCGGCGAAGCCCTTGTCCCCCGCCCCCCTGCGGGGGGCGGGGGACGCGCTGCGCCCGTGGGGACCCGCACAAACCCTCGGCGCCGCACAACCCCCCCACAAAAAATAAGCCCCTGCGGGAAATCCCGCAGAGACCTTATAAGTAATAACCTATGTATCAGCCCTCGTCAGACTTGTCGCCTTTCTCGGACTTGTCGGATTTTTCGGATTTGTCAGCCTTCTCAGACTTCTCGCCTTTGTCCTCGCCGGACTCCTCTTGCGCTTCGCCTTCACCGGCACGCTCGTGTACCTTTACCGTGATCTCGTGCGTCATCAGATCGTCAGCCTTCGTAACCGTGATCGTCAGATGCTCGTAGTCGAAACTGTCGCCAACCTCCGGTATCACTCCGGTCTTTTCTATGATCCATCCGTTTACCGTCGTGACCTCCGTCTCTTCGTCCGGCTCTAAGTTGAAGAACTCAAAGAAATCCTCTATGTTCGCAGAACAACGTACACTGTATAAATCGTCGCTTAAGGGCGTGAAATCGTCAACCTCTTCGTCGCTCTCGTCCCATATGTCACCGACTATCTCCTCGAGTATGTCCTCCATCGTCACTATTCCCGCCGTCTCGCCGTATTCGTTCACAACTACTACTATGTGGTTGTGCTCCTTCTGCATGTCCTTGAATAACGCATCTAAGTGCGCCGTCTCAGGTACAAACGTCGGCTGAAACATCACGTCGGATAACTTGAACCCCGGCCTTTGATACCTGAGCAAAAAGTCCCTCGCGTAAAGTATGCCCACTATGTTGTCCGTCGTCTCGGAATAAACGGGTATCCTTGAGTATCCCTCGTTCTCTATGACACTCACTATGTCCTGCGCAGGCGCATCCTCCGAAATCAAAACCATCGCCCTGCGCGGCGTCATTACGTCCTCCGCAGTCATTCCGTCAAGCTTGAATACGTTCTTGATGTAGGTTATGTCGCTCTGGTCAAGACTTCCTTCGTCCGCACCGGCATCAAGCATGAGCACTATGTCCTCCTCCGATACCGGATCCTCCTTCTCGTGCGGGTCTATTCCGAATAAACGCAGTATTCCGTTCGTGGATACCGTCAAAAGCCATATTATCGGCTTTAATATCGTCGCAAGTCCGGCTATAATGCCGCATACCGCCTCCGATAACTTCTCCTTGTACTTCATCGCCACACGCTTGGGTACAAGCTCGCCCAAAACAAGCGTGAAGAACGACAGTATAATCGTGATCAATACTACCGCGGCAGTGTTTATTATCCCCGCCTGCTCCCTGGGGATGTTGAACGCCTCTACTATTGCGTTCGATAAACCTTCCGCAAAATTGTCCGCAGCAAACGCCGCTCCTAAAAGTCCCGCAAGCGTGATGACTATCTGTATGGTCGAAAGAAACCTCGTCGGCTCCTCAATCATCTTCAGCATCGTCTTGGCTTTTTTGTCTCCGTCCTCAGCTCGCGCCTTGACTTTCTTCTCGTTGAGCGATATCACCGCAATCTCTGTCGCGGCAAAAAACGCATTTAAAAGTATAAGTACAACCTGTAAAATAAGTTGCCCCACCATCTCAGACATCTTCTAACCTCCAAAATATTTATGTGTGAATGCGTAATATGTAACTAACACGGTGTTTCCTGACCGCTAATAAAAGCTCGGCTCGCGCGCCCGACATCCGCCTGCGCTGCTCTCGCTCGATGCGCATACCGCCGCACCTGCTCTCGCTCCGATTCTTAAATCAGCTACTGCCGGCTGCTTAAAATCGCACCAATGGCTTGCAGCCCGGCCGCCACATCTTTTACCGTTCGCCTTCACTTCGGCTGACATGCCGCATGTGCGGCTCGACCGTTTTCCGGAGGCATCCGACGCCTTCATTAAGGCGCTGCCGCTACTTCGGGGAAGCGGATCCATTAATAAACCAACTCCTTTGACACTTGATAACTTTTATATAGATAACGGGGTCTTTAAACCTTCGCAATCTCGCTTAAATATTTTTGCGCATACTCGTCGTAAAGCTTGTCGTAAAGGGGACTGCCCGACTTTATCTCCCTGAGCGATTCGTGCAGATTCATCCTCTGCTCGTTTCCCTCTAAAACGCACACCGCTATGTTTGAACAGTGGTCAGACGTCCTCTCAAGATTCGTCAGCAGGTCTGACCATATGAATCCCGCCTCAACCGTGCACTCGCCGTTCTTCAAACGCACAATGTGGCTGTCCCTTAGCGCCATGCGTAGCCTGTCTATTACCTGCTCTAAAGGCTCTACCTTTCTCGCGGTAGCCATGTCGTTGTTTACAAACGCCTCAAGCGTGGTGTCGAGTATCTCCTTGAGCGCATTGCAAAGCACGCCTATTTCCTTCTTCGCCTTGTCGGAAAGCTCTATCCTCTTGCCGTGAAGCTCCTCCACCGACTCGAGCACGTTCACGCTGTGATCCGATATCCTCTCGTAGTCGCCTATGGCTTTTAACTGCTTTGAAATCTCCGCGCCGTCCTCGTCGCTCACCTGATAGTGGGAAATCTTCGTCAAAAACGTTCCCACAACGTCCTCGTAACGGTCGGTGTCCGACTCAAGCTTCCTTATCTTTTGAGCCGTCTCCTCACTGTAGCTTCCGCTTGTGAGCAAATCAAGGCTCAGCTCAAATCCCGTGACAGCGTCCTGCGCCATTCTGCAAACGAGCTTGTTGCTCTCGGCAAGCGCTATCGTGGGCGTGGCCAAAAGCCTGTCGTCGAGGTCTATAACCTGCGCGGTGTCCTTGCCGTCCGGTACAATCTTGTAGGCAAGCTTCTCCAAAAGTGAAGAGCAGGGCAGAAGTATCGCCGTGCATATCACGTTGAACGCGGAATGAGCAACCGCTATTCCGACATATGACGCCGTCTCATCGAGTATCGCGGGATGCAGTATCGCCTTTACAAGGCAGAATACCGTCAGGCATATGATCGTTCCTATTACGTTAAAGGACAAATGCACTACCGCCGCTCTCTTTGCGTTCTTGTTCGTTCCGAAGCTCGACAAAAGCGCGGTGACGCATGTTCCTATGTTCTGTCCCATGATTATCGGTATCGCGGACGCATAGCTGACCGCACCCGTGGCGGAAAGCGCCTGAAGTATTCCCACCGACGCGGAGCTTGACTGTATGATAGCAGTCAAAATCATTCCCGCAAGCACTCCGAGTATGGGGTTGTTGAACATCAGAAATGCATACTGGAACGCAGGCACGTTCGCAAGTCCGCTGACGGCAGCCGACATGGTGTCCATTCCGAACATCAGCGTCGTGAAGCCCAAAAGAATCGATCCGACGTCCTTTTTCTTGCTCGACTTCGAGAACATCATAAGCCCCGTTCCGATAAGAGCAAGTATCGGGGTAAACGTCGTCGGCTTTAAAAACGTCATGAACAAATTGTCGCTCGATATTCCGCCGAGGCTGAGTATCCACGCCGTAACCGTGGTGCCTATGTTCGCGCCCATGATTACGCCTATCGACTGTTTCAAGGTCATGATCCTTGAGTTTACAAAGCCGACTACCATTACCGTCGTGGCAGATGAGCTTTGTATCACCGCCGTGACTCCGAGTCCGGTCAGAAAGCCCTTTATCTTGCTGTTTGTCAGCTTGCCTAAAAGGGCTTTAAGGCTGTTTCCGGCACGCCTCTCAAGTCCGTCGCCCATCACGCTCATTCCGAACAAAAACAGACACAGTCCGCCTATGAGCGTCAGCCAGTTAAAGTTTTCGGTACCCAAACCGAAGCTGAATATCTGGTCAGCAGTCATATTCTAATCTCCCTTATTTTTCCGTCCTTTTTTTGAGCTCGTCGCATGCCCTTGAAAGCAAAAACGAAACGACAGCTCCCACTACTATAAACCCTAACCCCGCCAACAACTCTCCCGCAGAGCCGAAATCGCTCCTCGAGGGGAAAATCATCAGCGCTGTAGCACACACTATTCCCAACACGCAGTGGGAAACAATTGCGTACTGCTTTTTATATGCAAACCCTACAGCCCTCGAAAGAAGCAGAACGCATCCCGCCATTCCGAGCGCCATCGGTATAAGCACCGTAAAATCAATTCTTGAAATGCCCGCAAGCATCGGCTCATACAGCCCGAAGAACAAAAGCAGCGTAGAAGAGCTGAGTCCCGGAACTATAAAGCTCAAACCCCAGAGCACTCCGCACAAAACAAAGCCCCAAAAGTCCGCTCCGACTGTGATGTTCCATGTGGAACGAAAAAGCCACAAGAGCACAATCATCGCCGCAAATCCTATGATCATCGCAGCTATCGAACTGCCTTTTCTGCCCTTTTCACCGGCATCGCGCCAAAGCTCCGGAAACGTTCCTATTATAAAGCCTATGAACGCGCAGGTGACAAGGCTTGTGTTTTTCTCAAGCAGCACCGCCGCTATTCCTGACAGCCCGACAAAGCCTGCTCCCACCCCCGCAAAGAAGGTTAAAAGCATCAGCCCGTACTTTTTGAGTCCGGCCTTTACGTGATACACCGTCTCTATCACCGGACGGTACATTCCGAAAGCCACGCATAGCGTTCCTCCGCTTATTCCCGGGAGTATCGCGCCGAAGCCGACTACTATTCCCTGTATGAAGTACAAAATATACAAAAAAACTTTGTTCTTTGACCGTTTGGACTGCCTGTTTTCAACGTCCCCGCCGGACACGTTTGCACCTTTGCTTTCACCCGACACGCCCGCGCCGGTGTCTTTTTCAAACGGTCTTTGGTTGATGTTGTCGCTGCCTGTGACCATGCGCCTTCTCCTTTATACATAAAAACAACCGCCTCGGGTGAAACCCTTTGCGCAAACACCCATCGGGCGGCCATGCATCGCCAAAGCCGCTTTAAGCATCTGAAAAACTCCATATATAACACAAGGGTGCGCCGCGCACCTTTTTCCGATACGCGTCTACACTGCACCCATTATGTCATATTTATGATAGCATAAAAGCGGCTAAGAAACGGTAAAGATTTATCTGCCGGCTTTTCCTCCCGCCAAAGTCTACTTGTTAATCCAGTTATTGAGCTTGACTATGTCCTCTCTCGAGCCGGAGAGGAAGAGTATGTCGTCTGCTCTGAACACATAGTCCGGTCTCACAACCTCTATCACCTTGCCGTTGTTTTCTATGGCGATGATGTTCAGGTTAAACCTTGAGCGCAGATTTACCTCCACGACGGTTTTGTTTATCATCTGCGCCGGAACGTGCATTTTTGTTATGTTTATCTGCTCGCTGAGCTGCACGACGTCGAGCATCCTCGATATCTCAAGCCTGTTCGCAAGGCGTATTGCCATGTCCCGCTCGGGATACACGACCTCCGCGCCGAGCTTTTCAAGTATCACTCCGTGCTCTGCGCTTGTCGCCTTTGCTATCACCTTCGGGATGTTCATGGACACTAAGTTTAAGGTTGTCATGATGGATGTGTCTATGTGCTCGCCTATGCACACCACAGCCACGTCGCAGTTTTGTATTCCGGTGTCCAAAAGCGCCTTCTTTTCAAGGCTTGTCAGCACGTATGCGTTGTCGGTGTAGTCGCGCATGCTGCGAACCTTATCCTCGTCGCCGTCGAGCACCACAAGGTCGCAGCCCGACTTTGCAAGCTCGGAGGCAAGCGCATACCCGAACCGTCCCAGCCCCACTATGCCGTAGGACATCCTCTCAGATTTGCCTTTGTTAAACATATATTTTCTCCTGTTCTTTTTCCTGCGGCTTTTTTGCCGCGGTAAATCATCCTATAGCTATGTTGCCCTCCGGGAATCTCACGCGCTCGCCCCTTGAGAAATACCAAAGCGACGCCACTGTCAGCGGTCCCAGCCTTCCTATGTACATTATAAAGATGGACAAGAGCTTTGAGCCTACGCTAAGACCGGTGGTTATTCCGGTTGAAAGGCCGACGGTTCCGAACGCACTCGTCACTTCAAAGAGCGCATCCACAAGCCTTATATCGGTGCCCTGCTCCATGACTATCATAAGGTATGTTCCCGTCACGACTACGCTGAGCGCCAGCAGCGTTATGACCGCAGCCTTTTTGAACGCATCCTTGGGGATGGAGTACCGGAACGCCTTTTCCGACTTGTTTGTTGCGGCGGACTTCACGCCCTGAAGCAGCACAAAGAGCGTGCTCGTCTTGATACCGCCTCCGGTCGATCCGGGAGACGCTCCGACAAACATAAGGCATATCAGCACCAAAAGTCCCGCGTTTGAGAACTCGCCGAGCGGGTATGTTGAAAATCCCGCCGTCCTCGCCGACACGCTGTGGAAGAACGCTCCGAGCCATGTCACGTCCTCGGTGAGCTTTATGAGGATGGTTCCGCTCACTATGAGCGCCGCGCTGACCGTTATGACCACCTTAGCGTGCATGGAGTACTTTTTAAAGTGGAATTTTTTCGTCCACATCTCGCGGATTACAAGAAAACCTATACCTCCGAAGATGATAAGCCCGCACGTAACAAGGTTCAGCATCACGTTGTCGCGGTAGGGTATGAGGTTTTGCAAATTGCCCAAAATGTCGAAGCCGGAGTTGTTAAACGCAGCCACCGAGTGGAAAAGGCTTATTCCTATGGCCCTGCCCACGGGGTAGTCCTGCACAAACACCGTAAAGCTCAGAGCCGCCCCTATTAACCCTATTATCACGGTGGTGATAAATATGCTTTTTACAAAGTTTACTATGCCTTTTCCGGAGTCGAGGTTTACCGCCTCTTTTATGACGTTTCGGCTCTTTAAGTCCATTCTCTTGCCCATGGCAAGTATTATTCCCGCGCCTATGGTTGTGACGCCCAGTCCTCCGACCTGTATCAGGGCGGCAAGTATGAACTGCCCCAAGGGCGTAAAGGTATCTCCGGCGTCCACGGCTATAAGTCCGGTGACGCATACGGCGCTTGTCGATGTGTAGAGTGCGTCTATGTACTCAAGCTCCACGCCGTCCTTGACGCTGAACGGCATTATCAGCAGCACCGAGCCTAAAAGTATCGTCAGCGCAAAGCCTATGGCGATAATTCTCACGGGCGTCAATCTTTTAAACGCTACGCTCAAAAAATTCATTGAAGTTCTCTTTCCCCGTTCATTCGGTAACCCACGCCAAGCTCGTTTATTATGTAGTTGCCCTCGCCGGGCTTCGCACCGAGCTTTTTGCGGATGTTAGCCATGTTTACCTGAAGCTTTTTGACGCTGCCCTCGTCGGGATAGCCCCAGATTGCTTTTATTATGGATGTATATGTCATCATTTTGCCTGCGTGTTCCGACAAGAACGCCAAAATGTTATATTCTGTCTGTGTGAGTCTGACCTCCTGCCTGCCTATGAACGCCTGACGCGCGTCGTAGTCTATCACCAAGTCGCCCAGCACAAACTTTCCGCCGGGGAGCTTTCCCGAATCGGAGCTGTGGCGGTTGTTTCGGAGCGCGGTGCGAACCCTTGCCAAAAGCTCCGCCGACCCGAACGGCTTTGTCACGTAGTCGTTTGCGCCCGCATCGAGGGCGTCGACCTTGTCCTTTTCGTCAGACCTTGCCGAAAGGACTATTATAGGCGTGAGGGAGTCCTTTCTCACCTCGTGCAAAAAGCACATGCCGTCCTTGTCGGGAAGCCCCAAGTCCAAAATTATCAAGTCGGGCAGGTGAGAGCTGTAAAGCGACTCCGCCATGGAGCACGTCTGCGCGACTATCACGTGGTAATCGGACGTCTCAAGTATTGTCGAGACGAGGTTTCGTATGTTCGCGTCGTCCTCCACAAGGAGTATTTTATACTTGTTGTTGGTTTTATTGTTGGTAGAGCTGACCATCAAAGTTTTCCTCCATCGGCGATACGGGCAGCGTAAATCTCACAAGCGCGCCGCCCTCTTTGCGATTTTCGGCGCATATGCTGCCGCCGTGAGCCTTTATAATTGTCTGGCAGACGGAAAGACCTATTCCGGCGTTGTGCTTATGCCCGTCCGAGCCTTTGTCCGACACGCTGTAATACCCGCTGAACAGCGTTGCTATCAGCTCAGGCTTAAACCCGCAGCCGTCGTCCTCGATTTCAAACCTCGCCTCGCCGGATGCCACCCTCACCTTTATCGAGAGGTGTTTCATGCCGTATGCATGCTGCTCCGCGTTTTCAAGCAGGTTTACTATGACCTGCTCGATGAGCATGGCATCCATCGGTATTATGGTTATGGCGTCGGGGATATCGACTGCGACCTCCCTTTCGGGGTAACGCTTTTTGAACTTTATGAGCACGGAATCAATAAGCTCTTCAAGAACGGTGGGGGTCTTTATGATTTTGACCTTGCCGGAGTCGATTTTTGTTATGGACAGAAGGTTTTCAACCATCCTCACAAGCCACTCGGAGTCCTCCATTATCCCGCGAAGCATCTGCTCCCGCTTTTTAGGCTCTATGCCGTCGCCGTTTTCTAAAAGCGTGGACGCGGAGCCGTATATAGTCGTCAGGGGAGTTCTCAGGTCATGCGAGACGGCTCGCAGCAGGTTTGCGCGCATTCTCTCCTTTTCGCTTTCCGCCTTTTCGGATTCGTGGTTTTTTATTTTTGTCGTCAGGGTGCAGGTCAAAAACGAAATTACTATCATTATGACCGCGGAAATAAAGCTCCCCGGCACGGCGAAGTCAAAGCTGAAATAGGGCGCGGTGAACGCATAGTTCACCATTGCGACAGACGCCACCGCGGACACCATGCCCCATGCGTAGCCGTCCGTCCAGAGCGAAATCAAAAACACGGCGAACACAAATATCGCCGCGCTGTACTCGCGTATCTCAAGCAGGCGTTCCACAACAAGGCTCAGCGCCGCGGCCGCGGCGAGTATGCCGACTGTCACGAGCGCGTTTTTGAGTATTCTTTTGCACGAAGGGCGCTTTCCGCCGTTTTTCACATTGCTCATCCCACAATCCGTTATCATAAATTATAGCACGTCTCAAATTAAGATGCGGCAAAGCATCAGTAATGGTATTTTTTCCTCTTTGTTATTAAGAAGATGACGCTCAGCAGCACTGCCATGACCTCGGCGGCAACTATTGAAATCCATATTCCGTTCAAATCCCATATTTCGGGGAGTATCATAACCGCCGCGACCTGGAACACAAGCGTTCTCAAAAACGATATCAGGGCTGAGGTCAGTCCGTCGTTTAAGGCGGTGAAGAAGCCGGAGGAGTATATTGCGAAGCCCGTGAACACAAAGGACAGGGCGAATATTCTGAAGCCGCTTATGGTCATGTCCACGAGGTTGTCGTCATATCCGACGAACATTTTTGCCAGCGGCCATGCAAGTATCTGCGCCGCCGCGACCATTGCCGCGCCGAACGCGCCTATTATTATCAGGCTCTTTCTCAGCACGCTTTTAAGCTCGGCATGGTTTTTCGCGCCGTCATGGTAGCCCACAACGGGCGCCGTGCCGATTGAGTAGCCTATGAATGCGGCGGAGAATATCATGCTGACGTACATCATGACGCCGTACGCCGCAACTCCGTCCTCGCCCGCATACTCCATAAGTCTTGCGTTATAGAGCATGGCGACTATGCTCATCGAGACGTTGCTCATAAACTCTGACGAGCCGTTTGTCGCGGCCTTCACGATTGCCCTGCCGTCGAAGCGGGTTGAGGTCAGTTTCAAAAGGCTTGAGTTCTTTCTGAAAAAGTACACAAGGGGCGCGACTCCGCCCACAAGCTGGCTCATTGCGGTGGCGATTGCCGCGCCCGCAAGCTTATATTCCTGCGGCAGGAGTATGACCAAAACCGCATCCAAGACCATGTTTGTGACGCCGGAGGATATTGTCACCGCAAGTCCTAAGTGCGGCTTTTCGGCGGTCACGAAGAAGCTTTGAAAGAGCAGCTGG
>ERZ1643251.4117-NODE-4117-length-12887-cov-7.928148_pt1 | contig 12887 bp, 14 predicted proteins | sample MGYA00579261_ERZ1643251 | MGnify/ENA primary metagenome ERZ1643251 (study PRJEB29033, sample SAMEA4952267) | chicken gut metagenome | biome: Broiler Chicken; feature: Gastrointestinal Tract; material: Caecum | place: Ireland | collected 2018 | study: Broiler... | reverse complement strand
TATGGAGGAAAATTATGGGTGGGGACATAGAAAAATTTTGTTATGCGGCAACCGTACGCTCTCCACCCTTTCCCCAGAGCTTTGTGAAAAAGTGCGGAGGAAAAGACGGGAGATTTTTACCCTTTCCCCGTTCGATTGTGAAAAAAGGATGCGCCTTAAAAAAGGCGCATCCTTTTTGTATGGGTATCTAAAATCAAGGGAGAGGCTATTGTGATGCAGAGCGCTTTTGCAGCGCCAGCATCGCTTTGGCAAGCTGGTGGCCGATCCAGACAAACAGGCCCATCGCGGCCAGGTAGTCCAGAAAGAAGAAAATGAGCGGCTCCTCAAAATCGAAAAAGACAAACTGCGATTGCAGAAACAGATAGGTGGGGATGGAACGGTGGAAAAAGGCGTAGAGTCCATACAGGGCGGCGAGTGCCCCGGCCGCCTGCAGTACCCTGCGGCGGGTGGGGGAGGGCTTGCACAGCCGCCCGGCCATGGCCATCATGCTCCGCCAATGGATGCCCAGATGCAGCGAGAGCAGCACAAAGCCCCAGTAGGCGCACAGAAGGTGCAGCGTCCGGCCAAGGCTTCGCCCGCCGCTGATGGGCAGAAAGGCGAACACTTCCCGGGAAATGAGCACCGAGCTGACCATTGCGCCGAGCATTGTCAGCAGCACCAGCCCGGCCAGAATGGTCTGCAATAGGCGCATCGGCGTATAGCTACCGCGAAACAGATTTTTGTACCAGCCGCGATTGAGCAGGTGGTGGCAGACAAACAGCACGAACATCGCCAGCCCAATCCATTCGTGTAGGCTGCTGCCGATCAGCTCATAGGCCATCAGCGACAGCAGCAGGACGGTCATCCCAATATCGATCCCGATTCTGACAATCGCTTTTGGTTTCATCTTGCAGTCTCCTGTCTTTCTCAAATGGGTTTAGTAGCCGATTTCCTGCAGCCAGGAGGCGACGTCGTCGGCAGCTTCCGGGACGTTCTGTTCGCTGATGGTGAAGCCGTCCTCGATGACGGTGGCGTTTGGCTCCAGCTCCTGGATCGTCTCGATGGTGCGGGAGAAGCGGCTGCCGTTGTGGACGTTGAAGGGGATGATGGTCTTGCCGGAGAAGTCATACTCGTCAAAGAAGCTGTACACCGCCATCGGCAGGTCGGCCCACCAGTTCGGGTAGCCGACAAAGATGGTGTCGTACTGGTCCAGGTTCTCGATGTGGGAGGTCAGCTCGGGGCGGGCGTTTTCGTCCTGCTCCTGCGCGGCGTAGTCGATCAGCTCACCGCCGTCGGTCGGGTAGACCACCGAGGTGCGGATGGAGAACAGGTCGCCGCCGGTATTTTGCTGAATCATGTCCGCGATGGTGCGCAGGCGGCCGACCGCTTCACCGTTGACGGTGCTGTAGCTGGCCGAGGCGACCGCGTCCACGCCGCTGTTTTCCGCCGCGGTAAAGTAGGCGATCAGGATGTTCGAGCCGCTGCTCTGCTCACTGGAAGCAGTCTCATCGGCGCTTTCTTCTGTGCTGGTGGGCGCTTCCTCGGAAGGCTCACTGCCGGTTTCCGCGGCGGACTCGGTGGAGGCGTCAGCTTCTTCGCTGGACTCGGCGGATGCGCTGGTCTCCTCGCTGGCGTCAGCAGAAGATTCGGCTTCTTCGCTGGCGTCGGTGGAGGTGGCAGTTTCTTCCTCCTGGCTGCTGCTTTCCTCGGAGGTGGCAGTTTCAGCGCTGCCGGAAGCGGTGGACTGCGTATCGTTGCTGCTGCCGCAGGCGGCACAGGAAAGGGCCAGCGCGGCAGCCAGCAGGATGGCCAGGACGTTTTTCTTGAGACGAACCATGACTTGAAACTCCTTTCGTTAAAAAAGGCGGCGGTTGTCGGTATTGCCGCAGAGGTTTTTAGACTTTGCGGGTCTTGCCCATGTTGGTGATCATCTCCACGGTGGTCGGGTCATAGTGGGAGAAGAACAGGCTCTTGCCTTCATCCAGCTGGCGGATGGTCTGCATCTCCTGCTCGGTCAGCGTGAAATCAAAGACGTCAAGGTTTTGCTCCATCCGCTCCTTGTGGGTGGATTTGGGGATGACCACCACGTCGCTCTGCAGCAGAAAGCGCAGGGCAGTCTGCGCGGCGGACTTGTTGTACTTCTGGCCGATTTCGTTCAGAACGGGATTGGTGAAAAAGTCGTTGCGTCCCTCGGCGAAGGGGCCCCCAGGACTCGTGCTGCACGCCGTACTTTTTCATGTACTGGTGCGCGGCCTGCTGCTGATGGAAGACGTGGGTCTCCACCTGGTTGACCGCCGGGGTGATTTCGGCGAACTGGCACAGGTCGATCAGGCGGTCGGGATAAAAGTTGCTGACGCCGATGGCGCGCAGCTTGCCAGCCCGGTAAGCCTCCTCCATGGCGCGGTAGGTGCCGTAATAGTCGCTGAACGGCTGGTGAATCAGCAGCAGATCGATGTAGTCGGTGTGCAGCTTCTGCAGCGAACGGTCGATGGAGGCCTTTGCCTTCTCATATCCGGCGTTGGAGATCCAAACCTTGGTGGTCAGGAACAGTTCATCTCTCGGCACGCCGCACTTCTGGATGGCGGAGCCCACCGCCTCCTCGTTGCCGTAGGACTGGGCGGTATCGATGGCGCGGTAGCCTACCGAGATGGCGTCCAGCACGCAGCGCTCACATTCCTCGTTGCTGACCTGGTAGACGCCGTAGCCAAGTTTTGGCATCTTGACGCCGTTGTTGAGTGTTACATATTCCATCATGATTTCATCCTCCCAAATTGTAATCGATGGCCGCCTGTGCAAAGCGCGGCCACAGTGCTATAGGCTGTGGTTATTTGATCTGTAAAAAAGTTGGCAGGGACGGGCAAAGCGCGCGCCGGGATGTGAAAGCCAGGATATTTGTTGGCGCGGCTGCTTTGGCGCCGGTCTGCTGTTGTCTTTATTGTAACCCAGAAGCGCCGGGGCGTGAAGTCTCCGTTTGTTACGCAGCAAAAACCGAAAGGTTATAGCTGTTTGTCCGGCTGCGGCAGCCGGCGGAAGGTGTGGGCGTACATCCCGAGCGAGACCGGCAGCATCAAACGGTCATCATCAAACTGACCAATAAAGCAATCCATTTTTTCATCGGGAATCCTCCTTTGGTGGGTTGGAATCGGCGTTTTCAATATCGCTTGGATTGTCTTTATTATAAAAAAATCGAGACTTCGGTAGAAGTCTCGATTTGTCATGCAGTAGTTATGAGAGGTTTTATAGTGGGAGGAAAAGTTTTGTTTTATAGTCTTCGAACGAGCAGGGGATGAGCCTGAGATTGCGAGAAAAACAATTTCCCGCCAGCCCCCGCCTGCGAGCCGAAAGCTAAAATCTCCCGCAAACCATCGGCGCGAAATGGGTGCAGGTTCAGCCACAAATCCAAAGCGTGTTTTCTTCACCAGCCCCGCCCGCGAGCCGAAAACCAAAATCTCCCGCAAACTATCGGCGCGAATTGGGTGCAGGCTCAGCCTGCTACATGAGGGGGGCGAAGGCGCGCAGGAGGGTGCGCAGGATGCGCACAGGCGCCTTGATCGCATGAACCTTCTCCAGGGTGATCTCCTCGCAGATATTCTGGGTGCGCAGGATGTCGTCCTTGACCTGCGCCACCACCGGCGACAGATAAAAGGCGACCCCGCACTCGAAGTGCAGGTAAAAGCTGCGGAAATCGACGTTGGTGGTGCCCACCACCGCGGTGGTGTCGTCCGAGACAAACATCTTGGCGTGGATGAAGCCCGGCGTGTACTCAAAGATGCGCACCCCCGCCTCCAAAAGCTGCTTGTAGTGGGAGCGGGTCACCATGTGGACATACCACTTGTCCGGCACATAGGGGGTGATGATCCGCACGTCCACCCCGCTCTGCGCCGCCAGACAGATGGCGGTGAGCATCTCGTTGTCCAAAATCAGGTAGGGCGTGGTGATGTAGACGTACCGCCGCGCGTGGTTGAGAATCTGCATGTAGACGTGCTCGGCCAGGTTGCAGGAGTCCAAGGGGCTGTCGCCATAGGGCTGCACATAACCCGAACAGGTTCGCCGTTCGGTCGGCAGAAAGTCCTGCAGCTCCAGCGTCTCGTGGCAGGTGAACTGCCACAGCTCCAAAAACATCTCGGTCAGGCCCTGCACCGCCTCGCCGCGCAGCAGCACGGCGGTGTCCTTCCAGTGGCCATGCTTCTCCTTCTCGTTGATGTATTCGTCGGCCAGGTTGATGCCGCCGGTGAAGCCGACGTTGCCGTCGATGACGCAGATTTTGCGGTGATCGCGGTAGTTGGTGGCAGCGTTGAGCTGCGGGTGGAAGGGGTTAAAGACCCCTACCTGAAAGCCCTTCTGCCGCAGATAGTCGGCGTAGAGGGCCGGCAGGGTGGTCACGCAGCCAACGTCGTCGTACATGATGCGGATCTGCACGCCGTGGTCGCGCTTTTGCTCGAGAATCTTGAGAATCGAGTCCCACATCTTGCCCGGATGCACGATGAAGTATTCCAGCAGGATGAACTTTTTGGCCCCGCGCAGCTCCTCCAGCAGCCGTTCATAGAAGGTTTCGCCGCTGGGGAAATACTGCGCCTCGGTGTTTTCATACAGCATAAAGCCAGAGCTGTTCTGGATATATCCCGCCTGCCGTCCCAGCATGGGATTGTTTTGCTCCAGACGGTCCAGGGGAGCGCTTGCGGCCTTGGGGGCCAGCAGCTGCTGGCCGTGGTCGCGGTGAAGCAGGGTGCGGGTGTAGCGCTCGATCTGGCGGGCCATGTGGCGGCTGTTGCGCTTCATGCCGAACATCAGGTAAAAGATGCCGCCCACTAACGGGACGGCCATAATCAGGATGATCCAGGAAATTTTGTAGGAGGGGTTGTCCTCCCGGGGCAGGATGCACAGCACCATCAAAAAGCTCAAAATCTTAAAGGCGATGCTGACCCAGTACTGCCGGGTGCCCAGCTCCACCAGGGCAAAGAGCAGGAGGAACAGCTGCAGCAAAATCAGTACCGCCACAATGAACAGGCGGCTGGTCAAAATTTTGAGCAGCCGCTTTTTGCCGGAACGGCGGGTGGGAATTTGGTTTTTCTGGATGTGCGCGCGCATAGAAACCGAGCACTCCTTTCAGACTGGTTTTAAGGACGCTTGCAGCTCCGGTTAGGAGCCGCTGTAAGCCTGCGGGTAAGCCGCCTGCGCCATTTTGGCAAGCTCGCTGATCATCGGCAGGCCCTTGAGGCGGATGGCGGCAAAATCGACCGCGTACAGCTGCTCGGACTGAACTGCGGGGGTCTGCGCATAGGTTTCGCTCTCGATGATCTGCTCAGGAGAGAGGGTATTGTCGTAGAAGATGATCTCCGGCTGCAGAGCGTCCAGCTCCACCTCCGGATATTTCCAGCGGGAACCGAGTTCTCCGAGGTTGACAAAGCCCATCTGGTTGAGCATCTGCCCTTCGAAGGTCTCGCCGGTGGCCATGGTCAGCGGAAGGTCCGCCAGGTAGATCACCTGCTTTTTGCTGGAAACCCGCACATATTCCGCTGCGGGGGAGATGGCCGCGTCCAGCGCCTGCTGGTAGCTTTCCCAGAAGGTTTGGGCGCGCGCAGTGCCCTCCGAGCCGTAGCAGAGGGTGTACAGCTGGCGGTAGCGCTGCTCGATGCCGTCGATGTCCTGCGGCTGCTCAAACTGGATGACCTGCAGCCCCGCCTGCTCCAGCTGTTCCAGGCTGCTCTGGCGCATCTGGGAAGAGACCAGCACCCAGTCCGGGCGCGCGGCGATGATCTGCTCGATGTTAGGATCCAGCACCGTCCCGCAGTCCACCGTGCCGGAGGAGGAGATGCCCGCGGGGGCGTCGGAACACAGCGCGGTAATCATGCTGGCAACGCCCATGTCCTCCAGCGCCTGTGCAAGGTCGGCGGAAAGGACGGCAAAGCTGTGCGGCTTGGAGGAGATCAGATAAGACTGCTCCCCGATTTCCAGGCGGACGGGGAAGACCTCGGTTTGGGTCAGCTCCGAATAATTTTGTACCTGCGGCTGCTGCTCTCCTTCCAAAAATGAGCAGGAGCCCAGCAACACCGTCACACACAGCAACAGTGCTGTCAGCATAAATTTTTTGATGCTCCGTTTCATCCCACAAAATTCCTTTCCAAAATGACGAGGATTTTTATCGTTTCACTTTTATTGTAACGGCTGGCGGAGGAAATGTCAATTTGCGGGTGGATGGCCAAAGTGGGTCCGGATTATTTTACAGCAAAAACAATCCGACCAGAAATCCGGCTGCGAGGCCGGCGAGGACAAGGCCGATCCAGAAAAGTTTGGTCTGATAAATTTCCTTTTTGCCGTTTTCCGCTTTGTTTTTTTGCTCCATTACAATGCTTTCCTTTCTGCTCAAAAAAATCAGTCCCTCTGCGCTTATTATAGCATGCCGCCTTCATTTTTTCCACTTTGTTGGGAGAGGTGGACGAGATGGCTGGAGAAAATTTCCAGCATCATTTTTGGCAAAAGCGCATATACTGGCAGGGTGAACTTTTTTTAGATGCAAAGGAGCGTTTGAGTATGGAACACCTTTTTAGCGCCCATCCCCAGCAAGGCTCGGCGCAGCAGGAGACGGGAGTTTGCCCGCAGGAGGGACAGATCCGGGAATGCTGCCGTCAGTGGTTTTTGACCGAAGGGGATGTGGACGATTTTATTTTTTATGGGTCGCAGCCGCGGGTCAGCGAGCGGTAAAGGAGAAAGGGAAGGAGCCCTTTCTCCTTTTTTGTGCAGGGAAATCTGGAAAAGAAAATCTCCCCCAAAGGGAAAAATCCTTTAGGGGAGATGCTGCTTTTAGCGAATGTGGTTTTCGTAAACCGGGGTGTAGTTGTCGTCCTGTACCAGATAGACGGTGTCGACGTCCTCGTCAAAGACGCCGGAGTGGACGAACTGCTGGATGTCCGAGTCCAGGAAAAATTTGACGCAGGTTCCGCAGGAGGAACTCAGCTTTCTCGGAACAGGCATCAGCATCGGTTTCTGGCCGGCATCTCTGAGCTGGCGGGAAAAGTTCACCGCCGCAAAGTGGGTGAAAAAGGTTGCGATGTAGGTCATGTTACCATCCTTTTCTCTGTGTAAACGGTGCGGCGGCCCCGACGGCTGCTATTTTTTCAGCGCCAGATAAAAGTCCCCGTCCTGTTCGGTGACCGTTACGGTGAAACCGGAATTGGTCGCAAAGCGGGTGACGTTTTCCTTGGCGGTGCCGTTGTCGACGATGATCTCAAAAGCGTTTGCAGAAGGATTTGCCTGCAGGGCTTTTTTGGTCATCAGGACCGGCTGCGGGCAGGAGAGTCCGCGCGCGTCTACAGTGTGTTTGTCTGCCATGATGTTCAGCTCCTTTGCTCTTTGGAAGATGGGGAATTAAGCGTTTTTCTTGGCTTTGAAGGTGTTGACAGCGGCGATGACCAGCATGACGATCAGGCCGATGATGACGGCAGCTTTGCCAGCGGTGGAAGGACCGCCGATGCTGTCAGCGGTGGCAGCGGCGCCGGCAAGGCCAAAGTTGTGCGCAAAAGCTGCGCCGACAATGTAGCCCAGCACGGTGACAGCCGAGTCGGTGTTGCCCTCGCCGGTCAGGATGAGCTGTCTGAGCGGGCAGCCGCCCAGCAGGACCGAGCCGAGACCGACAACCAGCATGCCCATGAAGTTCCAAAGATGTACGGAGTGCGCGATCGGCTGGCCGGAGAAACCGAGGTTGAAGTTGCCGGTGGCCAGGTTGCCGATCAGAGCAGCAACAATAATTGTAACAAATCCGAGCAATAATTTCCAGTCCTTAAAGAGAACCAGGTCGCGGATGCCAGCTACCATGCACATGCGAGATTTCTGGCAGAGCGCGCCGACCACAAGGCCTGCGATCAGAGCGATGATGATGGGGGCGTGCATCGAGCCGGGGCCCTCTTCGCTGGCGGCAAACAGGGAAGGAACCAGCAGGACCAGCACGAACAGCAGCGCCAGGCCGATCGGCAGGGTGACTGCTTCGGAGGTGGTCATCTTATAGGTGCGCTTCAGGGAGAAGCCTTTGTTAAGGAAGAAGATACCGCCCAGGATACCGCAGGCAAATCCGACCAGGCCGACAACGGCGTTGAGGTCGCCGCCGCCGATACGCAGAACCATGCGCAGCGGGCAGCCCAGGAAGACCAGCGCGCCGATCATGACGAAAGCGCCCAGGAAGAAGCGGGTGACCGGAGCCGAACCGCCCTTAGGCGAAAACTCCTTGCCGATCAGCGCCATAGCCAGCGCGCCGCCGACAAGGCCGACGATTTCGGGACGGAAATACTGTACTGTACCGGTGGTATGCAGCTTGGTAGCTCCGGCGATGTCGCGCAAAAAGCAGGCGATGCAGAAGCCCATGTTTTTCGGGTTGCCGAGCAAAACCAGCGCGACAGCGATCAAACCGATGACCGCTCCGGTGATGACAATGCCGGCGTAAGCCTTTTTGTCCTTCATAAAAAACACATCTCTCTTTCTTCTTTGACAGAGGCAAACTGTCAAATTTTGTTTGTTCACACCTAGTTTACAACAGAGGGGAATAAAAAGAAAATCGTTTTTACCAATCAATTTGCAAAAATGGATAGATTTTATCAATAATGGTAGAATCCAAATAGAAAGATGCTATAATGAAGATAGAAATCTGTGCGCTGGCAGAGAAAAAGAAGAGAAAAAGGGGAATCGCTATGAAAAGGGTTTATCTCGATAACGGAAGCACCTCCTACCCAAAGGCTCCCGGCGTGGGGCAGGCGGTCTGCGACTTTATCGAACACATCGGCACCAACGTCAACCGCGGCGGCTATCAGGAGGCCTATGCCGCTGAGGATGTCATCATTGAAACCCGAGAGAAGCTGTGCAGGCTGTTTAACTTTGACAAACTTAAAAATGTTATCTTCACCCCGTCCATCACCTATTCGCTCAACTACATCATCAAGGGCTATCTGCGGCCGGGCGACCATGTGCTGGTTTCCGCGCTGGAGCACAACGCCATGATGCGCCCGCTGAACCAGATGGCCAGCCAGGGCGTCACCTTTGACCGCATCCCCTGCAGCCAGCAGGGCGAGCTGCAGCTGAACGCCATCGAGCCGTTACTTAAGCCCAACACCAAGGCTATCATGATGCTGCATGCCTCCAACGTCTGCGGCACCCTGATGCCGCTGGAGCAGGTGGGAGGGATCTGCCAAAAGCACGGCCTTACCTTTGTGGTGGACGCCGCCCAGACGGCGGGCTCCTTCCCAATTGATATGAAAAAGCAGCATATCGACGTGCTGGCCTTCACCGGGCACAAGAGCTTGCTTGGCCCGCAGGGCATCGGCGGATTTTTGGTCAGCGACGAGGTTGCCAGCCAGATGATTCCGCTGGTGACCGGCGGCACCGGCAGCATCTCCGACCAGGAGATTCAGCCTGACTTTTTGCCGGACAAGTTTGAGTCGGGCACCCAGAACATCCCCGGCATCTACGGACTGCACGCGGCGCTGGACTATCTGGAAAAGACCGGCATCGACAAGATTCACGCCCACGAGATGGCGCTGTGCAGGGATTTTATCGAGAAGGTGGACGCGCTGGACACCCCCAACATCCGGCTGGTTGGCACCCGCGATATGAGCAAGCGCGGTCCGGTGGTTTCGCTGGACTTTATCGGTGAGGACAACGCGGAAATTTCCTTCCGTCTGGACAGCGAGTACGGCATCAGCACCCGCTGCGGCATGCACTGCGCCCCGAACGCCCACAAGACGCTGGGCACCTACCCGCAGGGCACCGTGCGGTTTGCCTTTGGCTTTGCCAACACCACGGAGGATGTGGACTGGGCGGTCAGGGCCATCGGTGAAATCCTCCAAAAATCATGACAGGAGCTGTTAGTTTTCTGACGTGGGGTGTTTTTTGTCCAAACAGGAACAAGAATTTTGTGATATACTGTCTGCGTGGTCGTTAAATAATATACAAAGTACACAAAAAAACGGGTCGAAAACTTACTATTCGCTCAACAGAAAAACCCTTGAAAAATATTGTGAAATCGGCTATAATAAAAACGATGAAATTGGGAATATCTATTGCCGCCGCAAAAGGCGATAGATGCAATCGATAAAAAGCAGTGAAGCTCTGAAAATGTTCCGATTTCATGCCATTGACAAAACAATATTTTTGGATGAAAGCATCGGGAGAATCCCCACGGGAAACCGCAGGGGTGCCGTAGGGAATAAGCACAGGGGCGGCCAACCCCTGCTTGTAAAAATCTCAGGCCCAGCACCGGTGCTTGACAAATCTCTGGAAATTCTGGCAGGGGAACAAACAGAGCGAAAGGCACGGGTTGAGTTGTTTTTTGCTCTTTTTTTATATCCTGCACATGACAGGGAAAATTTGGAATTTTCGGGAGACAGAGATTGAGATGAAATTTGTCATTGTTACAAATAATCCAAAGGTTCGCGACGATCTGGGAAGCGAGTTCGAGGTCGATTTTGCCGACATCACCTATCGCGAGGTGCTGTGCAAGGTGCGCGACATGATCTATGAAGGGCACAAGCTTTTGACCCATCCGCTTTCGGGCAGCGTCAAGCCCAACGAGACGCCATATAAATCTATTCTGGTCGGCAAAACCACCGGCAAGATGGATCCGCAGGATGCCTCCATCATCGAGAACAGCATCATCACTGCGGACAAGTTCAGCGTCAAATTTCCCAATATGCCGCAGAGTGTGCGGGAGGATTTTCAGCTGATTGACTCCACCCTCATCCGCTCCGCGCTGTCCAGCATACCGGACGTTTTTTAAACATTACGCGCTTACATCGGGCCTCTTTTTTACAGGGTTCGGTTTAAGAAAGATAAAGGGTTTTATATTAACAAGGAGGTGTTCGCTTTGAAAAAGTTGGAACTCGGCAATATTCTTATTCACGATGTTCAGTTTTCAAACGAAGGTTCAAAAGTAGAAAACGGCGTTTTGTACGTTAACAAAGAAGAAATCTGCAAAATCGCTCTGGAAGATGAAAACATCGCTTCCTGCGAAGTTTTCCTCGCTCGTCCAGGCGAAAGCGTCAGAATCACCCCGGTTAAGGATGTCATCGAGCCTCGCGTAAAGGTTGAGGGTCCTGGCGGCATCTTCCCAGGATGGATTGCAAAGGTTGACACCGTTGGCGAAGGCAAGACCAACGTCCTCAAGGGCGCTGCTGTTGTTACCACCGGTAAGATCGTAGGCTTCCAGGAAGGTATCATCGATATGTCCGGCCCGGGCGCTGACTACACCCCATTCTCCAAGACCTACAATGTTGTAGTTAAGATGGAGCCAAAAGAAGGCCTCAAACAGCACGAGCATGAGTACGCTCTGAGAATTGCTGGCTTCAAGATTGCCTGCTTCCTGGGCGAGCTGGGCCGCAACATCACCCCAGACGAGGTTAAGGTTTACGAATTCGACAACATCGTTGAGTCCGCAGCAAAATACCCGAACCTGCCAAGAGTTGCTTACGTTCAGATGCTGCAGTCCCAGGGCCTGCTGCACGACACCTATGTATACGGCGTTGATGCGAAAAAGACCCTGACCACCATCATCACCCCAACCGAGGTTATGGACGGTGCAATCGTTTCCGGTAACTGCGTATCCTCCTGCGATAAGAACCCAACCTACGTTCACATGAACAACCCTGTTGTTACCGACCTGTTCGAGCAGCACGGAAAGACCCTGAACTTCGTTGGCATGATCATCACAAACGAGAACGTATACCTGGCTGACAAAGAGCGTTCCTCCAACTGGTCCGCTAAGCTGGCTAAATACCTCGGCTGCGATGGCGTTATCATCTCCCAGGAAGGCTTCGGCAACCCGGATACCGACCTGATCATGAACACCAAGAAGATCGAGGCTGAGGGCATCAAGACCGTTATCATCACCGACGAGTACGCTGGCCGCGACGGTAAATCCCAGTCCCTGGCTGACGCTGACCCGTCTGCTGACGCGGTAGTAACCGGCGGTAACGCAAACCAGGTAATCGTACTGCCTCCAATGGAGACTGTATACGGCCACCTCGAGTTTGTAGACACCATCGCTGGCGGTTCCGCAAACAACATTGACGCTCACGGCAACATCACCGTTGAGATCCAGGCGATCACCGGTGCTACCAACGAAACAGGCTTCAACTACCTGTCCGCTAGATAATAGGAAGGGGAAGAATCACGATGAGCAAAATCAGAGTAGTACAATACATTAACCAGTTCTTCGCTCAGATCGGTGGCGAGGAAAAAGCTGACATTCCAGCTGAGCTGCGCGAAGGTCCGGTAGGCCCAGGTCTTGCGCTCAACCAGGCTTGGGGCGATGAGGCAGAAGTTGTTGCTACCGTAATCTGCGGCGACTCCTACTTCAACGAGAACCTTGAAAAAGCACAGGCTGAGGTTCTGGAGATGGTTAAATCTCAGAATCCAGATCTGTTCATTGCTGGTCCTGCATTCAACGCTGGCCGTTACGGCGTAGCTTGCGGCACCATCGCAAAAGCAGTTCAGGACAACCTGAACATCCCGGTTCTGACCGGTATGTACGTTGAGAACCCAGGCGCTGACATGTTCAAGGGCGATGTTTACATCGTTTCCACCAAGAACAGCGCTGCTGGTATGAGAGATGCTGTTAAGAAGATGGCTCCTCTGGCTCTCAAGCTGGCTAAACATGAGCCAATCGGTGCTTCCTGCCAGGAAGGTTACATCCCGAACGGCGTTCGCGTAAACTTCTTCGAGAAGGAAAGAGGTTCCAAACGTGCAGTTGACATGCTGATCAAGAAGCTCAACGGCAAAGAGTTTGTTACCGAGTTCCCGATGCCTTCCTTCGACCGTGTTGCTCCAAACCCGGCTGTTAAGGATATGGCTCATGCAACTGTTGCTCTGTGCACTTCCGGTGGTATCGTTCCAAAGGGCAACCCGGATCACATCGAGTCCTCTTCTGC
>ERZ1643251.4111-NODE-4111-length-12902-cov-39.805636_pt1 | contig 12902 bp, 12 predicted proteins | sample MGYA00579261_ERZ1643251 | MGnify/ENA primary metagenome ERZ1643251 (study PRJEB29033, sample SAMEA4952267) | chicken gut metagenome | biome: Broiler Chicken; feature: Gastrointestinal Tract; material: Caecum | place: Ireland | collected 2018 | study: Broiler... | reverse complement strand
CAAAGTAAAAGGAGGCTAAAATGCAGTGTATCATAAATGGAAAGTTTGTTGACGCTAGCGATAAGTCAACTATGGACATTATCAATCCTTATACAGGGAAAGTGATTGATAAAGTTCCGAATTGTACCAAAAAGGACGCTGATCGCGCAGTTGAATATGCGAAAAAAGCGGGTGTTACTTGGGCAAAAGTTCCTGTGCATCAAAAAGTGGAAATTTTAAATAAATTTTTAGAATTAGTAAAGGTTAATCGCGATGATTTGGCAAAAACTCTTTCAAAGGAAACGGGAAAGCCTATCACTCAGGCTTATGCTGAAATTGACAATATCTTCATAGCTTTTCCTGCTTTTATGGAAAAGGCTAAACACCTTTATGGCAATGTTATTCCAGCAGGAACTGAGGCAGGGCAGGAGAGAACTTTGCAATTCACAGTGAGAGAACCTCTTGGAGTTATGGTGGCTATCATTCCATTTAATTTTCCATGCGATTTGTTTGATCAAAAAGTGGCACCAGCAATACTTGCAGGCAACACTGTGATTGTGAAACCTCCACATCAAAATCCAAGTGTGCTTATAAAACTCGTTAAACTTATGCATGATGCAGGGCTTCCTAAGGGAGTTGTGCAAGTTTTGACGGGTGAAGGAGAAAAGGTTGGAAATGCCCTCACATCAAATAAGGATGTGCATGGAATAACCTTTACAGGTTCAACAAAAGTAGGAAAAATCACATATCAAAATGGAGCGGAACACTTGGCACATGTGGCGTTGGAGCTTGGCGGTAACGATGCATTTATTGTGCTTGATGATGCAGATATTGACCTTGCTGTGGAGGAAACTGTTTGGGGTAGAATGTATAACACTGGGCAAGTATGTTGTGCAAGTAAACGCTTCATTGTTGAAAGAAGTGTGTTAAAAGAATTTGAGGACAAGTTGAAAGTGCGTCTATCAAAACTTGTTGTGACAAATCCTATGGACAAAAAGAGCGAAATAGGTGTGCTTGTGACGAAATCTGCTTGTGAAAAGGCAGTTCGTCAGGTTGAAAATGTTGTAGCGCAGGGTGGAAGAATAATTTATGGTGGAAAACACGAGGGCGCGTTCTTTGAGCCAACAATTATTACAGACATTCCAAAAACGGCAGATGTAGCAAAGGATGAGGAGATATTTGCACCTGTTGTCAGCATAATTCCATGTGATAGTATGGAAGAAGCAATTGAGATAGCTAATTCTTCAAACTACGGCTTAGGTAGTTGCGTATTTACACGCGATATGAAAAAGGCATTCTATGTTGCAAGTAAGATGCAAGCGGGTGGTGCTGTTATTAATGGGGCAAGTTTCCATAGAAGCTTTGAAATTCCATTTGGTGGCTACAAAAACTCAGGTATTGGAACAGAGGGTGTTATGAGCACCTTTGATCAAGTGACAAAACTTAAAACTATAACTTTAAAAAATATTTTTTAATAGTGAATAAAGTATTTAAATTAAAAATTTTAGATATTTTTAAACTTCCTTTTAATGGCAAAGTTTAAAAAAGTTGCATAATTATTAAAATGAATTAAAGGAGTTATTATGAACGAAAAATTTAAAAAGGTTTTTATTCTTTTGAGTGGCTATTTAAGTTTTATAGCTTTTGCCATTGTCGGAGGATATGTTTTTGTAAAAAGTGATAGTGAAGAGCTAAAAAAGACAGCCAAGCTGACACTTATAGTTACCTTAATATTCACCGCAATAAGTGCTGTGCTTTTAATCTATAATCACTTTGGTAACTTTTTTGGAGGCTATTATGGCTCAACGGCTTACGATGTCTATTCTATAATCATGGGAATAGTTGCGATTGCTGAAATTATTGTTTATGCAGTGTTAATCATCATGGTTTTAGTTAAGAAAGACAACGAAGCCAGCGAAAACAAGTAAAAAATAAGTTATAAATTTACTAATATGAAAATTAAATTAAAATTTTAATTATTTTATTAAATTGCTAGATTATTTTATCTAAATGTAGTATTATATAAATAAGGGAGGGCAATATGGCAAAACACGGAAAGGATTATTTTGGTTGGAATAGAGTTCTAAGTATCATCCTTGCAATCATTCCTGTTACAGCTTTCATTTTAGGATTTGTAACAAGAATTGCTGAGGGTAAGATTGTTGCTGCAATCGTTAGAATTCTTCTGGGCTGGAATATCATCTGGTTGGTTGACCTAGTTCTTATGATTGTCAACGGGTCAATTTGGCGTCTTATTGACTGCTAACAAAAAAGCACATTTAATGTGCTTTTTTTATGTAAAAACGGGTATTGCCTGTTTTTGCGATTAATTGCATTTTCTTAGATCCTTCGACAAGCTCAGAATGACGGCACCAAAAACTGCATCTCCATGATTATTTTAGGATGATAGAAGAAGTTGAAGAACGAAAAGAGAGGAAAAACTATTTGTTTTTAAGTGAAGAAACAAAATAAAGAACAAAATATCCTGTTGGTAAAAATTAAAAAATATGGATTGATTATGAAAAAAAGAATTTCCTTATTTGGAAATTCTTTTTTTACGCTAATCTTTTTTGTTTTTTTCATCAACATCTTTTTTTGTCTTTTTGTCTTTGTCTTTTGCTTCTTTTTTAAGAGCCTTTTGTTTGTTTTCTGCTTCCAGATACTTCTTTCTTTCAAGCGTTAACAGATGTTCAGGCGACTTGATGTTTTCGAGTTGATGTTTAAGAATGTCAATCTTTTCGCTTATGATTGAGCGTTTTTGAGCGAAGAGTTTAAATTCTTTTTCAGTTGTCTTAGATATTTCAGACTTATCTTCTTTTCTGAGTTTAACAACCTTTTCTTTATGTTCTTTTTCAAGAGAATTAAGCTCATTTTCAAATTTTTGAATATTTGCTTCAAGTTCGCTTATCTCTTTGTTTCTTTCTTCTTCTGCTTCTTTTCTTATAACATCTCTGTGGATTGTGCCCTTTCTGTCATAAGTTTCTTTGCGTTTTGTTTCAATCTTCTTAATCTTAACCTTTCTCATGAAGTAGCCAACAATAGCAATTACTATGGCAAGTCCTGTGATGAGGGAGGCGATAAGAAGAAGCCATGTGAAGTCGTCATTATTTTCTGTTGTTTCTGTATCTTCACCATTGTCAGTATCTGTGTCAGAACTATCGTCCGTAGCTTCTGTTGAAGTTGCAAAGGTGCGGTCAGTGTTGATATCGTAATTCTTATCTTCCATTGCACTAACTGCGTTATCATATGCTTCGCTAGCATTATCTTCATCGGAAGCTATTTCTGTAAAGCTAAGGTCGTAAAGTACCATAGTTCCTGTTGTGTAGAAGTCATCACTTTGAAGAGCTAGGTGCAAGGTTGAAGAGGTATCCTCAGTTGCATGGATATGGAGTGTGTATTCTGCATATTCGTCATTTGAAACGAGGTTGGTCATGTAATCAAATCCAGACAATCCTACAATTCCGCCATAGTCGTGTTCGTCAAGGTCTATTTCCTCTTTTGAGCTAAGATATGCAAAATTTGTTTTAAGTTTAAAGGTAAGAGTATAATAGTTACCGCTTGTCAAATCAAACTTAAATATACTGTCAATTGTGTAAGTTGTGTTAGATTTTGTTTGAAGAACAAATACGCGTTTATCTTCTTCCTCTGTATCTATTCTAAATGTAGAATTGTCATCAAAGTAAGATGCGTTTACAATTCCACCTTCTTTTTCATCATCATAGCCAGAGGTTGTGTATGCGCCAGAAGAGAAATCTCTTAATTCGTCAGTCACATTGTTTGTCGGGAGGTGCATATAGAAGTCGGTCATATCTACAATATTTTTATTTGTATCTCGAATTTCGTCATAGGCACTAGCTTCCATAGAATTCAATTCAAAGTTATCAAAATATGCGTATCCAGACATCAAGTTTTCACTTGTTCCAAAGTCGATTTTAACATATACATTTTCTGAACCTGTGAAAGTTTCAAAGTATATTTCATAAGTCTGCCATCTATCGCTTGTTACATTTTCTTCTTCAAATAAAAGAACGCCATCTTCGTTATAAATTCCTATATTAAAGCTTGCTAGCTTATTTACATTTGTGGAAAGTGTCTTGTAGTTAAATGTTAAATTATAGTAAGAATTAGCTTCAAGTGTGAAAGTTGGACTTGTTAAGCTTTGATAGTTAGCTGAATGATTGTTTAGCATTAAAATGTTGTTGTAATATTCGTTTGAATTGTTAGGAGCAAGTGGATTTCCAACTACTGCCCATAAATATTTATTTTCATTTCCTAAGTCTATGTTTTCTTTATATAAGTCAACATATGATTTATATTCGCTGTCTTTTGTGTTGATAACACCACCAAAGTTAAGTCCGTCACCACTTTCAATCGTCCAATCGCTTGGCGTAAGTGGATAAATTCCGTCTTCGTCCTTTGTGGCATTAAAGTTTCCGTTTGCGATTGATTGCTCAGCAGTGTTTTCATTGATTTTTACAATGGAAGCGCTATCTTCTTCTGCGGTGGCAAGTTCTTGATATCCAACTTCTTCAACTTTTATATCATCGAACACAACGCAACCGGTTGCCACGCTATCGCTTGAACCGAGAGCTAACACAATATTGACCGAGGAGTTATAAAGCTCAGAGCCTTTGATGTATATAGTCATTGTGCCGTAATCATTGGTGAAATTGTTATCTTCATTTGTTGTAGCACTTGTGCTTCCGCTTGCCAGGGTATAACTGCTTTCTAGTAAAGGTATTTCTTTAAAGATGTTTTCATTTTCTTGAATTTTTAGATATGCTGTGCCTGTGATTTCTGAAATCTTATATGAAGCTGTCACTTTATAGATTTTATGTGTTTTAATTTCGATATCTTTTGATTTAACTTCAACATAGTTGTTCTTTGCCCATAGAGCCATTGCTTGTCTATTATTTTTAACTTCAATGTTGCCGTCATCATCAATTACGACATCCACACCTAAATTTGAACCTACAAAATCATATCCTGTTGCTGATTCAAAGCCTTCAAGTGTGTCAAGAGAGAGAACTCTTGCATTTCCTTCGCCTTGTTTTGTCCATCCGCCAAGACCATTATAGCCGAAATCGTCTTCAAAGTCTAAATTGGCATCAAGTTTTAGAGATTTGTCATTTTCTAAGCTTAAAAATTGCGTTGTAGAAACCTGTGTGGTGCTTCCGTCAACTTTGTTTGTTTGGGTAAATGATTTGTCTTTATAGTTTTGATATGTTTGATAGAAAAGATTTTCGCTGTATTTGTTTACAAGCACTTCGTCGAAATACACAACGCCTGTGCTACTAGCATCTTCTCCGCCTAGCCATAGTTCAAGAGATACTTCCTGGGTGCTGTTTCCTGTGACTATGAAGAAGTAGAAGGTTGTCCATTCGGTTGAGGTTACTTTTTCATATTTTAGTTCAATTTCTTCGCCATTTTCGTCAACAAGACCTTTTAGATAAATTGAACCGACACCATATTCGTTTAGGCTGTTATATTTGGTGTTTTGTGAGTAATACGAAGTCCCTTTGCTTACAGAGAATGTGCCAGAGTTTTGATTTGAAGTGTTAGGGGTAAAGTTGATAGATGAATTAAAATATTCAGTTCCTGCACTAAATGTGAAGTTTACATCACTTTTTCTAACATAGCTTTCTCTACCACCAATGTTAACAAATAGGTAATCGCCGTCATTAAATTCTACATCTTCAATACTTAGGGTAACATCTCCTTCTTGTGTTTTTGTGTTTCCGTCACCATTGTCATCATCATAAAGAGTTGTGCCGTCTTTAACCACAATGGACTCTACATTCTCTATTTTAGAGTATATTGTGATATTTTCGCTTTCTTCGCTTTCTTTAAAGTTGTAACCAATATATGAATCGTCGATATAGAAAGATTTGTTTGTTGTGTAGGCGTTTTGGAGCGAGCCAGCACTGGTTAAGTTTTTGTTTACATAAAAGGTTCCGCCCAGATAGGTTATTTGAACATAGTTGTCATCACCAAACTCAACCGCTTTATACCTATCGGAGGTAACATTGACACTTCCGTCGATTTCACCTCTATAAACATAGGTTTTATCTTCTTCATAATTGGTATCGCTTTTGTAACTTACTTTGAAAGAGTAAAAAGAATTAGCGTTAAGTGAAATTGTGTTGGATTCAAAGCCCTCTCTTGCAACATTTTTGTTATTGATGTTCGTTTTGCTGTTTATCATCAAAATTTGAGTGTCACTAGACATACTTTTCGGATTTACCGATAGGCGATAAGTTGATTTTTTATAGTTATCAAAGTTTGAGCCAACATTAATAACACCTGCGGTCGAAGATGAGTTATTTAAAATCTTTGACCAGCCAGAAGGACTTTCGCTGATAGAATTTATTGTGCTACTATTAAAGTTGCTGTTTGTAACGCTGACCTCTTCGACATATTCTTTGAGATATCCCGTTTCTCCGTGAGCATAATCTTTGAAAAAGGATGCGACAACGCCGGTTACTGCGATAGGCATGAGTAATGCCAAAATGATTAAGCAAAATTTCAAATTGAATACTTTTAGTTTTTTCATACACCACCTGTAAAAATAGATTAACTACCATATTATAATACATTTAATTTATAAAATCAAATATTTTTTTAAAAAATATCAATAATATAAATATGATGTCGAAATTTCTGGAAACAAGTAAGGATTTGGAGAGAAAAAAAGAGGATAAGTTGTCGGCGAAAGAAGTGTGCGTGCTACTACTTTGCGGGGCGATTATCGGGTTTTTAAATGGCTTTTTTGGTGGAGGCGGTGGCATGATATGCGTTCCTCTTCTTGAAAATGTGCTTCATTTAGGTAGTAAATATTCTCATGCGACAGCAATCGTCATAATTTTTCCTATTTCTTTTATAAGTGCAATAATCTATCTTCTTTCTGGAACACTAGAAACATTACCTCTTGTTACTGTTGGATTAGGAGTTGTGGTAGGAGGAATATTAGGCTCATTTGCCTTAAAACTGTTACCACCAAAGGCACTAAGAGTGATTTTTGCGCTTATTATGCTTGCGGGAGGGGTGAGACTAATAATATAACTGGGACAGACACCAACTGCGCTTAACGCCGACACGGGAAGAAATATCTTCCCTAACGGCTACTTCGTTGGTTTCTCTTCCCAGTCCTCTTCCCTGAGTGTGATTTTTGATTTATGCTCGCCGAACTCAGTTCTACGCTTCGCAAAATCAAAAATTGATTTGAGATAGCGTAAGCATGTCGTTTTAGATTATCTAATTATTAATCAGAACCACTTAAAGTAGCAACAAATCGTCAATGAGCAAAGCGAATGCGATTTCGTTTGTAAGCAAAGCTAACAAGCAAGTGATAAGTGGTTTGATAATTTGTTGACATGGGAAGATAAACTTTTCTATTTACTAAAAGGAGGCAAATATGATATATTTTCTATATGTGCTTGCGGGCATAATCTCAGGTGTGTTTGGCGGGTTAGGTATGGGAGGGGGAACGCTTTTAATTCCGATACTCACCATATTTTTAAATTTTGACCAAAAATTAAGTCAGGGTATAAATTTATTAAGTTTTCTTGTTATGGCGCTATTTTCCATGTTCATACATTATAAAAATGGCTTTATTGTCACTAAGCACATAGGTTACATAATAATCTCTGGCATGATTTTCTCTGTTTTCGGTGCCTTTTGTATGACGATTTTGCCTTCAAAGGTGCTGAAAATTGTTTTCGGCGTCTTTTTGTGTGTGCTTGCTATTATTGAAATTGTCAAGGTGTTCAAAAAAGATAAGAATAAGGAAAAGAAAGATAAAACGGTAAAAAATAAAAGTAATTCATAAAATAACATCTAACAATTTATATTTATAAGATATTTTTCTTTAAACAATATTAAATACTGCTTCCATTTCAAATATTTTAAGCCTTATTGCAAAAAAATAGTGGACAAAATCTCTTTTTTATGCTATATTTATTTAGTAGATTTAAACGGAGGCAAAAAAATATGGTTAATAAAGAAAAATGTATAGGATGCGGAACTTGTGTTGCAATTTGTCCTGTTGGAGCAATTAGTTTTGATGATGATGGCAAAGCCAAAATTGACAAGGCAAAGTGTATTCATTGCGGAGCTTGTGAGGCAAGTTGTCCTGTCAGTGCAATTAAACTTGACTAAACAAAGAGGTAATTATGGAAAACATCGCTTTTATTGAACTTACTGAAAGAAAATTAGAACTCAAAATCGTGCAGAGTAGGCAAGGGCGTTATCGCGTGCTTGAAGATGTCATAAATCAATATGATTTGACGAATGATATCACAAAAGATTGCCTTTTTTCTCCTAAGTCCAGAACAGATATATTAAAAATATTAAATATTTATCGCTATACAATCGAAACTTACAATGTTTCAAAGATGATTGCTTTTGCATCGAACATCATCGTAAAAGCGCGAAATTATCGTGGACTTTTGGATGAAATTTACACTCACACTGGCATGAATTTCACTCTTACCAATAACGATGAGGTTATTCGAGATATATATCAAGCAGTAAACAGTAAAATTGACCTTTCAAAAGGTACATGCGTTTATATTGCTGGTTATACAACCTTTATTTTAAAATACAATAGGCGCAATGTCACAGACTCTTTTGTTGTGCCATACGGCTATATCAATTTGTCCGAAAAATACTCTAAATTTGATGATATGGTAAACTTTTTTAAAAAAGAAATCAAAAACTGCCCATTTGTTGTAAACTTTGAGGAAGAGGGACTTGTCGGCGCAGGGGTGCCATTTATTGATATTGCAAAAATCAGCAAAAAACTTCTAAGATACCCTATTGATATTGACAACAACTACATCTTGACAAGTGATGGTGTAGATAAGGTTATCAACTTCTCAAAGGAACTTGATGTTGAGAAAGTAAAGAAAATTAAGGGGCTTTCCTTTGAAGGAAGTGATAGCCTTCAAGGTGGGCTTGCAATCATAAGTGCTATTTTTGATTTCTTCGGAGCACAAGAGCTTGCAGTCACTGATGCAGATAAAATGGAAGGTAAAGTTTTAGAGAATTTAGTAGGCTCGCCGACAGAGAAATATAGCGATTTGGTGCTTAATAGCTTAGATAACTATTATGAGTTCAAAAAGGAAGGCTTGGCAATAAATTATAATGTTTACAATATGGCTATTCTTCTATTTAAACAATTGAAAGTGGTGCATAAGCTTCCAAGAAACTATGTAAAACCGCTTAAAATAGCCTCATACATGTTTGATGCTGGAAAGTTTATTGATTATAAAAACTATGAAAAACATGGCTTTTATGCCATACTAAATTCAGGTATAGTTGGCGCTTCTCAGAAAGATATTTTGATTGCAAGTTTCGCTTGTCAGTGTCAAAATTTAGATAATTTCAATCTTCCTGAAATTATGAAATATAAAGAGGTACTCTCTGACGAAGATGTCGATGCGATAAGAAAACTTGGCGTGCTTGTTAAACTTGCTGTTAACTTAAACGCTTCAAGAAAAGGTGTCATTCAAGACATCATTTGTGACATATTAGGAGATTCTATCATAATGAAAACAGTGGTCAAAAGTGACCCTGCCTTTGAAATAATGCAAAGCATGAAACTTGCCGATGACTTTAAAAAGACCTTTAAAAAGAGTTTACAAATAATCTAAGAGGGAAAATGGCAGAAAATAGTGGAGCAAAAAGAATATTTGTGATAATAGGCATGGTGCTTCTTAGCATCGTGCTATGTTATTTTTCTGTTGCTCTTTATTTTTATTTTGTAACACCTAATGACATAACTTCAAAACTTTCTACTTGGAATTTGATGGGTGACAACGAGATAGGAGAGATGTATCTTGATGCCACTTATGAGGTGAGTTATGGTGAAGAGGATTTTGTAGGAGTTAATGTTGATAAAAACGGCTATGTTCTCACATGTAATCACAATTTTGAGAACTACAATGATGAAAAAATTACGCTTTACCATAATAGTGGCGGGATGTATAGTGGAGAGATAGTCTTTTCAAATGATGTTTTAAATCTTACCATTTTGAAAATTTCTGATTATTTTGATGAAAGTAAGAATTTAAATTTGCCTTATGTCAAAACTGGTGACCTTCGTTCTTCTATTTTTGGCAGAGAGTATCTTGCAATAGGTAGTCCTTTTGAAGAAGGGAATATCACAAATGTGTCAGGTGTCGATTATAGCAGTGGTTATGTGACTACTCTTTACGATGAACTTGAAGTTGTAGATTTTATTTGTTTAGACAGCATTACCTTTACTGTAAAAAACTATGAAAGTACTTCACAAGGGGCGCTATTTGATAAGACTGGTAGGCTTGTTGGACTAACATATGCTTATGCTCTAAATGAAGATAGTGTGGCTGATGCGGATTATTATGCGGTATCAACTGCCGAGGTTAGTTCGATAGTAAAAAAGGTAAAGAATGGAGAAAACTTAGACATAGATATTGCTGGCTTTGATATGCAGGAACTTTCGATTTATATGTTATATGAGCTGAATGACCAAATTTTTTACGATGGTAGCTGGATGACGCTTGACGATGGCATTATGAACTATTACCTTGGACATGAGGGAATATATCTAACCGAAGATTTCGTGTTAAATGACAGTGTTCTTTCAAAAAACAATCTAATAACTAGCATAAGCTATAATGGCTATTCACAAAGCGTGGTAACGCGTTACGAGCTTTATAACACGCTTTACTCTCTTGCTGAGGGAACAACTTTCACTTTGACTTCCATAGATTTATCGACAAATACCGTTATTAAAACAGAGTTTGTAGTTTAAGGAGGGAATTATGAAAAAATATAAGTTTGCTATTGAAATGGGCGGAGGTTACACAAATATATATGTTAAGGGGCAAGGATTAGCTTTGAAAGAGCCAACTCTTGTTGGTGCAGAGCCAACAGAAGAGGGCTACAAAGTAATAGCTCTTGGGCAAGATGCCAAGAAGCTTATTGGAAAGACAAAGGAGAATATTGAAATATTCACGCCTTGCGTTTATGGCGAGCATTCAAACTTTGAATATAGCGTGGTACTTTTGAAACATCTTTTATCTAAGGTGGGCTTTAAACAGTTTGAAGATAATGTGCTTTTCCTTTGTCCATGTGGAATAACTGCAAGAGAAAAGGACAACATTCTCCGCGTTTGTGAAGCGGTAAACATGGGACAGGTGGAGATTATTCCTGCCGTTCTATGTTCTTTGATTGGAGAAGGGCGCAAGATTGACGGTTCAACTGTCAATATGGTGGTCAATATCGGCGGAACATACACCGATGTCGCAGTTGTAAATATGTCCAACATTTTAAAGGGCGCAACTCTTTCAGTTGGTGGAAAATCTATTGACGCTTCTATTGTCAATTACCTTGCTTTTAAGGATGAGCTTGTCATCGGGCTTCCAACTGCGGAAACGCTAAAAAATGATGTAGGAAGTTTATATGATAATGACACTCTTAATATGGAGGTGACAGGGGTCGACTTAAAATCTAAGTCACCAAAGTCGGTGGTTATTCACTCCATGGAACTTAAAAATGCTATTGAGCCATTTTATAGCGAGATTTTGCGTGCGATTGATACCACAATAAATGCGCTTCCTCCTGAGGTTGTAACAGATATTATAAACAATAAGATTTTGGTATGCGGAGGCTGTGCAAAATTGCAAGGGCTTGACAATTACTTCAAAATGAACTTAAAATATCCTGTTTCCATTTCCGAGGACACCGATTATGTCACAATTATGGGTGCAGGGAAATTACTTTCTGACCAAGCGCTACTTCAAAGCATTTTAAATAATTTGTAAATGCTGGTTTAACATAACAAAAGAGGCGGGCAATGTTTGTGTCATTCCATGTCATCCTGAGCGTAGTCGAAGGATCTAATAAAAAAATCGGCTGAATTTATGAGATTCTTCGACGGCGAATACTACGTATTCTTGCTCAGAATGACAAGTATAAGCGTAATTTTATATAAAACAATCCACAACTTTTATTTTTTCTTTTTTATTTCTTATTTCCGCTAGGTTCTGTCATCCTGAGCAACGAACGAAGTGAGTGTGTCGAAGGATCTAAGAAAATATGGCTTGGCTTATGAGAAGTTTTGAGAGTAAACGCTAACACTTCGCATTTTTGCTTAGTTAGACAAAATGATTATATTTACAACAAAAAAATCACGATTTAAAATCGTGATTTTTATTTTAACCTCTTTTTCTAGCTCTTTTTCTTGCAGCTTCACTCTTTTCCTTTTTTGCTACGCTTGGCTTTTTATAAGCTTCTTTCTTTCTAATATCGCCAATAATGCCGTCTTTTTGGCATTTTCTTTTAAATCTTTTAAGAGCGCTTTCAAGACTTTCGTTTTCGCCAACCTTGACTGTTGTCAACTTTCTCACCACCTTCTAGTTCTAAAATACTTATGTTATTATAAGGAATTTTATGCCTTTTGTCAAGTATTTTCTCAAATTCTATGCAATATTTGTAAAAAAAATTATCAAATTGTGGCTATTTTGTGTTATAATTTTACATGAGGAAAGATGAATATGAAAAAATTGACATTAAATGAAGCAATAAAAAAGAGACTTTTATACTATTTGGAAGAAAAGAAGATAAAACTTTCAAAATTATGTTTAAACTCAGGTTTGACACCATCGACAGTATTTAATTTCATCTACGGCGGAACTAAGATTTTAGGACTTATTCCTATCGCGAAACTTTGCGAGGGACTTGGTGTTACTTTGGAAGAATTTTTCTCTGCCGACTATTTCAAAAATCTTGACTTACCAGAATAACCTTATTTAGACATGTAAAAATTTTTTTCTTTGATGTTATTTCTATTTAGTAAATAAACATATTAAAAAAAGCAAAACTTTAATCGTTTTGCTTTTTTATTTTCAATCATCTAAATTTTGTTCAAAAGGTCCTTT
>ERZ1643251.4109-NODE-4109-length-12905-cov-5.393152_pt1 | contig 12905 bp, 12 predicted proteins | sample MGYA00579261_ERZ1643251 | MGnify/ENA primary metagenome ERZ1643251 (study PRJEB29033, sample SAMEA4952267) | chicken gut metagenome | biome: Broiler Chicken; feature: Gastrointestinal Tract; material: Caecum | place: Ireland | collected 2018 | study: Broiler... | reverse complement strand
TCATCTCCTCTTTTGCGAGCGTGACCACCGTCGTGAACGCGGAGGGTACCACGTTCTCTTTGCGGATGAAATCGCCCTGATAGAGGCGGGAGACGACGGTCGTTCCCTCCGACTGCACCAAGAGCATGCCGCCCTGGGTGTAGAGGGTGATCTCCTCGTCCTCTTTATCGAGCATGCGCGAGATCTCTGAGAGCGTTCTTGCGGGGCAGATGATGCTCTGCTCCTGGCTCTTTGCGACGATCTGCACGGAGGCGATCGCAAGGCGGTATCCGTCGAGGGCGGTCATCTCGAGCTTGTCCCCGAACTCCATGAGGCATCCTTTGAGAACGGGACGGGAATCGTCCTGCGCACAGCAGAACGTCGTCTGCGCAATGATCTTTTTGAGCTGCGACTGCTGCATCGTAAAGGAATTTTCCCCGACCGTGAAATCGATCTTGGGGAATTCCTCGGCGGGCAGGCTCTGCATGAAAGTCCCGGCATCGCGGTATTTGATCTCCACACCCTTCTCGCCCGTGGCGATGGAGACTTCCTCGCCCGAAAGTTTGCCGATAAAATCGGTGAAGAGTTTCCCGAGGACGCACGTTTCGCCCTCTTCAAAGATCTCCGCCTTGACGCTCTTGCGGATGGAGAGTTCGCCGTCCGTTGCGAGCAGGGTCACTTCCTCGCCGAATGCGGAAAGTTTGATGCACTCCATGATGGGCGCCGTCGTGCGCACGGCGCACGCCTTGCTTACCTTGAGGACCGCCTCCGAGAGGGAAAGTCCGTCGCATACAAATTTCATCGCCGTTCCTCCTTGCTATGATAGGATGTATAAAGAAATATTTTATTAGTAGTAATAATAGAGTCTGTGGAATTGTGGACAAGCTGTTTTGTCTGTCCGTCAAAACCTGAAAGATACCTCTATTATAGCGAAAAAAGCGGGAAATTACAAGCGTTTTGCCCGCTTTTTGGAAAACAGACGGCAAGAGAAAAACAGTGGAAAAGACTGTGGACAGGCTGTTTGCAATTTGTGGACAAACTTCCCTTTGTGGAAAGAAAAATCGCAAATTTTTGTTTCGTCGCCTTGCGAAAGAGAAAAAACGGGGAAAGAGGAAAGTTATCCACGTTTTTTTCAACAGTGTGGAAAAAATGATGTCAGGATTTCGACAAAGAGTTGAAAACCTGCAAAGGATATGATATAATGAACGCATGCAGGAAAAAACCCCCGATTTTATCGATCTGAGAGAGCAAATTCAGAGAAATAATCAAACGTTTCATACCTTTTACAGGCTTCTTATTGAGTACAATGCGGCGTTCAACCTGACGGCGATCACGCAGGAAGAGGAAGTTTTCCACAAACATTTCCTCGATTCGCTTGCAGGAGCGGCGTATCTTGCGGAAAATGCGCGCGTTGCGGAGGTCGGATCGGGCGCAGGGTTCCCGTCCATCCCGCTTGCGATCGTCAGAAGAGATCTTACATTCACGCTCATCGAGAGCACGGGCAAAAAGTGCAGCTTTTTAGAGACGGCGGTGAAAGAGCTTGGGCTAAGAGCGCAGGTTCTTAAGATGCGCGCCGAGGATGCGGGCAGAACGGAAGGGATGAGGGAGAGCTTCGATGCGGTCATTGCCCGCGCCGTTGCGCCGCTCGCGCCGCTCGCAGAGTACTGTCTGCCGCTCGTGAGGGTGGGCGGAAAGATGATCGCATGGAAGGGAAGCGAGGACGAGACGGGATCCGCCCGCCGCGCGGTGGAAGTTTTGGGCGGAGAGCATCTGCATACGGTGAAGTATGAACTTCCCGAAGGTTACGGCGCGAGAATGCTCGTGATCGCCGACAAAAAGAGAGCGACGCCTGCCGCGTATCCGCGCGGACAGGGAAAAGAACGCAAAAATCCGATCAGGTGAGAGAGATGAATATGGCGTGTGCGCTGACGGGACACAGAGAACTCCCGTCCGATTTCAACTTGAATGCACTCTACGATGAACTTGAGGCGCTCGTCGTGAAAGGGTATGACCGCTTTTTTTGCGGCATGGCGCGCGGATTTGATCTTGCGGCGCTCAGATGTCTTGCCGATCTGAGAATGAAGTATCCCATCACGCTTGTTGCCTGTATTCCCTGTCTCGGGCAGGAGCGTTCCTTTCCCGAGAACGAAAAAAGATTATATCGGGAATTGCTTGGCTCGTGCGCAGAACGCGTCATTTTGGGGGAAACGTACGACGCCGCAAGCTTTCTCGAGCGCGATCGCTATATGGTGGACAGGGCGGATCTTGTGTTTGCCTATTGCACCCGTCAGACGGGGGGAACGGCGTACACGGTGCGCTATGCCGAAAAAAACGGCGTTCCCGTGATGTATTTCAAGAATCACCGATGAGAATTTTATTGTTTTGAGATGATGAAAAAAGGGCGTCCCGCATCGGGGCGTTTTTTTCTTGAAACTGAAGCGAAAAAGCGAGGAATAAAGGAGCTTAAAAGCAAAAGCAAGAAAACAAGAAAACAGGACAAAAGACGACAAAAAGCGACGGGATTTTTGCGGGCGGGTCTGATAAGATGGACGCAAAGAGGTGTCGTATGGCATTTGAAAGAAGGGTATGTGTTCTGCGTCAGGTGCGCAAGGGATTTTCTGCAGACGGGAGTGCGCTGACGGGTGCGGTATATGCAGAGCGGCTGGGAACGGAGCTGACGATCACGCCGCGGATCGCGGCGCTTTCGCCGCTTTTGGACGGGCGGTATGCGCTGTATTTATGGGCAGAGGGGAAGGTGTACTGTCTGGAGCTCAAGGGCAACGCGCCCATCCGCTTAGAAAACGGACCTTCGGTTGCGGCGGGATTTGCGGCGCTTATATGTTTTGTCAAGGGGGATCCGCAGCCGATCGCCTTCGGAAGGTGCGGTGCGGCGCCTGAAAAATATTCGCCGCTGCTCGACGAAACTACGGGAAGAAAGCGGCCCGTTCCCGTGCCGCGTCCGCCCGTGGAGCTGCCTATTCCGAACGCGCCGAACGTACCGCTTGCGCCGACGGTGCCTGTGCCCGATCCCCTGCCGGACGATACGTCCCCACACGAAGAGCGCGCCGCCGCGCGCTACGACGACGAGGCGATCGCCGCAGGAAATTACTTCTCTGACGCGGGCGATGGCGATGAAAAAACTTCTGCTGTGCATTCGGCGCAGGCGGGGGCGGCGGCTTCCGCAGATGAAGGCGATCTTCTCCTGCGCCCGCGCGGCGCACTTACATACTACTACTCCATAAAAAAGAAACTGGACGCCGCCTTTTCGGAAGGGGAGAAGGATACGCGGCTGAATACAGCATTTCCGCATTCCGAATGGGTGAAGAAGGGAAACGCCCTTTTGGGGATCGTCAGCGAGGAGGGGATTCCGCGCTGGCTGTGCGTCGCGGTTGAGGGGGAAAAACCTGCGCAGATGGGGGACAAGGCGGTATTTGTGCCGACGACGCCCTATTCGGAAAGCGAGGGATTTTGGGTGATCTTCCAGGATGCCGACACGGGGGAATACGTCACGGTCGGGGAAAAATAAAAAGCGGGCGCGCCTTGGGGGAATGGGCGCGTCCGTTTTTTTATGCCTCTTTTTTATCTTCAGTCATTGCCATATCAAAGCGGACGGCATCGTCTGTATCATTCTTTTCCGATGAATCAAAAGTGATAATTTATTCTAAGCGGGCTACATGATTTGTATCATCCGCATTTGAAACGTCTGCCGCGCAATCCTGCGCGCTGTCCGCGCAGGATTGCGCGGCAATGTTCCGATCGATCGACAGTTCTGCCTGCGCCGATAAGGCGCTGTTTTGTTCATCCTCCGATGAGGTAAGCATGCTTATTATATGCGGGGAAACGGGAAGTGTCACTCATTCGGCGGGGCATTAAGCAGAATTGTTGTAAAATCGGCGCAATTCAGCTATAAATTTTGCAAATTTCGCCGCTTTAGTGTCAATGGATTGCAAAGGGGGAGTGGGCGCGATGGAAAAAAGAAAATTTGCAGGAATGCATCGCATTTTCTTTACAAGTTGAAATGATCGTGCTATAATGTATCGTGGGATGCGAGCGGCATATTTTTCGCAGAAATCCCCATACCATGGAAGAACGGGAGCCTTGCGGCGCGATCTTTGCATGGCACCCCAAACGGATACTTTTTCAGGAGGAAAACATATGGCTTACCCTACGAACAACAAGAAAGTCATTGCCTTCGTCGAAGAGAGCGCAAAGCTCGCCTGCCCTGACAACATTGTCTGGATCGACGGAAGCAAGGAACAGCTCGACGAGCTTCGCCGTCAGGCGTGCGCCACGGGCGAGATCAAGGAGCTCAACCAGGAGAAACTTCCCGGCTGCTACTATCATCGTACCGCACAGAACGACGTTGCGCGTGTCGAGGATCGTACGTTCATCTGCTGCCGCGAAAAGGAGAACGCGGGTCCTACGAATAACTGGATGGATCCCAAGGAAGCGTACAAGATGTGCGCAGACATTGCCCGCGGCAAGATGAAGGGCAGAACGATGTACGTCATTCCCTATTCGATGGGAGTCATCGGTTCTCCTTTCTCCAAGATCGGCGTTGAAGTCACCGATTCCATCTATGTCGTTCTCAATATGGCGATCATGACCCGCGTGAGCAGCGAGTGCTTTGCGCAGCTCGGCGAGGACGGCGATTTCATCAAGGGCTTCCACGCAAAGTGCGACATCGATCCCGAGAAGCGCTACATCATGCACTTCCCCGAGGATGACACCATCATCTCCGTCAACTCCGGTTACGGCGGAAACGTGCTTCTGGGCAAGAAGTGCTTCGCGCTTCGTATTGCGTCCTACCTCGGCAAGACGGAGGGCTGGATGGCAGAGCACATGCTCATTCTCGGCGTGACCTTCCCCGACGGCAGAAAGAAGTACGTTGCGGCGGCATTCCCGTCCGCATGCGGCAAGACCAACCTTGCAATGCTTATTCCGCCCAAGCACTACCTTGAGAAGGGTTACAAGATCGAGACGGTCGGCGACGATATCGCATGGATCCGTGTCGGCGAAGACGGCAGACTCTGGGCAGTCAACCCCGAGAACGGTTTCTTCGGCGTTGCTCCCGGCACCAACGAGAAGAGCAACCCCAACGCGCTCGCAGCGACCAAAAAGGGCACGATCTTCACCAACGTTGCGATCAATCCCGAGGACAACACCGTGTGGTGGGAAGGCCTCACGAAACCCGCTCCCGAGCACCTCATCGACTGGCTCGGCAACGAGTGGACGCCCGACAGCGGCGTGAAGGCTGCACATCCCAACTCCCGTTTCACGGCTCCCGCGATCAATTGCCCCTGCCTTTCCGCGGCGTTCAACTCCAAGGAAGGCGTGCCGCTTGACGCCATCATCTTCGGCGGCCGCAGAGCGACCACGACGCCCCTTGTCTATCAGTCCCGCGACTGGGATCACGGCGTGTTCGTCGGCTCCATCATGGCATCCGAGACGACGGCTGCCGCAACGGGTGCGACGGGCGTCCTGCGCCACGACCCCATGGCTATGAAGCCTTTCTGCGGCTATCACATGGGCGACTACTTCGCACACTGGATCGAAATGGGCAAGAAGGTCAAGAACCCGCCCAAGATCTTCAACGTCAACTGGTTCCGTCAGGACGAGAAGGGCGAATTCCTGTGGCCGGGCTTCGGCGACAACATGCGCGTTCTCGAGTGGATCCTCAACCGCTGCGACAACGCCGTGGACGCTCAGGAGACCGCGATCGGCTATGTTCCCTATGCGAAGGACATCGACCTCGAGGGACTCGACTACTCCGTCGATACGCTCGAGAGCATTCTCTACGTCGACAAGGCACGCTGGAGCGCCGAGGCAGACGAGATCGCTACGTTCTATAAGCAGTTCGGCGACAAGCTGCCTGCAGAGCTTTCCGAGAGCCTCGCAACCCTGAAGGCAAACTGCAACAAGTAAAATTACCGTAAATGAAGAAAGAGCGGCACCGCAAGGCGCCGCTTTTTTTTATTCTTAAAAACTTTCATGGATATCGTCTACAGTTTTTCGGCACGCAGATTGGACAAGCCAAACAAAGTATGTTATAATAAAAATACGTACCGTCTTTCGGAGAATCAATGAAAAGCAGACGCGTCCCATTGCCGCGAAAGGGGAAAAAGAGGGGTACCATGTCCGCACACGGGGCACCATGGACGGGGAGACATATCCGAGAGAAAAAGGAGACAGCCATGACCGAGGATGAGCGCATTGCGCAGCTTTTTTCATTTTTATTGGAACGGGGATTCACATTCGAGCGCGACTATAACAAGGGCACCGATAAGACATGTACGCAGATCTACCGTTTCCGACTCAATGCGGCGAACTATCTTGAGTACCGTGTTTTAAGCGAATATGAGCGCACGCTCATGGTCTGCGTGCGCGGAGAGAAGAAGTTCCCCGCCGTCGGAAAAAAGTACGCCTCGTTCATCCGCCGCTGGAAGCTTTCCCGCCTCTTTCAGAAAAAGGATTTGTGGGAGCTTGCCGCCGACGTCTGCCGCCACGATCTTGAGGTAACGGGCAAAGTGTTCGGACTGGAAGTATGAAAAAAGAAAAGCGCCCGCCTGTGCGATCGCACAGGCGGGCGCCCTTTTAAGCCGTTTGCTTCAGCTTCCGTCTCACAGCCCGATGAGCGCGGCGAGGTTAAACTGACTGAACACGACGACGCAGACGAGGGAGACGGTGCTCATGATCTTGATGAGGATATCGAGGGAAGGCCCGACGGTATCTTTGAGGGGGTCGCCGACGGTATCGCCGACGACGGCGGCGTCATGAGCGGGGGAGCCTTTTCCGCAGCCCTCCACGCCGCCCGCCTCGATGTATTTTTTGGCGTTGTCCCAGGCGCCGCCCGCATTGCCCGTATACAGGGCGAGCATAATGGCGGAGACGGTCGCGCCGAAGAGGACACCGCCCACGAAGTAAGCGCCGAACAAAAATCCGCAGACGACGGGGAATGCGATGGAGATGACGGCGGGCAGGATCATTTCTTTGAGTGCGCCCTGCGAGGAGATGGTGATGCAGGTCTTATAGTCGGGTTTTTCCGTTCCCGTGAGGATGCCGGGGCGCTCCGTGAACTGTCTGCGCACTTCCTTGACCATATTGCGCGCGGCTTTGGCGACGGCATTGATGAGCATTCCGCTGAAGAGGAAGGGAAGGGCGGCGCCGACGATGGCACCGACGAGCACATCGCGCGAGAAGAGGTTCAAAAGGAGCTCGTTCATGAAGGAGTAGAGATAGCTGCTCATCATGGACACGGTAGCGAGCGCGGCGGAGCCGATCGCAAAGCCTTTGCCGATCGCGGCGGTGGTATTGCCGACACTGTCGAGCTTGTCGGTAATGCGGCGAACGTCCTCATCGAGCCCGCTCATCTCGGCGATGCCGCCCGCGTTATCGCTGATGGGGCCGTAAGTATCCACGGACACGGTAGCGGCGACGAAGGAGAGCATGCCCATGGCGCCGCAGCCGACGCCGTACATGCCGCCCACGGCGAAGCAGAGATAGATGGCGACTCCCAGGACGACGACGGGGAGCATGCATGAGATCATGCCCGTTGCCATGCCCTGCGTGACGGTGAGCGCACTGCCTTCTTTGCTCGCCTGCGCGATCGCACGAGTGGGCTTGTGGTCGTAGCTCGTGTAGTATTCGGAGAGCATGCCGATGACGATGCCTGCGACGATACCGATCGCGGCGGCGACCCATGGCGTGATGTGCCCCATCGCAAATCCTGCGAGCGAGAGCTGAGTTTCCGCCTCACCCGAGAAGAGGAACCAGCACAGGACAAAACCGAAGATGAGACTCACACCTGCCGAGATCCATGTGGCGAGGTTGAGTTCGCGGTGCGGGTCTTCCGAGAGTTTGCGCTTGATGAGGGGGAAGGAGATCCCGAGGATGCACCCAAAGAGCCCGATGGCGGCAAAGAGGATGGGGAAGGCGACCATTTTCGCATAGAGCGTCGTGGAGTAAAGGCGTTGTGCGAGAAAATTTCGATGGCGAGGATGGCGCAGGAGAGGATGGCGCCGACGTAGCTTTCGAGAAGGTCGGAGCCGAGCCCTGCGACGTCGCCGACGTTGTCGCCCACATTGTCGGCGATGGTCGCGGGATTGCGGGGATCGTCCTCGGGGATGTGCGCCTCCGTCTTTCCGACGAGGTCTGCACCCATGTCGGCGGCCTTGGTGTAGATGCCTCCGCCCACGCGGTTGAACATTGCAATGACGCTGCATCCGAAGGCATACCCCGAGAGAATGAGCGAGAGATTGTAGCTCTGTCCCGTGATGGGGTTGATATTTTCGGGGAGTTTTCCCGCCTCGTTGAGAAGGAGCATTCCCTCGCCGAGACCGAAGGCAAGATAGACGATGAGCACACCCAGAAGGGCAAAGCCCGCGACGCACAGCCCCATGACGCTTCCGCCGCGGAAGGCAACTTTGAGGGTTTTGCCCGTGTTTCTCGTCTCGTTGGCGGCGTTGGTGACGCGGACGTTTGCATACGTCGCGATCTTCATGCCGACGAGTCCCGCAAGCGAGCTCATCAGCGCGCCGATAAGGAAGGCGATCATCGTCTCCCAGGAGATAACGATGCCGAGCACGGCGCCGATGCATACGCCGATGATAGCAACAATTTTGTACTCATACCGGATGAAGGCGTTCGCACCTTCGCGGATGGCCGCAGCGATCTCCTGCATCCGCTCATTTCCCTCTTTGAGCTTGCGGACGAGGACAAAGTTCAGCGCGGCATAGGCAAGAGCAAACAGCGCTGCAAACAGCACGAGAAGCATAATCAGTTGATTCATAATGCCTCCTTATCCTATGCAGGGCGGCAAAATACCGTTCTTGATGCCGTCCGTTACCTGCATTATAGCACCGTCACGGCCGCTTGTCCATAGGCACGGAAAAAGTTCTTCCCGCATTTTTGCGGCGCTGTTTCTGCAAGGGGAACCCCGCAGGAAAAACCGCAGGAAAACCCGAAAAAAGCAATTGAAAATGGAAAACGCGCAGGAAATCTTTGCGCGCTGTTTGAGCACATTTTGGGGCGGGTATAAAAAAGAAGAAAAATTGAGGAGGAAATTTCTATGCTGAAAGATCTCGGAGTCAAACCGTACACCTTCCCGATGCCCGTTCTCATGATCGCCACTTATGGTGAAGACGGCAAACCTGACGTCATGAATATGGCGTGGGGCGGAGTATGTGCCGAAAACATGGTCGCGCTCAATATCGACGAGGACCACAAGACGAGTGAAAATATCAAAAAGCGCGGCGCGTTCACGTTGAGCATTGCGGATCTGGCGCACATCAAAGAGGCGGACTTTTTCGGAATCGCCACGGGCAACAAGATGGCAGATAAATTCGAGCGTTCGGGACTTCATGCCGTCAAGAGCGCGCACGTCGATGCGCCCGTCGTCGAGGAATTTCCGCTGACGCTGGAGTGCAAAGTCGCCGAAATTCAGCATACGTCCTACGGCTTCCGCGTCCTCGGTGAGATCGTCAATGTCCTCGCCGACGAAAAGGTGCTCGACGATAAGGGCAAGGTCATGCCCGAAAAACTGGGCGCGTTTGTATTCGATCAGTTCCGCGGCGGATACTATGCCGTCGGAGAAAAAGTCGGTCAGGCGTGGCAGACGGGCGCGGAGCTCATGAAAAAATAAGTTTCCCATTATCTCCCCGCCAAAGCGGCAGGGAAATTGCCGTATCAGCGAAGGAAAACGGAAAAAAGAGCAAAAAGAGCGCAGAGAATCATGACGAAAAGAGTAAAGGACGCGCAGAGCATTTTTTGCCCTGAACACTCTGAATTTTGATTTTTTGAAAGCATTTGCGGCGGCACTTTGTGCCGCCGCTTTTGTATGAAGAAACTTTTGTATTGAGCAATTCAAACGGACAGAGCAATAAGACTGCATTCAGAATACCCCCTAAAATTTTCAATTAAAAAAGTTCAATCAAACTCATGTTTTCCAAGTCAAATGTCCTCCAAGAAAAAAGGCGCGCAGAAATGCGCGCCTTTTCCGTGAACGAAAACATTCATCCTATATGGGGGGAGGACTTCTTCTTTTGTTCACTGCCGACCTTTTTGGGTCAGGTTATCTCAATTATAATCACCCAATGTACGATTGTCAAGCAAAAATCGCACAATGTACGATATTTTTATAAAAAAAGGGCAACAAAAAAGAGGGAAAGAATATGGAACTGACGGATATTCAGATACGGCTGCGCGAGAGCATAGCGGAGAGCGGGATTGCGCAAAAGGAGCTTGCGCGGCAGGTGGGGGTCTCGCCGCAGACGATCTCCAAATACATGAAGAAGGATATTTTCCCTGCGCTTGACACGTTTGCAAAGCTTTGTAAGGCGCTGGACGTATCGAGTGATTTTATCCTCGGGCTCAAGGCATATTGACAGCGGATTGTTTGAGCGGCGAAGCGCTTTTCTGATCGGAAAATTTTATTTTCGGGGCAAGGGAGCAGAAGGCGGGTTGTTCTGCTTTCGCAAAATGCCGCGGCTCGGGTGAAGCGTTCGGAAAGAAGAACGGACGGCGTTACCATAGGCGTTACCATAATTGACAAAGAAATTTTTCTCAGCAAAAAAGCCGCGCATCTGCGCGGCTTTATTTTTGAATTTTCAAAGAATACCCGTAAACGGTTACATGACGACGATATTTCTTTTTGTGAACTCTGCTTTGAGTTCGGGAGGGAAGTTATCGTCGGTGATAAGGACGTCGATGTCCTCGATGTGGGCGAAGGTATAGGGCATGATCTTGCCGATCTTGGAGCTGTCGAGCATCATGTAAGTGGCCTTTGCCTTGGAGCGGACGAGCTTCAAAAGATCCGCCTCGATCTGAGCGCCGCAGGAGAATCCGTTTTCGGGGGTGAAAGCGGAAGCGGAGATGATGGCAAGTTCAAAGTTGGTATTGTCGAAGTAAGCTTTTGCGACGGGGGAGGCGGTAGAGAGGTTGTCCTTCATGACCTGTCCGCCGAGCATAGTGACGTGGAAGTTTTTCTTCTGAGCGAGTTCGATGGCGACGGCGAGCCCGTTTGTGAAGATATGTAAATTTTTGTCGGGCATCTCTTTGGCGAGGTACATTGCGGTTGTGCCGCCGTCCATAAAGAGGGAGCAGTTCTCATCGATGAGGCTGGCTGCTTTTTGTGCGATTTTGATTTTTTCGTCGGTATGGATGGTTGTTTTTTTGGTATAGGGTTCACCTGAGACCTTCTGAACTTCCTTGACGGACATCGCGCCGCCGCGCACGCGGATGATGCGTCCCTCCTGTTCGAGCTGGAAGAGGTCGCGCCGAAGGGTCATCTGCGAGACGTTGGGGAATTGTTCGTCGAGCTGTTCGAGTGTGAGTTTGCCGCGCTTATCCAAAAGGTCGGCGATCTCTTCAATGCGTTCGCGTTTCATAGAATTCCTCCTGATTTCATTTTTCGTCCCTGATCTCATGTAAAATATTAACATATCATAAAGAAAAAGGCAAGCAAAAACACAAAAAATACCGCAAAAATTTTTCTGTTTGGCAAGGATGACTGTAAAATAAACTCAAAAAATGTCTTCTCAATTATGTTTTTTGAAAAGAAAAATCACAAAAAAACAGGGTGACACAAGGGGGAACGCCCTGTAAGAATGCTTGATTTTTAGAGGGGGAATGTGGTATAATCGCGGCATGAAGAGTGAGCATCTGCGCGCGCTGGACGAATATTTCTGCGCGCTCTATTCCGACTATGTAAAGCTGAGCGCCATCGAAGGCTATGTCATGCCCGACGTGCTCTATGTCGCCTCGGACGGCAATGTTGCCCGCCGCGATTCTTCCTGCATGCGGCTGTGCCATCAGAAGAACTGTGAGGAACTGCTCGCGCGCTTCAAGGCAAATCTTGCCGACACGACGTTTACGTTTTCTTTCGGATTCCCCACGATTCGCGAGCGGATTTCCGATCACTTCCGCAAGGACACGTTTGCCAAGCTTCTGCCCGAGACGCTCCGCCACTGCGGCGTGACGCAGGAGGAGGCGGGCGCGCGGCTGGACATCGAGCCCAGGTTCTGGAATCTCATCGTCAAAGGCAGGCTCTATCCCGAAAAGAACACCATCCTTGCGCTTGCGCTCGTTTGCCGCATGCAGTGGCAGGATGTTCTCAATCTTCTTGCCGTCTGCGGATTTTCCTTCCGCGAGGACGAGGTGCGCGACGTCGTTGTGCGCTATCTCATCGAGAACAGCGTCTACAATGAGTCCATGCGCGACGACTGCCTCGCCGAATACCATCTCACCAACCTGCCCATCCGCCGCGCCTGAGCGGTGCGTGCAGACGGACAGCGCCCAAAACGGTTGACATCCGCCTGCGGATATTGTAAAATAAAGACCGTAAAACAAACCAAAATATATTGAAGAATCAAACATGCCGAGAGAGGGGAAGAGTACTCTTTATTCCGCGCCGCAGAGAGGGGGACGCACGGTGAAAGTCCGCCGCACGGGAGAAGAGGAAAGTGCGCCCCGCTCGTCCGAGGTCGGGATAATTCCCGCGGCAGTCCGCCGTTATCGGACATAAGAGGGGAGTCATCCCGAAGCAAAGTGGAACCGCGCAAGCCGCGCCTTTGCAGAACTGTCAGAAGGGCAGTTCTGCAAAGGCGCTTTTTTTAGAGCGCAAACCGGCGATCGGTGCTTTGAATTCTGTGCAGGCCTAACTCATACGCCCGCACGGACGCAGAACGAACTGCCATGGGGTAAGTCACTTTTCCCTCGCCGCTCACTGCGTGCCCCGCATGCATCCGATCCGCACGGTTTGCATGATTTGTTCCCAATGGCAAGATCATAGACCGCATACGCGCCGCACGGGCACGGGGCAAGCACGGGACGCGCGCGTTTCACATAAGATAACATAAGATAATTAAGATAAGACAAGAAAGATCAGACAGGAAAACAGAGAAAGAAGGGGAAAACGACATTGTTTTTTT
>ERZ1643251.4107-NODE-4107-length-12907-cov-5.541239_pt1 | contig 12907 bp, 10 predicted proteins | sample MGYA00579261_ERZ1643251 | MGnify/ENA primary metagenome ERZ1643251 (study PRJEB29033, sample SAMEA4952267) | chicken gut metagenome | biome: Broiler Chicken; feature: Gastrointestinal Tract; material: Caecum | place: Ireland | collected 2018 | study: Broiler... | reverse complement strand
TTTCTGTTAATAAAGTACCGTGCCGATTGGCTTTTTCGACTTTTTCAATCGGCTACTTGCTCTGATAACTAAGGAGGTATACTCGTCGCTGTTCATCGGCATACTTGTCGGTGGACTTTTCGCGGCTCAGTTCAGCCCGCTGAAGACAGTCGACGCCATAATTAACGACGGTCTGATCGCGGCAGTCAGCGGCAGCGCGGGAATATTCATATTCCTTGTAATACTCGGTATTCTTGTCGCGCTAATCAATAAGACCGGCGCGGCGGCGGCTTTCGGAAAATGGGCGCAGACGCACGTAAAGACCCGTATCGGAGCTATACTCGCTACCTTCGCGCTCGGAGTGCTCATATTCATCGACGACTACTTCAACTGTCTGACGGTCGGCAGCGTAATGCTTCCGGTCACCGACTCGCACAAAATTTCGCGCGCGAAGCTCGCGTATCTCATCGACGCGACCGCGGCTCCGGTCTGCATGATCGCACCGATATCGTCGTGGGCGGCCGCGGTATCCGAATACGCCGAGGGCACCGGATATTCGGGTCTTGAGCTGTTCATACTCGCAATACCCTACAACTATTATTCGCTGATGACGTTGGCGTTTATTCTCCTAATCACCTTTATGCGTGTCGATTACGGTCCTATGCTGACCCACGAAACCAACGCGCTGGAAAAGGGCGACCTGTTTACGACCGGTGTAAGTGATAACCGTTCACAAGAGGAACTCGAAGTCAATGACAAAGGACGTGTATTCGACCTTATCGTACCGATTGCGGTATTGATTGTAGTCTGTGTATTCGGTCTTGTCTATGTCGGCGGAATCCTTGACGGCACCGACTTTGTCAGTGCATTCAGTGCGACCGACGCGACTGTAGGACTGCCGTGGGGCGGACTTATCACGCTCGTCATCACGATAATCTACCTCATCGCAAGACGCGTCATCACGTTCAAGGACGCAATGGAGTGCGTTCCCAAGGGCTTTATAGCAATGGTTCCCGCTATTCTTATACTGACCTTCGCGACCGCCCTTAAGAATATGACGACCTTGCTAAGCGCAAAGGAGTTCATCGCTTCGCTGATGGAGGGCGCGGCTGCCGGACTGCACAATTTCCTGCCGGCGGTAATCTTCATTGTCGCCTGCTTCCTCTCATTTTCGACCGGAACGTCGTGGGGCACGTTCGGTATCCTGATTCCGATTGTCGTCGGCATCTTCCCCGCGACCAGCGATCTTCTGTTTATCGGCATCTCCGCCTGCCTTGCCGGCGCGGTCTGCGGCGACCACTGCTCGCCCATCTCCGACACGACGATAATGTCGTCGGCCGGAGCGCAGTGCGACCACATCAACCATGTTCAGACACAGCTGCCATATGCAATCACCGTTGCGATATGCTCGTTTGTCGGATATATCGTCGGCGGTCTTTGCCGGAACGGTTGGATCGGACTCGTAGCAGCGACAGTAGCTACGGTTGGCTCGGTTATGGTCGCGAAGTTCGCGTTCCAGAAAAACGCGTAATATAATTATACATAGCAACAGCCGTATCGTTTGTTTGATACGGCTGTATTTATTTCTGCTTGCTTGTTCTGTAATCACTCGGGGTCATGCCGGTGACTTTTTTGAAGGTCTTATTGAAATTCGCGAGATTCCGAAATCCGCACTCCTGCGCAATGCCGAGAATCGTCAGCTTCGAGTCGCGCAGCAGCTCGACCGATTTCTCGATCCGCTGTAGTATCAGATATTCATACGGTGTGACTCCGGTCGCCTGTCTGAACAGAGTTGACAGATGTGAGCGGCTCAGATTTGCCTGACGCGCGATTTGGTCAAGCGTAAGCGGCTCGGTCAGGTTTTCGTTGATATACAGTATCGCGTTTTGTATCTCGTTCATCCTCAGCAGCACACCGTGTTCGCTCGTGGCATCGGCCGTGGGTTCGAACCTATCTGTTAAGTCAAGTATCAGCCGCAGCAGCAGTCGTTTCAGCTCAAACCGCAGCTCATTATGCGGCGCGAGTTCAATTATATGTTCAAACACCTCATGTTTGCCGGCAAATCGGTGCGGAATACTGCCGTTCTGTCCGATCAGCAGGCTGAGCCGCCGCGGCTCGATATATTCCGCACAGACATTCCAGATATAATACGACGTTATGTAAATGTTGAACGAATCGAGTGTCGGCGTGTATATTGTAGGTACACAGTGCTGCTCATTCGCGCGAATCAGGAACATACATCCCGGCTCGGCGGTATAGCTCTCATTTTCAAGTATATAGTCGCCCTCGCCGCGGCAGATATACCCGAGCTCAAGCTCGGGGTGGTGGTGGACGCGGTACATATCGGTTTTGCGCTCTTTCGAACTGTCGAACAGAGTAAACAGCAGGCGATGTGAAGTTTCACTGAAGATCTCGTATTTCATATTCTCGTTATATTGTATCAATCGTTCGTAAAATTTGCGTAGATTTTATTTTTCTTATATGCTATAATTCAGTATAAGCTAATTTTGTGTTTTTGTCAATATCAAAATCACGAAAAGCTGATACAATCTGCCGAAAACAACAATGGAGGACATATGCTGCTGACCGATTATCTTCGAACAGAACCTGATGCCGCATGGTCGCTCGCGCTGCAATGCGGAGTTACGCACGGCACGATCCGCCTGCCCGACGATCCAGATTATGACTTCACCGACCTGTCCGCACTGAAAGCGGTAGTCGACCGCTTCAAGTCTCACGGCATAACGCCGGTCGTGCTCGAACCTCTGCCGAATCAGCTGCACGACCACATCAAAACCGGCGACGCGCTGCGTGACGAGTCTATCGACAAATTCATCAAGCTGATGTCAAATCTGCGTGAGGTCGGAATACATACCGTCTGCTTCAATTTCATGGCGCACTACGGCTGGACGCGCACCGACACAACGCTGCCCGAGCGCGGCGGCGCGACCGTGACCGGATTTTCGCTCGAAAAATTTGCGCCCGATGAATTCACACTCGACCGCGAAACGCTCTGGCAGAACTATGAATACTTCATCAAGGCGGTGATTCCCTACGCCGAACGTTATGACATCCGGCTCGCGCTGCACCCCGACGACCCACCGCTCGAGCGGCTCGGCAATGTCGCGCGCATATTCACGAATCTCGACGCTATAAAGCGCGGAATCAGCACAGTCAGCTCTCCGAACCTCGGCGTCACATTCTGTCAAGCCTGCTACCAGCTGATGGGCGAGCGGCTCAACGAAGCTATATCCGAGCTCGCCGACAAGATATTCTTCATCCATTTCCGCAATGTGCGCGGAATTAAGACGAACTTTTCCGAGACCTTTCACGACAACGGCGATATCGACATGGCGTCGACGATGAAGCTGTATGTCGAGAATGGTATCGACGTGCCGATACGCGTCGACCACGTGCCGACGCTCGCGGGCGAGGAATCGGGCGTCGCCGGTTATGACACGCTCGGGCGGCTGTTCGCGATAGGATATCTCAAGGGAATAATCGATGGACTGAACGCGGCTCGGAATATCTGTTGAGCGAAGCGTCGCCGAGATCCGCACGAAAAGATTGTAAATGGAATCACATCCAACCTAAATTACATCAATAGAAAAGAATATGAGATGAAAAAACGAATTCTTGCGCTTTTATGTCTTTTTGGACTGCTGCTTGCCGCCTGCGGCGAATCGAATGAACCGGTCAACGACAATACCGAGGTCACGACCGAAACTACCGCCGATACCCAGCGCGACAATATCCCCGACGGCACCGACCTCGGCGGCGTCACAATCCGTGTATACACACGCGGCGACACCAACGATACCGAATTCGACGCCGAAGCTACCGGCGACATCGTCGACGACGCGATATACAACCGCAACCGCACAATCGAGGAGCGGCTCAACGTCACGCTCGAATATTTTTCCAACACAACCGAGGATTTCTGGGGAGACCGCAATATCTACATGGACACCGTCCGTTCCAGCGTAATGGCGAACGATGGTTCAATTGACATTGCAGCCGGTCTGTCGTTGATGATGCCGTTTTTGGCTGAGGAGGGACTATTCTACAACCTGCTTGCCGAGGATGTACCTTATCTCGATTTTACATCGCCATGGTGGTCTGAAAGCATGATAAATGAGCTTGCAGTAAACGACCGGCTCTATTTCGCATCAGGCGAGGCTTCGCTCGGTGTTATTAAAGGCATGATGTGCTTCTATTTCAACAAAGACCTCATCACCGATTTGCAGCTCGAGGATCCGTATGAACTGGTAACCAATGGCAGCTGGACCTTAGACAAATTCGGCGAGATGGCGGCGCAGGCTTACAACGACATCAACGGCGACAGCGCAATTGACCCAAGCGACCGCTTCGGTTTTATAATCGCCAACGAAAATCACGCGTCTAACTTCTTGAATTCATCCGAGCTGCGCGTCACTCGCATGAATGAAGCCGGAATTCCCGAGATGGCGCTCGGTGAGGAAAAGGTCGTCGACCTTGTCTCAAAGCTCTCGACGATAATGACCGACCCCGGCTCGGCGGTCGTATTCGACGGCAAGACCGAATATTCAGCTGTATTAGAGGAGGGACGCGCGCTCTTCTCAACCGGCGAATTCTCATATGCCGCGAATTTCCGCGAGATGACCTTTGATTTCGGCGTAATTCCGTTCCCGAAATACGACGAGAATCAGACCGAATATTATACTACCGCGCGCAGCTTATACAGCTGCTTCGGAATACCGATAACCTCCGACAAGGCGAACTGTGCGGCTGTGCTCGAGGTTATGGCGTCCGAGAGTTATTATCAGGTCACACCGGCGTATTATGAAAAAGCGTTGAAGGTAAAATATTCGCGCGACGACATAAGCTCGCAGATGTTCGACCTGATACGCGACGGCGTCGTCTACGATTTCGGCACTATATACAGTCAGATTTTGAGCACTGCGGACGGCACCGGAATCAATGTCAAGTTCCGTCAGACCATCTGCAACGCTAAAAATGACTGGGCGACTCAGTGGGCGCAGTATGAATCGGCAGTTACAGAAAAACTCAAACTCACCATAGATACATTAAATTCACTCGAACAATGACAAAGGAGAACCTACCATGCAGACACACACCTTCTACATAGACAAGCGTCGCGGAGACGCGCACCTGCCGCTCGACGGCGAGTGGAGCTTTTGCTACATCGACAGCGCGACCGACGACATATCGCGGCTCGAATTCCCACACACCGCGCATATTCCCGCGTCGGCATACCGCAACCTCGAGGAAGCCGGAATCCTGCCCGACCCGTATATCGGCACGAACTCGAAGCTCTACGACTGGACAGACAAGAAGATCTGGTACTACCGCCGCACATTCAGCCTGCCCGAATCGGCGCGCGGCAAGGACGTGTACCTCTGCTTCGACGGCGTCGGCTACACCTCGCGCGTCTGGCTCAACGGCAATCTGCTCTGTGAGCACGACGGTATGTTCGGCGGACCGATCTGCGAAATCGGCGAGGTAGCAAATATCGGGGACAACGAGCTTGTCGTCGAGGTCACGCCGCCCGCGCCTGACCATCTGCGTAATCACACACACGATGAACGCGGCGCCTCGCAGATCGTACCGTGGAACCTGCGCCGAGACGATTCAACCTCGAATGGCGACTTCATCGTGTTCGGCATCTGGCGCGGCGTCCGAATCGAGATTCTGCCAAAATATCATCTCAGCCGCCCCTACCTGTATACCGAAAGCATCAGCTCCGACCATGCTGCGCTTCGGCTCGAGGTCGAGCTCGCCGACCCGCAGATAAAGGAGCTTGAGGTTAGAGCCAACGATATCGGTTCATGGTCGCCGTATACCTTCGCTTACAACAACGGTATCGACCTGCGCCCGACCGGAAAGCAGCTTGACGTCGCGGTCAAGCTCGTAGAAAAATCGACCGGAAATCTCGCGTATTCGTCGCGCGAGACGGTCGATATCTACGATAAGAAGTACATCTGCGAGAATAAAACTTTCCGCGAATGTCAGTTCTTCGAAAAGACGCTCGACATCGCGAACCCGCGGCTCTGGTACCCGAACGGTCTCGGCTCGCCCGAGCTGTATTGCGTCACGCTCGAATTGTATGACAGAGATGAGCTTCTTGACACGCTCGAATTCGAAACCGGAATCCGCACGGTCGAATATGAGTACACCGCCGGTCTGCGCCACCGCACGCGCTGGGACAAATACCACTTTGTCATAAACGGCCGCCCGATTTTCCTCAAGGGTATGAACTGGATGCCGGTCGACTTCTTACTCGACATATCCGACGACGACTACCGCTGGGCGCTGATGCTCGCGAAAAACGCCGGAATCCAGCTGCTGCGTATCTGGAGCGGCGGCGGTATGCCCGAGGACGACCGCTTCTACAGTCTCTGCGACGAATTCGGCATCATGGTAATGCAGGACAATTTCATCGCCAATCAGACGACCGAGAAGTGGGACCGGCAGATTTTGCAGTCGCAGGTCTGCCAGAATCTCTACCGTATGCGCTGCCACCCGTCGCTGGTTATACACACCGGCGGCAACGAGATCAACCCTTACGCGCTCGGCAACGACGCCGCGATGTCGGTGATATCGCGTGAGATCGAGGATCTCGACCCGTCGCGCAAATTCCTGCGCACCTCGCCCGACAAGGGCTCGACTCACATCTACCGCGACATGGAGCCGGTCTGGTACAGAAAGATCTACGGTCAGCTGCCGTTCATCGGTGAGTCGGGCATACACAGCTTCCCGAACGCGAAGAGCCTGCGTCAGCAGCTGTCGCGCGACGAATACGAGCGCCCGCTGTCAAATATATTCACCGACGAATTCAAGAGCGGCAACCCCGAGCTGCACAATCACTTCACCGAATTCGTGCCTGATCGCATACCGCGCATGATGTCGCGCGCGTCAATGATTTCAAATGTCCGCGGCATCTCGCTCGCCGACCTCTGCGAGGCGACGCAAATCGCGTCCTGCGAATTCTACCAGATAATGATAAACTCAATGCGCGAGAACTACCCGTATACCTGCGGAATTATGCCGTGGGTGTTCAAGCGCGCGTGGACAACCGTTGCGATACAGCTGGTCGACGGTCTCGGCGACCCGATCGCGCCCTACTACTATGTCAAGAACGCCTACGCTCCGTTGTCGGTCGAGCTCGCGCTGCAAGAGCTGACATACGCTCCGTGCGAGCGGTTCACGCCTGAAATCAAGCTGATCTGCGACGACACGCACGGCTATTCCGGTCTGACGGTCGGCTTCGAGCTCTATTCGCCGTCGCTCGAGCTGGTGCGCCGCGAGAGCTTCGACTGCGACATCACGCCGGATGAATATCTGAAAACCTTCACACCGGACGAGATTGCACTGCCCGACGACTACACCGAGAAATTCTTCTTCCTGCGCGCGTATGTCGAAAATGCCGCCGGAATGTTAAATCAGAGCGTCTACTGGTGCAAGGTATTGAAGCGGTTCGCCGACGACGAGGTGCGTACAAAATACCGTTCCGAGCCGCAGAACAACATCGACTTCGACAATGGTCCCTGGTTAAAGCCGCAGGTCGCAGCGACAAGAAACGATAACGTTACGCTGAAGCTGACATCGAAGTCGGTCGAGGACTTCGGAGGCGAGCGCTTGGTGAAGCTGAAAGCAGTCGTCGCCAACGCCGGCACAATCCCGCTGTTCCCCTGCAAGCTCGACATCGACGAGGACAAGACTTTGTCATACGCGAGCGACAACTACTTCTTCCTGCTCGCAGGCTCGAGCCGCGATTTTGAGCTGACTGTCCGCGTCCGCGACGACAAGCTGAACGCGGTGACATTATCGCTGACCTGCTGGAACGCTGACCGACGAGAGGTTGAAATCAGACTATAATACATAGCAAATCCGCCACAAACGTGGCGGATTTGGTTTTATTCGATATTTGTACCAAGTAGATTAGACAGCATTTCTGTCAAGCAAATCGATGAACTCATCGCAGCTGTCGCGCGGTATCTGCACACAGACTTTGGGCATTCCGTCAAAGCGAACATATCCGCTGTCGTAAAGTCTAAGCGATATGCTCATGCTGTTCTCGAGTTCAAAATACAAATTGTAGCTTTCGGATATAGCTTCGCCCGCCTGCTCTGCCCTCTCGACCGCGCTGCTCCACAGCAGAAATTCGGCTGTATTCAGTTCGGCGATGAAATTTTCCACAGCCGCGGTATCGGCTTCGTTCAGATAATATACCTCATCACTGCCATTTACCCATGACTCGGGAGTTTTATAGCTCACCGCCTGCCAGCTGTCGATGTTCAGTCGGTCGAAAAAAAGCTCCGCGCCGTATTTCAACGTAATTCCGGTCGTGCGGATGTAGGTCGAAGCCCTGCCGTCCTCGTCTTTGGTGCAGAGCATGAACGACGGGTCGTAGCCGTTTACACTGTAAAAGTCGACCGCAACGCTTCCGGCGAGCTCGACATAGCCGTCCTTCGGCGTCCATTCATTGATAAGTCCGGTCGAGCTCCCGAGATATTCGCCGACTATATCCTGATTGTCGAGCCACTCATACTGCACATAGCAGCCGCCCTGATATATGAAGAACGCCGCCATGTCTGCCGCTATATCCGACGAAAGCGACACACTCATCGGCGGTATCACAACGCCGTCCTCGGTCAGAATCGGTACATCGCCAATTGTGTCTATTCTATCCCGCCGTGTCGCCAATGGTATCGTCACCGCCATAGCAACGCACACACACGCCGCAATCGCAGCCCAACGGAAAAATTTCGTCTGCCTTGCAGGCTTCTTGTAGTTCAGCGCTTCGTCTACAAATCTTATGTCAATCTCGCTCACAGCGTCGGAAATCAGCTTTGTGTTCATACAATCACACCTCTTTCAATTAAATATCGTTTCAGCTTTTCGCGAATTCTGACCAGCCGCACTGAGACATTCTTCTCTGTGCAGCCCACAAGCGCGGCGATGTCATTGTAACTGTCCGAAAACCAGTAGCGTCGCATGAAGATAACGCGGTTCTCGATATCCATGCTTTCAAGAAAATCACTTAAATACCGTGCCAGCTCGCGCGCGCTCAGCTCGTCGTCTGTCGACCTGTCAGATAGTACCGCTTCGAGCTCGTCAAGCGCGACTGTGTACCCGCTACGCTTCGCCGCCGTATTCTTATGATACAGCTTCAGCGACAGATTCCGCACAAGCTTCGCGAGATATGACAGCAGTGGATTCGGTCTTTCCGGCGGAATCGTGTTCCACGCGCCGAGATACGCGTCGTTCACGCACTCCTCCGCGTCTCTCCGGTCGCCGACGATGTTGTACGACAGCTTGCGGCAGAATCGCCCGTATTTTGTGTCAAGCTCATGTATCGCCTGCTCGCTCCGACTGAAAAACAACTCGATGATAGCTTCGTCGTCCATTGTCCTGCCCCCTTTCGGCTTCATAGATATACTACGATTTTTTCCGTAATAACTACATACGAGCCGAAATATTTTATAAAATAATGACCCCTACAGAAATCCGTAGGGGTTACACAATATTAAGTTACTTCTTCTCGTCAGCTTTTATCTCGTCGTTGATTTTGCAGCCGTCCTCGAGCAGCTGCTCAAGCCGTGCGGTGTCGCCCGCTTTCATCGCGTCCGAATATTCGAGCAGCGAGTGCGCGAGACACTCGACCTCGCGGATTAGATTGTCGCGGTTGTCCATGAACAGCTCCGCCCACATCTTCGCGTTCAGATGCGCGACGCGCGTCAGATCGCGGAAGCTGCCGGCAGAATAGCCCTTGAACTCGGGCGCGGTCGGACTTTTCACATACGCGTTCGACAGCACGTGCGCGAGCTGCGACGTGTAGGCGATGATCCGGTCGTGATTCTCGGCGTCGGTGATTTTGACTGATGTAAAGCCGCAGGCTTTGAACAGCTTGACTGTAAAGTCGAGCTGGCGCACATCGATGTCGCGGTGCGGCACGAGCAGCATAGTCGCGCCATGGAAAAGCGACTCGCGCGACGCTTCGAAGCCCGAATACTGTATACCTGCCATCGGATGCCCGCCGACAAAGCAGAAGCCGTATTTCTCGGCCGCCGCGAATCCGACCTCGCAGACCTGCCGCTTGATACCGCCGAGGTCGTATACATACGTGCCCCGCTTTACAAGCGACGCCTTTTCCTTGAAAAAGTCGAGCGTAACCGACGGATAGGACGCGAGTATTATCACATCGTAACCGTCAAGGCTGTCGAGGTTTTCAACTATCTCGTCGATAGCTCCGACGAGCAAAGCCTTGCGCACCGCGTCACGGCGTATGTCGTAGCCGGCGACATAGTGCTCGGTGTTGTATTTGAGTGCGCGCGCCATTGAGCCGCCGATGAGTCCGAGACCGATAATCAGTATTTTCATTTACTAACCATGACTTTTTTAGAACAAAGTCTACCTTTCCTTGTCGATGTTTTTATAAAACTTCTTCATTTCATTCCGGCAGCCGTACAATCGGCGAGCCGTCCGCCTGTAATTATGAATATCCGCTGGGGTCAAGTTTAAATTTTCGCGGCGCGCGCGGTCACCGCGGCGGCGATCTCCTCGCGCTCGTCGTAGTGCCGGTATTCGCCCTCGATTATCTGATACTGCTCGTGACCCTTGCCGGCAAAGAGTATCAAGTCGCCCGGCAGCGCGTGGTCGATAGCATAGCGCACCGCGTCACGTCGGTCGACAAAGGTTACATATGGGCAGGCGGTCTGTCTGACGCTCTCCTCGATGTCGTGGATTATATCCTCCGGCGGCTCAAAGTCGGGATTGTCACTCGTGATTACGCAGAAGTCCGCAAGCTGTCCGGCAACCTCGCCGAGCTCCGCGCGGCGCTGCTTCGTGCGCCCTCCGACCGAGCCGAACAGCACCACCAGCCGCTTCGGCTTGTATCTCCGTATCGTCTCGAGCGCGGCGCGCATCGACACGGCGTTGTGCGCGTAATCGATTATCATAACCACGTCGTCGAGCTGACTGTCCGTCCCGGGCGTCACAATTTCGAAGCGCCCTCTCACCGTCGTTTTCGCCAGCGCGTCAACGACCGTACGCTCACTTATATTCATGCGCTGCGCGACCGCTATCGCCGCGAGCGCGTTGTAGACGTTGAACTCGCCCGGCATACGCAGACTGTATTCGCAATCGCGCATCAGAGTCCGACAGACAAAACTGACGCCGAGCAGATTTCCCTTGTGCCATGAGCGTATATCGCGCGCGGCAAGGTCGCATCTCACACCCGATCGCATATTCACGCCAAACGTAGTGTTGATTGAATGCGCGTTCTTGACCATATCAGTGTAGTGAGGATCGTCTGCGTTGAATATGCCGTAGCGGCACTGACGGAACAGTTCAGCCTTGCAATTCATATAGTGTTCAAACGTCGGGTGCTCGACCCCGCCGATGTGGTCGCGCGACAGATTCGTGAATACGCCGATGTGGAAGTGTATGCCGACGACACGGCGCATATAGATCGCCTGCGACGAAACCTCCATGACCACGCACGATACTCCCGAGTCGACCATTTTGCGGAAAGCCTTGTGCAGCTCGTAGCTCTCGGGCGTCGTGTTCTTGGTAGGCGTGGTCTCGCCATTAATGACGATGCCGGTCGTACCGATCGTCGCGGTGTTGATCCCGCCCGCGTTCAGTATCGAGCCGATCATCGCCGCGGTCGTCGTCTTGCCCTTGGTTCCGGTCACGCCGATTATCAAAAGCGAACGCGACGGATAACCGAACAGCGCGGCTGACGCGAGCGCGAGCGCGGCTCGGGTGTCGGCGGTCACAATCTGCACCGCGTCTGGCGCGAGCGTGTCGAGATGACGCTGCACCATGAATACACGGCAGCCGCACCCATATGCCCCCGCCGCGTAGTTGTGACCGTCCGAGACCGCGCCGATAAGGCAGACAAACATCGTGTCGGCAGTCGCGCGGCGCGAATCGTAGGTGATATCGGCAATCTCGAGCGAGTCAATAAGCTCGCTCGGCGCGTTCGATTTGTATTCGACGTCGGCGAGTATTTTAGATAGTAGCATAACGGAAGGAATTTTCCTTTCTGTATTGTATTGCTGCCGAAGCCGTCATTTACGGCAGTTTAGGTTAAAACTGGTTTGATATCCGCACTCGTCGGAATCTGAATCTGTTTTACCGGCGTCTTGCCGCAGGCCCTTATCGTCGATACCGCGAGACATTCGAGCGAATCGGTGTAGAATTCGCCGAGCCGCAGCTCCTTTTTCAGCAGCGAAAGCTCGGTGCAGCCGAGTATCACCCGCTCGCAGCCGAGCGAGCGCATATAGTGTACGACCTCGTAGAAGCTCTCGGGCGAGACCGGACGGTTCTGCTTGATCTGACCGTATATGATATCGTTCACACGCTTCTGATGTATCTCGTCGGGTATCACACATTCGACCTTTCGCCCCGCACAGTATTTTTGATATGTGCCCGACTTCACCGTGCCCTCGGTCGCGAGCAGCCCGAAACGGCTGACTCCGCTCTGCTTGAGTGTCTTTACCGACTCCTCGATTATGTTGAGTATCGGCACGTCGACTTCGGCGGCGAGACGATCGTAGAAATAGTGCGCGGTGTTGCAGGGAATCGCGATTATCTGCGCGCCAAATGCGACCAGACGCTTTGCGTCGGGGATCATGCAGTCGAGCGGGTTTTTATCCGAGCGCCCGAGGATGTATTCGGTGCGGTCGGGAGTCGTCGCGCGGCTGGATATCACGATGTCGATATGCTCCTGGTCGCAGCTCGCCGGAGTGAGCGCGGTAATGAGCTCATAGAAGTAGACCGTCGACATCGGACCGAGCCCGCCGAGTATGCCGAGCATCTTACTCTTTTCCATAATATTTCTTGAACTTTCCGTAATGATTGCGGCCGTGCAGAATCAAATAGAACAGCCGCCGCGGATTCAATATAAGGTCGGGACGAT
>ERZ1643251.4105-NODE-4105-length-12908-cov-6.314635_pt1 | contig 12908 bp, 15 predicted proteins | sample MGYA00579261_ERZ1643251 | MGnify/ENA primary metagenome ERZ1643251 (study PRJEB29033, sample SAMEA4952267) | chicken gut metagenome | biome: Broiler Chicken; feature: Gastrointestinal Tract; material: Caecum | place: Ireland | collected 2018 | study: Broiler... | reverse complement strand
TTTTGTAGCCTTGTTCCACATAAACCGTCTGGCGGTATTTAACTGATTAACAAAAGTGTAAGGGGCTGTGGTTGGAACCTTTCTGGAACCATCTTGTGGTAGGAGGCACACACCAATCCACAGCATCCCTTACAGTGTAGCACAGCCCTTGGAGAGGGGCTCTAATAACTACTACTCTATAATACAAGGAGGTGTAATGTTGCAGAGGACTATTCAGAAAATAGTTCGGTTGAACGCACAGGAGCAACAGCGTTTGAAGAAATGCGCAAATAAATGTGGTCTCTCTGAAGAAGCATACCTGCGTTCTCTGTTGAATGGGTTGGTACCGAAGGAGATCCCGCCCGTAGATTATCAAGGAATGATGCGAGAGCTTAATGCTATTGGAAGAAATCTTCATCAAATCTCAGCCCGTGCAAATGCAACGGGCTTTATTCTTGCCGATGAATATGAGAACAACTTTAATCTGCTTATGGACAAAGTAATGGATATTCGTGATGCAGTTACTAAGCCGGAGGTGTTACAGAATGGCAACCACAAAAATATGGAAGGTTGATAGTCACCTGCGGCGTGTAGTTGATTACGCCAAGAACGAAAACAAAACTATAAATCCGGATTGGGAAAAAAGCTCGTATCAGGCAATGGAAGATGTTATGAACTATGCTGCTGATGATCTGAAAACTGAGCAGAAGTTTTATGTCTCGGGTATAAACTGCGTTCCAGAACGTGCAAGAGAAATGATGATGCAGACCAAAGAACAGTACCAAAAAACGGGCGGTATTCTCGCGTGGCATGGGTATCAGAGTTTTGCCGAAGGTGAAGTGGATGCGTCTACAGCACATGAGATTGGCATTAAACTCGCAGAGGAATTGTGGCCCGATTTTGAGGTAATTGTTGCAACGCACCTAAACACAAAGTGTTTTCATAATCATTTCGTGGTCAATTCGGTTTCCTTTCTCACGGGAAATAAGTTTAATGCCTGTAAAGCAAGTTATCGGAAGATGCGTGAGGTATCAGACCGATTATGCAAAGAACATCAGCTTTCCGTAATAACTGAATACAAAGGCGTGTCCAAGCATTATGCTGAGTGGCTTGCGGAACACAATGGAGAAACCACATGGCGCAGCATTATTCGTAACGATGTGGATATTGCAATTAAGAGCAGCATGACTTTTCAACAGTTTGTACGCAATCTTCGTGAGAAAGGTTATGAGGTTGAGCGCCGAGGAACATTGCTTCGTTTGCGCCCTCCTTGAAAAGAGCGATTCGTTCGCTTTACTAAGCTTGGTAAGAATTACACCGAGGAGGAAATTGTTGAACGAATCCTGCGCCAGCAGAAGCGAGTGCATCCGCCAAAGCCTGAACCGCAGATTACTCGCAAAGTGAAAGTCAAAGGCGATTTTCGGTTGTCTAAGATCACGTGGAAAGGGCTTCGGGCTCTTTATTTCTTTTATCTGCGGAAACTTCGAGAAGCACAACTGCGGAAACTTCGAGAAGCACAACGCCAGCCCATCGGATATGCGCCTTATGTTTTGCGAGAAGATCTGCGTCTCATGGATGCTATCTCAGAGCAGAGCAAGTTTGTGTTCAAGTATAAGCTTGATACCGCCGAGCAGGTTGAAACGCTAAAGAGTAGCCTGCTTACACAGGTTCAAACTTTAACCACTGAACGAACTCAACAGCGCAATCTGAAACGACGTCAAGGGGTATCCGAACAAGAGATCGAGCAGATAGATGCTCGCATTTCAGAACTATCTCATAGATTAAAGTCGCTTCGTAAGGAAATTAAGCTTTGCGACAGCGTGATTGAACGCTCATTGCTGATTCAGGCAAAAAATGAGCAACTAAAAATTTTGAAAGGAAAGGAGAAGGAAAAGAATGAGCCAGCAAGGAGAAGCGGCAGAACAAGTCGTGAATATGGCGACAAACATTACCATTAAGGGTGTTGAGTGTGTCACCAATCTCGCAGGCAAGGGCGCGATGTCCCTTGCTACTTTTTTGATAGCCACACTCAAAGACCAAAAGAAAACTCAGGGCAAGGCTCGAATGAGAGCATTTCACGGCAAGCCTACCAAGGTCTTTGTTATCAAAGCAAAGGACATGAAAATCTTTGCCGAGGAAGCAAAAAAATACGGTGTTCTTTATGCAGCGGTCATAAACAAAAAACAGCCCGATGGGCTTGTTGATGTAGTCGTTAATGCTGCTGATGCTGCAAAGGTCAACCGTATTGCTGAGCGATTTGCGCTGTCCTCTGTGGACGTAGAAAAGATACGCGAGGATATTGAAAAAGCTCGGCAGCAACGGCAGGCTGCTGCGCAAAAAGAACGAACAGATCCTACCGCTGAAAAGGAGAGCTATACCGTGGATGATAAGACACTCGAAGAAATGATGCAAGAGCCGAGCCCTCAGAACATCACACATAAACAGCCCATTGATATTGAACAGTCGGCAAACCCTACGAAGGCGAGGATGGAAAAATCAAATCCGTCCGCGCCTTCCTTCAAAATGAACGACTCTACCGTAGAGGAAAAATCTGAGAAGCCATCTGTGCGTAAACAGATTCAGGAAATCAAGGCTCGTCGTGCTGATGAGACGAAAAAAGTTCCGGAACGCAGCAAAGGTCAGGAACAGAAGCGACATCAACATGTCAAAAAGAAGAAATCGAAAGGAAGGTAGTTTTGTATGGAAGAAAGGAAACAGACCACTTCTGAACAGGAGTTTGATCGTGAAGCATGGGCTGTACAGAAAAAAGAGAGGCGCGATGCACTTTATGTGATGGCAGATGAAATGGCTGATGCAGCCCTTGCCGATACTTCTGCCTTGGCTGATTATCTTGGCATTCAAGCAAGGCTTGGAAAGACCAGTGTTGTAAATTCGTTGCTTGTAGCTGCGCAGAAGCCGGAAGCATCTTTCCTTCGCAGTTTTGAAGATTGGCAGAAGCATGGTCGTTCTGTTATGAAGGGCGAAAAAGCCATCGACATCCTTGCTCCAAGTGGTGAATATGAGCGAGCGGATGGCTCTACCGGAATGGGCTTCGATGTGAAACGGGTATTCGATGTATCGCAGACTCATGGAAATCGAGAGTGGAAGCGAAATGTACCAACTGTCAAGGCTGCTATAAAAGCTCTGATGACCAAAGCGCCCGTGCCGATCATTCAGGACGACACACTTGCAAGCAACATCGGTGCGCATTATTCTCAGGACAGGAACGTAATTCTTGTTGCTCGTAATCTGGAGAATAAAGACCTGTTCTTCACCGTTGCAAGGGAACTTGCCCGTGCAGATGGCTGCGATAACACATTCCTCTGTGACTGTGCTGCCAACATTGCCTGCATCCGATACGGCATTGAACCGAGACTTCCAGATACTATCTCTGAGGAATACACCTCTCTCGACAATCGGGACAAACGAGATGCGCTTTCCATCATTCGCGACACCGCTTGCGATATGGTTGAACGTATCGACCACAATCTGCAAGCGGAGCGTAATAAAAATGAGCCTGAGAGGTAATAAGGAGTATGGAAAAGAGAATCATCGAAGTAGACGAATATCAGCACGGTCTTATCATCAATTCTCTCAACGACAAGCGAAACGAGCTTGCCTTGGCAGGGAAAGATACCGAATTTGTGGACGACACGCTCATAGAAGTAATGGACGCACCCACAAAGAGGGAAAAACGAAAACTAAAAGAAAGGGAGCGATAAATTTGTGGCAATGTATCGAAACATTGGCAAAGACGGTAAAAGAAACGGAGACATCCGAGCATGAGCAAACCGAATACGGAAAGCAAGAATAAGTTCGTTTATATTGCTTTCGGTGTTCTCCCTGTTATATGGGCGGCCTTAATGGTCGCCCCTTTTATTTCCGGTGGATTACCCGGTATTATATCGGGATTCACCGAGAGCATGAAAGACCCGTTGAAACTCCAATGGTGTTCAGATTCACTTAAAACAATTCTTATCTTTCTCGTCATTTATGCCGTGGGTCTTGGTGTTTACTTCTCCACCAAACACAACTACCGCAAAGGTGAAGAACATGGTAGTGCAAAATGGGGCTCTGTCTCGGCGCTATCTAAAAAATACGCAAATCACAAATACTCAGAGAATATCCTTCTCACAAACAATGCAAGAATTGGTCTTGATGGGAAGAAACATCGAAGAAACCTCAATGTTATGGTGGTTGGCGGTTCTGGCGCAGGTAAAACCCGATTTTACGCCAAGCCCAACATCATGCAGGCTAATACTTCTTTTGTTGTGCTTGACCCAAAGGGCGAAATCTTACGCGATACGGGCAATCTGCTAAAAACAAAGGGCTATGAAATCAGAGTGCTGGATCTCATTAACACAGAACGCAGTCATTGTTATAATCCCTTTGCTTATCTGCATGATGAAAAGGATGTGCTGAAGCTCGTAAACAATCTTGTTCGGAACACTACTCCAAAAGGTGCGTCCAGTAATGATCCGTTCTGGGAACGTGCAGAAACGGCGTTGCTCGAAGCACTTATTCTATATTTAATCTTTGAAGCCCCACCGGAAGAACAGAACTTCCCCATGGTAATGGAGATGATCAACGCTGCAGAAGTTCGTGAAGAAGATGAAGGATACGAAAGTGTGCTTGATGAACTGTTTGCACGATTAGAGTGCCGTGATCCCGATCATCTTGCGGTAAAGCAATATCATATTTTCAAATTAGCTGCCGGCAAAACCGCTAAGTCCATTTTGATCTCTTTAGGTGTTCGATTGGAGAAATTCAACTTGCCGCAGATTGCTTCTATCGTTGCACATGATGAGCTCGATCTCACATCGCTTGGCGAAAAGAAAACAGCACTGTTTGCAGTAATCCCAGACAACGATTCTTCACTCAACTATATTATCGGCATGATGTATACACAGCTGTTCCAAGAATTGTACTACAGTGCTGACTTTATTCATCATGGAAGGCTACCGGTTCATGTTCATTGCATGATGGATGAGTTTGCGAACGTCGCATTGCCGGACGAGTTTGACAAGCTGCTGGCTACGATGAGAAGCCGAGAAATATCGGTGAGTATTATTATCCAAAACATTGCACAGCTCAAAGCCTTGTTTGAAAAGCAGTGGGAAAGCATCATCGGCAACTGTGACGAATTCCTCTACTTGGGCGGTAATGAAGACAGCACACATGAACTCGTGTCCAAGAAGCTTGGCAAAGAAACCATTGATATCAACACCTACGGACAATCCAAAGGACGGAACGGAAACTATTCAACAAACTGGCAGCTTTCTGGAAGAGAGCTGATGACTCCCGACGAAGTGCGTATGCTCGATAACAGATATGCGCTTCTTTTTGTTCGTGGAGAGAGAGCTGTTCAGGACGACAAGTACGACATTCTAAAGCATCCCAACATTGCGCTTACGGTAGACGGCGGCGCAGCAAGGTATATTCACGGGATTGCTCCCCACGCTTTTGACCTCGAAGAAATTATCCTTGATGCAAACTTTGATGACTACGAAATTCTCTCCGAGGTAGAAGTAAATCAATTCTACGAAAACAAGGAGGAAAACAAAAATGAAGGAAACTAAGAAAACGGCGAAACTCAAAATGTCCCCGAAAATGCGTAAAGCATTTATGGTGTTCTGCGTTGTAGTGATGGTATTCTCTTTCACGGCCGTGGCGTTTGCAACCGATGATCCGCTTGAGGTAGTGAATAACCTTTCCGAATTCATCTTTGGGTTGATCCGTGCAATCGGTATTATTCTGCTTGCCTTTGGTATTGTACAGGTCGGTCTTGCGCTTAAAAGTCATGACCCCAGTCAGCGAGCCAACGGTTTCTTGACTCTTGCCGGTGGTATCATCATTACCTTTGCGCGTGAGATCCTCACTTTGATTACAGGTTAAGGAGGTGCATTTATGAAATGCAACATCCAAGAACCCATGCACATCCACTCGCTTGGTGGAGAGTTGCGAGAAGCTACGATTGTAGAACGGATCGGTGAAAACGAATATATCGCAGAGTATGGCGGTGTAAGATGCACTGCCATTTATAATCCGTTTTCCAACAGCTTCTATGTGGATGACAAATACGGCATTATTCAAGATCGAGTTCCCATTCGGGATGATATGTGCCGCTAAACTCTTTGGGGCAAGTGTAAAACTGCACTTGCCCCTTCTTGAAAAGGAGGTGACACAATGGGTAGCGGCAACTGGATTATAGATAACATCGCCAATGCACTTGAAGTATGGAATGCGAAACTCGCTGAAATATGGGGGTTGCTTGTGCAAACACCTGAGAATTTCAAGGGCGGAGCTGTTTGGGACGTTATTACTGATATTCATGGTGCACTACAGGCTGTTGGCTATGCGCTGCTTGTGCTGTTTTTCTTGGTAGGTGTAGTTAAGACCTGCGGCAGTTTTGCGGAGATAAAGAAACCCGAACACGCCTTGAAGTTGTTTGTGCGTTTTGCTCTTGCAAAGGCGGTAATAACGCATGGATTAGAGCTTATGATGGCGCTGTTCCGTATTGTGCAAGGTATTATCAGCAACATCATGACTACCTCGGGTATGGCATCGGCAGCAGCCGTTACAATTCCACCTGAAATGGAGGAAGCTATCAGAGGATTGACTTTCTGGGAATCCATCCCCGCATGGGCAGTCAGCTTGATCGGCAGCCTTGTCGTAATCGTGCTGTCCTTCGTAATGATTATGTCGGTATATGGCCGTTTCTTCCGACTTTATCTCTACACCGCCATTGCTCCCGTTCCACTATCTACCTTTGCGGGAGAACCTTCTGCCAATGTTGGCAAAAGCTTTTTGAAAAGCTATGCGGGTGTGTGTTTGGAGGGCGCAATTATGGTGCTCGGCTGCGTGATATTCTCTGTCTTTGCGGATAGCCCACCGGCAGTCTCGCCGGATGCAAGCCCCGTTACTATGGTTTGGAGTTATATGGGTGAACTGATATTCAACCTGCTTGTGCTAACGGGCGCAATTAAAATGGCTGATCGTGTGGTCAGGGAAATGTTTGGTTTGTAAGGAGGAAACCTATGGAAGTAAAAATCAATCGAGAAATTCGAGACTATCAAGAAAGCATATTCTTTGGGCTGAACCTGCGTCAGCTCATTTTTTCTATACTGGCAATCGCTGTTGCTGTTGGTGTTTATTTTGGCTTGCGAGATCTGCTCGGGACCGAAACGGTCTCTTGGCTTTGCGTTCTTGCAGCCTTTCCCTTCGGAGCGATGGGGTTCATTAAATACAACGGGATGACTGCTGAACAGTTTGCATTGGCATTTATCAAGTCCGAAATGCTTATGCCTCGTGAGCTTTGCTTTGAAGGTGAGAATCTGTATTACCGCCTTATGAGAGAAGGCATCGAGAACAAGACAGCAACAACTGAACAAGGGGACTTAAAGACTAAAGCAAGGAGGAAGCACTGTGATTAAGGCTTTGAATCGCATTTTCAAACAGGACAAGGAAAAGCTCACGATCCCAAAATCCGTACAGCAGGTTATTCCCGTAAAGCGGATTTGGTTGGATGGTATTTGGCAAGTGGGTAACAAATACAGCCGGTGTTGGAAGTTCACCGACATTAATTATGCTATTGCTTCTAAGGACGATAAAACTTCCATGTTTCTCGACTATTCGGAACTTCTCAATGCTCTTGATAGCAACGCTACAACCAAGATTACGATTTGCAACAAGCGTATGAATAAGCAGGAGTTTGAAAATTCCATTCTTCTGCCGCTGAAGGGCGATCAGTACGACGGATACCGTAAAGAGTATAACAATATGCTGCTCGACAAGGTAACAGACGTAAGCAATTCCATTGTTCAGGAACGATATATCACCGTGTCTGTTGCGGCAAAGGATATTGAGGAAGCAAGAAGCTATTTTAATCGTGTGGGTGCGGATCTCGTATCTCACTTTGCTCAGCTTTCTTCTTCCTGTGATGAACTCGACAGCGAGGAGCGTTTTCGCATTTTCCATGACTTCTTTCGTCAGGGAGAGGAAATCTACTATGCTATGGATTTGAAAACTATGATTCGCCAAGGTCGTTCTTTCCGAGATTATATCTGTCCCGATACCTTTGAGTTCCGTAAGGACTATTTCAAGATGGGAAAGAGATACGGAAGAGTTCTGTTTTTGAAGGACTATGCCTCATATATCAAAGATAGCCTTGTAGCGGAATTGTGTGAACTGAACCGAAATCTGTTCTTTTCCCTTGATGTTATCCCTATCCCTACGGACGAAGCTGTGCGAGAAGTAGAAAGCAAGCTGCTTGGTGTTGAAACTAACATTACGAATTGGCAACGGAAGCAAAACGCCAACAACAACTTTAGCGCAGTAGTTCCTTACGACATGGAACAGCAGCGCAAAGAAGCAAAGGAGTTCCTGGATGACCTTGTAAGCAGAGACCAGCGCATGATGTTTGGGCTCGCTACTATCGTACACACCGCGGACAACAAAAAGCAGCTTGATAGAGATACCGAAACCCTGCTTTCTGTTGCGAGGAAACACCTTTGTCAGCTTGCTGTATTAAAGTATCAGCAAATGGACGGGTTGAATACGGCACTTCCGTATGGACTTCGCAAAATCAATGCCATGAGAACGCTTACGACAGAGAGCACCGCTGTGTTAATGCCTTTCAGAGCGCATGAGATCATGGATGTTGGTGGGACTTATTGCGGCATGAATGCCATTTCCCATAACCTCATCATTGCCGACAGAAAGCAGCTTATCAATGGCAACGGGTTCATACTTGGTGTTAGTGGTAGCGGCAAGAGCTTCTTCACGAAACGTGAGATTGTATCACTGTTCCTCGGTACGAATGATGAAATCATCATTGCAGACCCGCAGAATGAGTATACCCCGCTAGTCAATGCTCTGGGAGGTGCCGCCGTCAATCTTGCCCCGACTTCTCCCAACCATATCAATGCTATGGACTTGGCGCTTGGCTACGGTGACAGTGAGAATCCGCTGATTGCAAAGAGCGAGTTTGTTCTTTCCTTTATCGAGCAGATCATGGGTGGCACCGGTAAGCTGCAAGCTGTTGATAAATCTATCATTGACCGATGCTTGACCAACATTTATGAAGATTATCTGCGTAGCAGTTATACCATTCAGCCGCCTACGCTTTCCGATCTATATAAGGAGCTTAAAAAGCAGAAGGAAAAGCAGGCAAAGGAACTTGCCCTTGCTCTTGAAATGGTTGCAGAGGGTAACTTGAATATGTTCGCTCATCAGACTAATGTGGATGTTCACAATAGACTGATTGCTTACGGCATTCGAGATCTCGGAAAGCAGCTTCGTACCCCGGGTATGCTTGTCATGACTGATGCTATCCGAAATCGTGTTGCTCGAAACCGTGAGCGTGGCATTCGTACCCATGTCATTATGGACGAGATGCACATTTTCTTTGCCAACGAGCTTTCTTCTCAGTTCTTCTCTGAGTCGTGGAAGCAGTTCCGTAAGGATGGCGCTCTTGCTACCGGCATTACACAGAATGTGGAGGATTGCTTGAAGTCTGTAACAGCTCGAACAATGCTCGCCAACTCAGAGTATCTTGTTATGCTCAATCAAGCTCCCACGGATAGAGCAGAGCTTGCAAAGTTGCTGAACATCTCTGACAATCAGCTCTCGTATATCACAAATGTCGGTTTCGGTAAAGGCTTACTCAAATGCGGGAATAGTATCGTGCCTTTCGTTGACAATTTCCCGAAAAACACGAAGCTCTATCAATTGATGAGCACTAAGCCGGGAGAAATTCAGGAAATGATAATCTGATTAACGCAACCGCTTCGGCGGTTGTTTACATATTTCTGGAGAAAGGAGAATTGGATTGAAGGAAGTTAAAACGAAAGAATCAGGTCATGCCCCCAAAGTCTTGACTGATACTGCAAAAGCCCCGAAAGAATTGGCAAAGCGATCTATGCTGCAAGCGAAGGAACGAGCAAGAAATGCTTCTCAGCGTCCTGAAACACAACAGGACGATTCACCTGATCGGTATGCTGAAAACCGTGTTGAGCAAACATCGGAAGGGATAGCCCATAAGACGGCAGAAGGTGGTAAGAACACCGTTAGAAAAGCAAACGATATACGCAAGCAAGTTAATGAAATCAGAAAAGAGCGGAAATCTTCGCAAACAAATTCATATAAGGCAGGACGCGAACGGGCAGTTCGCAACTCTCAGCGTAGGAGGGCCAGACAGGCAACTACAAATGCTCGTAATGCTGCAAAGGCAACGAAGACAGCCGCAAAAGGAACGGTCAAAACGTCAAAGCACACAGTAAAAGCCGCTGAGAAAACTGTTAAAACAGCTCAGAAAACGGTCAAGACGGCGGCAAAGGCTACCGAAAAAGCAGCACAGGCAGCAGCAAAGGCGGCACAGGCAGCGGCGAAAGCGGCACAAGCAGCAGCAAAAGCGGCAGCCGCAGCAGCTAAAGTAATCGCCAAAGCCGTTGTTGCAATAGTGAAATGGATCATCGCAGCAGTAAAAGCATTGATTGCCGCTATAGCAGCCGGTGGTTGGGTTGCGGTCGTAATCATTGTTGTCGTTGTGCTTGTAATAGCCCTGCTTGCGATATTCGGCGTATTCTCAGCAAATGAAGCTCCGGATGGAAGCAGACCGCTAACCGAAGCTATTGAAACTATTGATGATGCTTACCACGCGGAGATCAACGAGAAGATTGCAACTCTCACAGCACAGAACAACGCTGACAAAGTGGAAATCATTTTTGAAGGTGATATGGAGAGCCTTGATAGCTCTATTCCGAATTGGGCTGATGTAGTCGGTGTCTATTCTGCAAAAATGAGCTTAGATACAGAAAACCCACAGGATGTCACAGTTGTTTCAGAGGAGAATATAGACCAACTCGAAAAGGTCTTTCGGGATATGAACAATATCTCCTATCGGACTGAGACGGAAACTGAAACAACAACAGTGTATGACGAGTTCGGAGCAATCGTGTATGACGATGACGGAGAACCAAAAACTACGACCACAACAACGCTCTATATCTATATTGATTCCACAAGCCTTGATTATCGGGATGGAGCCAATCTGTATCGATTTTCAAACGATCAAAACGAAATGCTTACTGAATTGATGCGCCCTGAGTATTATCCGTTGTTCGCAGAGCTTTTGGGAGATACGGTTGGCGATGGGGGCGAGTATGGATTTGGTATCAATATCAATCCTGATTTGCCTGCAAGTGAGCTTGGAGCACAGATTGTAGAAGCAGCAAAGAAGTATATCGGACGTAGCTATTCTTCTATGGACTGCTCGAAGCTTGCAAGAACAGCCTACAACGATTGCGGACTTACTTCTATGAACGGAAAATCGTCTGTTTATATGGCAAAGGCTTGTGAGGAAATGGGGGTTCTTTTTACTGATCCATCACAGCTCCAAGCAGGTGATTTGATTTTCTTCGCCCGCTTTGACCCGTCAAGAAGCTCAGATTACTGCGGTGACATCAATCGATGTGGTAGCGGAAAGTGTAAACGATGGATGCACATCCACCATGTAGCAATCTATATCAACGATGAGTTCCTTATTGACAGTACGGGTGGTAAAAACAGCGTGCAGATTCGTAAACATTGGGGTATGGATACTGCTAAGTGGAAATGGGTTTGCTTCGGCAGGCCGACATCGTAAGGGGTGCGGTATGAACATAGAAATTGTGATTGATCTTGCAATTCTGTTTGTGCTCAAAGCCGTTGATAATCTACTGTCCACAGGCAAAGCAATTCTTATTCAGCGGCACCGCCCAATTCTTGCGGCTTTATCTGTCGTAATTTCACAAATCATCTTTTATCGGCTCATAGACAGCGTTTCTACAAGCGATTCAGACTTGGCGCTCTATATCGTGTCCGTAGCAGCAGGCGCAGGCACTTTGCTTGCCATTAAAATTAGCGACAAGTTTTCAAAAGAGAGAACCTTTGTCAATGTGCTCTTATCCGACGACAAAGCAGCCATGATGGAACTTAGAGATTTTCTGAAAGAGAACAAAATAACCAACCTTGCCACGGATGGCTATACAAAAGACTGGGATAAAACCATCGCAATAACCGCTTATGCCGAGACACGAGAACAAAGCAGACTTATTGACGAGTATATCCGAAACAGCAACACAAAAATCAAGAGAATCATTCACACAAAATAAGGAGGAAGAACATGAATAACATCAAAATAAGAGTGGCAATTATCGCCACTCTTTCTGTCATTGCCATCGTATTGGGCGTTATTGCTTTTATGCCCGCCAAAGAACAAGCTAAGCCGGTAACAATCCCAACATATACACCTAAGATTATCGAATTCAAACTCGTTACTACACCGTCACCCACGCCACCACCGATGCCCACAGAAACACCGATTTCAGAAGCAATAGAAGAAGTACAACCCACACCTGAGCCAACTAAAGCGCCTACGGTACAGCCCGACAAAAGCATAAAAGTGACGGGAGCTTTTGCACTTGGCATTGATGGCAGCACCGTCCAAGTTGCTTATGGAGTCGAGGAAAAAACACTTGAAAAATCTCCGGGGTGGCTTGATACATCTGCAAGCCCCGGCGAAGAAGGTGTCTGCGTTGTTTATGGGCATAGGAATCGAAATCACCTGAAGGTTTTGAAGAACGTCGAAGTCGGAGAGACCATTACAGTTACAATGCCGAAGGGCAGAGCTTTCAGCTATATCATTGAGTCGATAGAAATATTGGATAGCATGGAAGAACTGACAATACCCACCGTAAGCGGATCTCATTTGCTGCTTGCAACCTGTTATCCGTTCCACTATTCAGGTCACGCACCGCAGAAGTGTGTTGTTATGGGAAGATTAAATTAGTACAGCAAAGAAGACAGTGTGAACCTTTTTCTGTAAATAGCTATCAGGTATAGGTCTTCTATGATAAAATCTAAATCATAGGAGGCCTATTATTATGGCG
>ERZ1643251.4104-NODE-4104-length-12914-cov-5.073489_pt1 | contig 12914 bp, 8 predicted proteins | sample MGYA00579261_ERZ1643251 | MGnify/ENA primary metagenome ERZ1643251 (study PRJEB29033, sample SAMEA4952267) | chicken gut metagenome | biome: Broiler Chicken; feature: Gastrointestinal Tract; material: Caecum | place: Ireland | collected 2018 | study: Broiler... | reverse complement strand
CGTTGATAAATTCAATGGAGAATATGTCGGCAAAGTGCATCTGAATTGGGTCAGCCCGTATACGAGCGAAGTGATGAGGTTCGAAGATCCCGGTTTTACAAATCAATATATCCAAAACAATTATTGCATGGGAGATCTTTTGGATCTTGTACATATCGAATTTGATAAGAGCGACTATTATGAAGATGCAATTCAGGAGAATTTTATCGGTGATTCTTTGATGACATATCCCGTCGGGCATATGGTTCCGTCCATTATGTACAATAAAGCGATTCTGGCATCTATCGGAGAACAAGAACCTCAAACGCATGCAGATTTTGTAAGGGTTTTGGAAAAGGCAACGAAAGCGAATGCGGAAAATGCAGAGTATGTGGCGTCTTTGGTATACGAGAGCGCGGAATGGCAGTGGGCGGAAATGGCTGCCAACAATATATGGACGAATAATGGCTTGACCTATTATTCATACGATCCCGTTGCCAAAACTTACGTAAACAATTTTGCGCAGCCGGAAAGTGAGGGAAAGGCAGTCAATGCCATCAAAGGCTTTGTAGAGTTGTTTAATAATCCTTCAATTTCCGTTTCGGGAGATGCGGGGTTCAGCAATCAGGACGGGCTGTGGAATATCGTGAACGGGCAATCGTTTATGGGGATCGTCGGATACAGCAGAATATATACGGGGATACTTTCCGCGCAAGACGGGCAATTTCTTGACAAAGTGGGGTTTTTGCCCATCACGAATCTGTTTAACTACGGAAATATTGAAAATCCTAAAACTTTCGTCAAAGGCGTTTCGGTATGTTTGCCGAACGACACGACTGCGATTTATGATATAGAACAGTTGGCGGGCGTTGCGGTCTTCTGCGATTTTATGTCTAAAAACAGCGCCGTATTAGCGTATAACGACGCCGTGCCGGCAAGCAAAACGAGCCAAAATTCAGATGATTATAAAAACGCACAGTCAAAATATTTCAGGATCATAAAACAGTTGGGAGATCCGTCCACTTTTGTAACTTTGCCGGGGCATGTATATGAGTATTATTTTTATAATTATCAAAGCAATACTTATGCGCAGCGGCTTATGAGTTACAGTTATGATTCCTTGGATAACGATGCCATGTTGAACGAAATGATTCAATACATCGCAAACGATATTTCTAATATTATACGGTAAAGGAGGCACGGATGAAAAGAAAGGTCATCGCGGTATTCACGGCGTGCATTATATCTGTATCCCTCTTGTCTGCCTGCGGCCATCAAAGCGATGTTCCTGCCGGCGGGCAGGAACACGAAACACCGGATTGGAGCGTTGCTTCACCGGACAATTCTTTGAACGTAGATATTTTGCTGGATAACGGTCAGCTGTATTTCTGGGTCGAAAAAGACGATTCGATAGCGGTAAAAAAATCCATGCTGGGCATTTCTACCGACACGAATCTTTTTAACGATCTGACGTTTATTCAAAGCGATAATGAAGAAAAGACGATAAGTTATACAAATATATCTGGAAAGAAAAAGGACGTAACGACGTCTTTTAACGGAACTACGCTGACTTTTTCGGAAGGGGACTTCTATCTCGATGCAGAATTTCGGGCTTACAATGACGGGTATGCTTTCCGATACGGGATCAGGCATGTAAACGACGAAACGGGAACGTTTACGATCGAGGATGAAAATACCCATTTTGTCTTGCCGGACGATGCAAAAACCTACGGCATGAAATATGTTTCGAATTCCGGCGTACTCGGAAACGGCGAATATTATTCTTATGAAGAAAAATATCAGTACATGTCCTATAATAATTTAAGTTCAGAACAGCTCGGCTTCCCTTTGATGTATTACTATGAAAATGCCGAGGGGGAAGAGGTCTATTCTCTGCTGATGGAAAGCGATATTTACGGGCATGATTATCACGGTTCTTTTTTGGGAAAGGACGGCTCCTACGGTTTGAAAACCATACATTCCCCCGCCAGCGGTTCGCAGGCATCGTTGGAAGCGGCCTATCCTTTTACTTCCCCTTGGAGAGTCGGCATCGTCGGCGGCTTGGACACTTTGGTCGAATCAACCCTTGTTGAGGATGTGTACGATGAAACGGAATATTGGAAGCCGGATAATTATGATACTCTTTCGGACGAGGAAAAAAAGATTTATGATTATGAGTGGGTCCTGCCCGGCTGCGGCGCGTGGAGTTACCTGAATTATGATTCCGAGGCAACCAAACATTCTTCGCAGAGAGATTGGGAAGAACAAAAAAAGTATGTCGATGCTATCGTAAACCTCGAATGGCCGTGGCTTGTTTTGGATGCGGGATGGAACGAAAGCGGTTTTAATGAAACCGAATTCAAAGAATTTGTTCAATATGCAAATGCCAAAGGCGTTCATATTATGGTGTGGGCCGATTCATTTGCGTCGATGTACACCAGAGCAGCGACAGAGGTAAGGCTGGATCAATGGAAAAGTTGGGGCATAGAAGGAATCAAGGTAGATTTTTTTGACGGACAGGGCGTTCCGTATATGTCTGAAAAGTGGAAGTTAAATTCGCAGCAGTCGTTGGACGATCATTATGAGATGATTTATCAGGAAGCAGCCAAAAGGCAGATGGTCGTCGATTGCCACGGATGCAACATTCCCACGGGCGAACGCAGAAAATACCCGAACGTAATTAACCGCGAGGCGATCCGAGGCTACGAATTTAAGAATGTAGCCGCAAGTCAAACAGTTATTCTTCCGTTTACCCGCGGAACGATCGGTCCAAGCGATTTTACGCCTGCAATAATCCCGTATCTGAGCGGTACCGTAACGGTAGGGCATAATATGGGGTTAGCGGTTACTCTTGAGTCGGGTATGCCTACTTTTTCCGATATACCTGAACATTATTCGAGCGAAAACGTATGGTTTGATTTTTACAAATCGCTGCCTGCCGTGTGGGACGATACCAAATTGGTCAGCGCCGAACTAGGCGATTATGTAGTCATAGCGCGAAGGAGCGGGGATAAATGGTATATCGGTTGCAATGCGACTTCCGCAAAGTCAATAGAGATAAATTTATCGTTTTTACAGGCAGGAAATTACAACGCGAACATTTGGAAAGACGGCGCCGCTTATAATGCAGTCGTAAAAGAAGAAAAAACCGTAACGAATGCCTCTACTTTGAGCATTGATGTTGCAAAGAACGGTGGCTTTGCCATAATTATCGAAAATTAAAAGAGGAAAAAAGATGAAAATAATATCGAAAATTTTGAGTGTAACACTTTGTGCAGCAATGGCGCTTGCCTTTGCCGCTTGCGGAGAAAGAAACACCGGGAACAATGAACTGCCGTCGATCGATAATCCTTGGTGGGTCGATACCGGTACTTTGGAAAAAGATGAAAACGGCAATGTGGTTTTTAGCGACGTCAGCATAAATTTGACTTCTGTTATATGCGGAAACGATCAGAATGGATTCGAAGAATTGATCCGTCAGTTTGAGAACGAATACGACAATGAAATCACAATAACCCATCAAGTGTATCATCAACTTGAAATAGATGAGATTGTACGGACGCAGATCCAAAACGAAACGGCGGCGCCAGATTTGGTATTGACGCACCAAAAGACGCATGCAAGCTTTGCTGCGGACAAGTTGATACAGCCCTTAGACGCCGCATATGAACTTGCGGGAATTGAGGTGAATACAAGCAACTTCCTGCCCAACTTTGCAGAATATTGTGATCTTGGGTACGAAGGAAGAATGTTTACCGTTCCGGTCGATGCGCAAAGCATGGTGATTTATTATAACAAAAATATCTTAAATAAGTATGGCGGAGAACTTCCTTCCGGCAGAGAAGAGTTTATCGATCTGTGTAAGCGTGTTCAGGCGGAAGAAAGAAAAACGAACAGTCAGTTCCAAGCAATCGCATGCGGCATTCTCGAAAATGAATTTACGAACATGTATCTGTTGCCTACTGCCGTTGTGCAGAACGGCGGGGAATTTTACGGCAGTGACGGAAAAGTTCATTGGACGGAAGGGGATAATCTGAAAGCCTTTCAAAACGGCATAAAGGCAATACAGGGCATTGCCAATGAAGGCATATGGGATCTGACCGAATCGACCGAAGCATCAAGAAGCCGTTTTTGTAACGACAACGCATTGTTTTACATTTCATTGCCCTTTGATGCCAATGTAATTTTCAGTGCGTACGCGCAGCGTTCCGGGCATACCGTGGAAACCGTAAAAACGCAGGATATCGGAGGATTTTCCGTTTCCCGCATTTTCGCATTAGATGACGCTCCGGAAGAAGCAAAAACGAGGATTTTCGGAGACTCTCATGCCTTTATGATGTCTAAAACGGTTGAAGATGTCGAGAAAAAAGCGGCTATAGCAACATTTGTCAATTGGTTCACTTCAAAAGTAGAGGTCGGCATTGAATGGGCAAAACTTGGGCATACGTCGGCATCATATCTTATAAGAGGCGATGCTGCATATAATGCAGATCCGTATGTCGCCGATTTCAATAACATGTTCTATGAGGATATCAATAATTTCGTTACCGCAGGAAAGAATAAAAACTACTCGATTATTTTCAGCGACCTGCAAACGGCATTATTAAATTGCGTTACAAATACCACGAACGATACGGAGATAAGAATCGAATTGCAGAGAGTTCAGGATCGCGTCAATGCTGCAATCGATCTGGCATGATGCGGCGCAGATCAGGCAGATGAGAAGTGAGGATAATTATGCAGCAAAATAAGGAAGTAATAAAAGAACGAAGAAGGCAAGGGGTAAAGAGATATTCTTTGGCATTAACATTTATTTTGCCTTTTGTAATTTTCTTTGTGCTGTTTACATTGCTACCATTGGTTATCGGGATCGGGCTTTCGTTTTTTGATTATAATCCAAACGATCCCGGTTCAATGCAATTTGTCGGATTGTTAAATTACAGCGATATCTTCGGTACAAGCGATGAAACGATAGCGGTGACTTTCGTCAGACCTTTTTGGGATTCTTTGGGAAATACTCTGCTTTTTTGTCTGATAGCGGTGCCTTTGCTGATAATTATCCCCTTATTGCTGGCTTACTTGATCAATATTCATCCGCCGGGATATAAAGTTTTCAGAGCAATTATTTATTTGCCTTCGATTGTTTCAATTACTGTTGCCGGGATGATGTTTACGGCTATATTTGGTGAAAGCAGCACGGGGCTCATAAATAATTTGCTCGGAACGCGTATTCAATTTTTAACAGAGACAAAATGGCGTTGGATCGTTATGATCATACTGTCGGTATGGTGGCAAACAGGAACAAATTTTGTTATTTTTTCAGCCGCATTGCGCGATGTACCGAGCAATCTTTATGAGGCATGCGATGTAGACGGCGGCGGAAGATTTCATCGTTTTTTCCATGTTACGCTGCCAAATATAAAAGGGCATATTAATCTTTGCCTTTTTTCGACCCTGATCAACTATTTGAACCTGTACGGACAGCCTGCCGTAATCAGAAGCGGTCTCATATATGATACGGACTATGATTCGCCGATGATGTTGATACAAAACACATTGAAGACTTTGCCGAATTGGACAGGATTTATTTGCGCGATTGCAGTAGTTTTTGGCGTGATAGTTATGGCTTTTGCCATGATCGAAAGATTTGTTATGTCAAGAGAAAAGGGAGGACATGCATATGAAAGAAAATTTGCAGCGCTCGCAGAAATCAATAAGCAAAGGAAAGAGCGTTAGGCAAAAAGTTATAGCCTTCTTTATGCTTTTTATACTATGTGCGATCTGGCTGTTTCCGTTCATATATGTTTTTGGGATGTCTTTTCGCACAGTAAACGACATGGCCTTATATCCTACTTCTGTTTTTCCCCATTCCGACGGTTGGACATTGGAAAATTATGCGGTGTTTTTTAAAGTAACGAACGGAAAACTTGATGTTTTATTAAACGCGATGATCAATTCAATAGCGACTACTACCGTCAATGTCGTTATCAATTTAATCATAACGGTGCTGGCTGCGTATTCTTATGTATTCATGCGGTATAAAGGGCGTGTATTGATTTATACGTTGATCATTTCGGTTATGGCAGTGCCGTCGGTAATCGGGTTCGCGCCCTTATTTTCCATGTATGTAAGTATAGGTAAGCAATTCGATATACTCAACACATTGTCGTATTTTTATGTTTGGATCATATTCCCCGGGATCGCAGGGGCATTTAACCTGATGATCATGGTAAATTGTTTCAAAAATATGCCGAAAGATATTGTTGAAAGCGCGAGAAGCGATGGCGCTTCGGAATTTTCAATTTTCAGGAGAGTTGTACTTCCTCTTGCGAGATCGAGTATGCTTGTCTGTGCGCTGTTTGCATTTAACGCAAGCTGGAATAATTTTATGTTTCCGCAGCTCGTCGTGGCTACGCAATCCGATCCGCAATTGCATTCTACCGTGACTGTTTCGTTGATGGGATGGATACAAAATACAGATATTTCATTCAGAGGTACGGCGATGGCAACGTGCGTGGTATCATTGATCCCATTAGCAGTTATGTATGTTTTAACGCAAAATAAGATGATCGACGGATTAGCATCGACCGGGATTAAAGGTTAGAGGTTGTCAAATGGAACCATTTATAAAAATAGTTAACTTGGAAAAAGTTTATCCCAATGGAGCAAAAGCCGTTTATAATTTTAATCTCGATATCAATAAAAATGAATTCGTTGTGCTTGTAGGGCCGTCGGGCTGCGGAAAGACGACAACGTTGAGGATGATTGCGGGATTGGAAGACATCACAAAAGGTGATTTGTACATAAACGGGGAATATTCCAATTATAAACCGAGTAAAGACAGAAAGATTGCAATCGTGTTTCAAAGTTACGCGTTATACCCGCAGATGAATGTATTTGAGAATATTGCTTTTCCGCTGACCGTCAATAAATATCGCTTTCCTGTCGTTGACAAGAAATTATTGGCCTATCGGGATGTATCGAAAGTATTGCAGAATTTTAGTATATCCGATATAGAACAATATTTGAAAGAGGCGGAGGATAAGAAATATGCCGGAGGGGATTCCATATTATTTCTGTCTAAAAGGTTTGGAATATCCAGAACAGGCGCAAAAGAATTAATTTCATTGCTTGACCATTCAGATAGTGATCAAAAACAAAATTTAATCGGTTTTGTTAATGAGAAAATTGCGGCGAGATTAAAAGAACTCAACGCTGATGGAAAAACGGTAAATGAATATTCAGAGTATCTTGATGCAGACGGAAACGTTGTTTACGAATCGAGAAAGATGGATAAATACGAAATCCAAGACAAGGTTTTTGCCGCAGCAGAAATATTGGATTTGGGCCCGTATCTGAATCGGCTACCTAAACAATTGTCGGGAGGGCAAATGCAAAGGGTCGCTTTAGGCCGGGCGATCGTGAAAGACGTTCCGCTTTTTCTTATGGACGAGCCTTTGTCAAATTTAGATGCGCGTTTGCGCGTCAATATGAGGGCGGAAATAGTAAAACTCCATAAGCGCATTAATGCAACAACAATTTATGTAACGCATGATCAGACAGAAGCTATGACTATGGCTGATCGTATTGTGGTAATGTCTAAAGGGTTTATTCAGCAGATAGATAAACCGAAAGAAATCTATGAAAATCCTTCTAATTTGTTTGTTGCGAAATTCATCGGAACGCCTTCCATAAATATTATAGAGGGTTCTATCCGGGACAATGTAATAGAAATAGGCCAAAATTTTTGTATTGAATTAACAAAGGAAAGGAAGAAAAGAGTCGAAAAATTTTATCGTGAGCTTTATGATGAGTTTAAGTTGAATCTCGATGCATACGATAGTGATGAAAGTGCCAAAGAATTTATTTTGCGTGTTGTGTCGGCAATGGAGGAAAAGCGCGCCGATTCCGTCGATATTTCTAAAACAAATAAATTTAAGACGATGATTTCTAAGGTGAAGCGCCTTTTTGCTAAAAATAAAACAGAGGGCGAAGCCGAAGATTATGAAAAAACAGTTCTTCAGGGAAAAACGAATATGTTAAAGGAATATTGTAATGGGGCTCATCCGGTTTTAATCGGCCTGCGTCCTGAAAATGTTTGTTTGGAAGATGTTGATGAAGATAGTGGTCAATGCGCATTGGTAACTCCTTCCTTAATCGAATTGTTGGGGAGCGAACTATATGTCCATTTTGATTTTGAAGGTAACGAGTTGATTGCCAAAGTCCCTTCTGATGCGCCAATAGATACGAACAAATATATGAAGCTGAAAATTTCGCTTAACGATGTATTTTTGTTTGATCCCGTATCAGGGCGTCGGATTTATTTTGATGAATGAGGTATTTGATATGAAAATGAAGAAGATATTTGCGATATTAATAGCAATCGTATCCGCATGTATGATTTTTGTTTCTTGCGCCGACAGTCAAGAACATAAGGGCGAATCTCCTGTTTTGGAAGAGGTAAATGTATTGCCGACGATGGAGTTTGAAAATGAAACGATAGAAAATAATTCAATTACCATCGATACAACAAATAAGACCCGTATAATTTTACCCGATTATATTGCCAAGGATTTTAGAGGGAATGTTCTTCCCGTCTCCAATATTCGTATCCGTCATTCGTTAAACGGAAAAATTGATGACAGCGTTACTTATAATGCGGGAAGTAACGGCAAAACGTATTATAAAGTCGGCAGACACATTTTTACGTTTGAATTGACCGATACCGAAAATCCGAATCTGAAATCGTACTATAATGTGTTTCTCAATGTTTATCAGAGTATTTTTCAAACAGTAAATATGGATGCCGTTTTGGAAAATGAGCTGAGCGATCATCCGACCTATCGTTCTATCACTTCAAGTTATGCACTGAACTATTTTGATATGAACAAAGGGAAAGTATATTATGCGGAAGCGGTTTTCGACAGTGTAGATAAGGCGGCAAACAACGGCATGTCATGGGCAATTGGAATGCTGCATGCTGCAGATACAGACGGCCGTTATGCATTGAGGGATTATTATCGTATAGAGGATAACGGAGAAAAGTGGTCGCATCATTATGTTTACGGGTGGACGCCCGATTGTGTTGTGAGCAGCGATTATTATAAAGCGCAGGGATACCCTGATTGGAAATTCAGCGAACCCGGTGAAAAAATCAAAATTGCGGTAGCAAGAGTAGGTGAAGTATTTTATTCCTTTATCAACGACGAACTGACTGACAAATTTGTTTATTCGGGATTGAACGACAGGAGTACATGTGCCGGCGTATTAATGCTCGGAAATTATATTACGCCATATCCGGGTAAAATATCCGATATGTATTTTGTTACCGGAGATGAGGCGGAAGCCAAAGTTCAGGAGTTGGAATCTTCGGCTAAATATTATCAGGATTTCGGCTATGCACGAGTCCTTGATGGGCATGATACGGTTACGTTTACGGAAAATTCTTTTGAATTCAAAAAGACGGAGAATTTTTCGAATCGTTGGTGGGATGTAGCGGTTAAAGCAAATGTGGCTTTTGCCGGGAAATCTAAGGTGGAATTTGATTACGAATTGACGAATGCGCCGAACGGAGCAGGAACTGTCAGAATGTATATCAAGCAATTAACGGGGACATCGGATCCTACAAACGCCGAGGGATTTTACAACGGAATACAATTGCGTTATGCGGACGGCTCCTTTATTCCGAACACAGCCGTTACGGAGGTATATAAAAAGTCCGATACTGAAGAAATTTGGGATCATTATCCAAATACTAATATTGAGCTTGGGAATCAATTTGATTCGGATAAAACAAAATTCCATATTGAAATCATGATGGAGCCGCTGGATAAAGACGGGAAAACGAAATTTACTTATACGATAACTCAAACGGAAACAGGGAAAAAAGTGACTTTCAGTGAGTTTGCAACGCAAGAGGCATTAAATTATGTTTCTGAAGATGAAGTAAATGATTTTTATCATATAACTTTCATGACGGAAAATTTGGAATTTAAAGTTTCTAATTTGCAGTGTACTTCATATAAAGTGCTCTAAATCTAAAAAATCATCGTCAGATGTAATTTCGGAGGAAAGATGTTAGAAAGGAAGGAATATCCGCGTCCGCAATTTCGCCGCGACCAATGGCAGCCCCTGAACGGAGAATGGGAATTTGCTTTTGATGATGCGGACAGCGGAGAGTTGAATGGTTTTTCAAGCGGGAAGATTCGTTTTCCCCTTACGATTACGGTTCCGTTTTCGTATCAATATTCCGCAAGCGGGATAGGCGACATTGAAAAGCATGATACGGTGTGGTATAGGCGGAGTTTTGAGATAGCCGCCGATCACAGAAGAAAGCATGCGCTGTTGTGTTTTAATGCGGCGGATTACATAACCGACGTATGGGTAAATGGTCATCATATTCTGACGCATATCGGCGGCTATACTCCGTTTTCGGCGGATATAACAGGCTATTTGCGTAAGGGTGAAAATGTACTTGTCGTTTGTTGTAAAGATACTTTAGATGAAATAATCCCCCGCGGGAAACAATGTTGGAAAGATCGGCCGTTCGCCTGCTGGTATATTCCCAATACAGGGATATGGCAGAGCGTGTGGCTGGAGTTTTTCGATAGTGACTGCATCAGGGAATATTCTCTTTTCAGCGATTACGACAAGTGCGAAGTTTACGGAACGCTGGAGCTTTTACACGGCAATGCGGACGAAGCCGAAGTGAAAATTTTCCATGAAGGGCGGGAATTACGGCGTGATCGGTTTGCATTGTACGGAAAGAATGCGGAATTCTGCGTGGTGCTTCCGAAAGGCTTCGCGGATGATTTTGCATGGACGCCCGAAAACCCGAAATTGCTTTATGTGGATTTTTCCCTGTATAAAGACGGAAAAGTGATTGATTCGGCGCATTCCCGCATCGGGATGCGCAAGATATCGGTTGACAGTTACGGAAAGATTTGTTTGAATAATCGACCGTATTATCAAAAATTAATACTCGATCAAGGCTATTGGAAAGAGAGTGGGATTACTCCGCCAAGTGCCGAATCTTTGAAAAAAGATATCGAACTTGCAAAAGCAATGGGGTTTAACGGAGCAAGAAAACATCAAAAATTAGAAGACCCGTATTTTTATTATTATGCGGAAGAATTAGGTTTTCTTACTTGGTGTGAAATGCCGTCGGCATATCTTTTCAGCACAGGAGAAGTGCAGGCGGTTTTACGCGATTGGTCAGAAATCATAAAAGTCGGTCGTAATTGTACAAGTAATATTTTTTATGTTCCGTTAAATGAAAGCTGGGGAGTAAAAGAAATTGCTACAAATAAAGAACAGCAAGATTTTGCCCGTACGTTGTACTATTTGACAAAGGCTCTCGATCCAACGCGGCTCATTTCTACAAATGACGGGTTTGAGAATGTTAATCCGACGGATATTATCAGCATACATGATTATAGCATTGCAAAAGAGATGGAATTTTCATGTAAGTATAAAAAAGGAGGATATGACGGGTTATATCCTCAAGGTTGGCCTTTGTTTGCAGAGGGCAATACATATGCTCAACAACCGATAGTGTTTACTGAGTTCGGAGGTGTAGCGATGAAACGCGATGAAAATGGAGGTGCATGGGGTTATAACGAAGGAGCCGAAAATGAAGATGAATTTTTGGACAGGTTGCAAGAACTGATATGTGGAATCGCGCAAACGGATTTTCAAGGCTTTTGTTATACGCAGTTGACCGATGTGCAGCAGGAAGTGAACGGATTGCTTACGGCAGATCATGAACCCAAAATCGATATACAAAGAATAAAAAGAATAATATGTCAATCCGATAAGTGAACTTAAATCGTGTACAGAGCATGAAAATCTTATGTCAATGAATGGGCTAAAAACGTTACTTTGCCATAGTCGAGCTGAAACAGTGCTTTAATAAAGCCATTCAGAATACGTCAGTTAAGATCGTTAGGCGCGTCCAAAGATATTATCTGTGAGGTCAGCGATAAGCCCGGGATTCCGAGAGGAACCCGAGTTTATTGCCGGCCTCTTTTTTTATGCCAAAAACAGGCAGATCCTCCTGTTATAAAAGGATCGAAAAAAATATTTAATGCCTGACTTGCAATAAGGGCAAAGGATACATACGGCTTCTTTTGGTTTTGGGAAAAGAAGCGGAAGGTATCTTTTCTTGCCATGCCCTTAAAGCGAGCGGAATGGATCGGAAAAGGTTTTCAACGCACTCCTTTGCCTGAACTGCGGTTCGGCGAAGGAGTTTTTTCATGGAAACCAAAGAGCAAAAGCAGTACTACGTTACCGTAAAAGGACAGAAAGTGCCGGTGAGCGAAGAAGTGTACCGCGCGTATGTCCGACCGGTGAGAGCGCAACAGCGTACCGAAAAACGGAATAAGAGATGCCAAGTAAAAGGCGAGCGTTTCGGGCTTGTCCGCTGCAAAGATAATTGTGCGGAATGTCCTTATGCGGGAAAAGCGATGTTCGGGTTGGAACAGTCATTGGAAGCGCTGGCCGAATCCGGTTTCGAGTCTCCTGCTGCAACGGATATGGAGGCAGATCTTTTGGCTGCGGAAGAGAAGGAAGAGCAGGCAAAAAGATTACAGTCGGCCATTGCGTGCTTGACCGAACGGCAGCAATACCTTATCCGAGAGATTTATTTTAACGGGAAAACGCAGAAAGAAATCGCGGAGGAAATAGGCGCGACGAAACAATCCGTATCAAATGCAATTCATCGTGCATTGACTTCTATGAAAAAGTATTTGGAAAAAAATTAAAAAATTTTTAGTTAGGCCGTGTACTTTTCGGGATAAGTGTCCTTGTGATAGTGAAAGGGTAATGAGTTCGTTTTGAGAGTAGACGGAAAAGCCGTATCTTACAGATACCGTTTGAATCGCCTCAAACCGATCGGGAGGGAAGAAGATGGTACCCATCGAACAAGTCAAATCGGA
>ERZ1643251.4103-NODE-4103-length-12915-cov-8.940513_pt1 | contig 12915 bp, 11 predicted proteins | sample MGYA00579261_ERZ1643251 | MGnify/ENA primary metagenome ERZ1643251 (study PRJEB29033, sample SAMEA4952267) | chicken gut metagenome | biome: Broiler Chicken; feature: Gastrointestinal Tract; material: Caecum | place: Ireland | collected 2018 | study: Broiler... | reverse complement strand
GCGCTGCCCCCTGGACCCCTGCGATTTTTTGAAAAAAATCGAGTAAAACTTTTAATTTTTTTGCGATGGACGGACTTTTTACGCAGTATATCCGAATTTCGCCAACAGCCAGGCCACCTCGTCATCATTGAGCTTGAGAGATGTCTGTTTCCGATACTCCTCAATAGCCTTACGGGCAAAATTGGGGTCATTCCGGTTCAACGCTGTATCGCGCATCTCCACAATATTATTGTACAGCTGCATCACCTTCGATTCATTGACACCAACCTCCCCCTTGGCCATGCGCCGTTCCAAATCCTGGGCCATATTCTGGGAAATGCCGTCGCCGTAGCCCTGGCGTTTGAAATAGGCCACCGCCGCCGAATAGGTCCGGCATCCGGCCCGGTAGGCATCCACCACCGGGTCTCCGCTGCTGCCGGTACTGCTGCTGCTGCCGGACCCGCTGCCGGAACTGCCCTTGCCGCCGGAGGAGGAACCGCCGGACGACGGCCGCGAGGACGAAGAGCCTGAAGACGAACCGGAGGACGTTCCGCTGTCGGTCTTGGTATTGGCCGCTTTCCAGGCCGCCTCCATCTGGGCAATCCTATCCTCGTCCCAGCCCATCAACTTGCCGTAGGCGCTGTAATCGCCCTGTTTCATCAGGGTTTCCGCCGCTTCCATATCCTTTTTATACTGGTCCTGCTGCTGCTCGTACTGCCACTGGTCCTGCGTCAGACCCCATTCCCGGTCCTTGTAATACTGGTCCAATAGGGTCTGGTACTGCTTGAGCGCCTGGGACGCGTTGAACTGGCTCTGATTCTGCAATGCCTGGTCCACCCGGACCGCTTCCTCATACAGCGCCTTGAATCGCTCGTAATCGTTGTCGGCCTGGGCTTCCATCAGGGCGTTTTCGTACTCCTTGGCCAGCAAGGTCCGCTGGCGCTCAATCTCCGCGTTGGCCGCGCTCTCCGCCGCCTGCAGGGTACCCAGATTGTTCTGGAGCTGGGTGGCGTAGCTCAAGGCCGCCTGGCCCGCCGTACCGCTGTTGAGACCGTAGGCCGCTGCCGTCTCGTTGAATCGCTGCTGGGACAGGGCCGACTGGGCTGCCGTATCGTTGCGGGCCGCCTGGTAATTGCCCCCCAGCTTCCCCTGCTCCGCCTCCAGACTGGAGAGGTTTTTTTCATACGCTTCTTTCAGCGCCGCTTTCTGGGCCTCCAGCTGGGCCTTGTACATCTCCTCCAGCTTTTGGCTCTGGTCCTGGGGCTGGTAGGAAATCTGACCGCCCTGGGGCAGCTGCGGCAGCTGAAACTGGGGATATTCCTCAAAGGTCTGACCCGCCTGGCCCACCCAGACGCCATTGTTATAGGCGACGTTGCCGCCCAACAGGTCGGCCAACTGCTGATTCAGCTGATGGAGCCGGTCCCGTTCGGCGTCGGTCTTGGCATCCCACCAGGCGGCGGAATTGGAATTCATCTGGTCGATAATGGCCTGTTGGAAGGAATTATTGGCCGTGACGCCGCTGGCGGAGCCGGTGAAATCGCCGGGGCGGGGCGTACCGATGGACACGCCCCAATTGTTGGACGAGGAGCCGCCGGAGGGCCGTGAGGACGACCCGGAGGAGGAACTGGAGGAAGAACCGGACGACCCGCCGCCGGTGACGGCGTTGATGGCGCCGGAAATGACGCTGCCGACGGTATTACCGATGATGCTGCCGAAAATACCCATAGAATGTCTCCTTTCGTATCAGGCGTTAAGCCCGCCGTAGGCGGAGGGAATCTCCTCCCAGACCGACGGCAGGTTGGCTCCCAGCTGATAGCGCAGCTCCATATACCGCTGGGAGAAATAATTGGCCAGGGCGTCATTTTCGCCCAGGAGCAGATGGGCCGCCAGACCATAGGGCAGAATGCCCTGGGCCACGCCGTCATCCAGGCCCACGTCCTGGTCCATGGCGGTAATCTCCGGCGGAATGGGACGTTTGCCGTCTTCGGTGTGAACGTAGGTGTCGGAGATGGGATAGACCTCATGGCGCAGGACATTGAGAATGGACAGGGTCCGGAATTCATATTCCCGTGTGTCGGCGGTCTGGGTTTTGCCGGTGTTTTCGTTCTGCTCGTCCATCAGATGGATGGCCCGGTCAAAAATCCATTGGGCTGTGGTGGACAAAGAAACAACCTCCTTTCATGGATGGGTGGATGGTACCGGATTGGATGGTGCGTACCGGCGGCGGGGGCACGCCCCCGCCCTACTTTACAAAGCCCGTATACCGCACGCGGATATCCACCCCCAGCACCGTGGTGGTGGCTGCATTATCGTTAATCTCCAGCACCAGTTTATAAAAGGCAAATTTCTTCACCTTCAGCTTGACCCGCTCTATCTGGGGGTTCCGGTTGGTGATAAACGAAAAATGACGGAAATCCATGGACGTAAATGTAGCCAGCTGCATGGGCACAAATTTGACCGTATACGTACTGCGTTTATCGGTTCGGGCCGTGATATACAACCGGGCATTGCTGTCGGGTTTGATGCTGACCCACAGCATCGTCGAATACTTCCGGCGAAAATCCGCGCTGAAATCCATGTTGCCGCTCTCCCAGCGGCAGGGAATGGGCTGGCCGTCGTCGCTGCGCTCGGCATAGGTGAAGCTGCACACCCGGCCGTCCCGCAGTCCGAAATACACCGCCGCCCCATCCCGGACGGCACAGAGCACCGGCAAGCCCGTATACCGGTACCACACATCGCCGCTGTCGTACTGGTACCGGTGGACCAGCGTGGTGCCTGCCTCGTCGTTGAGAAACACATAGTATTCCTGTTCCCGCTCATCGTCGAAGGTCACCACCTGATAGGGGTCGGCGCTGTGCATGGTCTGGGTCACCCGCTCACTGACGATTTTCGCCCGCCGTTCATCCCGGCCCGTGGAGGTCAGCTGCCAGTCATAGAGGTTTCCGGCGTACATGGTCCGGGGCTCGTTGTAGACCGACCGCACCTGTCCCGGCGCTTCATTGCCGATTTCCCGGTTGATGGGACTGACGTAAAAGCCTGCCGTCACCGTGCCGTCCTCCAGCGTCGTGGCCGAATACTGGGTGGAAAAGGCCCCGTCGGGTTTGAAAATCATCAAATAGGAGAACTGCTTCATCATGCCGGTGACGGGGGTGTTGCCGCTGTCCACGGCGATTTCGTAGAGGTCCGGAAAATACTCCGCCGACGGCTGGCCGTCCTCGGTGATGCCGGAATAGATGGCTTTGTTGGTGCCGTCGCCGTAGAGAAACACACGGGTATCGGTGGAGCCGTTGTACGTCTCGGCAAACCGCATGGCGGTCACCTGCGTCCGCAGACTGGCCTTGGCCGTGTACCAGACCTCCACATTGTTGACGCCCTTGGCCGGGGCTTTCAGAAAGGTGACGGTACCCTTGGCCGCGTCCACGGTGTACTGGCCCGACGCCACTGCCGCCCCGTTCTGCTCCACCCGGTCGATGGAGGCCAACTGCTGTTCCGGCAAATGGAAGTCCAGCGCCGTGCCGTCGGCGGAAAACCGTACCCGCCGCTTGGCCGTCAGACGGTTGATGTTTTCCAGCTTGGTGCCGCCGCCGGTGGGGCTGGCCGCCGTCACCACCAGCGGAATATATCCCTCCACCGTTTTGGCCGTCCCCGTTCCGTCCCACACCAGATATTCATGGCCGTTGAGGATGTACAGCTTATTGGAAAAGGGCAGAAAGGTCACGGCGCTGTCGGTCAGCGACGCCAGAGCCTCCTTCTTGCCGCCGTCCGTCAGCTGCCACACCTTGCCGTCGGCGGCGGCCAGCATCCGGCGGCGTCCGGCCAGGTCGCCGCTCCACAGCCCCCGGACCGGGCCGGTAAACTTCCACAGCGTTTTAAGCCCCGGCCGGATGCGCAGATGGTATTGGGGCGTCACCCGCCAGTTTTCCATGATGGACGCCTCCCCCAGCTGCAACTGGGTATCGCCGTCCAGAGATTCATTGACCCCCAGAAACCGCTGGATGGAATAATAACTGGTATTGCTGCCGGTCTGGATGGTGGCCATACCGTCACCGTCCCTTCCCGGCCAGATTGTAGAGGGCCTGGGCCAGCTCCTCCCGTGTCACCTGGGAACCGTACCGGCCATCGTTGAGGATGCCGCCGGTTTCACACCATGCCCGGGCCTGGGCCGACCACGTGCCGGGCGGCAGCGCCGCCCGCTCCTGCTGGTACCGCTCCATCATGGAGACAAATTCCTCGTATGTCATGGGCTTCTCCCCTTTCCATCCCAGCGTTTTCGCGGCGGCGTCGGCCAGCGCCGCCGCCACCTCGTGATAGCGGCGGTCATACAGGGCCATATCATCGCCGTCGTCCAAAAAGCAGACCTCCAGCAGCACCGCCGGAACCCCCTGCCGCCGGGCGGCGGCAATGACGGCCCAGTTCTTGCGCTTTACCCCCCGGTTGGGAAACCCCAGGGATGCCAGCGCCCCGCACAGTGCCGACGCCAACGCGGTGTCGGTCTCCGTGGTAGTCACATACGCTTCCACGCCCTTCAACTTGCCGTCGGCAATCCCGGCGGCTGCGGCGTTGAAATGCAGCTCCAACACCGCGTCATATTGGGAAAACTGGGCCGTCTGGTTCAGACTGCCCGCCTGGTAGTCGCTGTAGGCGTTGCGGTGTTCCGGGTACCGGGCCACGGTGCAGCGGCTCCCAATGGCCCGCTGGATATCCGCCGCCAGACGGCGGGTTTCGTCGGCCTCCCGCCGTCCATTCCAGACGGCGCCGGGGTCCCCGGCTCCATGGCCCGCAATGAGCAGCAGGTTCATGACGCCCCACCTCTCAGACCGTTTCCCGCGCCGTCCACGGCGTCCTTGCCCAGGGCCAGCAGCTTTAAGAGCCAGCCGGGAATGGGAGCCCCCATGGCGGCGGCGTTTTCCACAATGCTGCCCAGCTCCGTCAGGGCGTACCACACCAGGACCAGAGGCACCAGCAGCCCTGTCTGGGGCAGGGACAGCTCCACCACCGGCAGCTGCTCCACCACCGTGGCCAAAACCGTGTCGCCCAGGGCCGCCACCAGGACCACCACCACCTCGCCGGTCTTGTGCCAGATGCCCTCCCGTGCCGCCCGGCTGCTCCAGCTGCCGCCCTTGAGGGCGGCGGCGGTACCGGTGGCATAATCCAGCGCCATCAGCACCACCCAGGCCACCACCAGCCAGCCCATCCAGCCCCAAAAGGCCGAAAACGCGCCGATGATTGTGGTCAGGGCGCCTTTCAGCGCCCGCATCCAATCAAACTCCATCGCTCACCCCTCCTGTTGTCACAAGGTTGCCGTCCACCAGGTTGCCGGTGCCGTTGTCGGTGTGCCCGTACTGCACCAGAATATTGCCTGTGACGATGTTTTCGTTGCCGTCCAGCCGCAGGGAGAACTGGTTGCCGGACTTGTTGGGCTTGACGACATTCCCCACAAAGGCGATACCGCCGTACTGCTTGGGATTGCCGACAAACGCGCCGTAGGAATCGTAATAATTGGAGGCGTCAAAGAGATTGTTGGTGGCTACGCTGTGGGTTCCGCAGATGGTGGAGTTCATGCCGCGGACCCGGTTGCAGAACACCAGAGATTCCTCACCGTAGCAGAGCAGGCCGCCCTGACCGATGACGCAGCCGTAGAAGGTACACCGGGGGCCCATGGCGACCATACCGCCGTCGGCGCTGGTCCGGCAGAACCGCACGGAGCAGTCCTCCGCCGTCTTGCTGACGCTGAGGGCCGTCATGGAGAAATTGCGCAGGTCCACCGTGTCCAGCGCCCCCTCCTTGCCGGTGAGTTCCACGCCGCAGGCCATGCCGCCGCTGATGCCGTTGCCCGGAGACAGCCACAGGCCCGACAAAGTACACCGGTCGGCGGTGACACGGACAAAAAAGTTCAATCCGCTGAGCTTGTACGCCGCATACAGCCTGGTTGCTCCCGGCGTGCCGCGCAAGGTCACATCGGCCTTGCTGACAACGAACTGTCCGCTCAGATAATAGGACCCCTCCAGCAGCCGGATTTCACCGCCGGCTTCCGGCAGGGCGTCAATGGCGGCCTGAATCTCCGCCTGGTCGTCCACACCGTCACAGAGGTAGTCGCAGTCCTTTTCCGTCCAGCCGTCGGCGGCGGCGCCCACCACCAAACGGCACATGCGGGTGCCGCCGATGGCCGGCAGCTGCTCCACCGGCACTTTGCCGTCGGAATCCAGGGACGCGGCCCCCACCATCTCCGCCGTGTAATCTCCGGCCTGGGGCAGTACGGCTCCCGTGCGGCCATGGAAGCTCACCACGCCGCCGCCAGCGGCATCATGGGCCACCCCGGCCCAGTATTTGGCGTTGTCGTGGTCCTCCTCGGGCCGGGTCCCGGTGCCGCCCACGGCCCAGGACTGGGCCGCCTGGGCCTGCTCCGTGGCGGTGGATGCGGCGGTCTGCGCCGTCTGGGCGTCTGTTGACGCCGTCTGTGCCGACGCGGCAGCCTGTTCCTGACTGGCGGCCGCCGCTTCCGCTGACTGTCTGGCCGCCGCCTGGGCTTCCACCGCGGCGGCGGCGCCGTCGGAGGCCAGCTGGGCCTGTTTGGTGGCCTGGGCCACAATGCCCGTGGTGGAATCCACGCGCTGAGCTTCCGCCGCCGCCCGGGCGGCTTCGGCATCGGCGCGGGCCGTCTCCGCTGCGGCGCGGCCCTGCTCCGCCTCCACGCGGGCCAGCTCCTCCCGTGCCCGGCCCGCCTCCTGGGTCCGGCGGGTGTTCTCACCCTGAATACGGCCCGTCTCGCCGGATTGCCGCAGATATTCGGCGTGTTCCCGCTCCGCTTCCGCCGTTACGCGGGCCTGCTCCGCCGTCACACGGGCCTGCTCCGCCTTGACGCGGGCCTGTTCCGACGCCACGCGGAGTTGTTCCGCCTCCTTGCGGCTGGCTTCTGTGGCATCCAGTCCCACCACCTCGGGAATGAGGGTGTCGTTGAGATACGCCTGGATGGCCTTGCCGCCCTCGTCAAACTTGGCTTTCAGCTCCGCCGCCGTCAGACCGCCCACGTCATTGGGCTGGTCGTCCAGGGCGGCGATGATGTCCATGTCCTTGAGGAAGTTGGTGATGATGTTCATATCCTTGGTAAATGGCGTTCCCATCTTATTCCACTACCCCCGTTTCATTGATGGCCCGCTGCAATGCGCCGTAGCCGCCGCCCTCGGGAATGGGCATGGGCTGGTTGGTATCCAGCACCGGCGTGGCCGCCGACGCGCCCCGCAGCTTTTCAATCAACTCCTGTTTTTTGGTGATATAACCGTTGGGAATGCGCTCCAGATAGTCCACCAGGTCAATCTTGTCCTGGACCAACAGATTGTCGAGGGTCTGCTGGGTGGCGATTTCGGACCAGTAGGCCGACGCGCCCACATCCAGCTGGATGGACACGGGAGCCTGGGCCAGCTGGGAAAAATCAAAGGCCCGGTTAAACTGCTGCTCCGGCAGCGAAATGCCCAGGGGCATGTCCTCGGGCTTTAAGTTCATATTGACCTGCACATGACGGACGCCGTAGTAATTGCGCATATGGTCCATGTAAATGCGGCCCAACGATTCAATGGATTTGTAAAGATTCTGCTTGGTGATTTCCATGGGGATGTTGCTGGCCCGCTGGAGGGCCACGATGGCCGAGGTGTTGGTGGGGTTGACGTTGCCCATGGCCACGTCGGACGCCCCGAGAAAACTCTGGGTGTAATCGACGGCCAGTTGGATAAACTGGGCAATCTGGGGTGAAATCTGCGCCGGGTCGATGATTTTTGCCACGGCGTTCATATCGCCGCCGTTGACGCCGATGGCCGCGCCCACACGGCTGTCCCAGCTGGCAATTCTCGTTTTGTCGTAGACGATTTTGGGGTAGGCCGTGGTCATCAGGGAAATCATGGACATGGCAAACAGCTTGTTGATGAAAATCTGGTTGGGAATCAAACCGGTAATCATGGCCTGACCGTGATAGCAGTCCTGGACATAGTCCCAGTTGAGCCAGACGATGGGATAGAGGGTCAAACCGGTGTCGGTGGCCTTTGCCATCTCCACGGACTGGGTGCAGAGGTATTTCCAGATGGTGCCGGTGTTCCGGTCCCGGTAGAGATATGTCAGGACGGTAACCTTGTCGTCGGTCATGGCGTCGTGGGGACTGTGGAAGTCCTCATGGTCGGGACCGATGGCTTCCCAGTCGGGACTGCCGCTGTCTTTTGCCAGCTGTTGGGCCTCGTCCACCATCATGCGGCGGCACAGCAGAATATAGGGCTGGGTCTGCACATCGCGGCTGTTGGGATTGCCGAAGTGGACGCGGGTGTTTTCCACCACTTCGGTGACAATTTCGCCTTTGACGTTCTGGCCGTTTTCAATGGTGGGGTCAAACCAGGTGTAGAGACAGCCGTCACCGTCCACGGCGGCGTTGCGCATGTACTCCCGCAGCAGGCCCACCAGCTGATTGCGCTCAAAGATGGCGGAAAACTGTTTGTTGAGGATGTCGGCCATCTGGTCAATGTCCCAAAGGTCGAGACGGGAGGTGGACGCCAGGGGCGACGCCTGCATGGCGATATTGTCGGAGGTGACGGTGGCTACCTGAAAGAGGACCACGCGCTTGAGAAAATTGAATACCGGGGTGGGCAGGCCGTTGGATTCGACGCCCTCCCACTGTTTGCCGATGAAAAAGTTTTCGTTTTTGGTCACGGTGTCGTAGAGACCCAGCTCGGTGTTGAATTGAAGCCCGCGTTCGTAGCAGCGGGCCACATGGGAAACGGTGGGCAGTTTGCTCATACGGCGCCGCCCCCTTTCTCAAAGGGGTCATAGGCGAGAATGTTGGCAACCCCGGCGTTGAACCGCTCCATAGCCTGGGCGGCCTGGGGATTGGGCGGCTCCTGGGGCTGGGACGGGGCGGTGGTCTGCCCCTCCAGACGGCCCAAACGCCAGAGAATCAGACAGAGCAGCGCCGTCTGTGCCAAGCACAAAATGGTCATGGCAGTTCTCCTTTCTGAGAAAATGAAAAAGCTTTTACTGAATTTTTTCTCGAAAAAATTCTGGGGTCCAGGGGCAAAGCCCTGGTCGCCCGCCGCAGCGGGCGAAATACCCGCCCCGCGCATGGGGCGAAATACCCGCTGGCCGCAGCCAGCGAAACACCCGCGCCGCGCACGGCGCGAAATCCCCTGTCGTCCCAAACCGTCCTCCGAAGAGGACGGAATCCATGGGGCCGCCGCGGCGGCCCCATGGTTCCCCGCTCCCGCCTGTGGGCGGGGTGCGGGGAACCATCCCGGACGCGGAATTACTCGCTGTCCACCTTCTCGGCCACAGGGGAGCAGAACTTTTCCCCATCGATGGCGCAGGCACGGACCACGTCGCCGCTCTCCACAGTGACGGCGTCACTGTAGGTCTGGGCGCTGGCGCTGTAACGGGGGTCGCTGCCGTCGATGGTGTACAGAACCGTACCGGTACCGCTGATGGTGGCCTGATGGCCGCTGATGGAAATGGTGGGGGCGGCGCTGACGGTGCCGTTGGCGGCCGCCACATAGATGCCGGCGGCCTTGGAGCCTTTCACAAAGGCATCGAAAATCACGCGGCCCTCCACCAGGTCACCGGAAATGCCGGGGGGGTCGGAGTGAATTTTGTAGTCGTTGAGCTTCATGGGAGAGATGGCGGAGCCCTTGGTGACAATCATAAAATAGACATCCTTGGGCATGTAGCTGGAGGGCACCTTTTTGACGGCCATGCCGTCAAACTCACCGACGATGCCGCGGGCCAGGGCCTCCCGGCCCAGCTTTTCCACGGTCAGAAATTCGTCACAGAGCTTGAGCATCTTGTAATACCCGGCGGTGATGTACAGGGTGCGGCCCTCGGTGGGGGCCAATGCTTCATCCAGGGCCACGGTGCCGTCCATAATCAGGCCCGCAATGGTGGACTTGTCGGGGGCGGCGGTGAGGGCGGTGATAATACCGGCCTTTTTGGCCCAGACGTTCATACGGTAGCGGTCAATATAGGGGGTGACCACCTCGCGGAGCTGCCGCTTGAGGGATGCCCCGGCCTGCTTGACGTTGAACTGTTCCCTGGCGTTGCCCTTGTCGATGGTGTAGGTAAACGCCTTGTCCTGGGTCATGATGTATTCCTGAAGATTGTCGGTCAGCTCTTGGGGGGTGCCGTAACGGTTGGCGCCGCTGCGGGTGTAATCGTTGAGGGGCGCGGTGTCCACCTCGTAGACCTTGACGGTACGCACGCCGGTGAATTCCATATCCAAATCCTTGGAGAAGGAAGACTGGGTAAAGGAATCCTTGTAAAACCGCTCCTGTGCGGCGGCGGCGTATTTGGTTGCCAGATTGATGGTGTTGCCCATGGTTGGAATACCTCCTGTTTAAAATCAATGGTTTGAATGACGGGACGGTGGATGAACCGCCGCACCCCGCCGCAGGCGGGAGCACCGGTCCATGGCTGCTGCCTTGGCAGCAGCCGGGGATTCCGCCATCTGCGGATGGCGGTTTGGGACGATTGGGGAATTTCGCTGGCTGCGGCCAGCGGGTGTTTCGCCCGCTGCGGCGGGCGGGTATTTCGCGCCGTGCGCGGCGCGACCGGGGGCGCTGCCCCCTGGACCCCTGCAATTTTTTGAAAAAAATTGAGTAAAACTTTTTTCTTAGTCGCTGAGCAGCGCCTCCAAAAACGAATCCCGTGCGGCATTCTGACCATCGGTTCGCTGAGAACCGATGGTCGTTTGCCGGTTCCGCTCATTATCCTGCTCCGAGCGCAGCTGTTCCCGCAGCTGCCGGTTTTCCTGCCGCAGCTGTCGTTCCCGGTGTCCCCGGTACGCGGACACCAGACTTTTCCCGCTCCGGACCTCCGTCCAGACCTCCGGCGCGATATCCGTCGCCTTCACGCCGGGAAACTCGTTGACAAACTCCCGTACGTCCCGCCGCATGCGCTCCTGCTGTTCCGCATCGGCAGCCGGTACCATCTCCGGCCCCTGATTCTGGATGATTTCTTCCACAGAAAATTCCTCCTTAATAGTAGAGATACCGTAAATCCGGCGCACCGCCGTGCATAACCTGGTCGTAATCCGGCGGCGCGTCCTCGTCCACCGGTTCCGGCGGCCGCTCCGGCAGCAGCGCCCGGCTGGCGGCAAAATACCGCAGCGCGTCGGGCCGGTGGGTGATGTGGTGTGGCTCCGTGGCCGCGTCGGAGGGGTTCCGTTCATCGGCCTGCAACGTCTCCAAATCCTCAATCAGCCCCCGGCAGTCCCGGAAAATCACCAGTCCCGGTTTGCCGTCCCGCCGGACCCGCAGCAGTTCCTTCAAAGCAAGCCAGCCGGGGACCCGGCTGTTGCCCGCCCGGACCAGCGGCAAGCCGCTTTCGGTAAAAATCTCCGCCATGGTCCGGCCCGTATCCTTTTGGGTGGACCACAAATCCGGCGGGGCCAGTGTCGCTTCGATGCACTCCCCGTCGGGGGTGGACGCCAAGGCCAATTCCGCCGCACGGGAGACAATCAGACCGCTCTGGGCCACTTCCCGGTAGACATAAAATCGCCCCTGAAAATCCACCGCCACCCACACGCAGGCGAAGCAGTCCAGACCGTAGTCAAACGCCCGGTATTTTCGCCATTCCGGCGGGATGGCAAAGGGGGCCACCGTATGCAGCCCACGGGTGAACTCGGAAAAATACTGCCCTGACAAGGCGTTCCAATCGCCGTCCCGGTGGGCTTTGCGGACCGATTCCGGCAGATTGTCCAGCATGGCGGCATAGCCCGGCGAGGAGTTCAACAGGTCGGCGTTATCGGTGAATCGGGCCGGGATAAAAATGTAATCATCGGGGTTTTCCCCCGGACGGAATCGCCCGTCGATAAACAGCCGTTTGACCCACTGATGGCCCACGCCGCCGGGGTTACACGTCAGATAGAACCGTTTGGGAATGTCGTTGACGCCCCGGAGACAGCCGCCCATGCCGCGGAATTCGCTTTCGGTGAACTGGGTCGCCTCGTCCATAAAAATCCAGTCAAACTCTTGCCCCTGATATTCGCCCTCCACGGTGGCCCGGTCGTTGGGCAGGTGGCCGAATTTGATGGACGAGCCGTTTTGAAACAGCACCATATTACTGCTGCCGTTATATCGTCCCACCTCCGCCGGAATCAGCTTGACCAGCGGTGTGATGAGGGAGTTTTCCATATCCCGGTACGTCCGCCGGATGATAAGGATACGGATACCCGGCCACCGCAGCGCGCCGCCCACGGCTTTCGTCCGGACCGCCCAGGATTTCCCGCCGCCTCTGGCGCCGCCGTAACAGGTGTACAGCTTCCGGCTTGCAAAAAAACGCCGCTGCGGCTCCGAATTGGGCCGCCCCAAATCCACCTGGACCGGCTGCTGCGGCATCGTATCACCTCCTTGGGGGATTTCGCTGGCTGCAGCCAGCGGGGATTTCGCCCGTTACGACGGGCGGGGGGATTTCGCGCCGTGCGCGGCGCGGGGGTTTCGCCCGTTGCGACGGGCGACCGGGGCTTTGCCCCTGGACCCCACAATTTTTTTGAAAAAAAATTGAGTAAAAACTTTTAATGTTGGGATTTTGAGTTTTTTTATAGTGGTTTGGTGCGGTGGTTCTCAAGGGGTGCGGCAGGGTTCTCAATCCATGCTTCGCATTGTTGCGGTGAGAGGGCCAAAGGCCCCTCAGCCCCGCCGGTGGTGTGGTGCATGGGGTACGGGTTCGCCGGAATGTACCGGTCATCGTCACCCCGCACCGCACGGCGGCACACGCAGGTGCCGCCCTACAATCCTGTACGGACTACCCATATGGTTCGTAGGGCGGGACCTATGTGTCCCGCCGGTGGTATGGTGCATGGGGTACGGGTTCGCCGGAATATGCCGGTCATCGTCACCCCGCACCGCACGGCGGCACATGCAGGTGCCGCCCTACAATCCTGTACGGACTACCCATATGGTTCGTAGGGCGGGA
>ERZ1643251.4101-NODE-4101-length-12916-cov-26.009020_pt1 | contig 12916 bp, 6 predicted proteins | sample MGYA00579261_ERZ1643251 | MGnify/ENA primary metagenome ERZ1643251 (study PRJEB29033, sample SAMEA4952267) | chicken gut metagenome | biome: Broiler Chicken; feature: Gastrointestinal Tract; material: Caecum | place: Ireland | collected 2018 | study: Broiler... | reverse complement strand
AATAGAAGAGAGCCCCGAAACCGTCGAAGAGTATGAGCTTCAGGACGGTGATGAGCCTGTTGAAGTTAATGATAATGCCACAGAGGATGTTGAGGGGAGAGCTGATAGTCACGCAGATCAAGTTCATTTAGATGAAGGTGAAGTGCCCAATTCTGAGTCTTTATCACAAAGTTCAAAATCAACCATTGATGGGGGAGCAAATTCGGATTTAGATACTATTAACGACACAATTAGCAATGCTATAGAGGAACTTTTTGCCAATGAAAGTGCAGAGTACATAAAGGTTCTCGAAGAACGATTAGAACATGCTGATCTTGATGTTATGGAGATGGTTGAGGGGAATTTAGATTTAATAGAGATTGCAGATACCTTCTATATGGGTGCTGCACATTTTAATCCAAATAATGGAGAAATTTATCTAAATTCAAATTTAGATGAGGTCAATCCTAGAGGAGCAGGAGCAACGTTTTATCATGAAGCGGCCCATGCGATAGATATACAAAATAATGAGGCATCTCTAAATGGTGAATTCGAAGCAGCTATTCGTAGTGATGTTGAGAATTATATTGATACATATGCGGAAGAGCATAGCTTATCGCGTGAAGAAGCAATTGATGAAATAAGTATGACTGTTTTAGCGGGGCATAGTAATCATTCTATTTCAGACATTTTTGGAGGGGTTACAGGTGGAGAATGTCAAGGGGATTATGGTCATATGCCAGAGTACTGGGACAATTATGGGATGCTAGCAAAAGAAACCTTTGCACATTTTACAGAGGCGGCCATTGGATGCCCTGAAAAGTATGAAAAGTTGTCTACGATATTACCAACAGCCTTCGCTGAATATAAGTCTATTGTGGAGGGATTAAAAAAATGATAGAACTCACTACCGAATATCGCGCATTAGCACTTAAATTTAAAAAACAATTTGGTTATGGAGTACCTTTAATGCAAATTCCGGACTCAGTAACTACTGAGGAGATCATAACGGTAATTCGAGAATCACTTGACTCTGGTACGGATTTATTGCCCCAGAAATTTAATATCGACAATTCGGGCAAAAAATTATATTAATTATGGCATCATCACATAAGCTTACACATGCAGACGAGTGGTTTTTTCGTCTCAATAAAACTGATACTTTAACAAGTGAACGATTTGTGATTGGCGACGAAATTTATGTTTGTCGTCAATGTAAAGCATGCTATAAAAGCAGCTCATGGGCGGAACTATCTGAACATAAATGTGTTGCGCTTGGGTGTGGTGCCAACAATTGGATTTCTGATTCTGAGTTCAAACAGTCATTTTTCACATATAAATTCGGTGTAAAACGTGTTGCCCCAGAACCAACATATGTGCCAACGTCACGACCTACTTATACGCCAACATATTCTAATCATACAGCAGTTAAAATATTTTCGATATTAATTCCGATTCTTGTTCTTATTATAGGTCAAATAATACAGTATGTTATTTATTCCCATAATCATACGGTTTTGCTGATTAGTTTAATCTTTGGCGATATTCCGTTACCTTTTATGGTAATATCAACAATATGCTGTGCTTTATGTACAACATTAATATGTGTAAATTCATGGCTATTAGCTGATGATGATCGTATTGCGGGCAGTTGGTCACTTAATTTAGTGTCAGACGTTTTGTTTCTGGCAATTCCGTTCTTTATCGGCAGTATTGGAATTATTGCTTTTCCCATCATTTCTATTGTCTTAAGTTATACAATATATAGTGATTACGAAGAGGGATTTACTAAAGTATTTTCCATTGTATTTCCCATATTAATTTATATTGCAGGACAAGTTGTTCAATACTATTTGTATGTGACGTCGAGCACTAGTATTTTATTGCTTGGATTATTGGATCAAGTTCCGTTATGGGTGCTGATAGTTTCCACAATAGCAGGGAGTATAGCAATTGGGTTGGCTTGTTATAATGCATGGCAAAAAGCAGATGATAATGAAATTGGTAATGCTTGGGCATTGTTTATAATTCCAAGTGTTTGCTTGAGTGCTTTGCCTTGTATTTTTGGAATTCCATGTGTTTTAGTGCTTGGTATTATTACATATCAGATATCTGAATACTCTGAAGAATTTATCCCGGTTTCCCCAACGGTTGTTTCGTTTATTGTTGGACAGATTATTCTCTATTGGGGATACATACAAAATGGGGATATTTTTGTGCTGTCTAGACTTGTTGAAATGTCTGGAGCAGCAGATTTTAATATGGTTACCTTTTTGGTAATTACAACAATATTCACTTGTGCAGCGACGATTATTGCATCGTATCTTGGATGGTACTTTGTTGACGATGATAAGCTAGGACATGCGTATTTTCTGTTGGTGCCGTTTAATCTTTTGATTCTCATAGTACCAACAATAAGTGCAATTTTATTATTGGTTATAACTATTGTTTTGCTTTGCGCAAAACGCAGCAATAAAATAAGAACATTAATTATTGTATTTTTGTCCATTACGCTAGTGGCATCTAGTATTATGGGGATAGTGTCTGCAACCGCTGGTGTTAGAGTATATACAATAGCGCTCGATGCTAGAGGTGGCTCTGGCGGAACCACAGAGATTATTGTAGAATATAATGAACCTATGCCTGAAGCTGAGGCTCCAGTTAGGGAGGGTTATGAGTTTGTTGGATATTTTGATGAAATTGAATCAGGCAATCAATATTATAGTTCAGACATGCAAAGTGTAAGAGATTGGGATCAAACATCCAATATTACGCTTTATGCTCATTGGCGTGCTAATACATATACTATTACTTTTAATAAACAGGGAGGAACAGGCGGAACTAGTTCTGTAACTGTAACATATGATAGCCCTATGCCAACCGCTAGTGCTCCCACTAGAGCAGGATACACATTTTCTGGCTATTATGATTCAGATGGATATACTCAGTATTATAATAGTTCAATGCAAAGCGTAAGGAACTGGGATCAAACATCCAATATTACGCTTTATGCTCATTGGCGTGCTAATACATATACTATTACTTTTAATAAACAGGGAGGAACAGGCGGAACTAGTTCTGTAACTGTAACATATGATAGCCCTATGCCAACCGCTAGTGCTCCCACTAGAGCAGGATACACATTTTCTGGCTATTATGATTCAGATGGATATACTCAGTATTATAATAGTTCAATGCAAAGCGTAAGGAACTGGGATCAGCCTTCTAATGCTACACTTTATGCACATTGGAATTCATCTTTGAGTCTTCATGCATCAAGAAGCAGTATTTCCGATTTAAATGATTCAACAAGAATAACTTTATCAGTTACTGGTGGATCTGGAAATTATACATATAGAGTATCTAATAGTCCTAGCGGAATTAATTATAGTATATCTGGGAACATACTCACTGTTAGTAAAAGAGATAATAATGCGAGTGGAACAATAAGAATAACCGTAACAGATAATAGTTATGGCACGACGGCATCATGCAGTATTACTTATACAACGTCTAGCTGTGTTGCAGCTGGTACATTAGTAGCGATGGCAGATGGAACATTTAAAAAAATAGAAGATGTTCAAATAGGCGATATGGTGCTTTCTTGGAATTTTATTATCGGTCAAATAGAAGCAACACCGGTTTCCTTATATTGGAACCATGGTGAGGCAATTTATAAGATCTTGAATTTAGAGTTTTCTAATGGTGCTACAGTGCGTGTTATTAACACACATGGCTTCTTTAACTATACTTTGAACAAATTCATTTATATAAACGAAGAAAATTATCGAGATTATATTGGGCATGAGTTTGTTAGTATAGATGCACTTGATGGTGTAAAGAATGTTTTATTGACTAAAGTTTCTGTAACGGAAGAATTTATCGGTTGCTACTCTTTGAGAACAGCTTGTAATGATAATGCCATACTTTCAAATTTATTATCCTTGACCTGGGAAGATTATCCTGGAATGCTTACATACTTTGCAATGGGCAGTGACTTAAAATACGATGAAGCTAAAATGCAATCGGACATTGAAACTTATGGTCTATATACGTATGAAGAGTGGAAAGAGTATGTAACATATGAGGAGTTTGTTGCATTAAATGGTAAATACTTTAAAATACTTGTTGGCAAAGGCATACTGACAATTGAAGATATATATACTTTAATTGAGGGATTGAGAGCATAGAAAATATATTAGCAGGATTTCCTATAATATGCTTTATAGTAGTTTTGATATATGCCGATTAACATCGTAATTAATCTCTAATGTTGTAATATACTCAACATCTAATGCCTAGCACATAGTGAAAAAAAGTGTAATCTAATTATATTCAAAGGTTACAGAATCTTTTTAAGAAGTTAGATATAAAAAAGCACAAAAAATACGGCGTTGCCTGCGGGTACAAATTACTCGAAAAAGCAACGCCTATTTTTGGTTATTCAAAATACATTTATTGGTTCGCTTGATTTGATTGAACTTGAAGAGTTTGAGATACCATACGAATGTTATTCATTAAATGTGGAGGGGATTGGACTATTAGAGGTAGAGATACTTACTGAATAGGGACATAGCTAAATTCATTTAACTAAAACCGTTTATAATCTTTTCCGATATATAATAGCAATATTTCCCATATTTTATATCGGTTTCCTTTATGGCCGTTTCGGCTCGCTCAAAATATAGTTGAATAATTTGTTCGTCTTCCAAATTATTTTCCTCCTAATTGAAAGGTTCTTTCACTAAAGTAGACGAATTACCACCAATAAAAGTTACTTAATTTTTAAGAAAAAACAAAAATCCTTAATTGCTCCACATTAGAAACTTCAAATTCAAAAAAGGTTAACAAAGTATGGAACATACCCACTATTGCATCTCTTTTCAATCTTAAATATAATATTGCATAAATGCGTCTGCTTATCGTTAAGAAACCTATGGACACCATCCGACCCCAGTGGGGAATTAATTATTGATGACACGTATAGTATCAATAATTCGACAATATACTACAAACAAATGTTTTTATTTCTATTGACTTGTGACGATAGATATGATAAAATACAAGAGTACAGGCGTGTAAGTTGCCTGTACTCTTTTGTCGTACATAGATTTTAGGTATGGCGTACTCCCCTTGCGGGAGGAAGGGCGCATAACAGGATTGCGCCGCGGAGCGATACGCTCCGAAGTTGCCGCGCGGAAGGGCGCGGCGGGAACCAACCCGAGCCGTCTGAAAGACGAGCCAAGACGGGGCTTTATAAGCATACGCTTTTTTAAATGTAAAGCCTCGTTTAAGGTCAGTTTTTCGTCGGGCGATGAAGGGGATATTTTGTGCTACCGTTTTTTCAAGGCGAGCAGAATACCCCTACACCCGAAAAAGATGCGCGATGAAAGGCTTTTATAAGCGTACAATTTTTTTGTAGGCAAAGCCGTTTCAAGCCGCATTTTTGGACGTGCCGTTAAGGGTTTTTTCAGCGTATAATTTTTCAGGCAGAGGAAAGCAAGGCATAAATCAAACGACAACTTAACAGAATGGTTGACCACCATAGAGCAATGGCAAGTTGCTAAATAAGGTACAAGTCGGTGATTACTTCAAAGGTGTCAGCGACTTTTTTATGCCCTTTTTCAGTTATCGCACCCATACCTCTTCGGCGTGGGTAAAGATAAAAACAAATCAAACATGGAGGTGAATTATGAATAGACACACAGCAATCAGACCGCCGTAATAACTTGGACATAGCTATGACATAGCGATGACTTACAGCAAATCAAAAGCCATATTTCAGAAAGCAAAAACCTATGGGGAATTTCGGTTTTTGAGCATAGCGAGGTACGCATTTGGCTTGCCAAATGCCGACTTTGCAAGTCGCCTCGTTGAGGGAACTCCGTTTCCCCAAACCCCTTCCGCTATGGAAGAACAAATAAAATTTATGGAGGTGTTTATATCGAACAGACAAAAAGAAAAAGACCGTTCGCCTATACATTCAGGGCGACGGCAGAAGAAAAAGAATTGATTGACTCAAAGCTGCAAGCCAGCGGACTGACAATGACCGAGCTCATTATAAGGAGCATTACGGACAAGCCCGTTGTTGTTGTCGACGGCGGGAATGAAATACTTGCGGAACTCAAACGGCAGGGCAACAACTTAAATCAGGCGGTGAGAAATTGCTACTTCTATCCCGACGAGAAAGACAAAGTTTTGTTTGCCATTGCAGATTGCAAAGCTACCTATCGCGCATTGCTGTCCGCTATCGGGGGAAGTTGAAATGCCGCTGTTCAAAGGTGTTGCGGGCAAAGCCAAACCTAACAAGGTAATCGCCTATATAACCCGCGAGGATAAAGCAAGGTTCATCGACGTGCAGAACCTGTTTATCGACGAGGACTACGCAGAACAGTTCAAGCAGACGGCGGCGAGGTTCGGTAAAGGTACGGAACGCGGTGAGAGAAAGTATTATCACTTCAAGCTGTCGCCCGACCGTGCCGATAACGCCGACCCCTTTATGGTTCAGGAGTACGCCAAGGCTTGCGCCGAAAAAATGTTTGAAGGCTGTGAATGCATCATAGCGACTCACACCGACACGCAGACCGTTCACGCGCATATTGTCGTGAATGCCGTTCACCCAATAACAGGCAGGAAGTTACACTTTAACGACGACGATTATACGCGGTTGAAAGATATGGCGAACGAGATAGGCGAACAGTTCGGTTTCTCTGCTCTCGATTTCAGGAAGAAGTCGGAGAACAAGCGCACTGCGGACGAGCGGCATATTATTCTCAAAGGCGGCACTTCGTGGAAAGAGGAACTACGCGAAGTCATTGAGGAAGGCAAAATGATGGCGACAAGTGAGGAAGAGTTTATAGTTCACCTTGCAGATTACGGTGTGAAGATTACGAGGAGCGGCAAGGACTACTCCTATCTCCATCCGCAGAAGAGCAAAGCCATCCGAGGGCTTAAACTCGGAGCAAACTATACTAAAACGGAGGTATTGAATGGCATTGCCAAATCTAAAAACGGGGCAGACGGCTACCCCGTTGGAGCAATTACAACAGATAAACGAGGAACGGCGACAGCAGACGGAGAATGGACTGCTCAAAGAAGCGTTGGTGATATCCAACGAGAAATGCAACAGCTTGATAGAGCGGCAGAATACGCTCGTAAAGGACTTGACGGAGAGCGTGAACGAGATAAAGAGCGACAACAGCTTTTACGCGAAGAGGCTCAGCGAAAGCGTGCAGACGGCAGTTCGGGAAATGCGAGGGATAACGCAGGACGAGCGGCAGTTCAAAGCGGAAGTAAGCCAAACGATAAAAAGCGAGATAACTCGTTCAGTAAATGAGGCGAAAGACTACGTGCTCAAACAGGTGGACGAAACTTTGACGGAAGTCAGAGAGCAACTTAAATCCACGGCGAAGGAAATCGAGCGCGAGCGCAGCGATATGAAGATAGAACGCGGATTTCACAAAATTATGTTCTGGGCTACGCCCATACTTCTACTTGCACAGACTTTTGCAATTATATTTTTGCTATTGACTTAAAACTGAATAAACGCTTAAAAGGAGGAAAGTTATCGAACAGAATACATAACAACGGGGGATGGCGAGAAAGAAAAACAACACAGGGATACCGCAACACGAGATTGATTCGCTGGCTCGTGCCTTTATCCCGGCAATTCTGAACTATTTTAACAGCGATGAGGGACAGCGTGAATTTGAAGAATGGAAGGCTCAACGCGCCCAAAGACAATTGAATATCAAAGAATAAGGAAACGTCCCATTGATTATCATGGGATGACCGCTCTGACGGTTTACTAAAATCCGCACAAACCATAAAGCGGAGTGAGCATATGATTTTTTCCATTTATCAGACAGGTTGCGCCGAATATCACAAACCTAGAAAAACGGCATGAGGGGCTTGCGGAATACCGCAAGCCCCTCTTTTTATTTCAGATAAACGACAAATCCGAACCAATCGGCTGTTGCCAAAAGGTTCGGATTATTTTGACTTGGTGGGGACAACAGGACTCGAACCTGTGACCTCACGCATGTGAAGCGTGCGCTCTAACCAACTGAGCTATGCCCCCGCAAAAGCTATTTCATTTTACGGCTTTTTGCGCGGAAAGTCAACTGTTTTTGGGCGGCGTCCGCTCTTTTTTTCATTTTGCGGAAAGCTTTTTCGCCGTTTCCCCTTGAAAAACATCTGCGGTTTTGGTATAATGAGAATGTGATTTCCATTTGGGGGGAATGAGATGAAGAAACAACTTTCTATGCTTTTGAGCTGCGTCTTTGCGGCGGGGAGCCTGATCTCCTTTGCCGCCTGCTCGGACGGCGCCGATCCTTCTGCCGACCGTCAGGGCGATAAATTTTCTTCGCCCGACGTCACGCTCACGGTGCGCGCCAACAAGACGGAGCGCACGATCTCCGACGAACTCTTCGGCGTCTTCCTCGAAGACATCAACTACGCGGGTTATGCGCTCGACGACGATCTCGTCGCCAACGGCTCCTTTACTTACCGCGAGAAGTCCGACCGCTGGAACGCGGCGGGGCTTTCCGTCAACGTTAGGGAAGGAGAGGGGAGCCTGCACGAAAACAACCCCGATTACGCCGAGCTCGACGTCTACGAGCCGAACGCGACGCTGGAAAACGCGGGGTATGAGATGGTGCCGATGGCGGCGCAGGAGGGCACGGAATACACGTTCTCCGCCTTTGTCAGGGCGGAAAACTATGAAGGCCCGCTCACCGCGGAACTCACGGCTGAGGGCGGGTCGCTCGGCAGCGTCTCGTTCGACGTCAAAAAGAGCGGCGAATGGGTAAAATACACGGGCTCTCTGACTGCGGCGGCAAGCGCGGCGCAGAACGTCGCGCTGCGCCTCACCTTCGGGAATACGGGCACGCTCGCCTTAGACAGCGTTTCGTTGGTCACGTCCGAAAACACGGGCGGCATCAAGAATTATCTCTATGACGCCATCGAAGCGCTTTCTCCCGCCTTTGTCCGCTTCCCGGGCGGCTGCGTCGTCGAAGGCAAGCTGTCGGGCGATGCCGTCTACGACTGGAAGAACTCCGTCGGCGTCAACTCTCAGGACGAGCTCGCTCCCTTCACCTACACCCAAGTGGATGAGACGGGCACCTCCGAACAGGTGACGACGTACGGCGAACCCGCCACCCGCAAGCCCAACACCGACATCTGGCAGCAAAGCGCCGAGGTTGACTATGAGATGAACTACGGCGTCGGATTCTACGAATATTTCCTCTTGTGCGAAAATCTGGGCGCGAGCGCCATCCCCGTCCTCAACGTCGGGCTTTCGTGCATGATCCAGGATGGGCTCGGTTCGGGCAACGAGCTTCCGGGGCGCTACGGCAACGGCATCCAAGATTATATCGATGAAGCGCTCGATCTCGTCGCGTTTGCCAAGGGCGATCCCGCTTCCTCGGATGAAAACGAGGCAAAGTGGGCGCAGGCGCGCGTCAACATGGGGCATCCCGAGCCCTTCGAGATGCACTATCTCGGCATCGGCAACGAGCAGTGGACCTCCCGTTACTACAACAAATATTTCGAGTTCGTCGAAGCCTTCCGCGAAGCGCGGGCGCAAAACCCCGAACTTTACGGCGATATCGAGCTCATCGTCGGGAACGGCGCCAACTTTGTTGACTGCGAAAATTCCAAGACGGGCGCGGCGGGGCTTGCCAAATCGGAGGCGAGCATGCGCATCCTCATGAAGGACATCGAAAAGATCTCCGAATTCGGCGTGCACGACCATCATTATTATATGACGCCCGAAGACTTCTTCGGCAATACCGACCTTTACGACAGCTATTCGCGCGACGAAGCCACCCGTTACGACGTGTTCGTGGGCGAATATTCCGCCAATCAGACGACGGCGATCAACACCTGGTACACGGCGCTTTCCGAAGCTGCGTACATGACGGGGATCGAGCGCAACGGCGACGTCGTGCGCCTTGCCGCATATGCGCCCATGTTCGGCTGCGACGAGAGGGGATACAACCAATGGCCTGCGGATATGATGTATTATAATAACGAGCAAGTCATGTTGACGCCCAACTATTATGTGCAGCAGCTCTTCATGACCAACGCGGGGGACAGCGTCCTCAAATCGGAAGCCGAGTACGCTTCTTCCTTCGAGCGCACGGCATATTACGGCACTCTGGAAGCGCCCGCCCTCTTCATGAGCGTCACGCGCGACGAAGAGACGGGGGACGTCATCGTCAAGCTCGTCAACGGGAGCGAGACCGCGGCGGCGGTCAACATCGCGGTCAAGGGCGCGGCGACCGCGGGCATCGCCGACGTCACCGTGCTGCAAAGCGACGACGTGAACGCAGCCAATACGATGAGCGGCGAGAACGTTTCGCCCGAGAAATACACGCTCGGCATCAACTCCACGTTCGGCTATACGGCGGAAGCAAGGAGCGTCACCGTGCTCCGCATCCGCACCAAGTAAATACCCCAAGAGACGGCTCCCGCCGTCTCTTTTCCATATTGTAGGCGCCTCCCACGGGCTTCCCGCCTCCCGCCCCTCGCCATTGTGAAATCATTTGACATTCCCCCGCGCATATGGTAAAATCGACGCTTGTGGACGCTCCGTATTTTCCCGCGGGCCGTCTCTTGCGCGCGTTTTCGTTTCTGTTCCGTGCGCACATTACCAATGGAGGAACTATGAAAAAAGCCATCCTGGCAGTCAACATCGTACTTTGTGCGCTTCTCGTCCTCTTTTTCGCCCTCTCCGTGGCGGATACCGAGGAAGTGACGCGCAAGACGGAGATGGACACTTCCGCCATCTCCCGGCATATCGAAAAGCTCTCCGAAAACGGCCCCCGTTCGCTCTTCCACCCCGAAGCCAACGAGGCGGCGCGCGACTACATCGTCTCTGCCCTCGAAGAGAGCGGCCTTGTGAACGAAGACACCACAAAAGCTCCCGCCTATCAGGTGCAGGAATATACGGCGCACGACGAGGAATATCAGAACTTCTATCTCTCCAACGTCATCGCGCACATCCCCGCCAACGGCGAGCATCCCACGGGGGAAGCCATCCTCTTCATGGCGCACTACGACTCGGTGCCGATGGGGCAGGGCGCGTCCGACGACGGCGTTTCCGTCGCCACCATGCTCGAAGCCGTCGACTACTTCACGGAGCGCATGGCGGAAGGCTATACCCTCAACAACGACCTCGTCTTCGCCTTCGTCAACGGCGAAGAATTCGGTCTCTACGGCTCCAAGGCGTTCATGGGGCTCGACGGCGAGCCTGCCTTTGCGGGGTTTGACAACATCACCGAGCGCATCCGCTTCGGCGTCAACCTCGAATCGCGCGGCACGAGCGGCACCGTCATCATGTTCGAGACGGCGGCGAACAACTATCATACGATCGAGCTCTTCTCCAAACTCAACAAGAGCGTCTTCTCCTGCTCCATCGCGACGCTCGTCTACGATATGATGCCCAATTACACCGATTTCACGTCCATCAAAGATGTCTATCAGGGCGTCAACATGGCGAACATCACGGGCGGCGAGAACTATCACACGCAGAACGACAGCCCCGAAAACGTCGGCATGAGCTATCTTTCGCAGCAGGCGGAGATCGTCTATAACCTTATCGACGGTATGGGCAATTTCGATCTCGATACGCTCTACGAAGCGGAGGAGTCTGCGATCTTCTTCACCTATCTCAACGTGACGACGGTCATCTACAACCACGCGGCGAACGTCGCGCTTGCCGTCATCGCCCTTCTTTTGCTCGTCCTCAACATCCTGCTCCGCGCCCTTTACCGCAAGGAAACGCACGGCTGGGCGGCAACGGGCAAGGCGGTGGGGGTGCTCGTTCTCGCCCTCGTCCTCGCGGCGGCAGCGGCGTATGTCTCTTACTTCGTCTTCCAGCTCATCGCCTCCATGTTCGGCGTCATCGACATCCACATGATCGGCACCATCACCTACACCAACATCCCGATCGTCATCGGCGTCGGCATTCTGACGCTTTCGATGATCGTCTTTGCGGTCTCCTATGCCGTCCGCCGTTGGAAGGTGGGGCTGCGCGATCTTGTGCGCGCCTTTGCCTATGCGCACGGTGTGCTCGGCGCCGCCGTCGCGTTCGCGCTGCCTAATGCGGGATACTTATTCCTGTTCAGCGGCATCTTTTTGCTTGCCAATGAGCTCGCCGTCACCCTCGTCAAACAATTCGATTTTGCCGCCTTCCACGGCGAACTTCTTATCACGGCGCTCTACTTCCCGCTCATCGTGCCCGTCATCTTCCTCGCAACGAGCGCGCTGGGGCTTACGATGGCGTACGTCTACGGTCTCGTGTTCGCGCTTGCGGTCTTTGCGGTCGGCGTCGCGCTGACGCCCCTCATGCGCTACTTCACGTTCGCGTCCCTCATCCGCGCCATCCGCGGCAGAACGGCAGCCGTCGCGGCGGCGGAGGGGGCAACGCACCTGCTTGCCGTCGCGCTCCTCATCTTCCTCGTCGTCAGCCTCATCCCCGCCAATGCGAGCGTCAACCTGCAGGGCAAGCAGAACATCGCCAAGCTCCCTTACGACGACGCCCTCATCTATGTGCAGGCGGCGGACGGCAGCGGCGAGTACCGTATCTACGACCTCAATTCCATGCGCGCCCTCAGGGAGTACGCGCCCGAGAAGATGGAGTATGTGACCGACCACTACACGGCGGCAGCCGAGAAGGACATCGCCCTTGAAGTGCTCTCCACGGCGGAAGGCGGCGCGCTCACCGTTCAAAAGTGCGCCGAAGACGCGCTCGTCTATCTCACCTTTACGGCAGAGGAGGGCACCGTTGTCACGCTCGACGACGGCACGACTTCTTCCGAGCATACGGTGGGGGAGAGCGGCGAACTGCTCCTCACCCTGCATTCGGACTGCACGGTAACGGCGTCCGCGGCGGCGGAGGTCGCATACCTCGAAGTCGTGCGCGACTACGCGC
>ERZ1643251.4098-NODE-4098-length-12929-cov-4.625602_pt1 | contig 12929 bp, 10 predicted proteins | sample MGYA00579261_ERZ1643251 | MGnify/ENA primary metagenome ERZ1643251 (study PRJEB29033, sample SAMEA4952267) | chicken gut metagenome | biome: Broiler Chicken; feature: Gastrointestinal Tract; material: Caecum | place: Ireland | collected 2018 | study: Broiler... | reverse complement strand
CCATGACCAAGCGGTACAGTTCCTCATAAGAATGAATTTCATACTTAGGCTGTACGCCGGAGGTGTTCTCTTCATTTTTGAAATTGACCCAGCAGGTATCCAGACCGGCGTTCTGCCCACCCTTAATATCCGCCAGCAGGTCATCCCCCACCATCAGCACACGGCTACGGTTGGTTATGCCCAAATCCTTGAGAACATATTCAAACAATTTAGCAGATGGCTTGGCCGCTCCGATTTTTTCGGAGATATATACGCCATCCATGTAGCGTTCCACGCCGGATTCCCGGATTCGTGCCTGCTGCACCGCCGCCGCACCGTTGGAAACGCTGGCCAGCGTGGCCACCTCGCCCAGTTCCTCCAACGCATTGAGTGCGCCGGGAATCACATCCGCATGAGTTGCCAGCAGTTCTTCATACCGATCGTTCATGGCATGGCTTTTTCCATTGTCCGGCAGATGCATGGCCTGCATAAACCGGGGAAAGCGCGTCTGAAACAGTTTTGCCTTGCTCAATTTGCCCTTGGCCAAAGCATCCCATAACTCCCGGTTCAACATGTGATAGGTATCACATGCCTGGGCATCGTGGGGAAGCTCATATTCTTCCAGCATGGCCGTCAATGCCTGCCGCTCAGCGGCATCAAAATCCAGCAATGTGTTGTCAACGTCCAACAGGACGCATGTATAAATTGCCATCGATTGCTCCTAACTACTCTGCGCATGGTTCCATGCGCCACACATCATTTATCCTTCGCTCTGGCTTGCAGGTGCAGGCGTTGCCGTCGGCACAGGGGTCGGCGAAGGGGTGGGGGCCGGCGTCGGCGTCGGCGCCGCGGACACCTGCAGTTCAAAAACTGCTTCCGCCCCATTGTTCTTGGCGCGCAAGTGATAGGTTCCCTCCTGATTGGCCGTAAAGGTAACCTGATCACCGGTCGCAGTCCAGGAAGTTTCGTCGCAGCTCCAGGTCACATCTCCGTTCTTGTTCTGTACATTCGCATTGAGCGTCGTACTGTTTCCTGCGGTGATGGTGGAGGTCCCGCTGATGCTGATCGCTGTGGGATCAGACTGCACCGTGACGGTTATCTGAGCCGTAGAGAAGGTCCCATTGATTTCAATCCCCGCGCGTACCACGTAGCTGCCCGCATCGGAGGGTGTAAAGGTAAAGGTGCCACCATTCATCTCCATCTCATCGTTAACCGACCACTGAACATTGCTGTTGTCGTAGCTCTTGCCGCCCAGTTTCACCGTCGCGGTAATGGAAAGGGACTCGCCCTTTTTGATAGTGGTATCCCCACGGTCCAACGTCAGTTCCACTCGTGCGTCGTTGAACATCGCAGTCACCGAGATATCTTTGGTCACAATATCGTAGCGGGTTGCATCGGTAACGCCGTCACTCCATTTGTAAAAGGTGTACCCTTCTGCCGCCACCGCCGTGACACTCACCTTGGAGCCGGAAGTGGTCTGTACCTCCAGGCTGGAAACACCCGTTTGGCCGTTTCCGGTGAGGGAGCCTTTTGCCGCATCTTCCACCGCGTAGCTGGCCGTCAATTTGGATGGCGTCGCGGTAGGCGTAGGCGTGCTGCTGGTTCCACCGGAGGCTTGTGCCGCACGTTTGGGCACATCGTTGGTATCCGGGCGTGTATCCTCCGTCTGGTAGGCGTGGGATTTCACATACTCAAGGAAGGTATTGGCACCGGCGGCATTCAGTGTACCCGTCCCGGAATCCAGATAGCTGCTTTCTGCATACCCTTTGTCGCCCTTCAGCACCTCTGCACTGTTGAGATACTTAAACTCCATATCATTGCAGGCAACTGCAATGGCCTGATTGAAATGATCGATCAAGGTCTGGGTTTGTGCAGCATTTTCAGAATCCTGATCCACCGGCGGGATGGCACAGGCAATCACATCGCAATAAGAATAGGAATTTTTGATGTTTTGCAACGCCTGCTTGTAATCACTGATAAACTCATCCACCGTGACGGAACCGTCCACATCGTTGCTGCCGATGAGCACGTAAACCCGCCGCGCCTTCATTTTGGCAATGGCCTGCGGGATGGTGTAGGTGTTGTTGTCATCCTCAAAAGCTACGCAACTTTCTTTCAGGAAGTTGGAGATTTTCAGATCCTCTTTGCCTGCATATTGGTCCAGTGAGATCCGTCCGTCCTTCTGCAGCGCCAGCGCGGTCTTATCCCCCACAAACAGGCTCTCGGTTATGTAGGTGTCATCGGCAGAGTTTTCTGTCAGAACGGCCCCCAGACTGGTATCAACCGGATATTGATCGGGGTCGTAGCCATCCCCGGACCCGAACAGCGAAAGACTTTGGGGCAAAATCCATGCCACCACAAAGCTGAGCACAACCGCCAACACACACAGGGCGATCACTAGGCAAGCTTTGCGCTGCACGGGGCTAAAACCGGATCGGACACGGGATTCTTTACGGTTCATCGTAAACGGTGACCTCCTTATGGAAAAGGCGAAGGCGACCCGTGGCCACACCCCACCTAGTATAAACAAAGTTATTATAGCATAAATCGCATGGTTTGAATATGCTTTTTTGAAAAATATAACGTATTACAAAAGATTAACAAAAAAATCCCGGCTGTCAAATCCAGCCGGGATTTTTCACTTTCTCCGGGATGCTGTGCAACAGAAATCAGGAAAGAAGCATGCGGTCATTGGCAAAATCCCCGTCACTGACCTGTTCAAAGCGTTGCAGCAGGTCGTTGACCTTGAGGTTTGCCTTTTCCTCTCCGCGCACGTCGTAGATCACACGTCCCTCATACATCATGATCAGGCGATTGCCATACCGGATAGCATCCTTCATGTTATGGGTAATCATCAAAGTAGTCAGGTGATTTTCATGGACGATCTTGTCCGACAGCGAAAGTACCTTGGCAGCCGTTTTGGGATCCAACGCCGCAGTATGTTCATCCAGCAGAAGAAGCCGCGGTTTTTTCAGTGTAGCCATCAAGAGGGTGACCGCCTGGCGTTGTCCACCTGAAAGCAGCCCAACCTTGCTGGACATGCGATCTTCCAATCCCAATTCCAGCGTTTTCAGCAACCGATAGTATTCCTCATGCTCTTTTTTGGTTATTCCGGTACGCAGGGTCCGTGCCATACCGCGACGTGCAGCCAATGCCAGATTTTCGTCAATCCCCATGGTGGCTGCCGTTCCCATCATCGGATCCTGAAAAACACGCCCGATATATTTGGCCCGCTTATGCTCCGAAAGGCGGGTGACATCCTGCCCGTCAATGATAATTTTGCCCATGTCCACGGGCCATACACCAGCCACAGCGTTGAGCATAGTGGATTTTCCGGCGCCGTTGCCGCCAATCACCGTGACAAAATCCCCATCTTCCAGTTTCAGGTCCAAGCCGTTCAGGGCCACCTTCTCGTTCACGGTGCCTGCGTTAAAGGTTTTATAGACATTCTTGATTTCAAGCATCGTTCTTGCCTCCCTTTTTTACGCTGGGCTTTGTGAAGTAGCGGCTCTTCCAATAGGGCACCGTCAGGAAAATGGCCACCAAAGCGGTCAGCAGTTTGAGATCATCGGTGGAGAGGCCCAGTCGCAACACAAAGGTCATGACCATATAATAGATAATCGCACCAATGATGGCTGCCGTCAGCTTAAGCGCAAAATTCCGGAAGATTTTGCCAAAGATTACCTCGCCGATAATGACTGCGGCCAGACCAATCACGATCGCACCGCGACCCATATTGATATCGGAGAACCCCTGATACTGGGCAAGCAAGCCACCGGAAAGTGCCACAAGACCATTGGAAATCATCAGGCCCAGCACTTTGGCGAAGCTGGTATTGATTCCCTGGGCACGGGCCATATTCTGGTTGGCACCGGTGGCACGCAGGGAGCATCCCAATTCAGTGCCGAAGAACCAATACAGAATTGCCACCAGCACCGCGCAAAAAATCACCAGCGTTACCAGGGGGTTGCTCAGCGCCGCCTCACGGACATACCGTGCGGAAACCAACAGACCGTATTTGTCCACACTGATGGGAAGATTGGCTTTGCCGCCACCTGTACCCGTGCCCATAATTCTCAGGTTAACGGAATACAGTGCCAGCTGCGTCAAGATGCCGGACAGAATGGCGGGGATCCCGCAGGCCGTGTGGAACAGGCCCGTCACCATACCGGCCAGCATGCCGGCCAGGGTGGCTGCCACAAGGGCCAGCCCCACCGGCACACCATTCAGTACCAGCACCACACAGACCGCGCCGCCTGTTCCCAAGGAGCCATCCACCGTCAGGTCCGCAATATCCAATACGCGATAGGTAATGTAAACACCGATCGCCATAATCCCCCAAACCAGTCCCTGTGCCACCGCACCCGGCATGGAATTGAGAAGTGAAGTGAAAAAATCCACGGAAATTCATCCTCCGTCTCATGTAAAGAATAAGCACCAAAACAGCGGGGAAAGGGCGCAGGCCCTTTTCCCGCTGTCACTATGGTTTTGTATTACTCGCTGATGGCTTCATAGCCTTCCGGCGGGGTGATGCCAAGCGCTTCGCAGTTGGCTACGTTGTATTTCTTGGTAACATTGGGAGCATACTCCACCGGCATCGTAGAGATATCCGCCCCCTCGGCAAGAATCTGGTACGCCATGGTCCCGGTCTGGTAGCCCAGGTCATAGTAGCTGATGGAAAGGGTAGCCACGCCGCAGCCCTTGCAGATGCCTTCCTCACCAGCCACCACGGGAACCTTGGCGGGCAGTACCACATTGGCGATGGCCTCGGTGTTGGAAGCAGCCGTATTGTCGGTGGGAATGTAAATCACATCGGAGGCATCTGCCGCAGACTGCGCCACAGAAGTAACGTCATTGGTATCGGTAAATACATACCGGGTGACCGTATAACCGGCATCCGTCAGATAACCTTCAATTACATCGCACTGATAAACCGAGTTTGCTTCGGCACTGCAGTACAGCAAGCCAACCGCCTTTGCATCCGGGAACAATTCCTGAATCATCGCCGCCTGCTGATCCAGCGGGGCCAGGTCCGATGTACCGGAAACGTTACCGCCCACCGTACCGCTCCAGTCGCTGATATCCAGTGCTGTAGCATAGTCGGTCACAGACGTTCCCAAAACCGGAATATCCGATGTTGCCTGCGCTGCCGCCTGCAGCGGTGCGGTAGCGTTGGCCAGAATCAAATCCACATCGGAGGAAACAAAACCATTGATGATGGTCGAACAGTTTGCCGTATCACCGGAAGCGTTCTGCTCTTCAAACTGTACACTGTCCCCCAGTTTTTCCGTCAAAGCGTCTTTGAATCCCTGTGTGGCAGCATCCAAAGCGTCGTGCTGAACCAGCTGACAGATTCCTACCGTATAGCTTTGCCCCTCCGCAGCGGTAGCCGCTTCGGCGGAAGCCTCAGAAGAAGCCGACGACGTGGAAGTCGCCGCAGAGCTTTCGCTTCCGGTCGATGCAGAGCTGCCGCACGCAGCCAAGCCCAGGGTCATCGTAGCCGCCATCAGTAAAGAAACCGCTTTTCTCATTTTCTCTTTCCTCCAAACGCTATCGGCTTGGCCTTCCCGCAGATCCCCGGTAAAAGAGTCTGCAGCTCCCTCCGCTTTGCCGATTTAATGCTTTAAAGTATATCACACTTTTCCGCACTAAAGCAATAAAACAAATGCACAATATTTTTTTATTTCTATGGATTATTTTTGGCATTGTGCACAGTTCCCTTTCTCTCTATTTTGCAAAAAAGCTCCCCCGAAGGAGTTTATCCTTCAGGGGAGCTTTGTATCAAGCACCAAAACAGGTATATTCCGCCTTTTGGAGCAGTTCCAAAAAGCGTTCCGGGCTGCTGGCATGGCGAAGCGCATCCACCAGAGCGCTACGTCCCAGCAAATTCACAAGCCGTGCCAAAATCTGTAAATGCAGGCTTTCTTCCTCCGGCGGTACAGCAATCATAAACAGCAGATCGACTGGTACACCATCCGGTGCCCCCCAATCCACGCCATGACGCAGCGTCAACGCGGAGATTCCCGGCGCCGATACGCCGGCGTTGCCCGCATGAGGCAAGGCAATTCCTTCGCCGATAGCAGTGCTTCCGCCAAAAGTTTCCCGCTGACACACCGCATTGTAATAGGCTGTTCCGTTGGTGATAACACCGATTCCTTCCTGTAATTCCACAAGAATACCCAATGCATCCGCCGCATTGTCGATATTGGCATACAACAGAATGCCTTTGGGATCCATCAGCTCACTTACTTTCATACGTGCATCCCTTTATTTCGCCGTTCATACATCGGTAACACGACGGATCAATTGATACAGATACTCTCCCACTGCACCTTCCGAACAGGTACAGGTGGTGACGGTATCTGCGGTAGCCTTTACCTCGGCCGGTGCGTTCGCCACGGCCACGGCATATCCGGCTTCCCGCATCAGTTCCAGATCGTTGTAGTAATCCCCGATGACAATGGTCTTCTTTTGGGATTTGTTCATCAATGCACACAGGTCATGCATCCCCGTGGCCTTGCTGACACCGCCCGGCATAATTTCCAGATAAATGTTGTTGGTCGCCAGGAAGTAATTGTCCCTTCCATAATACTTGGTCTTTGCATACTGCCCCAGTTTGCGGATGCTTTCCGGATCCGATGCGAAAACCACTTTGACCCATCCGTCCGGCACACATTCAATGGGGCATGCAATGCTCCCCAGATGTTCATCCACCTGATGAGCATGGGTATATGTATTGGCGTGAATCACGTACATTTCCCCGTTGCCGGCCATTACTTCCACACCCATGCGCGGGAACTTGGGCAAAATATCTGCAATGGCTGCCGTGGCCTGTTCCCGGTTCAGAGTCGACCGGTGCAACACCGACTCGGTGGAAAAATCGTACAGGAGGGCACCGTTGCAGGAAATGGCCGGCAATGAAAGGCGAATGCCCTCCAGCGCTGCACGAATGGATTCCGGCGGGCGCCCGGTGGCCACCGTAAACAACCCTCCCATCTCGATAAATAGCTGGATTACGGTCCGATTGCAGGCCGGCAGCCCTTCTTTGGCCGTGAGCAGGGTATTATCCATATCGCAGATGACAAGATAATCACTGAGCGCTGATTTCATGCACGGTGTTCCTTTCTTAGCCGGTTCAGAAATTCGGTAAAATACAGCGGTAATTCCGAATCAAATTGTTTCCATTCCTGTTGGGTCGGGTGAACGAACCCCAATTCTTTGGCGTGCAAGCACTGCCCATGCAAACTTTCCATGCAGTTGCGGGGGCCATAAACCGCATCCCCTGCCAGCGGATGCCCGATAGACGCCATATGCACGCGAATCTGATGGGTCCGACCGGTTTTGAGTTGGCACGCAATGTAGGTAAAATTGCCGAACCGTTCCAATACACGCCATCCTGTATAGGCATACCTGGCACCCGTTGCGTCTTTGGAAACCACAGCCATCTTTTTTCGATCCCGGGGATCGCGTCCCAGCCAGGTTTCCACAAAGCCTTCGTCTTCGCGCAGATTTCCATACACGACTGCGTGATATACACGGTGAATACTGTGTTCCCGCATCTGTTCGCTGAGCGCCTGATGGGTCGCATCATTCTTGGCCACCACCAGCAGTCCACTGGTGTCCTTATCAATCCGATGCACAATGCCGGGACGGATTGCGCCTCCGATTCCGGAAAGCTGCCCCGCACAGTGGTACAACAAAGCGTTGACCAGCGTACCGTCCGGGTTGCCCGGTGCAGGGTGTACCACCATTCCCTTGGGTTTGTTGACCACAATCAGGTCATCATCTTCGTACACAATAGAAAGTGGAATATCCTGTGCAACCGCCTCAATAGGCTGCGGGTCCGGCAATAGCACCTGATAACAGGCTCCTTGGCATACTTTTTCCTTTTTATTTACGGGCCGGCCGTTACAGGTTACAAACCCCTGTTCCATCAAAGATTGCAGCGCACTGCGGGAAACGCCCTCGCATTTTCCTGCCAGCCACGCATCCAACCGGCCGGAAGCTGCCTCCCCCGCCAGAATTTCAAGCCGTTCCATCCGCGGCCTTTCCATCCTTTCCGTGAATCTTTTTTTCTTCCCGGTCTTTTTTGTAGGAGTCGTACAGCACCCACAGCATGAGCATCACAACGCCAGTGGTAATGCAGATGTCAGCAAAGTTGAACACGGCAAAATTCACAAAAAGGAAATTGACATAGTCCACAACCACACCGCTGACCACGCGGTCAATCAGGTTTCCCACGCCGCCGCCCAGAATCAGGGTCCAGGAGATTCTTTCCCAAGGGCCCATTTTGCGCAGCAAAAGCAAAAGAAACACACAAAGCAGCATGAGGGACGTCATACCGATCAGCAACGTCTGTTTGCCCGCCAGCATGGAAAATGCCATACCGTCGTTCAGGAAATAGCGCAGTTCCACAACACCCGGCAAAATGGTCAAAGCCCCCAGCGGCTGCAAGACCGCCGTGGCCCATTGTTTGATCAGCTGGTCAATCACCACCAGCAAGGCGGCCCCTGCCACCGAGAGAAGGCCAAAAATCATCCAAAACTCCCTACTCTGAAAAAATCAGCGGTGCTTACGCAAGTATAAGCACCGCTGAAGGTAAAATTACATTCCCAGGACCTTTGCGCAACGCGGGCACAGGCCATTTTCGCCAACGGCAGCATCGTACTTCCAGCAGCGCAGGCACTTAGTACCGGCCGCATGCTCGGCAGCAACACCCAAGCCTTCCACAAGGCCCTTCACGCCGCCTTCGCCCTGCTCCAGATGAACTTGCGAGACGATGAACAGGTCCGCCAGCTCATCCATGGGGATTGCATTGAGGAAGCCGTACACTTCCGCATTGCAATACAGTGTCAGGCTGGCTTCCAGAGAAGAACCGATCAGCTTGTCGGCACGAGCCTGCTCCAGGACCTTCTTGACATCATCGCGGATTGCCATGATGCGATCCCACTTTTCGGTGAATGCCGCACCGGCTGCAGACTTGGCCTCGGGCATCTGCTCAAAGACCACGTACTCCTTCATGCCGGGCATCTTGGGCACATAGCTCCAGATTTCCTGGCTGGTAAAGCAAAGGATAGGCGCCAGCAGCTTGGTGAAGTCCACCAGGATGCGGTACAGCGCCGTCTGTGCACAGCGACGTGCATGGTCATCCGCACAGTACAGGCGATCCTTGATCACGTCCATATAGAAGTTGGACATATCAATGACGCAGAAATTGTACAGCGCATGGTACGCGCGGGAGAAGTCATAATGATCATAGGCATCCCGCATGGTCTTGGTCAGTGCATTGCAGGCTTCCAGCGCCCATCGATCAATCTCATAGAGCTGATCTTCTGCGACCATATCTTTGTTCGGGTCAAAGTCATTCAGGTTGCCCAGCATGAATCGCGCGGTATTGCGCATCTTACGGTAGGCTTCCGACAGCTGACGGAAGATTTCTTTGCCGGCACGCACATCCACCGTATAATCGCTGGATGCCACCCACAGGCGGATGATGTCGGCGCCGTAGTCCCGAATGATCTCAGAGGGCTCCATACCGTTACCGGCAGACTTATGCATCTGTTTGCCCTGGGCATCCACAACCCAGCCATGGCACAGCACCTCACGATACGGCGCAATACCCTGGGTAGCCACGCAGGTCAGCAGGCTGGACTGGAACCAACCACGGAACTGGTCGGCACCTTCCATATACATATCCACCGGCCAGGTCAGTTCCGGACGTTCACGGCAGACCGCACTCCAGGTGGAGCCGGAGTCAAACCAGACATCCATGATGTCGGGATCCTTTTCCCAATCGGAAGCACCGCACTCGCAGACCTCTGTTTTGGGCAGAATCTCGTTGGCTTCATACTTGTACCATGCATCACTGCCTTCCTTGCGGAACAGGTCCGACACAGCCTTGATGGAGGCATCAGTAATGTGGTACTTGCCGCATTTCTTGCAGTAGAATACCGGAATGGGAACACCCCATACACGCTGACGGCTGATGCACCAATCGCTACGATCGCGCACCATACCGGCCATACGATCATGGCCCCAGGCCGGCTGCCAATGCACACTGTCAATGGCCTTGTAGACATCTTCCTTGAAGGCGTCGATGGAGCAGAACCACTGCTCGGTGGCGCGGAAGATGATGGGATTATGGCAGCGCCAGCAATGGGGATACTGGTGGGTGATGTGCTGCACCCCCATCAGGTGGCCGCTCTCTTTAATGTGCTCCAGAATGACCTTATTGGCAGCCCATACCTTGAGGCCCGCAAACTCCTTGCCAGCTTCCTCGGTCAGGCAGCCAGCATCATCCACGGGGACAACAACCGGCAGCTGCGGGTAGTGGTTGACACAGACTTCAAAGTCTTCGACACCATGACCGGGGGCCGTGTGAACACAGCCCGTACCGCCTTCCAGTGTAACGTGATCACCCAGGATCACCAAGCCGGTGCGGTCCAGGAAGGGATGCTTGTACTCCACCATTTCCAGCTCATCGCCGTGCACGGTTTCGGGCAGAACTTCGTAATCCTCGATATGGCAAGCTTCCATCGTGGCCTTGACCAGTTCGGCAGCCATGATGTGGTAATCTTCGCCAATCTTGACGAAGGCATATTCGATATCAGGATTCAGGCAGGTTGCCACGTTGGCGGGCAACGTCCAGGTGGTGGTCGTCCAGATCACAATCCAAGCTTTATCCAGCGGGATGTTGTGCTTAGCCAGCACACCCTTGGGATCCCCGGTCAGCTTGAAACGCACATAGATGGAATCGCATTCATCCTCGGCATACTCAATTTCCGCCTCTGCCAGAGCCGTGCGGTCTTCCGGGCACCAGTAAACAGCTTTCATGCCCTTATAAATGTAGCCCTTCTTGGCCATCTCGCCAAAAATTTCCACCTGGCGAGCCTCGAATTCGGGACGCAGGGTCAGATACGGATTTTCAAAATCACCCTGAACGCCCAGGCGCTTGAACTGATCGTTCATAACACCGATATGTTCCGTGGCGAACTCTTTGCAGATCTTGCGCAGTTCCAATTTGGAGACACCGGACTTCTTATCGCCCAAAGACCCCAGTGCCTTCAACTCGATGGGCAGGCCGTGGGTATCATAACCGGGCACATAAGGAGCCTGGAAACCAGACATGTTCTTGTAGCGGATGATGATGTCCTTGATGATCTTGTTCAGCGCAGTACCCATATGGATACTGCCGTTGGCGTACGGGGGGCCGTCATGCAGAATGTAGCGAGGCTTTCCCTCGTTGTTGCGGATCATCTGCTCATAGACATGGTTCTGCTCCCAGTCTTCCAGCATTTTGGGTTCCTTTTTGGGCAGACCGGCCCGCATTTCAAAGGGGGTCTGCATCTTGTGGATGGTGTCATTGTAATTCTGCGGCAAGATTTCCTACTCTCCTCTATTTAGTAAAATTCTTTGCTGGTTGCCGAAACAATCAGCTGTCGAAGTCTACGCCTTCAAAATGGTCAAACGCAGGGGAGTTCAACTCTTCCTGCGGTTCCGCTGCTTTGGTTTTGCGGGTTGTCCGCTTACCGGTACTGGACTTTCTGGTCTTGCGTGCCGGTTTTTCCGCCGGAGGATCATCGTAGAGTCCCGCACCAGGCTGGAAAGTTTCCTTCACCTCCGGCTGCGTCATCGGAGGCTGCACAGCCATTTCCTCCGGTTCTTCCGGATGCGGCGCGATGGCAAACTCCACCGTATCTACCTTTTCCCCATCTTCCGGTGCCTCCGTCTGCTGGGGCTGTTCAGGATTGTAATATTGTGTTTCCTGATAAACAGGTTCCTGGGGCTGGGGTTCCGGCTGCGGGGCAGATTGCACGGGCGGCGCCGTATAGGCGGGCTCTGCCGGCTGTACAGGTTCCGCCACAGGCTGTTGTACCGGTTCCTGCGGCTTTTCCTGTGGCGGCTCCGGTTCTTCCACCGTCTTATATTCCGGGAGCTTGCTGATCAAATTGATGTGCTTGCGGTACATCTCCATCAGGGAACGTTTAAAGCTGTCGGCCTCGCTTTTCAGCGTAACAATCTCCTGTTTGGCCAGCTCCACATCGTCCCGGGCCCGCTGTTCCCGGTCCTCGGCCTTCATATTGGCCGCTCGAATAATTTCCGCAGCCTTCTGTTTGGCTTCCCGAATCACATTTTCGCCCAGCCGCTGCGCGTTAATCATGGTGGTGCGCAGGGTATCCTCCTCCGCACGGTACTGGTCAATACGCTGAGCCAGCACGACGAGTTTCTTTTGCAGGTCGTCATTTTGGGCAGACAAAGTCTCCATGCTTTCTGCAACCTGCTTAAGATAATCATCCACATCATCGCAGCGATACCCGCGCATGGATTTTTCAAAGGTTACGCGGCGGACATCCTCAGAAGTGATCATGCTATTCCTCCTGTTTTCGGATTTTCCTGATTCGGTAGTTTTCAAGAGTCACCGTTCTCTTAATACTGAAAGAAGGATATAAACACCCTGTCTTTACGGCTCCTTCCGCCGATCTCTGTCAAACGATAGCGGCCTACGCCCCGTACAGTAAAAATATCCTGCGCGAACACCGTTTCGTGGGACGACCGCAGGGGAAGATGGTTGATTTCCACACGGCCGGCTGCAATATATTCTGCAGCTCTGGTCCGGGAGGTATGCATCATGGCTGCCAAAACAGCATCCACCCGCAAGGATGGAACAGTAGCTTCCCGTGTCGCACGCTGCACACCCTGGGCAATCCGTTCCGGCAAATCATCGCAGCACGTCACCTGGACCGGGCAACGCCCGGCACTGGTCAACTCTGCCGCAATAAAAGCCTGCTTGTCCGCCAGCACCACAGCGTAAAACACAGCCGCGTCCTCCGGGTCCTGTACAAGGTCCCCCACACAGACACGATCCAATCCCAAGCCAAGAATGGACCCAAGATAATCCCGGTGCCCCGGCGCTTTTTCTCCAGATAGTGCCATGGCTTTCAGCTGCAAAC
>ERZ1643251.4089-NODE-4089-length-12942-cov-7.005354_pt1 | contig 12942 bp, 22 predicted proteins | sample MGYA00579261_ERZ1643251 | MGnify/ENA primary metagenome ERZ1643251 (study PRJEB29033, sample SAMEA4952267) | chicken gut metagenome | biome: Broiler Chicken; feature: Gastrointestinal Tract; material: Caecum | place: Ireland | collected 2018 | study: Broiler... | reverse complement strand
TACAACGCTAACGCTCAGTTGGCGTACGCTGCTTAATTCACGTTAAGCGGTTCGTCCGCACCTCTTTCCCGTCGGGAGGCTGCGGGCGTCATTTGAGGCGGGGGACGGCTGCTTTGCTTTGAAATCGGCAGGGCGGCGGCACTTTGATTTCTGCCGATGTGTTCCTTCGGTCGCAGAGGGACGCATCGTAAGACAACTGCGGCATAAGCGTGTAGAAAGCCTTTTGGCAATCCGGTAAGACGCGAGTTCAATTCTCGCCTGCTCCACCATCAATTCGCGGTGAAAAAGATGTCGCCCTAAAAAACCTCGGTTTTACCGAGGTTTTTGCCATTTATACGGGCAAAAGCAGCACTTTTTTTGGGGTGCTTTTTTTGTCAAACAAAGTGCAAAATCGTAGATGCTTTTTAGGGAAATACCGAATTTGGAGAGAGTTGAACTTGCGGTATACAAGAAAAGATATAAAACTTGAAGAGGAAAATAGGTAAAAAGGGAGAACAAAAAGTTCTCCCCGAACAAAGCCAAAACGCATTTCGGCATTAAAGATTAAAAAAGAAAAAGTTAGTTAATCCTCGATAATATCGAAACAGAGATAGATGAACTGTGCATCATCGTTGCGGAGTTGAATGTGGTAATGCGGATGATCTTCTAAGCACGGCCCCAAAAGATTCAGTAAGAAGTAGAACCGTTCTTCTGGCAATTGAAGAGGAAATGTAAAAGCCCGAAGGTCATTTTCGTATTGCTCAAACGAGGCAACGGAAAGTAAAATATTCATTGGAATCACTCTCCTCTGAGGAAGATTAACCGAATGCGTTCGGCGTTGTTCCAAAAAGAGCAATGAACATTTGCATATTTATTATAATCGAAAAGCCGTTTTTTGTAAAGATGGAATTTAAGCATTTATACATAAAAAACACTTATGTACATAGGTAAAACCTGTGTGTTTTTTAATGCCCAAAAGGAGGGGGAGGAAAAGTGCTGGAAAAGACAAATTTGGAGAAAGTAAAAACGGTAGCGCGGGCGCTTCTCATGACAGAAATTCACGAAACAGAGTTCTCGCCAGCGGTCGTGCAACATCCATTTACTTCATCTGGAATTGTTGTCCTTCCGAGAGACGGGATACTTCAACTCGGAAATATATGCAACAGCGAGAAAGACTTGGCTGCTTGGCGGGATTATATGAAAACTCGAATCAACAACGCGACGTGCGCGTATCATATCTACATGATGACGAACAAGCTATACGGTTTGACTTTTCTGAATTATACATCGCCCTTTCTGTCGAGAGAGGAATTCTCAAAAATGTTGTTGGACGCATGGGCTCGTTCAGAGAATCCGAACAGCGATCCGAACTTCACCAAAAAAGAACTCGTTTCCATGTTCAAGCAGGCGGATCCGACAATTCTAATGGATCAAGGGGAACGGAAGAGATTGGCAGAGCTGGAGGACACCGTAACCGTCTATCGCGGGGTGGCATCATTAAACACAAAAAACATTCGGACCATGTCGTGGACTTTGGATAAGTCGGTGGCGGAATGGTTTGCACAACGATATAAAGGGGATGTAACGGTGTACGAAACCTTCCGCATCACCGTTCCAAAACGCATCCGCATATGGCACTCATAGACCGAGCAGCGCAGTTTGCACCCTTTGCGGCGCTGACGGGGTACGGCGACGCGATCGACGAAACGACGCGGATTACAGACATTCGTCCGGACTTGGACGAACAGCAGCTTGCCGAACTGAACGAACGCCTGTTGCAGATCATGGCGAAGCCGAATACCGTCGTCCGTATAACCTACTTTGTCCCCGATGAAAAAAAGGAAGGCGGGCGATATGAACAGGCAGAGGGAACGATAAAGAAGATAGACGAAATAGCGAAAGTCATCGTGACAGACCGCGGGAAACGAATCCCGGTGGAGAACATAGTGGAGTTGAGCGAATAAAAGCAACATAGACGGATACATAAAAGCCGATCGTTTTGAACGGGAAACCCCGAAAAGACGGTCGGCTTTTTCTAATTCGGGAGGGAAGTCTATGTATTTCAAGAATAAGGCCCATAGGGATGCATTTATCCACGCAGCGCAGAGAGCGAACCGGAACGACCGAAAACAGATGTGCAAGCTATATCTTCTGACGGCTGACCGTGCGTTGTGGCGTGCGGCGAAACGACAGGCGTGGAACGGCAAAATCATTCTCGGCAGAATCCGCCTTGCGTGCGGAACGGAGAGCAGTTATACGCTATTATGCTGCGCAAAAGACATGACGCTCGGCACAGATCACATCACGGCGGCCGACCTTGCGGATCGGGAGGTGATATCGCCCAAGTTATATAAAATCATCGACACGGCGATGTCGATCCGCAGGCATGGCATCAACGAAATTTTGACGCTTGAATAAAGGGAGAAAATGAAACAGATTATATTGCATATTCGAAATAACGGAATCGGAGTGGATATCGAGTTTCCCTGCACGGAAGAACAGTTAAGCAAATCTCTCAATTCAATCGGTATTGCAGATCCGGCTCTCGGAAAGAGGTATACGACCGAGGTCGTGGAGCCGGAAGAACTTGTTCTTATGGAAAATCAGGCGGTTGACTTGGACGAAGTGAATTACCTTGCAAAACTTATGGATAGCGAAGACGCAACCGAAAGGAAAACTTTGTTCACCGTAGTTGCCTATGAAGGATATGATACTCCGAAGGAACTTATCAATCTGCATTTCAATCTTGACTGCTATACGCTTATACAGCCAACAGACGATATGGCTGCCGTAGGGCGCAGGTATTTGTATTCGGTGAAGCCGTGTATGACTTTGGATGAGGCAGAAAAAGCTGATTTTGAAAAGACAGGCAAGGAGGTATATGAATGAACGATTGGGAAAAACAAGAACGAGCGGCTCAGAGGTATAAAAAGATGTATCCGCCCGGGACGCGAATTGAATTGTTGAGCATGGAAAACGATCCGCGGCCGGTAGCGAGCGGCATGCGCGGCACGGTGAACTGTGTGGACGACATCGGTACAATCCACGTTAAATTCGATGACGGCAGGGGCCTCGGCATTATTCCGGGAGTAGACTCCTTCCGCATGCTCACGGAATCGGAAATCGAAGCGGAGCGGCGGGAGAAAGAAGAATACGCCGATTTCGGGGACGGATGCCAAATCAAACTTCCCGAAAAACCGATAAACTGTTCAAGCCTCGGTTACTTCGACGAACTGGAAGAGGAATGCTGGCGGCTTGTAAAACAGTATTGCGCGACGTTCGGGATAGAACTCATGCCGCAAGAGGACGGAGGAGCGCCCATCAGTTTCGATATCGCCAAAGGCATACAGGACTATATTTTGGAACAATTCGAGGCAGCGGGCGTGCGGTTCAATTTTGAAGCGCAGGAAACGGACGAGGAAGAACCCGTTCAAAAGATGTGAGGAGGTGAGAGGAAGAAAAAATAGAAAGAGGTCGGATGGCGTATGGCTATCCGATTTTTTGATATGTTCGCGGGCATCGGCGGATTCCGCAGCGGGTTGGAGGCGATCGGCGGATTCGAATGCGTGGGGCATTGCGAGATAGATAAGTATGCAAATCAGGCGTACAACGCCATATATGCTGCCATCGATGTGTACGAGCGCATATATGTACCCGAATTTTTGCAGGATGAATGTCATGCCGGGGATACCCCCGTATGCTTTGAAGAGTTTTATGATAACGAATGGCGGGATGAAGACTGCCGAAGTTATTACGAAAAACGACTGAGCGAAATCAATGCGGAAGAACAAGAGGAAGGAGGAATAACGCAATGAGCGTAACGGCGATAGAAGCGGAAGCGCTTCGGTATATGAAGGATAAGGAAGGGCTCATCATACAGGGGTGCGGCGGAGATCTGGATGAGTGGGTAAAGGGCATCAACGATATTCTGACGGAAGAGGGCATCCTGTTGGACGGTACGCGGATGGAGGACTGCAAGCGGTTCACGGACGGGAATCTGACCTGCCTTTTATTTTCCTTTGACGGTGCCAAACTCGATATGGGCAAACTTGCCATGTGGCGGCTGAAATCGTACGAAGCATTCGGCGGAACGTGGCTTTCGGACTATGTTCCCAACCGCTTGGGCGGGTTTATAGAAACGCATACCGAAGAAGATCGCGAGGAGGCGGAAAAGGCATATAAAAGTGTTTATCTACCCGAGTACGGCAAAGATACCGACCGCACGGGTCAGGCGCCTGTATGCTTCGAAGAATTCTATACAAACGAGTGGCAGGACGACGAATATAGAGAATATCTGCGTTCAAGGTTAAAAGGATCGGAGTCGCGGTCGGAGAAACAAAAGCCGGACTGTCCGCTCATCGGTCAGGACGGCAACATCTTCAATCTCGCGGGCATTGCCTCGCGCACGCTCAAACGAAACGGGATATCGAAGGAAGCGGAAGAGATGACGAACCGCGTGTTTTCAAGTGAAAACTATTACGACGCGCTCAACATCATCGGGGAATACGTCAACATCACTTCCCCCGCGCAGGATGAATGCGAGGGGATGTGCTTGCGGCAGTAACAAAAAATTAAAACAATAAAGAGCGGTATCGATCGTTTCCGAAGAGACGATCGGTACCGCTTTCTCTATCGGGAACGGTGCCGCAAAAGAGAGGTGACAGACATCAAAACACCTGTATCAAGAGTGGGGAACAAGACAGCGATACTCCACATTCTGTATGCCGTATTTCCGATGCGTTACGGCAGGTTCATCGACGTATTCGGGGGTTCGGGCAGCGTGCTGCTCGGCAATCCAAGCCCTCCGCCGTTCGAGGTGTACAACGATTTCGACAGGAACCTCGTCAACCTCTTCCGGTGCATGAAGGAGCGGACGATGGCGACGATTCGAGAACTCGGGTTCTGCAATCTCAACTCCCGCGAGGATTTCAATGCTATCAAGGAGTTTTTCGAGCGGGAGGAGTTCTCGGATAAACATCTCGGCGAGGAACTTCTCCTTACCAAACTCATGTTTCCTCCGCCGGAAGCGCAGGAACTGAAAGAACTGCGGACGCGCATCGCGGGCGATTATGACGTGCGCAGGGCCGCGATGTTCCTCAAACTCCTCCGTTACAGTTATTCGAGCGGCGGCAAATCGTATGCCTCGCAGCCGTTCGATCTGCGGCGGCTGTTTTCCCTGATACGGGAATTGGAAGACCGAATGGCGAACGTGGTGATTGAGAATCAAGATTTTGAAACGCTCATCAGACACTACGACCGCCCAGACGGGTTCTTCTACGCGGATCCGCCGTACTTTGCGAGCGAGGAAATGTACGATACGGAATTCGATTGGAACGACCATGTCCGGCTCCGCGACACGCTCGCAAATGTGAAGGGGAAATTCCTGCTCTCGTATAACGACTGTAAAGAGATACGGGACTTATACGACGGCTTTTCGGTATTCGACTTTTCGCGCATCCATTCCATGGCGCAACGGTATTCGGCGGGAAAGGAATTCAAAGAACTTCTCATCGGGAACTATGATCTGTACGAGCGGGAGCGGAACAGGCCGCGGCAGATGTCCATGTTCCGCAACGATTTCGACTATGAAAAAATTTTGAAGGAGTGCATTCTGTCATGCAAGATAAAAAACTGAACTATGTACTGTTGTCCGTACCGTTGGAGGCATTGGAAGATGCGGGGATCAGACCGGGCAGCCTGTTGGAGATCACGGCTGAAGAGAAAAAAGTCTGTATCCGCGCAGTGGAGGACCTTTCGGACTTCGTCTGCGACGGAGACTGCGAAAACTGCCCGGTAAACGAACTCGACTGCGACGGGAATTGCGGCGGCTGCCCGTGCAAAGACAAATGCGAAGATGCGGAGGGAAGAGAATGAAAAAGATATACAGGATACTCGGCAGAAGGGGCAGGATCACGATACCGTTCGAGATACGGCAGAAGGTCGGATTCAAGCAGGACGACGTACTATCCTTCACGGAATCGGAGGACGGCAGGACGGTGATCGTGCGCAGGGAACGCATCTGTGACTGTCAAAAATCAGGGCAGGTCAATGCCGATAATGAGATGACGTTATACGATTTTTTGAACAGTCTCACGCCGAAACAGCAGCGTGCGGCACTCATCCATCTGTCGGTGAAATGGGCGGAGGCGCAGGAGGAAACCGGCAATGCCGAAACATAAGCCCGTATATACCGCTTCGCGGTGGGAGGCGGAGCGGCTCGGGGAGATGAACGAATGGGTTGAGAGCTTTGCGGAGAACTGTACCTGCGCCCGCGCCATCGACGAGGCGATTGCCGAGGGGTACGGGGATAATCGGCTGAATAAAGACTGCGCCAAGAAGATTCTCGAGGAGTATGGGTTCGATCGCGTGAATTGGGTTCTCGCCAATACGATTCGGGAGGGCGAGCATGACGGCCGGTACAGCCGTGAAAACAAGGAGTGGGCGAAGAAGTTCTGTGTGCCGAAGGACGAGCAGTTCCGCAACTATAATTTTGCATTGCGTTCACATCCGGGGTTGGCGGACGTCTTTGCCAACCTCGTGCGCAAGGAATGGAGAAACCTCGGCTTGTACGAGGGGGAACAATGCTATTCCGAAAAGCTGGATTTCAAAGGCAAGATCGTTGCGATTCGCCCCGATTGCCTGCGGGATGAGTTCAAGACGGCGCTCGATCAACTTTTCTATGCCGAGGGCGGGTTCGGCTGCGATCCGAACACCATCGGGCGAAAGGTGTACGGCAGATTCATCAAGGACGGGGAAAAGGCGTGGTTTTTGCGCGACGAGATACAGGGCGTCGTAAAACTCGATCTTTTGCCTGATTGGGCGAAAGCAAAACAGGCGGAATGGTCGGTGCAGTTGCCGCAGGAGGAAATGGGCATGGAGGAAACACAGTGAGGATAAAGGTATTTCAAATTGTCCCTGACCGCGATATAAAGCGGGTAAAGTTTGTCGGGTTGGAGGAACTTGAAAAGTATCAGGGCAACAAAGAGGTGGACGCATCGCTCTACGACGAGGTATTCGACGGAGATATCGACAGGACTACGTTGGAAGGGATATATGAATGTTTCAATACGAGTTGTCCTCCGTTGCACAGAGGGCATTCTATGTCGGTATCGGACATTGTCAAGACGGAGGACGGGTTCTTCTATTGCGATCGATACGGGTTCAAGAAGGTGGATTTTGACGAATCGCTCGCAACAAAGCCGAAGAACCTGTGGCGCATCGTATTCGTCGAGCCGGGCAAGCCCGCATATGCGGCGGAGATAGAGGGTACTTTGCGCGCGGAACAACGTGCGGTCGGCGGCAAAATCGAAATTGTTTGCAATCAGGACGACACGGCTATTCTATGCAATGAAGAGGGGAAACTCGAAGGGCTTCCTGCCAACCGCAGGATTGACGGCGGCGGTGTGCTTGTCGGAAACTTTTTTGTCATCGGGGAAGGCGAAGAGAATTTCCGGTCTTTGACGGAAGAGGAAATACAAAAATATCTGGCTCGGTTTTCCGAGCCGGAAGAAATCACGGATGAGGAGGTGGAAGCGAGCATTTACGCGAAATTTATTCCCGAATAAGAGAATGAAAAAGTAGCGTGGCGGTGACGGGGCATGAAGAAAAAGGTATATATCTGCGCCCCGCTCGGCGGAAACGTACAGGAGAATCTGGAACGGGCAACCCGCTTTGCTCGGTATGCCCTGCAAAGCGGCGTTGCGCCCGTGGTGCCGCATTTCTATGCGCTGTGCCTCGACGATGCCGATCCCAAAGAGCGCGAGATGGGAATGAGTGCCGGGCAGAGCCTTTTGTGGTTCTGCGACGAGATGTGGATATTCGGGGACGAGATGAGCGCTGGAATGGAGGAGGAAATACGTTTCTGCAAGAATATGAAGATAAAAACAAGAAGGATCCGGGGGAAAGAATTGGAAAAAATACTTGGAGGTGTGTAAAAAGCGGATGAAAAAGAGATATTGGAAGATACTCATCGTCGCGGCGGTATTGGCGGCGCTTGCGGCGTTTCTGTCCGTATCGGTGATCGGCGTTGCAGCGGCAGAATCGGGGGACGTTGCGGGCGCGGTGGAGGATACCTGGAATTCCGCGCAGGGGCAGATCAAGGACGTGGTGAACAACGTCGTGTTTCCCGTGGTGGATATGATCCTCGCCATACTGTTCTTCGTCAAGCTCGGAACGGCGTACTTCGATTACCGCAAGCACGGACAATTCGAGTTCGTCGCACCGTGCATCCTGTTTGCGTGTTTGATATTCACGCTGACGGCGCCGCTGTATATCTGGGATATCATCGGATAGGAGGCGAAAATGAACTTCTTTGAAAAAGAAATGCGCGAGATGTTCGGAAACAAAGACCTCCTGCAAGGCGCCAAATTCTGTGGTAAGATGATGCTGGCAAAACTGGACGAGGAACTCCGATTAAAACTGGAGTTTGTGACGATGGGGTATAGTGAACATTATGAGGCGATCCAAGCTACTATCTTGAAACGCGACGAAGGTGCCGTGGATTGCCATGCTTTCAGTTTTTCGGATATCATCGGACGGAAAAATTCGCATTCATCCGATCGCGTAAACCCGTATATGTGGGAGTGCGGACAGCGGTCTTGTTGGTACACGCCTGTAAGTACGGCGGAAAAGCAACAGATTGTGCAGACAGTCTTGGAATATGCGGGAATGTTCGTATCGCCCGATATGGGAATGCGGATGTAAAGGGGGAGTGCGCTATGTTTGATTGGTTGGGCGATTTGATAAACGGGATCACGGGCGCGATTTCGGAGGCATTTGCGGGGATAGGACAGACGATCTCGAACACCATTTGGTCTACGATGATGAAGTGGATGTACGAAACGGTATTCAACGCCATTGCGGACTTTTTCGCCATGATGGGAAATATGGGCGCGGAGATCTTCGACCTATCATGGGTGCAGGCCACGGTAAAACTCTTCACTCTGTTCGGCTGGGCGTTGTTCGCGGCGGGAGTCGTCGTTGCCGCCTTCGATCTTGCAATCGAGTATCAGAGCGGGCGGGCGAATATCAAGACGACGATACTGAATATCCTCAAAGGTTTTTTCGCTTGCTCGCTCATCGGCATCGTGCCGATAGAACTGTATAAATTCTGCATATCCCTGCAAAACACATTCGCGGGCGACCTCGCCGTTCTGTTCTCGGACGGAAAGGCAACGAGCATCGCAGATCAAGGCTCGCAAATCTTGCAAAATCAATTTGCAGATTATCTGCTTGCCGGGAATCTGTTCAATCTGCTTGCGCTCATCGCCTTTGCCTATTGCGTGGTCAAGGTATTTTTCCAAAACATCAAGCGCGGCGGGATCCTGCTCGTGCAGATGTCGGTGGGCTCCTTGTATATGTTCTCCGTGCCGAGAGGATATGCGGACGGGTTTACGCAATGGATGAAACAGGTCGCGGCGATCTGCCTAACGGCGTTCATGCAGACAACGCTCTTATTTTTGGGGCTGATGACGTTCAGCGAAAACATGCTGCTCGGCCTCGGCGTCATGCTCGCGGCGAACGAGGTGCCGCGCATCGCGCAGCAGTTCGGACTGGACAGTTCGACAAAATTCAACCTCATGAGCGCAGTACACGCCACGACGACGGCGATAAACCTTTCGAGGACGGTCGCGCGGGCAGGCAAGTAGGGAAGACGGCATGAAAAGAAACAATGAATTGGAGAGGAATGATATCCGCTTGCAAGATTTGGAGTTGGAGGACAACGGTCGCGAAATTTCTGCTTATGTGGAAACATGGTTCGATGCGGATAAAAAATTCCATGTCGATACAGCGTCGAGTGACGACACTTGGCTGAATATGTACGCAATTTTGAATCCCTATGAGAATACACTCAAAATACTTTGCATTATTGACAGCGATGAGGGAAGCGAAGAGTTTTATTACGAGCCGACGAGGAACGAAGCGGAATTCATCAAGGACATGATCGCACAGAAATTGCAGATCGAGTGCGACCAGTCGCCGAGGGAGTTCTGCGAACAGTATTTTGACGAAGTGCAGGAGGTCACGCAATGACGCATTATCTGTATCCGAAGAATCTGAAAGCGAAGGCAAACTTGTGGCTATGGGGAATGCGGGATTTCCTCATCCTTTGTGCATTGGCGGTGGTGTCCGTGGTTCTGCTCGTAAAATTCGGGTGGTTGATTCCCGCCGCGGCTGCACTCTGTTTTGCCTTCCTCACCATCCGAAAGGACGACATGACCGTACTCGACTATATTCGTTATGCAGTCAAATATTTTCTGACTGATCAGCAGTATTACGAATGGCGACAATGATTTTTCTTTAAACGCTTGACAATATTTCGGTATGCCGATATAATGATAACCGTAAGGTGAAACACAGATGCGGTTAAATGAGATCATAGAAAAGAAAGGGATCACAAAATATCGGCTTGCGAAGGAAAGCGGGGTACCGCACGCGACACTGAACGATTTATGCAGCGGGAAGACGCGCATAGAAAAGTGTTCGGCAGAAACGTTATATAAGCTGGCACAGGCATTGAATGTCCCTATGGAGGCGTTTATGGAAAAATCGGCGGAAAAGAAAGCGGAAGAAGAACGGATCCGCGCCTATGAGTATGGATTGCCGGGGTATTTGCAGCACGATTTGGACGCATATAAGGAAGGCATGAAAAACGGTTCTACGTTGATGGATTGCCTGTGGTGTGAATTGTACGGCAGCATCAACATTGCGGAAATTAACGACGGGGCGATCACGCCGGAACACGCGGACTATCTGCGACAGAAGTTTCTGTGGGGGAACGGAAACGAAGGCGAAAAAGATAATGAATAAAAAGTCTCATGCGTTGGTTCGGGCATTACTGGTTCCCAAAATAGTAAAGATGATCAGCAAAGAACAGAACATATCGGAAAAAGAAGCAATGGATATGTTTTATACCTCTGCAACGGGTGCAAGTTTTGCAGACGACGAAACAGGATTGTACGGTCAATCGCCGCTATTTATCTTCGGGCTGTTTCGGGAAGAAATGCAGGAAAAAGGTGTTCGGAAGCAGACACAATAGAAGAAAAGTTAAAAGAAAGCATCGCAGTGCGCGATGCTTTTTGTCATTATGGGAGAAAAAGGGAAATGGCAAAGAAAAATAACAAGAGGCAGAAAAAGAAAAATGGGGCATCGGTGCAGGACCTGCTCGGAATCAAAGCCTTCACCGATTACGGAATCCAGACGAACCGCGGGGAACTGCTGTTTTTCAGGGTGACACCTACGAACATCTCGGTATTATCGCCGTCAAGCGTGGAAGCGAAGATAAGGCAGCTGACGTTAGTCCTTTCTGCCGTGCCGGATGTGGAAATCTCCTGCACGGATTCGGCGGAATGCTTCGACGAGAACAAAGCCTATCTTATGGGCAGGACGGAAGAAGAGAAGAACGAGAAAGTTCGTTCGCTCATTAAGCGGGACGTTACATTCTTGGACGAGATTCAGGCCGAGATGGCGACGGCACGGCAATTTCTGTTTGTGGCGCGGTGCAGGAATATGAAAGCGCAGCAGGTATTCGCGCGGACCAACCAAATCCAAAAGGCAATTTCCGAGCAGGGGTTCGACGTGCGGCGCATGGAGAAGAGTGAAATCAAGCGGTTGCTGGCTCTGTATTTCGATGCGAGTATGTACGGCGAGCAGATGTCTGATAGCGACGGAGAGCAGTTTTTCGACACGGAAAGAGAGGAAATAGGCTGAGGAATAGAGGAAAAACGCTGTTTGTAATTGCTTTTTTGTTGTGGTTTGTGCTATACTGTTACAAAACAAGAATTGAGAGGAGGGAATACCGATGAAATGCACGCTTATGCATAGGCGGATCGAGGTAGCAAAACTCGAACTCGATGATGAAACGGGAATAATCCGGAAAATCGAATCTGTAATGTCAGCGGAACATGTACCCGTCGGTGTTCCCGTCAAAAAAGGTATAGCAGATCGCAGCGAACTGAATAAATGGTGGACAGACCGTTCCATTCCTGCGAGTCGATCAGGAGTGCGCGAGGCGTTGGAAACGCTGGAGCTGACCGATACAAAAATATTGCTAATCCGCTGCTTTGGTCTTAGCCTTTCCGACCAATATTGGATTCGCCCCGAAGAAACAGGTCTGACATGGGAGAAGATAAACTTTTTCGATAATTCTTTTTCCGACGATATGGGAGATGTATTGTTCGGAAAGCCGAATAAGGCTGAAGACTTTGATTTCAGTTCGCCGGACAATACTTCGGACGGATACTTGAAAAAGCGGTGGAAAATTGCAAACGGGAAACGCTGCCTTATCAAGGGCGGAAGCAATCCTTTTCGTCAACAGCCGTTCAACGAAGTAATTGCCTCGAAGATCATGGACAGGCTCGGTATAGATCATGTCCCTTATAACATTATTTGGGAAGATGGTGAACCGTATAGCGTGTGCGAAGATTTCGTTACGAGAGATACGGAACTTATTAGCGCGTGGCGCATCATGCAGACGCAGAAGAAAGATAACAACACGTCCGTCTACCGGCATTTCGTGAACTGCTGCGAATCGTTGGGCGCGCCGGATGTTGTGCCAGCTCTTGACAGAATGATCGTGCTCGATTATATCATTGCCAACGAAGACAGGCATCTGAACAACTTTGGGTTGTTGCGAAATGCCGAAACGCTGGAATGGCTCGGTTTTGCGCCCGTCTACGATAGTGGAAGTTCGCTTGGTTATGATAAACTTACAACCGAAATTCGGATTGGGAAAAATATTGACTGTAAGCCTTTCAAAAAGAAACATAAAGAGCAACTCGACCTTGTCACCTCGTTTGATTGGATCGATTTTTCAAAGCTGACCGATGCGGGCGATATGGTTCGGGAAGTATTTTCGGATCCGCGGGCAAAGGAACTCATCAGCGAAAACAGAAAGGAAGCGATTGCCGAAATGGTCGAACGGCATATTGAAAGTTTGCAAACGATAGCCGAGAGTCATACTCC
>ERZ1643251.4086-NODE-4086-length-12946-cov-11.194244_pt1 | contig 12946 bp, 13 predicted proteins | sample MGYA00579261_ERZ1643251 | MGnify/ENA primary metagenome ERZ1643251 (study PRJEB29033, sample SAMEA4952267) | chicken gut metagenome | biome: Broiler Chicken; feature: Gastrointestinal Tract; material: Caecum | place: Ireland | collected 2018 | study: Broiler... | reverse complement strand
TAATTCTTGCCAGTAACTCTTCATTATTAAATGGTTTTGTTACATAATCATCTGCTCCTAAATTAAACAAATCTAATTTTTTTTCGATATCATTAATCGCGCTTGTGACAATAACAGGAACATTTTTTATATTTTTTAATTCATTAATAATTTCTTCTCCACTCTTACCAGGTAACATTAAATCCAAAATGATCAAATCAATATCATTGTTATGAATTAGTAATGCTTCAGTTCCGGAATATGCAGATTTAATATTGTATCCATTTAATTTCAATACTTTTTGGAGCATTTCATTTATATCTTTATCATCTTCAATTATTAAAATTGTTTTCAAAATCATCACTTCCTACTCACTAGGTAATTATAGCATGAAAAAAGCAAATCTTCTATATTACTCGATTTGCTTCATATAGTAATTTGTTGTTATTTTGTATATTTTTTCTTAACTATTTTTGCAATAATATAAATTATAATACTTGGTACTATAAACTCTAATATTGCCTTATTTCTTTTTGTTATTTAATGCTAATTTTTTCACTTTACTTAGTTCTGTGACATATATTTCACTATAACCACATTCAGGACATACAGCGCATTTGAATTTTCCTAAATTATCTTTAAAAATTCCCTGTTGTGTGACCTTTAGTCCGTATACCCCTCCTTCTACTTTCACATCTAAATCTTCTACCATTTCAGTAGCACATCTTAAACATTTTCTCATATTACTTACCTTTCTTTATTTAAAACTTTTTAATATTTATATTCTTAATTTAAATGTTTTAGGTGCATATTTATATGCTAAAACTAATGAAATTAAGGAATATCCAACACAGAATACAATCATGGCTATACCGAAATATAATGTTGGTATCTTTACTCCAATAAATATATATGCCACAAAATAAGTTAAGCCTTGAACAACTTTATAAGTACTACTTTTCATCTCTGTGCTGGCATTATATGGTTGTAGTAAATAATACATAACCAAATAATGGACTGAAAAGAATATACTCATTGCAACTATTGACACTACTATTACCACATATTAGAAAGTTCTTGTCTGCTATCTCATGTTCTAAAAACATTATTAGTATATCATGGTCTATATTGTCAAAGAAACCTTTGATATCTGCATCTAATATATAGTTGATTTTTTTGTCATGATTAACCAGTTTATTTGACTTATTGCTTGATGACAATTCTTCTTTGGTCTAAATCCGTAAGAGAAATCATAAAATATATTTTCATATATTTCATTCAACACATCTGCCATTGCTCCTTGCACCAATTTATCTTCGTAGCATGGTATTCCAAGTCCCTTTAGCTTACCATTCGTTTTAGGTATGTATGTTTTCCTTACTGGCTTTGGATGATATGAACATTTCTTCATTCTTTCTAGAAGATTATCTAAATTTTCTTCCAGATGAACTCCATATTTTTCTTTTGTCATTCCATCTACACCACTTGCTTTATTTTCTTTCTGTTTCTCATGTTGTTTTCTTAACGCTTCTTTATTTACATAATGCATGATTGTTTGAAGTTTATATCCTTGTTCTAGTTGGTATTTTATATCTTTTCGTTTTGTTTCCATGTTTTAACCTCCTCCAGTGATTTTATGTGTCCCTAAAGAAACGATTATATGCTAGTTCCTTCGCTCCACGGTCATTACTCGTTTCCTTGCTACTATGAACTAGTCCGACTACTCATAAGCCTTTTGTCTTCCTTGAGTTACAAATTCTTGTTTCGACATACTTCTTCACTTTGGTATCTTAAACCGCCGATTTTGAAGGGCTTATAAGTTCTCCAAGGTATACTTAATATATCAATGATATACTCGCCATGCTCTATTGACCCCGGTGGCACTCTCGCGATATCTCGCTTATCGATATCGCCGTTGTTGTCTGCTGTGTAGAGGAGCACATCGACTACCACTATTTATATTTGACGAGGCTAAATTGCTTCACACTTTCGTATTACGGCTCGTATTCTCGTTTGCCTACGCTTAAATCTAATCTCACGACTTCGACTCCAAGGCTAACTAATGGCGACTTGCTAGGTCTTACCATATCGGTTTCCCACCCGACTATATATTAAGCACCGAACTGGCGCACCCTCTAACTCAAAATTATATCAAAAAAAATAATATTCATTAATACAGTTTTGTCATTTTTTAAGACATCTGTATAAAATGTTCATTAAAATAGTAAACACGCGATTTAAAGGGAAAAAATAGATAAAATTCGGTTATTAAATTTTATCTATTTTTACTGAGAAGATTAAGTATCTCGTCTATTTATATAAGATGTATGTAAGTATTTGTGAGCGATTTCACTATTTGGCGCGACTAAGAATTCCTGGTATATTTTTTGGATTTCAGGATTTTCATAAGGTGCTTTCGTCCTCACTTCTTCATCACGATGATATAAGCCTTTGCGGCGTTTTTCTTTTACTTTGGTTTCCTCTTCGGTTTGGTGAACAGGCTGTCCCCCACCGCCAACGCAGCCACCTTCACAATTCATAATTTCAATAAAATGGTAAGGACTTGTACCGGCTTTTATTTCTTCTAAGATGGGTTTAGCGGCACTTAGTTTATGAATGACCGCAACGCGTATATCTTTACCTTGAATCGTTACCGTGGCTTCTTTGACATTGTCATAACTACGAATATTAGATAAATCAATGTTGGCTTTTTCTAATGATTCATTTGTGTACATGTGATATAGATTTCTGATCGCTGATTCCATGACACCACCAGTGCTACCGAAGATTGTCCCACCACCACTTCCTTCGCCAAGCAAATCATCAAAGTTACTTTCTTCTATTTGCTCAAAATCTATTTTTTCTTCTTTAATCCATTCAATTAATTCTCTTATCGTAATCACTGCATCTGTGCCTTCAAGCTCTACTCGAGCTAGTTCGAATTTTTTGGCTGTGCATGGAGTTATGGCAACGGTGAATACTTCATCTTCTTTTAAACCCGTTTTTTCTAAATAGTAACTTTTTACCATAGCCCCTTGCATTCCAATTGGACTTTTACAAGTTGAAAGATGATCTAAAATTTCAGGATATTTCATTTCAGCATATTTCACCCAAGCTGGACAACAAGATGTTATCATTGGTAAGACCCCATTATTTTCTAAGCGATTCTTTAGCTCAGCACTTTCTTCCATAATTGTTAAATCTGCTCCAAAGGTAGTATCAAAAACATAGGTGAATCCTAACTTTCTTAAAACACCAACCAACTTTTCTTTTAAGAATGTTCCTGGTTCATAGCCAAAAGCTTCACCAATGGATACTCTAATAGCTGGGGATGTATAACAAATGAGTTTCTTTCCTTCTTTCAAGGCTTTGAGTACTTTATTTTTATCTTTTTTAGGCATCAAAGAGAATGTTGGACAAGTAATTACACATTGCCCACAGGCAAGACATTCTTCAACTCTCAAGCCAAAATCGAGTCCTGTTATACGATCACATGTTTCTTTACATATTCCACAATCAATACACTTTGCATCATCTTTTTCTACCCCTTTGTTTGCATCCGAGAAAACGACTGCATTTTTAAAAATTTTTTTTGATTCTGGATACAAAATATCGTCATCGAGTCGTTCAAACATCACTTTATCTACAAAACACATTGGACAAGCAAAACTTGAAAGTTCATTAAATTTTTTTCCTTCTTTTTCTTCATCATAAATATAATTACAAATTTTACAACGATATTTCATTTTATCCCACTTCCTATTTTAAAGTATATCATATTCCTGCAAAAACTTGTAGACTATTTCTGGGGTTATGTTATAAAAAACTATACATTATATTCCCTCCATTCATTAAATAGTAAGTGGCAAAGGAATGTCTTAATGTGTGAAAAGAAATATTTTTGTCTAGATGATGCGTTGCTTTTAATGTAGAAAAATAATTAATGATACTTTTAGAATTTATATGACTTTCTTTGTCACGAGAAACAAATAGAAATCCCTGTTTATTTGTGATCTGCTGTTCTTTACAATACATTCTTAAAAATTTAGTAACAATATCCGGAAGAATGGTATATCTTTCTTTATTTCCTTTACCTAAAACTTTCAATTTATGTTCATTAGGATAAATATTTTCAATTCTAAGTGTAGCTACTTCTTCAACTCTTAAACCACAGCAGAAAGCTAAAATTAACCAACACTTATATTTCAGACACTTTTCTTCGTTAAAAATTTTTAAAAATGATTGCTTAGAAATGATCATCGGTAGTTTCTTTTTTAATTTGGTAGATGGTAATATATCTTTATTTAATTGACGATTAAAACAGACTGAATACAAAAAACGAACTGAACAGATTCCAACATTTAAACTGGCGGCGCATCTATTCAAATCAATATATTGTTTTTTAAAATAATCTACAATTTTTTCTTCAGATAATTTATCCATTTTTGTTGTTTTATCAAAGTAATTTAAAAATCTGATCATATGTGATTTATAGTTTAGATATGTTCTATCACTTTTTCAACCCATTTTTCTTGATTCTTTTTTGTGTTTTTCATAAAAAATCTCCCTTTCTTTGTCAAAGAGAGAAAATATATCTTTTCATTTATTTATTTTTGTGTATAATAATAAATGTGTTGGATGTATTAAATCTCTTTGATCGGAATTTATACTACTCCAACACTTTTTATTTTGCAACAATTTTTTGAAACTGAAGACTTTTCGTCAGAAATTTGGTACAATTTTCCTAAGTGGTGATTGATGTGAAAAATCGGTTTAAAAAGAATGGAATTATTTTCATTGTAATTCTTGGATTATGTGGACTTATGTTTTTTTATATTGATAAAAAGCAAGGTTTTCATGAGGATGAGATTTTCTCTTATGGTTCTAGCAATTATAAATATGACAATGTCTATCGCAGTTACGGATATGCTCAAGCAGATATGGATTATTTCTGGCGTGTTGTTTGGACAGGAAGCTTAACGAATAAGGTTAGTAAGGGTATCGACTTTTTCTTGCATAAGGATGAATATCAGGATTCTTTTGATGAAACTTTAAAGAAAGAAGAACCTGTATGGAAAACGAAAGATGAGGCTAATGACTATTTATCTTTATCATCTGAAAATATTTTTAATTTTGTTTCCGTTTGGCTCAATCAAGCTTTAGATGTTCATCCCCCATTATTTTATTTTGGTGTTCATTTATTTTCAACTTTTTCTTTGAATCATTTTAGTAAATACATTATTTTTTCTTTAAATCTTTGTTTCTTTATCATCACTTTAGTCGGAATGTTAAAGATTACTCGGCTTATGCATTTAGATAAATATAAAATTCCTACTATTTTATTGTATGGAGCAAGTATGGGGGCAATAAGTACAATGATGTTTCAACGCATGTATATGATGCTCACTTGTTTTGCTGTTTGGTATTTGTATTATAGTTTAAAGTTTTATAAAAAAGATAATTTTTCGAAGAAAGACTCTATCTTTTATGGGTTAATCATTTTTGGTGGCTTTTTAACCCAGTATTATTTCTGTGTTTATGCTGTGGGTGTCTTTTTGTTCTTATCTATATTTCTATGGAAAGATAAACAATTTAAGAAATGGTGGCATCTCTTTTTCATCCACGCTAGTGCAGCTATTGTAGGTATTCTTCTTTTTCCAACTGCTATTGAAGATATTTTCTTTTCGTACCGTGGTATAGGAGGAAGTCAAGACAAAGAAAAAAGTTTCTTAGAAATGATCATTTATTTCTTTACCGCTTTAGGTCAGGCATTTAGCATTCCAGTTATCCTTTTTGGGCTACTTTGTCTAGGCATCTTGGTTTTATTTGTTCGTTCAAAACATAAAAAAGATAATATTTTACTGTTTGGGCCAATTCTACTTTTTGTTTTAGTTATAGCCAAAATATCGCCATTCTTAGGTGATGCTTATACTTCTCGTTATATTATGATGGTTTTCCCTTTATTTGTTTTAGGAGTAGTTTATTTACTTCAGGAAATTCCTTGGAAACATACTCTTACTCTGTTTACTGTTTGTGTTGTAATTCTCACTGGTTATGGACTTATTACCCAAAAACCTACTTATTTATATCAAGATTATGAAGAAGCTTTAGAACTGGCTAAAAATAATTCAGATAAATATATTCTGTATGTGTATGATAATTATTTCACACACTTAAATGCTCTGCCAGAATTTACGATTTATGAAAAGCATCTCATTATTAATCATAATATTTATGATTTTAGTAAACTAAAGATCAATGAAGAGTTAAAAGCTCAAGAAGAAGTTATTTTATGTATTAAAAACTGGGTGAATCAAGAAGATATTTTAACTAAGATTTTAGATAATACCGATTTTACTAAAGCAGATAAAATTTTATCTTTAGATGAATCTGAATCTACTTATTATTTACTTTATTAGAAGAAATTATTAATAAGTACTCCTTTTTCTATAGCCATTTATTGGCTATTTTTTTTAAATATTTGGAAGCCTTTGCGTACTCTTTGTAAATCACGAGTAAATTCTTTAGCAAAACATAGCATTATTTTTTCTTGATATGAATCAAAAAAAGGATAACTAGAATATTCAAAAGCAAAAATGTCTTCTGTAGTTAATTCATTAAGTACTTCAAAAGAGAAAAGTTTTTGATATGCTGCTACATCCATGATAATATTTGATGTAAAATCTAGGTATACTTCTGTATTCAATGGTGGAAAATAAGTTTTTAAAACAGAATGTAATATTTTCTTATCAAACGCACTTATGTATCCTGTCACAGCAGTGTAATTTTCGCTTTGGGATGCAAATTGAATCACAAACTCATGACATTTCTTCGTTCGATTTGTCGTTAAAAGGGTTTCTTTTAATTGGCTATCTACTACAAAATCAGAAAACAAATAAAACGAATATTCATCCAAACCACTTTTTATGGCATACCTTTGTGCATTAGAGTTTTGATGATTTAAAGTAAAATAAAAAATTTGAGAAATAATTTGCTCTTTTTGGTTGTTTGTCTTTTTATTAAAATCTTGAAATAAAAAATTATTTTGTTTTGATGTCAAAATATTCACTGTAATTCCCCCTTTTTTTACTAGAAAAATATTTTAGCAAATTATTCAAAAAAAGGCAAATAAATGTTTTCTAAGTTTTGCATATTCTTATTTATTAGTTTTATATATATTCTAAAATTACGTGATACTCTTTCACTAAATCTTCTAAAGAGTTTTTCGCATTAGCTGGCGAAGTACTTGATAAGCAAATATCTTCTTTTTTATATATTGGGTAAAGATATTTTTGATATAAGCTATGGGCTTTTTTTCCGGTTGTAAAGATTTGAGTTATATTTGCCGTATTCAAAATAACCGAAAGATCATTTGGTACAACATTTTTAATGGAACTATCTGAGGATGCTTTAATATCACAAGAAGCACAGACATCCCATAAAGCTATGCCTTTTTCTAGGCAAAATGCTTTTTTGTCTTTAATGCTTTCTTGAAAAAGAGATTCTAGAACTTTCCAAAATCTGTTTTGAGGATGCATATAATAGAATCCTTGTTCTCGTGATGTTACACTGGGAATTGACCCTAAAATTAGTATTTTGGAATTTTTATCATATACTGGTGGAAATTCATGAAAAACTTTCATAGGCGCCTCCTTATTTTTATTCGTAGAGATATTTAATATGTAAGCTTGCACAGTTTTCATACTTTGTAAGTATTTTAGCTATTTTTTGCATTTCAGATTGTATGCTTTTATAAAGTAGCATTAGGTTTTTAAGATCTTTAGATAGTTTCCGGTGCATTTTTTCATAAAATAGATTTACGAAGCTTAAATCATTCAAATCATTATTTTCATCATTAGGCGCAAATCGATAGAATAATTCTTGGTGCCAACTTGAAATTTTGTTATTATCTGTCTTTCCAATATTCCAGTTGATTAAATCAAAGAAGTATTGCTGAGTACCAATTTCACTCATTAAGACAATATGATTTTTCTGAAATTCAGCAGTTTTTTCATCTTTGACTTTTAGTTCACAAAGAACACACTTTTCTTCATATCCTAATTTTTGAAATAGTAGAAATAGTATTTCATTTGTATGGCGACAGCAACCTACTCCATTAAAAGGATATAAATAATAAGGAATATTGTGAAAGGAAACGTATTCATATTCATTGTTACGGATAAACGTATGATTTGCGCTGAAAAAGCCATCAAATAAAAGAAAGACACAAGTAAAAAAATCTTCAAAGATATTCTCATTTTGCAAAGACTTTATATAATTAGAAACTTTAGTCAGAATATTTTCATAACAAGTTTTAATTATCGCTTGTTCTCTTTCGTTTAAATCATATCCATAGTTCATAAAAGAAAAAAGAGATTACTCTCTTGTTCCTTTCTTAACAGTCGTTTTTGGTTCATTTCCAAGTGTTTCTTGAAGTACTGTTCCAAACGTTGCTACGTTTTGCAAGTCTGCAGGAAGTAATATTTTCGTAGCATTGCCATCAGCCATTTTACTTAGTGTTTCATATGACTTTAACTGTAATACGGCTTTATCAGCCCCTGCTTCACGTAGTAAACGGATACCTTCAGCTTCGGCTGTTTTTATTTTAAGCATAGCTTCAGCTTCACCTTCAGCTCTTTTAATTCTAGACTCTTTATCTGCTTCAGCTCTTAAAATGGCACTTTCTTTTTCGCCTTCAGCAATTAAAACAGAAGATTTCTTTTCTCCTTCAGCTTGAAGGATTTTTTCACGACGTTCTCTTTCGGCACGCATTTGTTTTTCCATAGCTTCTTGAATGTCTTTTGGAGGTAAAATATTTTTAACTTCCACTCTATTTACTTTGATTCCCCATGGATCTGTTGCTTCATCTAAAATGGCTCTCATTTTGCCATTAATAATATCTCTTGATGTTAAGGTTTGGTCTAATTCTAATTCACCAATAATGTTTCGTAGTGTTGTAGCAGTCAATGTTTCAATTGCACTGATAGGATATTCTACTCCATAAGTGTATAATTTAGCATCAGTAATTTGGAAATAAACTACTGTATCGATTTGCATTGTAACATTATCTTTGGTAATTACAGGTTGGGGTGCAAAGTCGCGAACCATTTCCTTTAATAAAACTATATTAGCAATGCGATCAATAAAAGGAACTTTAAAATGAAGGCCATTGTGCCAGGTTGTGTGATAAGACCCTAATCTTTCAATTACATATACTTTAGATTGAGGAACAACCTTTACACAAGGAATAATAAAAATAATAACTAGTATTAACAAAATAATAAAAACTGGCATATTTACTCACTCACTTTCTTTGAATTTTTTGGTGTTTTTTTCGCAGAAGTTGCTTTTTTTGGTCCACTACTCTTTTTGGTAGTTGAACTTGTCTTCTTTGTTGCTGTTTTCTTTGGAGTTTTTTCTTCTTTTGGTTCTTGTTCTTGAACTATTTTTTCAACAACTAGTTTGACACCATCGATAGAAAGTACTTTCACTTCTTCATCTTTTTTGATTCTTTTTTCGGCGATAGCACTCCAAAGTTTGCCATCTACTTTTACTTCACCGACAGCATTTTTCTTAATTTCTTCGGTAACAATACCATTCATTCCAATGATTCGTTCCAAGTTCATTTTTTCTTTATTCTGAGATAGCTTTTTTACTAAAGTTGAACGAGTCATAAGCATCAATATAATTCCTAGAACAACAAAGATACCAAATTGAAGCAGGAAAGAATCTGTTATTAAGGAAACGAACAAGGAAACAATACCACTGGCAATAAACCAAATTGAAACTAAGTTTACGGTTGAAACTTCAATAATTCCTAATAAAACGACAATGATTAACCAAACAACCCAATATTCCATTTTCTCACCTACTTTCTACATTATATGTTGTAATCTTAGATGCCATCATCTTTTTATATACTTTTTTTATATTTTCTTTTTTGTTGTGATCCATATTGATAAAATTAATATGAAGTTGATATCCTGAATCAAAGCTAAATAATAGTTCTACCTTACCTGGTTTAAAATTTATTGCACTGCTCGAAATAGAAACATATGGAAAGATATGAATCTTCTTGTAATAAGCGCCTAATGTATCCCGGTCAAATAAAATCATCTTGTGGTCAGTAAAAACGACAAAATCTTTAGTGTTTTTATAAGATAGTAAAATATTCTCAAAATCTTCTACATATTCTGTTGCATACTCTGGTAGATTTTCTTCTGCAATTTCGGTTTTAAAATCAAAATATTTTGATAGTTCTTTAAACTTAATATACGCCATACTCATTACTCCCTTAATTACCATTAGTATATCACTAAAGATAAGGATTTAGCAAGAAATATTATCGAGCAAAAAAAGAGATAAGAATCTCTCCTATCTCTTTGTCATTTTTATTCCTGTAAACCACTTATAACTGTAAAAGATCTAGTACCAGTTGCTGTATTGCCATTTTTATCATAAGCTGTATAAGTGATTTTATAGGTTCCTAATAAATTTGTGTCAATGGTATCTACAATTGTCCAGTTACCACTTCCAGCTGGTAAGTATTGATAAGATTGTTTTACTAAATGTGTTACATCTTTATCTACTTCATCACAAGCTGAATAGCCTTTTTCTACATAAGGTGCTCCTTGAATGATTTCATAATTGTTTGAATCAACAATGGTTAATACTGGAGCAGTTTTATCTAATCTTTTTACTTCAAAATTGATTACAGATGTGTTACCAGCTTTATCCATAATGGTTACGGAATATTTACCACTAGCAGAATAAACTTTTGTGAATTCATGTTCTTTGTTTCCTTCAGTAGCAGTCCAATTTTCTGTCCATCCTTCTGGAGTATAAATTGCTTCATTTGTTGTAAGTGTTACGGTAACATCTTGATTGGTTGGTGTTGCACCATTATCATTTGATACATAGATTGTTGCTTCTGGTGCAACAGCATCATATCTTTTTACTTCAAAATTTACCGTTGCTTCATTACCAGCAATATCTTTTACTGTAACACTAAATTTATTATTTTCGGTATATTCTTTTGTAAAGACTGTATCTGAAACTTTTGTCCAGCCTTCCACTTCTTGTAAAGCTTCGTTGCTTGTCAATGTTACCACTACAGGTTTATTTGTAGAAGCTCCATTATTTGAAGTACTCGCCGTTACAATTGGAGCTGTTGTATCTAATTCTACATAAGGATAGCTTGCATTTTCATCGATGTTGTCATTATTTAATTCTACACCAGTGTTTCCTAAAGCATCCGCATAACCTTTTACAGTAAAGGTAATTTCTCCATCAGCTAAGCCTAGTTCTTTTGTTAATGTAATGTCTACTAAGTATACGTATCTATTATTTTCTTCATCTGAACTATCTTTAGCATAAACCATAGAATATTCTTGACTATTTATAACGACAGTAGGTACAGTTACTAATTTTTCTTGGAATGTTAATAATACCCGAATTTGATCACCAATATTAGCAACTTTAATGTTTGCGTCTCCTGAAGCAGTATTACCATTTTCACGATAATGAGTAACATTTAAGATACCTAAGTTTGTTCCTACTGGAGATGAGGCATCAATAACAAATGTTAGAGAAACACTGTGTTCTGTCTTATCGGTTACAGTTAAGACATAAGTGCCGTCTTCACGAATTGCATCTCCTTGGTTATAAGTAATTGTTTCACCATTTTTTGTTAAAACAACTGTATCAATGTTAGCTTCTGTAATTTCAGGTGTAACATCACCACCATAATTCATAACGCCATCGATTTCAAGTCCTTCTTCATCTATCGCAATAACTGGAGCAGTCTTATCAATTGTAAAGGTTGCAGTTGCTTCGTTGTAGGCTGCATCACGAACAATTACGGTGTATGTTCCATCTGTTGTAATAGCAGTTCCAAGTGTATATGTTTTACCATCCATTGTTGCTACTAAAGCATTTCCAGCTGCGTCTGTAGCTGTAATGGTTACATCTTCTTTGGTATATTCACCATTTACACCACTTATTTGTGGAGCTTCATTATCTTCTACTACTTTAGAGACGTCATTCAAACGATCTGTTAGTTCTTTTAATGTCTCTTCGTCTGTGATTTGATTTAATAAGTCTTTTACTTTTGATTCATCACGATCAGTTTTGACAGCTAAGACGTCTGTACGGTTAGCCGCATCATCTAGTTTATTTTCTAGTCTAGCAATAATTGCTTCAGCATCAATGATTGCTTGAACTGCATCTAAGCGATTTTGTAGATCTCCTTTATCAGTTAGGGCATCAACTAATTTTTGGGCATAATCTACATCAGTTTGACTATGACTTTCTTCAGCTTTTTCAACAGCTTTTAAAGCTTCATCATAGCTATTATCTTGTTCTTCATTATTATTATCGTTGTCATCATTGTCTTGATTTGAATTTCCTTGGTTGTCAGAACTTCCATTATTTCCACCATTTCCTGAACCACCAGATGTACCATTATTTCCTGATGTATTTCCATTGTTGTTAGAGTCACCTGTATTTCCAGCTAGGTAATCATTGTCATCCGTTTCAGATCCACTCACTTCTTCATTTGGCTCTTCCTCATCAGCTAAGTCATCATCTGTTAGATCATCATCAGTTGTCGTGCCACCACCTTGCTCTACTTCTGTACCATTGCCTGTTCCATCGTCTAAAACTTCATTTTCTGGAGCTTGGGCGAATGTGAATACAGTAAGGCCAATGAATAGGAACAAAATGATCGCGAAAATTATCTTTTTATTTTTCATTTTTTTCACTCCCCTATACTAAATGTAAAAAATAATTTTCAAAAACCCAGAGATTGCCCAAATTCTCTGTTATTTCTAAAAACATTATAACACACAAAAAAGAAATGTGTAGTTTTTTTCACATTTTTTGGCTTTTATTTTACAACAAGTAATATTCTAAATTATTTTTTTGTTCGTTCTAGTTTAAACCGCTTGTTTGCTTCCTTGCGCAAGAA
>ERZ1643251.4083-NODE-4083-length-12953-cov-8.321833_pt1 | contig 12953 bp, 11 predicted proteins | sample MGYA00579261_ERZ1643251 | MGnify/ENA primary metagenome ERZ1643251 (study PRJEB29033, sample SAMEA4952267) | chicken gut metagenome | biome: Broiler Chicken; feature: Gastrointestinal Tract; material: Caecum | place: Ireland | collected 2018 | study: Broiler... | reverse complement strand
AAGTGACCTGTAATAGAAGCACGAACAGCAATTCTAGCAGTTTCACTATCACGAATTTCTCCAATCATGATAATATCAGGGTCCTGTCGCAAGATAGAACGTAGAGCATTACCAAAGGTTAATCCAATTTCACTCATAACTTGTACCTGATTGATACCATTAATCTTCATTTCAACGGGGTCTTCTACAGTAACGACATTTCGTTCAATCGTATTTAATTGTTGTAACATTGCATAAACAGTGGTTGATTTACCAGAACCAGTTGCACCAGTAACTAAAATAATTCCGTTTGGTTTAGAAATAGCTTTTTGTACTTGATTTAAACTTTTATCAGAAAACCCTAAAGTTTCTAAAGTACTTAAACTAGCAGAATAATCTAAAATACGAACAACGACCTTCTCACCGTATACAATAGGTAGAGTAGAGACACGAAAGTCTATGTCTTTCCCATCAATTTGCATCTTAATAGCCCCATCTTGAGGAACTCTAGACTCGGTAATATTCATTCCGGAAATAATCTTGATACGAGTAACCAAGTTTCTTTTAACAGACTCTGGAACAGTCGCATACAAAATAAGCTCTCCATCTACACGAATTCGTACATTCAAAATGGTCTCTGTTGGTTCAAAATGGATATCACTAGCTCTTTTTCTTGATGCATCAATTAACATATCACTAACAATATCAACAATTGGTTGATTTTCATAATCATACTCTTTAAACATATTCTCACCGTGCCCCTTTATTCTTTTAATATTTTATCATACCCTAAAAAAAAATACAACGAGATTGCTCTTCTTTGACAAAAAGTAATGTTAACTTTTGTACGAATATTTTCTTGTGAGTAAAATTTTTCCTTTTCCTGCAAATTTCATCTTTTTTCTCTCAAAAACATTTGGTATAATACGTCCATGAAGGAGTGGCTTGATATGGGGATAAATTACTTAAAGAAAACAAAAAGAGTAGCATGGGTATTATTCTTCTTTGCTGTTTTACTATTATTTGTAACAACACTAGGACTACAAAATTACCTGTATCGAATTCAACAAGATGAACGACTCACTGGCATTGACAATTATTTAGACTATAATATTTCTGTTCGTACCCAAAATAGACGTGAAAAAAAATTCAAATTCCAATACGAAAATGACAATTACTACTACGATGGAATTGACGAAATATTTATTTCCTATGGTTCAACCACCGCGTTTTTAGAAGAAATAATAACAAAAAAATATTTAGCTTTAAAAGATATAATAAATAATATGGTTCTAATACCAACAGAAGAAGAAAATGTTTCTTGGTATGTTCATAATTCAAGCCAAGAAGATCAAAGATTTATCATTCAAATTGTAACTTATGAAAACTATCGTGATATTATATTTCAAAATTATTCCGAAAGTACTTTAGAATTACTCGGATATGAAGAGATACAACGAAGATAATATTACAAATTTCACTAATCACAAGAGAATAAAGACCGATATGGAGTAAAGAAAGAATAGAGAGCAAAAGAAGTTTCAAAATCATACCATACAAAGTGATTTTCATGGTAGTTTTTGACTGGTCCAAAGCTTGCAATGTACTAGATAAAGGCGCTTCCAAATAAAACAAAACGAAGAATGGAGCAAGTGCTAGAATATAGTCGCTCCCGCGAGTCGTGTTATAAAGCAAAGTAAGTAAAGTGTCTCGAAACCATAAAATAAAGACAGAACTTACAAAACCAATTAAAAAAGAATAGAGTAAAGCCTGCTTAAGTCTTTTTTTAATCATACATTTATTTTTCTGAGCATGAAACTTACTGATTTCTGGAATTAAAATTTGACAAATCGCAGACACAAAAAAAGATGGTAATGTCAAAAGTCCTATCGCATAAGCATTATAAGAAGCATATTCTGTTAAAATAAAATCATTAGAGTATCCAGAGATCAACAGCAAATTTGTTAGAATAATTGGCTCTAAGAAAAACCCAATGTTCCCAATAAACCGGCTAGAAACATTAGGAATACTAATAGACATCACTCGTCCAATAATATTCTTTTGTATTTTTAAGTGTTCCCTTTGTAAAAGTGCTTTCTTTGGTAAAAAACAAGTAAATGTAAAAATACTAATAAGTTCTGTAATAATATTGACCAATATAAACAATATGACTCCAAGCATCACATTTTTAGAAGCAAAATAAGGAAGAATAAAAATCAGAAAAAAGATTCGAAATAACTGTTCAAAAATATTAGAAATCGTATTCGGAGTAACCCGAAATTTTCCTAAAAAATACCCCTTTAATATCGAAGAAATACTAATAAAAGGAAGGGTAAAAGCCATCGCCCAAATAATCGGTGTCACTTCTGGTTGCTTTAATAAATAAGTGGCAATAAACGGTGCTAAAAATAAAATAAGTACAATAAAGAAAACATTAAAAAGCAAAATAAAACAGGCCGTAGAAAAAACAATCGTTTTACTGCGTACCACCTCTTCACTCACTAACTTAGAAATACTGACAGGGAGAGCAAAAGTAGCTACCGTAATCAATAAAGAATAGGTTGGCATCACAATCGTATAAAGAGAAATACCCTCCACACCAATAGTCCGTGTAAAAAGAATTTTAATGATAAAACCAAAGATTTTTGTGATAAAACCACCAATTAATAGAATAAAAATTGACGTTTTAAATGTATCAGTTTTCAATATTCATCTTTCCTATTCCAAAACTTTAGTATATAATAATCTATGTAGAAGTGTGAATTTATAGAATTAGGTGAAAATATGAAAGAAGAAAAATTTTCAAGTTTAGAAGAATTATATCAGCGTTTAAAACCGGCACTTAGTACAAAGATGCGGGAAATGCACCGTGAGAAAATGGTAACCGTCACTGAAAGAGAAATTTGGAACTATTTATGTTACCATCTATGGCGTGGAAAAAATGCTTTAACATTAGGAGAAATGGTAAACGATATTTTAAACACAGACTCTTTTACCATTTACCGTGGAATTAGAGAGGAATAGCTTATGGAACCTATCAGTGTAAATAAACAAAGTAGTATCAGAATAAGTGGCTCAAAAACCCTATATTTTGATCCTTTAGAAAGAGAAGAAAAACATGATGCAGACTATATTTTTATAACACATCCCCATTTTGACCATTTTTCTTTATTATCAATACTAGAATTAAAAAAAGAAGATACTGTTTTTGTAACGCCGAAAGATATCGTGGAAGAATTACTATCGATTGGCATCAGCGAAGAATACATCGTTGTAGTAAAACCAAACAGAACATATTCTTACAAAAACATTGAATTTAGAACAATCCCAGCCTATAACCTTCATAAAAAAAATCACAAAAAAGATGCAGAGTGGGTTGGTTACATAGTCGAACTAGACAAAGTAATCTATTATATTGCAGGGGATACCGATGTTACAAAAGAAGCCAAAGAAGTCAACTGTGATGTTGCCTTTTTACCAGTAGGCGGAACTTATACAATGGATTGTATTGAAGCAGCAACCCTTTGTAATATCATCAAACCAAAACTGGCAATTCCAATTCATTACGGATACGTGGTAGGAAGCATTAAAGACGCAGAAGTGTTTAAAAAAAGACTTACAAAAGACATTGCCTGTAAAATCCTAATGAAATAACAACACCATAAATAGAAAAGAGGACCTTATGGAAATTAACGAAATATTCAACCAATTATTAGAAACTTGTGCCAAAATATATACAAGTGAAGAACTAGATGGTATCAAAAAAGCTTACGAATTTGGCTGTGCGCATCATCAAGGAAAAAAACGTCTAAATGGTACCGATTATATGACCCATCCACTAGGTGTGACCGAAATCCTTTTAGATTTAAATGTCGATGCAACAACCATCATGGCCGCATTAATTCATGAAACTATCAATCATGCAGGTGCTACAAAAGAAGAAATTGCAGAAATTTTTGGCGATGATGTAGCAAATATTGTCTGGGTAATCTCTAAATTAAATCGCTTAGAATTACAAGACGACTCAGAGTATTCAGCCATGAACCTTCGTAAAATTCTCGTTGGTATGAGCGAGGACGTCAGAGTCTTATTTTTAAAACTAGCCGATCGTCTTCACAATTTAAGAACAGCAGATGCTCTAAGTGAAAAAGACCGTAAGCGAAAAGTAAACGAAACAATGACCGTTTTAATTCCAATTGCCCATCGTCTAGGCCTATACAAAATCAAAGGAGAAATGGAAGATTTATGCCTTCGCTATTCAAAACCAGATGTATATAATGATATCTTAGAACGATTAAATGCAACCTATACAGAATTAAAAGAAAGCCTTGGAGAAATGGAGGACTCCATCAGTGAAATGCTCATGGAACAAAACATTCCATTTCGTATCAAAAGTCGTGTAAAAAGTGTCTATAGTATTTATAACAAACTAAATAACGGTAAAAAATGGGAGAACATCTATGATATTCTAGCTTTACGAGTGATTGTTGATAAAGTTTCAGAATGTTATCTAGCAATCGGACTTATTCATGCGAAATATCGTCCAATTCCCGGAAGATTTAAGGACTACATTGCAATGCCAAAACAAAACATGTATCAAAGTTTACATACCGGAGTCTTTGGACCTGATGGTCATCGTTACGAAGTCCAAGTTAGAACCGAAGAGATGGATGAATTTGCCGAGAAAGGTGTCGCTGCCCATTTTGCTTATAAAGACAAACACTATGTCAAAAACATGATGGAACAACGTCTAGAAATATTAAGAAACTTAATCGAGTCTTCTGATAACTTATCGGATATCGAATTCAAAACCAATATTGAAGATGACCTATTTAACGAAAGTATCTATGTATTTACCCCAAAAGGAGACGTCTTAGAGCTTCCTGCAGGTTCAACACCACTAGATTTTGCCTACCGCATTCATAGTGATGTGGGAAACAAAACGGTTCAAGCAATCGTAAACGATACCAGTGTTCCTTTAAACTACGAACTTCAAAACAATGATATTGTAAAAATCCGAACAAACCCAAATGGAACACCAAGCAAAGAATGGCTAAATTTTGTAAAAACAAGCCATGCTAGAAACAAAATCAAAGCTTATTTCAGCAAACAAGATAAAGAAATCTATACCGAAAAAGGCCGGACCATCTTACAAAACGAATTACGTAAGAAAAAGCTGTCCTTTGACGAAGTTCTTTCTAGTGAAAACGTGAAAAAAATCTGTAAAGACTTAAAATTAGATAGCTTAGAAGATATTTACTTTTCAATTGGTTCTTTAAGATATACAGCAACTTACATTATTAGCCTAACAACCGAAGATAAAAAAGATGTTCAAGATGTCCTAATCGAAAAAGTTTTATCCAACCATCCATCTGAACAAAAAAATAGAACATCAGACATCTTAGTAGGAGGACAGTCTAATATCCTAGCCAATCTAGCAAAATGCTGTAAACCAGTTCTTGGTGATGACATCAAAGGCTTTATTACCAAAGGAGAAGGTGTCAGTGTGCACCGAGCAAACTGCCCAAATATTGAAGGCAAAACAGAACGCTTTGTCGATGTTTCATGGAACGATATTGGAGGCTTTTATTACACCGGTGTCAGAGTAGAGACAGATATCCAAAAAAACTATTTACTAGACATTATTAGCAAAGCAACAGCTAAAAATCTATACATTGACTCCTTTAAAACAAGAAATGACCAAACCAAAACTTATTACGATATTATTGTAAAAGTAAAAAATAAAGACCAATTAGATGATTTTATTACTAGCTTATATAGTTATAAATTTGTATTAAAAGCAGAAAGGATATAAAATGAAAGTAGTCGTTCAAAGAGCAAGAGATGCCGAAGTAAAAGTAGAAGGAAAAACCGTTGGAAAAATTGAGTCCGGTCTAATGATTTTAGTAGGCTTTACAGATACAGATGGACTAGAACAAATCAAAAAAATGGCTCACAAAGTATTAAACTTACGGATATTTCCAGATGACGCCGGGGTCATGAACAAAAGTGTTTTAGATGTCGGTGGATCCATTCTTTCCGTATCCCAATTTACACTTTATGGAGATACAAAAAAAGGAAATCGTCCAAGTTATATCAAAGCCTTAAATGGTACCGAAGCAAAAAAACTTTATGAATTATGGAACGAAGAATTACAAAAAGAAATCACCGTGGAAACCGGTATCTTTGGTGCAGATATGGATGTAACACTCACAAATGTCGGTCCAACAACTATCCTAATGGAAATCGAATAAAAAAGAAACAATAGCAAAGCCTATCGTTTCTTTTTTAATTGACTTTGGGTTTCAAAATTGTAATTTTTTGAAGACTTGTTATTTATAAATACCTATGATAAAATGTCATATAGATATGGATGTGTGATATGAAAAATAAAGAATTAACAAATGTCGCACCAAAAAAGAAATTTGCAGAAGGTATGTGCTTTTATAAGGTGTTCTGGATTTTTTTATTTGGCTGTGTCTTTGGAGCATATTATGAAGAAATATTAAACTTAGTGGTTCATTATCACTACCATCACGAAGTGGTTTGGCAACTAAGAAGAGGAGTAATATACGGTCCTATCTCACCAATTTATGGTTTTGGGGCAGTCTTAATGATTTTAGCATTAGGAAGAAAAAAACGCCCTGATTGGCAAACTCTTTTATATGGTGGTTTAATTGGTGGTGGATTTGAATATATTGTGAGTTTTTTACAAGAAACATTCTTAGGAACTATATCTTGGGACTATACCAACGAACTATTAAATATCAATGGCCGAACAACTATCCCTTTCATGATTGTCTGGGGATTACTAGCGGTCGTTCTAGTAAAAATTGTCTATCCAACAATTTCATCTATCGTCGAGTCCTTACCAGAAAAGTTCGGTAAGATACTAACCAATATTCTAATCGTTTTACTAGCAATTGATTTTGCTGTTTCTTGGGGAGCGTTAATCCGTCAACAATTAAGATATAACGGCGTTCCACCATTTACAGTTGTTGGAGAATTTTTTGACAAATATTATCCGGATGAAGTGTTAAAAGAAAGTTATGCGAATATGGTAGTAATAGAGGTGCGAGATTGATTATATACAGTTTAGGAACACTATTTATTTTAATAGCTCTTTTCTATGAAATAAAATTATTCTTTGGAAGAAGAAACAACGAATTAAAAAAAGAAACCGATATCAAAGAAAATCCGGATATAGCCGTTTTCATACCGGCACGAAATGAGTCCAAAGTCATTGAAGAACTACTATGTTCGATTGAGACCCAGACCCATAAAATTCCTAGCAAGAATATTTACATTATCGTAGAAAACAAAGAAGATAAAACAGTAGAAATTGCCAAAAAACATCACATGAACTACTTTGTAAGACAACACTTAGAAGGAAAAACAAAAGGATACGCCTTACAAGAAATGGTCGAAGACCTAAATAAGAAAAAGAAATTCTATGACTTATACTTTATATTTGATGCTGACAACATCTTAGATCCCCATTTTATAGAGTATATGTTAAAAGATTATCAAAATGGTTATGCCGTTTCCACTGGCTATCGTGCCTTAAAAAACAAAGATCATTATTTCCCAGTAAGTGCTGGCCTCACTTTTTTCATGATTAATGAACTTCGTAACCGTAACTCCTTAAAACATCAAGGAAACCTCATTTTATCAGGAACGGGATATTATATCCACGGAAAATACATCAAAGAGTGGGGGACATTTCCTTTTCACTCATTAACAGAAGATTACGAAAGTAGCCTATACTATACATTACATGGCATATCAACCCATTATCAAGAAAAAGCAAAATTCTATGATGAACAACCAACTACCTACAAACAAAGCGTAAACCAAAGAAGCAGATGGATTAAAGGATATTTAACAAACTGGCTACATTATAGACCATTGATGAAAGAAAAATTAAAAAAACACCCGAACAATCCAGGGTCTCTAACCGAAATGACAACCGGAATTATTCCTGCTTTATTTTTAGTAGTCGGATTACTACTATATCTAATAAATGCTCTATGGAATATTGGCTTTCACTTATCGTTAAATACATTATTTTATCTAAGCACTTTATTATTAGTAATCTATCTAGTCCTTGTCTTATTAACGGGAATACTACTATGGATGGTTGTTAAAGAAACAGAATTATCCTACAAAGTAATTCTAGGTGTATTATTTTATCATCCAATCTTCTTAGCCTCATACTTACATTGCTTCGTTGTTGCCCTAACCAAAAAAGATTTAGGCTGGGCTAGAATTGAACATAAAGCTAGTATGAAAGAAATGTCTTAAAACGACATTTTTTTATTTGGAACCTTTATATAATAAAACTGGTGATACTATGGCAAAGCGATTTAAAAGTAAAAAAAACAAAAACAAAAGATTAGAGCTCTATGCAATATGTTTTCTAATAATCCTATCATTTGCCTTTTTCCTTTCTTATTTTTCTTCTTTCTTCTCTAAAGAAAGCGTTTTAACATTTATGCTAAATACCAATCTTTTTTCCTCAAAGCATGAACAAAACGAACAAAAAGACATCTTAGATTTTTTACTAGATTACACGATTGGAAGACAAGAATTAGAGGAAGACGAATATGATGGAAGCAAATCTCCTCAAGAATATACACCAGACCCAACGCCAGAAGAAAACAAAGAAAATCCTCGAATTTATTTATACAACTCCCATCAAGGAGAAGAATATAACGGAGATACCTTAGATAGCCATGACGTCGTACCAACTGTGATGCTTGCAAACTATCGTTTAAGAGAAGAACTAAACAACCTTGGCCTAAATACCATTGCCGAAACAAATCCAATTACAGAAGTATTAAAAGCCAATAATTGGAATTACGCTTCCAGCTATGAAGCAAGTAAACTCCTAATGACAGATGCATTAGAAAAAAATGGAACACTAGAGTACTTTTTCGATATTCATAGAGACTCTATTCCTTACGAAAGCTCTGTGATAACCTATGAAGGAACAACATACGCAAAAATTCTCTTTGTCATTGGAACGGACCACGAAAACTATGAACAAAACCTCTTACTGGCAGAAAAACTAAATACAATTTTAAATCAAAAAGTTCCCAATATTACACGGGGAATTATCAAAAAAGGAGGATCAGGTGTCAACGGCATCTACAACCAAGATTTTTCTCCCAATACACTTCTATTTGAAATAGGTGGCTCATATAATAAAATAAGCGAAGTGACAAACACAATTCATATACTTGCAGTGTCTTTAAAAGAAATGATTGGGTGAACTATGGAAAAGAAAAAGAATAAAGGAACTTGGGTACTAAAATTATTAGGAATTTTATTTATTCTTTATATTTCTTTAACAATTGCAATTTCAACAGGATATTACGAAGCCAAACTAAGTGAGAAAACAACAATTACAAACGAAGCAATCAGACAGTTTGAAGAAGATGTAAGAAACGGAAAAAACGTCGATATCAATGACTATTTAACGGACAACTACCAAGATTACTCCAATCAAACAACCAAAGCAGGATATGCCTTTTCCAGTGCTATTGAAGACTTTATGTCAAAAGGGATTAATGAAGTAGTAAATATTTTTAAGATGTTATTTACGTAAAAAACCGAAAAAACGTACAAAATGTACGAAAAAACGCAAAAAAACTGTACAAAATGTACGAAAAATGATATTATGACTACATAAGAGGTGAAGACAATGTACAGAAAAATAGAAAAAGATTTAGAAGAGTGGAAAAATAATTATAAAATGCCTTTGATGCTAGTCGGTGCAAGACAAACAGGAAAAACATATGTATTAGAAAAGTTTTGTAAAAGTAATTTTGAGAACTATATTTATATTAATTTAGAAAAAGAGCAGGATATTCAAAAAATATTTGCAGAAACATTAGAACCAGAACAAATAATTGAACAGTTGCAAATTTTAAAAAAAATAGATTTTGATGTTGAAAACACAATTATTTTTTTAGACGAAATTCAGGTAAGTGAAAGAGCAATCACTTCTTTAAAATACTTTTGTGAAAGCGAACAACCTTATAAAATTGTCTGTGCAGGATCTTTGCTAGGTGTAAAAATAAATCGTTTTTCATCGTCATTCCCTGTTGGAAAAGTAATTATTAAATATCTATTTCCTATGGATTTTGAAGAATATTTAATTGCTATAAATGAAACGAAGCTACTAGAAGAAATCAGAGCTCATTATCAAAAAAATGAACCTCTATTAACCGCTATTCACGAAAAAGCACTTGACTTATATAAAAAGTATTTAGTTTTAGGTGGTATGCCTGTCATGATTGAGGAATTTATCAAAAAAGATTATCAAGTATCAAAAGTGGATTTTGAAATTCAAGATTATATAATTGCTACTTATCTTGCAGATATGAATAAATATACGGAAAATACTGAAGGAATAAAAAATAGTAAAATCTATAATGCAATCCCAAAAGAATTGGCAAGAGAAAACAATATTTTTAAATATAGTATTGTCTCTAAAGACGCTAGAAAAATTAGATATGAAAGCAGCCTTGATTGGCTACTTTCTAGCAACATGATTTTAAAGTGCAGTTTAACAGAAAGAAATGAATCCCCTCTAAAAGCTTTTATGAGTGGTGATAAATTTAAAATATATTTAAGTGATTCTGGATTACTAAGAGCACTTTCTAATATTGATTACCAAGAAATTTTATTAGAAAAAACAAAAATGTATAAGGGAGTTTTAACAGAAAACTATGTTGCTTGTGAATTGTATACAAAGACAAGAGAATTGTATTATTATACCTTTGATAAATACGAAATAGATTTCCTTTTAAAGATAGAGGGCGAAATTATTCCAGTGGAAGTAAAAAGTAGCCGGCGAACAAACAGCAAAAGTCTAAACGCATATATCGAAAAATATCATCCTAAATATGCGATTAGAATTTCCGAAAAAAATTTTGGCTTTGAAAATAACGTCAAATCAGTGCCATTATATGCAGTGTTTTGTATAACAAAATAAGAAAGATATTAGGCATCTTTCTTATTATTTTTTTCAAGTGTATATCCTGTCATTAACCTTAAGCCAAACAGCCTAAAATCAGGTGATGGTACCTCTTTGAACCCATATCGCGTCGATTAAAAAGAGTTTACTTCTCTTTTTTTTTATTGTAAAATAAACGAAGGTGATTACTGATGGAAGTGAAATTTCCTAACCAAGAAAATATACGTAATTTTTCAATTATAGCTCATATAGACCATGGAAAAAGTACATTGGCAGACCGTATTTTAGAAATAACAGGAGCCATTGAAAAAAGAGAAATGGTTGATCAAGTTTTAGATAGCATGGATTTAGAAAGAGAAAGAGGAATTACAATTAAATTAAATGCTGTTGCCTTGAACTACGAATATTGTGGAAATCAGTATTTATTAAATTTAATTGATACTCCGGGCCATGTCGACTTTTCTTATGAAGTAAGTCGTAGTCTTGCTGCTTGTGAAGGAGCCATATTGGTAGTAGATGCAGCCCAAGGAATAGAAGCTCAGACTCTTGCCAATCTCTATCTTGCTTTATCTGCAGATTTAAAAATTATTCCTGTAATTAATAAAATAGACTTACCAAACGCAAACATTCCAAAAGTCAAAGAAGAACTCAAAAAAGTATTAGGTTTTAAAGACGAAGAAATTCTTTTGTGCTCTGGAAAAACTGGTGTTGGAGTAAAAGAATTAATCGAAAGAGTAATCGAAGATATTCCAGCCCCAAAAATAAACAACAATGCCCCTTTAAGAGCCTTAATTTTCGACTCTTATTTTGACCCATATAAAGGGGTAGTAGGGCTAATTAAAATAGAAGATGGAGTTTTAAAAAACAAAGATGAAATTCTTTTAATGGCTAGCGAGTCTAAATTTGAAGTAACAGAACTTGGTATCCATACCCCAAAAGAACAACATGAGAATATGTTAAAAAGTGGAATGGTAGGCTACTTTGCGGCCTCTATTAAAGATATTTCAAAAGTTCAAGTAGGAGATACTATTACCCTTGCTACAAAAGGAGCCGAAACTCCAATCCAAGGATATAAACCAATGAAACCAATGGTATACTCAGGAATATTTCCAGTAGAACCAAATCGTTATGAAGCTTTAAAAGAAGCGTTTGAAAAACTAAAATTAAACGATGCTGCCCTTACAATCGAACCAGAAACAAGTGATGCCCTAGGCTTTGGGTTCCGAGTAGGTTTCTTAGGATTACTACATATGGATATTATTACAACAAGACTCGAACGAGAATTTAACATTCCAGTAATTGCTACAAGTCCAAGCGTTATCTACAAAGTAACAATGACTAACGGCGAAATTCTAGATATTGATAGCCCAAACAAAATGCCAGAACAAGTAAAAATTTCTAAAATAGAAGAACCATATATTTATACCAATATTATTGTTCCTAGCGAATATATTGGCCCAATTATGGAACTTTGTCAAAACAAAAGAGGAATTTATAAATCTCTAGAATACATCGATGAGACAAGAGTAAATATCCATTATGAAATACCTTTATCAGAAGTAGTATATGATTTCTTTGATAAATTAAAAAGTTACACCAAAGGCTATGCTTCTTTCGACTATGAAATTTGTGGTTACAAAGAAAGTAATCTTGTAAAAATGAATATTCTATTAAACGGCGAAATTGTAGATGCATTATCCATCATTGTTCATAAAGATTTCGCCTACCAAAGAGGTCGTGCCATTGTCGAAAAACTAAAAGATGTCATTCCTCGTCAATTATTCCAAATTCCAATTCAAGCTAGTATTGGTTCAAAAGTCATTGCCAGAGAAAATATATCAGCAATGAAAAAGAATGTTTTAGCAAAATGTTATGGCGGAGATATTACAAGAAAAAGAAAATTATTAGAAAAACAAAAAGAAGGAAAGAAAAAAATGAAAATGATCGGAAGTGTTGAAGTTCCACAAGAAGCTTTCCTTTCAATATTGAG
>ERZ1643251.4082-NODE-4082-length-12953-cov-9.900450_pt1 | contig 12953 bp, 8 predicted proteins | sample MGYA00579261_ERZ1643251 | MGnify/ENA primary metagenome ERZ1643251 (study PRJEB29033, sample SAMEA4952267) | chicken gut metagenome | biome: Broiler Chicken; feature: Gastrointestinal Tract; material: Caecum | place: Ireland | collected 2018 | study: Broiler... | reverse complement strand
AAAACGGCGCAGACTACTACACGTACAATAACGGCAATTATGTAAACAAATGGGGAGACGAGGAGTCGAGTTCGTTTGCGGACGCAGTGACGGCGGTTGAAAACTTCTACAGCATTCTAGGCGGCGACAACGCCGAGCGCAGACCGTGGGACGAGTACCATGACGACGTTACGATTTCCAAAGTCGCCGACGGCTCGGCGTTTATGGGTATTGTGAGTATGGCGACCAGCGCCGGCACAATCGGCGGGAAAGACGGTATAGGCATACAGCCGATCAGCGGACTTTTTGCCGACAGCGGCAAGATGTATAAAGACAGCATACCCGTTCAACCGTTCGGATTCCAGTTCTGCAAGGCGAACGGTTCGGCGACAGAGTTGGCGGCGGCTGCGCTTTTCGCCGACTACGTAAGCAAACATTCGGACGCGTTCGTGGAATCGGGTTGGTATCCGCTGAGAAAGGCGGTCGCCGTATCTTCGGTGATAAACGGCAACGCCGCCGATTCTGCTGCGGTAAGGGCTATGCAGAAGTTCGGCAATCCCGAAAACTTCCGCGTGCATGACGGGTACACAGACGAAAAGACGGTATTTTACAATGTAGGTTGGGATCATCTTTTCACCATGATGGAAGAATTCGAATTCACGCATGAAGACGCCGAGGCATTTACCGCCACTGTCAAAGAGTATATACTCGGCGTACTGAAGGGGGTGACCCTGTGAGAAAACGCTCTCTACTTTATGCGGCGATTTTTTCGGTATTGCTTTTTGCCATGCCGCTGTTCGGTTGCGATAAATCGAATAACAACGGCAACGGCGACGCCATAGAGGGACAAACCTTTACCGTTGAGTCGCCTGACAAATCCATCAAAGCGGAAACGGTACTTGACAAATCGGGATCGTTATATTACCGTGTGTTCAAGGAGAACGTGCCGATCGTGGCATATTCGGAGATGGGCTTTACGCTTGCCGAAGATTTGCTTTCCGCGGAACTGACGTTTGAAAAGAAAGAGGAGAAAGAAATTTCACTCTCTTATACCAACATAAGCGGCAAATCGAGCCAAGTGCAATGTAAGGCGAACGAGACGACGCTTACCCTGCGCGGCGCGCTGTTTTACCTCGACGTAACGATACGTGTATACGACGACGGTTATGCGTTTCGCTACGGGATTCGCGCCATAGACGGCGGCAGCGGTACCATTACCGTGACGGAAGAAAATTCGCAGTTTGCTCTCCCGCTCAATTCGAGAGTATGGATGCAGGCGTACAGAGCCAATCCCTCGGGAACGAAATGTTTCTCGTATGAGGACGAGTACAAAAGATACAAGTCCGACTCGCTCAGCGGGAAAGAGATCTCCATGCCCATGTTGTACAAGGCGGGATCGAGCGATTACTGGTCGTTGATTACCGAATCGGAACTGATCGGCAGCGGGTATTACGGCTCGTTCTTAAAAGAAGTCGCTTCGGAGCCGGGCAGCGGCAAACTGCAAACGGTGCCGTCGCCGGCGGGCGTTCAGCAAGATAACAACGTGATCGCATACCCGTTTACGTCGCCGTGGAGATTGGGCATCACGGGAACGCTTGCTACGGTGGTAGAAAGCGAACTTACCGAAAAGCTGTACGATGACGTAGAATATTGGAAGCCGGACGATTACGATTCGCTTTCCGCCGAAGAAAAGAAAACGTACGACTACGATTGGGTCGAACCCGGTACGGGCGCGTGGAGTTGGCTTCAGTATTACAAGAAGCAGAACAATTGGACGATGCAAAACGAGTATCTCGACTTTGCCGGCGAGATGGGGTGGAAGTATCTCATATTGGACGGCGGATGGAAAGATGGTCTCAATGAAACCAATTTCAAGAATTTCACGGCGCGCGCGCACGAAAAAGGCGTCAAGATCATAGTTTGGTGCAACGGGCTCGAAGATTTCGGCGGCGGCGACAAAAACGTGCTTGTCAATACGCTCAAAAAGTGGAAGTCCCTCGGCGTAGACGGTATCAAACCCGATTTCTTCGACGGTTGCGCAGCAGGGACGCACCCTAAGCATCAGGGCGAGGACGCGAATACGATAGCGTGGTACGAAACCCTATATCAAGAAACCGCCAAACTGCAAATGGTAGTAAACTGTCACGGCTCGAACAAGCCGACGGGCGAGCGGCGCAAATATCCGCACGTTCTTACGCGCGAAGCGATTCGTGGCGAAGAAAGTTACAAAACGAGCGGCGCGCTCAACGTAAACGCCATGTTTACCCGCGGTGTGGTCGGGCCTACCGATTTTACTCCGCTCGTAAAGACGGGCGGCACGATCGACGGTTGGGTCAACAACAGCAATACGACCATGGGGCAGCAAATGGCTTTGGCTCTATTATACGAAACGGGAATGTCGTCTATGGCGGGTACGATCGAGCAGTACCGTGACGCGCAGATCAACGCGTTTTATAAGGTATTGCCCGCCGCGCGCGACGAAACGAGATTTATCGGCGGCGAGCCGGACGACTACTATTGCGCCGCGATAAAAGCGGGAGACGCTTGGTTCGTTGCGGGTATCAACGCCGACGGCGAAAGAGAGATCGAATTCGACTACGCGTTTTTGGGCGACGGCGATTATACGGCGGAAATCTTCACCGACGGCGAAAACCGCGATACGGTGAATAAGACGGACAAAACGGTGACGAAGTCGTCGAGCGAAAAGATAAAAATGGAAAGCAACGGCGGTTTTGCCGTAAGACTTGTAAAAAACTAAAAGGACGGGACAGAGTATGAAAAAGATATTTCTGCGTTTCACTACATTTTTGTTGGGCATGATTATGTGCGCGTCTTTAGCGGCATGTGGCGACGTAGGCGGGTTCGAGAGAACGTACACCATAGACGATCCGTGGTGGAACACGACCGGTACGCTTCAAAAAGACGGAAACAACGTTGTGTTCGACGATGTATACGTAGATCTCGTTACCGTAGTTACGGGGCCGGATTACACTACGTTCGAGAAGCTCGTCAATCGGTTCAACACCGAATACAAAGACAAGATCACCGTCAACATTACGCAAATGAACGACAGCAGTTTCGAAACCACGGTGGCTTCCAATATCGTAAACAACTCCAATGCGCCCGACCTTATCATGTCGCATCAAAAAGGACAGGCCTCGCTCGTGGAAAACAAGCTGATACAGCCGTTCGACGAGGCGATGGAAAAGTCCGGTATCGAGATCAAGCTCGAAGACTATTCTTCGAGTTTGACGCAGTATAGTTCGCTCGGCTACGAGGGATATTTGTTCAGTTTGCCGATAGACGTGCGCTCGCAGGTGGCGTATTACAATAAAAAGCTGCTCAATAAATACGGCGGCGAGTTGCCCGAAACGCGGTCGGAGCTGATCGCTTTGTGCAAAAGTGCGGCGAGCGGCGAAGGCAACGGATTTATCCCCATTGCCATCGACACGTCGTTCGACAGCAAGTATTTTTCAACGTACTCTTTTCCTACGGCGATCGTACAGAACGGCGGGCACTTCTATGACGACACGTTCCGCGCGGACTGGGCATCGGACGCAACCAACCTCAAGGCTTTTAAGGATGCCGTACAGAGCATGAAAGAACTTACCGAGGCTCCTAAACTGATGGACTACGGCATGAGCGCATCTGCCGCGCTTGGCAGTTTTCTGAGCAATAAGGCGTTGTTTTATATCAGTGTGCCGTGGGAGCTTAAAGAAGTCATCTCCGCTTACGGAAAGCAAAACAACAATTTGACCGACGCTAAGGTCATGGAAGAATATATCGGCGGAACGTCGCTTTCGGGTTGGTTCGCGCTCGATGAAAACGCCGAATGTGCCGACTACGTTTTCGGCGACGCGCACTGCTTCTCTATGAGTAGGACCGTGACCGATATCAACAAAAAAGCGGCAATGCTGGAGTTTATGAAATGGTATACGCAAACCGTGTCGGTGGGCACGGCTTGGGCGGAAGCGGGGCATATGAGCGCGTCCACGATCGTTGTGAACGATCCGGCATATATAGAAAACGCCTGGGTGGAGAATTTCATCAGTAAATTCTATTCCGATATCAACAAAATCGAATGTTTGGGGCTTACGCCGTATTTCAATGACACCATAACGGGGCTTGCCGCACTGTTTGTATCTACACAGAGCACGGCGACCGAAGCTGCGACCGAAGCTGCTATTCGGGATGCGCAGGATAGCGTGAATGAAGTCATTGACTTTATCGAGATGTAGGTATTATATGGACGAGTATGCTGAAAAAGTCAAAGAACGAAAGAGGCAGAGAAGAAACGAACAGCTGGTCGCATGGCTGATGATTTCCCCGTATCTCATCATCTTCATTCTGTTTACGGCGATCCCGATCGTGATGGGAATCGGATTTTCGTTTATGCGATATAACCCTTACGATTCGTCGGGAAACGCGTTTTACGGGTTTCAAAATTACATCAATATCTTCAATTTCTCGTTGCCGATCTCAAAAACGTTTTGGCGATCGTTTAGTACCATGCTGCTGTTCGATGCTGTGGGTGTGCCGCTGATCATGGTGCTGTCGGTCGCGTGCGCGTACCTTGTCAATAAAAAACCGCCGTTTTATAAGCTCTTTCGCGCCATTATCTTTATGCCGAGCGTTATTTCGGTGAGCGTTACCGGCGTCATCTTCGGCAATCTGTTCGCAAGCAACAGTTCGGGACTTTTCAATTCGTGGCTCGGAACGGAGATAGATTGGTTGGGCGGTATGCCTTTTAAGGACGATATTCTGCGTTGGGTCGTTATGGTGTTTGTCAGTCTTTGGTGGGGCGTGGGAACAAACATGGTCATATTGTCGGGCGCTATGCGCGACGTACCCAATTCTTTGTACGAAGCGTGCGAAATGGACGGTGGCAATCGGATGCACTTACTGCGTTTCGTTACGCTGCCCAATATCAAAGGCGCGTTGTCGCTCACGTTGTTTAATACGCTGATCGCCTATCTCAGCTTGTACGGACAGCCTACGGTTTTATACACCTTAGAAAATCAGGGCGAGCTTGTTTCGCCGATGATGTTTATACAAAAGTATCTTACAGGCGGCACCGTGTACGCAAGACAAACGGGGTATGTGTGCGCTTGCGCCATTGTGTTCGGCGTTATCGTAGCAGTTATCAGTACCGCGCAAAGAGTGGCTATGAACGACAGAAGAAAGCACACCGAACATACCGCGGAGTGCGAACTGTATTTGGCTAACCGCGGGAATTGGGCTGCGTACGCTTGCGACGAGTGTTGCACAGAACAAATAGGAGACGCTTACAATGGCAAAGACGAATAAGAGGCGACTGACGAAATCGGAAAGAAACGGGCGGATAGAAAAAACGGTTTCGTTTATATGTCTCGCGGTGCTCGCTCTGATTTGGGTCTTTCCGCTTGTTTATATGGTGGGGACGTCGTTCAAATCGGAACTCGATTTGCAGTTGCATCCCGACAGCTTGTTTCCTTCTGCGCCGAGCGAGTGGACTTTGAAGCATTATGCGGGCTTTTTCGTGGGCGAAGACGGCGCCGTATCGGGGTTGCCGATTTGGATGCTCAACTCGCTGTGGTCGAGTTTTGCCTCGGTGGGGCTTACCGTGTTGCTGGATTTGATTACCGCGTATGCCGTGGTGTTCCTGAAATTTCGGGGCAAAGACGTTTTAATGAAGTTTTTGTATCTGTGGATGGCTGTTCCCGGCGTGATCGGCACGGCGGCTTCCTTTGCAATATTCGCCGCCATACGTAACAGCTTGCATATCACCGGAATGCCCGCCTATTTCTATATTTATATGTGGCTGATCGTGCCGGGCACTACGGGAATTTTCAATATGCTGCTCATGCGTAATTTTTTCGCATCGATCCCCAAAGACATTGTGGAAAGCGCCCGAAGCGACGGCGCAAGCAACGCCAAGATATTCTTTAAGGTGGTTTGCCCGCTCGCCAAATCGACCGTAATGCTAATTGTTCTGTTTACGTTTAACGGCTCGTGGAACAACTTGCTCGGTCCGCAAATGATGCTGACGGGAGAGAGTTCGTATTGGAAAACGATCACGGTGGGGCTGATCGGTTATACCGGCGGATCCGCGTGGAGTTACGTGGGCGTCGCCATGGCGACGAGCGTGTTCTCGCTGATCCCCATTGTGATCTTATTCATTATCACGCAAAACAAAATGATAGACGGCTTGGCAACGACGGGCATAAAGGGGTAAACATGGAAAACGCAGTCGATAACAAAAGAAGAAAAAACAGTTTTATATCGCTGCAGCACCTTGTCAAGGTGTATCGCGGCGGCGAAAAAGCGGTGTTCGATTTCGATTTGGATATAGAGCGCAATGAGTTCATCGTCATTGTCGGACCGTCGGGATGCGGAAAATCGACTACGCTCAGAATGATCGCGGGATTGGAGGATATTTCCGACGGCGACATCTATCTCGAAGACGAATTGCTCAATTTCAAGCCGTGCAAAGATCGGCGTATGGCGATCGTTTTCCAAAGCTACGCCCTCTATCCGCAAATGAACGTGTACAATAATATTGCGTTCCCGCTTACCATAAATATGTATCCCATGCCGAAAGTGAACGCTTGGCTGAAAGCGAATGCCGAAATAGAAAACTTGCTGCAAAACGTGCCGTGGGATAAATTTATCGGCGTATTGTATAACGTCAGCCGTGGCAAAGGACGAGCCAAAGACGAGCAGATCGCGACGTTGTTTAACATTACGCTGACGGCGGCTAAAGTTCTGTACGATGCGTTTGCCGCATATAAAGGGCAACCGCTCGAACGCCTAAAGACAATGGACGAGGAGATCGGCGCGGCGATCCGAGCCGAGCTCAAGCCGCGCGTGGACGCCGCAATTGCCGAAGTTTCGCAAAAAGGGATTAGTTTGGACGACGAATTTTGCGAGGTAGACGGGGACGGGAATAAGATTATCGAGCTGCGTAAATATACGCCGTACGAAATCAAAACGAGAGTGTACGAAACGGCGGAAAAGCTCGATCTTACGCCGTATCTCGACAAACTTCCCAAAGAGCTTTCGGGCGGACAAATGCAACGCGTAGCGCTCGGAAGAGCGATCGTTAAGAACGTACCCGTGTTCCTTATGGACGAGCCGCTTTCCAACTTGGACGCGAAGCTCAGGCTTACCATGCGTAGTGAGATCGTAAAGTTGCACGACCGCATAAACGCCACCACGATCTACGTTACGCACGACCAAACCGAAGCGATGACAATGGCTACGCGGATCGTGGTTATGTCCAAAGGTTTTATTCAGCAAATCGGAACGCCCGAAGAAATCTATAACGATCCGCATAATATATTCGTGGCGAAATTTATCGGTTCGCCGTCTATGAACATTTTCGAGCTTGCCTTAAACCGCGAAAGCAACTGCTTGGAATACGGGGATTTGAAAATTGCGGTAGACGACGACTTTTTGCAAAAGCACGATGCGTTTTACGGAGATAAAGTTGCTGAATTTTCGTCGATGCTCGATTGTTTCGACGAGAAAGCAAGCGAAAAGATATTGAAAGTTTTATCGGCGACGGGAGAATATGCGGTCAAAAAGGCCGCGGAGAAAAAGCGGCGCTTTTTCGTTCGATTCAAACGCAAAAAAGAGGATGTTGCCGTAGACGTGTACGCCCATGAAAAGGAAATTGCCGAGCAAAAGCGCAACGAGTGTAAGGAATGTTTGACCTCGTCGCATAAATTGCTTGCGGGTATCCGTCCCGAGCGGATCAAAATCGAAAAATACGACGCGAAAAAGAAATATAAAAACGGCGTTGTTGTCAAGCCTTCCGTTTGCGAACTTTTGGGCGACGAGTACAACGTGCATTTTGAATATTGCGGCATCAATATGGTGGGGCAAATAGACGCTAAACATAAGGTGACGACCAAAGACGAGATCGCGGTAAGTTTTTCCTTTGACGATATTTATCTTTTCGATTCGGTTACGGGAGAAGTGATTCGATAAGTCGAACGGAAATTGCGTTTCCGTGAAATAAAGCCGTATTATAAGGAAAAAGACATGAAAAGAAATCTTATTTTGATACTTTTGGTTTTAACGTTTTTTCTTTCGGGGTGTGCGGGAAAGCCTGCCGAAGCGCCGAATGGAGAGTATTTTATTCGGTTGGAACACGACGCCGTCGATTTGGTCGTGGGGCAGGAAGTCTCTGTTGCGATCGCTGCGTTTACAAAGGACGGCGAATCTACCGATCCCGCGTATTTACGGTACGTCGTCTCCAATACGGATATTGTTACTGTCGAAAGCGGAAAACTGAAAGGGAAAAGCGTAGGGGAGACTTCTGTTACGGTCTCTTGCAAAAATGCGTCCGCGCAACTTTTGGTGCGCGTATGGGAGTGCGCCTCAACTGACGCCATGTCGGACAGTACGGTGCAAACGTACGGGAGAACCTATGAAAAGGACGGCGGGATCGTAGTGGATAACGTCAATTCGGGCATTGGGTTTTCTTTTTACGGCACGCAATGTAAAATTCAAATAATGAATATTTCCGGTGCGTCGTATGTCCGTTATTATGTCGATGAAGATACAGAAGGCGTTCGCGTATTGCTTTCCGGAGTGGGGGCGCACACATATACGTTTGCCGAGGATTTGGCTGAGGGCGTGCACCATATCCGCGTGATGAAGGCAACGGAACAAAACTATTACGGAAGGTATTCTTTCCGTTTTGACGGGATAGAAACGGGGGAAGACTGCGTTCTTTTGAACCGTTTTCCCGAAGCCCCTCAAAAAAAGAAGTTGAAAATCGATTTTTACGGAGATTCGATCACGGCGGGCGAAGGAAATCTTGTCGAATCGCCGACAACGGAAATTACCGTTGCCAATTCGGACGGGACGCAGACATATGCTGCGTTTACGGCGGAAGCGTTGGGTAGCGAATCGAGTTTTGTCGGGTACGGCGGTATTACCGTAAAAGCACGCAAGTGGCTCGGGCAAGAATTCACGATGTCCGAAATTTGGAAATGGTATTCCACATTCAACCAAACGGAATATCCTATAGATCCCGATGTGGATTTTGTAGTCATCAATTTGGGAACGAACGATGCGTATGCGTATAACGGTGATACGACCTCAAAGCAAAGCAAAAAGTTTGCCGAGGACTATCTGTCGATGCTCAATGCGATGACGGCGGTATACACGAAGGCAAAATTCGTGCTGTGTTACGGTATGATGGGAACGGTGCCTTTTATCGATCTCGGCATTGAACGGGTGATCAAGGACTTGCCGGGTAAAGTTTATTATTGTCTGCTGCCCTCTAATGTCGGCGGCGCAGGCGCGCACCCTACGGTAGCAGGACACCGCGCGGCGGCAGCAACGCTTACAGCGTTTATACAAGAACTATTAGGTAATTAAAGAGCTTAAAGTAGCCGCCGATGCCGGCGTACGGAATGATAATAATGGTTCGGATCAAAATAATGAATAATAAGGGCGATGAAAAGTGAAATATAATCTCGAATACGAAACTTATGAGCGCGTAGGCATAGAGCCGCCGCGCAGTTATTATATTCCTTTTGGTGAAAAACAAGAGTTTGCGTTTGCGCACGGCATTTTGGATAGGACGAAAAGCGATAGGTTTATCTTGCTCGACGGCATGTGGGAATTCAAGGCGCACGAAGATATAGCGAGCGTAGAGATAAACGAAAAACTCATCGACACCATACCCGTGCCGTCTTGCGTGCAAATGCACGGGTATGACCGAATTCAATATATAAACACGCGCTATCCGTTTCCCGTAGATCCGCCGTATATCCGCGTGAAAAACCCTGCGTTTCATTATCGCCGTATGTTCGAGATTAAGGATACGACGCAGAAATACTATCTGAACTTTGAGGGAGTGGATAGCTTTTTCTATGTGTATGTAAACGGTAAAGAGATAGGATACAGTCAAATATCTCACACTACGAGCGAGTGGGATATGTCCGCGTATGTAAAAAGCGGCGAAAATACGCTCGATGTAATCGTGCTCAAATGGTGCGCGGGCAGTTATTTGGAGTGTCAGGATAAATGGCGGTTCTCGGGCATTTTTCGCAGTGTGTATCTGCTTGCTCGCCCGCAAGAGCATATCCGCGATTTTAAGATAGAAACGATATTTGCGGGCAAAGACGGCGTGCTTACCGTGCGCAACGATAGCAATATTCCGTTTGCGGTTTCGTTTGAAAACGATAATAAAATCGTAGAACCTAATAAAACAATAGAATTTAAGGTAAAGAACGCGGAGAAGTGGACGGCGGAAAATCCTAAGTTATACGATATTATTATTGCGGCAAGCGGCGAAAAGATTTTACAGCGTATCGGCTTCAGAACAAGCATAATCGAGAACGGCATATATAAGATAAACGGCGAAAAAATAAAACTCAAAGGGGTGAACCGTCACGAGTTTTCTCCTACGGGCGGCGCCACCGTAACGCTCGAAGAAACGGTGCGCGACCTTGAACTGATGAAGGCGGCGAACGTGAACGCGATTCGCACGTGCCATTATCCCGACAGCCCCGAGTTTTACGACTTGTGCGATGCTATGGGCTTTTACGTAATGGACGAAGCGGACGTGGAAACGCACGGCATGGAGGAACGGTGCGGTGGCGTAGATCCTTGGCGGCGTTGGCAAGATTTCGCCGAGAGCGGCATTGCGGATAAAGGCGTTACGGATAGGGAAATCACATTGTACGAGCGCGACAAAAACCGTGCGTGCGTCGTTATTTGGAGTTTAGGCAACGAGTCGAGCTACGGCAAAATGTTTCATTCGGGCGCGGACTATATACACGCGCACGATAATCGCCCTATCCACTACGAGGGGATAACATGGCTTGCCGACAGAACGAATTATTATACAACGCGTATCGATATGACGTCGCGTATGTACCCGAAACTTGATGAAATGAGAGAAGTACTGGCGGATGAAAAAGAAACGCGACCGTTCGTGCTTTGCGAGTATTCGCACGCAATGGGAAACAGCAACGGCGACTTAAACGACTATTGGGAACTCATAGACTCTAACGATCGCTTTATGGGCGGATTCGTGTGGGAATGGCGCGACCACGGAATCAAGACGGATAAAGGTTATTTATATGGCGGCGATTTCGGTGAAAGCGAGCACGACGGCAATTTTTGCATAGACGGCTTGCTTAACCCCGATTTTACACCCAAGAGCGGTTACTTTGAGATGCAGGCGGTATATGGAGGTAAACGGGAAAAAGAAAGTACTTTGTCGCAATGTGCGCCGCTGTGTAAACTTGCGGCAGATAAACCGCTTCCGTTTGCGCTCGGCAAAAACGGAGAACTGTTGCAAGTCGGCGATATACAATTCATCGAGCCGCTAAAAGTGAATATTTTTCGCGCGTATATAGATAACGACAGAAATATAAAGAACGAGTGGGTTCGGTATGAAAACGCGGAACAAATCGCTTACGATATTGCGGAGAACGGCAATACGGTAAACGTGACGGGCAAAATGCTGAAAGCTTGTTTTGCACCGATCATGGACTTTACGCTTACCTATACGTTTTACGAAACGGCGATAGACGCGGAACTATCTTACAAAGTTGCCGATTATATTTCGTATTTGCCGCGAATAGGCTTATCGTTCTCACTGCCTAAAAGCACGGTGAACAAGTTTACTTACAAAGGCTACGGACCGCACGAGAGCTATATAGACAAGCGCTTATGCAGTGAATACGGTGAATATGCAACTGCCGCCGAAAAAGAATATTTTCACTATATAAAACCGCAGGAAAGCGGCAGTCACTTTGGCAGTACCGAAGTTGCGTTTGACTGCGGCATCACCGTAACCGCCGAAAAACCGTTTTCATTTAGCGTAGTGCCGTATTCGGCAAAAACGCTTGCGAGTACGGCGCATGATTTCGAACTTAAAGAAGACGGCAATATATATGTAAGTTTGGATATAGCCATGAGCGGCGTGGGCACCAATTCCTGCGGACCGGAACTGAAAAAAGAGTACCGCGCGCCCAAAGAAGGAAAGAACAGGTTTCGGATATTTGCGAAAGTATAATGAAATAGTGTAAACAAGTGAAAATTTGAAACGGAGAAGGAATTATGATATAATACGCCTGCATCTAAATTGAACGCATAGTTCAACAAAAGGGATTTGGTCTATGAGAACGCTGAATGAAGAAACATTGCGCAGAATGGAAGAGTATATCCGCGAGCGGCAGCGGAAAGACGGGGTATCGCCGAGTTACCGCGAGATCATGCACGCATTGGGTATGAGTTCTTTGAACCTTGTGCAGCGATATGTGCTTGCGCTCGAAAATCAGGGCAGGATACGGCGGACGAGGCTCGGGAGTATTGCGCTTCCGAAGCGTCTGGACGCGGGGAAAAACAAAATAACCCCTTTGGTGGGGGATATTGTCTGCGGTCAGCCATCCTTTGCGGAAGAGAACATCGAGGCGAGTTATGCGCTCCCGGAAGCCATATTCGGGAAGGGCGAGTTGTTCATGCTTCATACGCACGGCGACAGCATGATAGATGCAGGAATCAGAGAGGGGGATCTCATTGTGGTGAGAAAACAGAATACCGCGGACGACGGGCAAATTGTAGTCGCTCTTATGGACGGGGAAGCGACGCTGAAACGGCTTTTTCATAAAGACGGGAAGATCGTGCTACACCCCGAGAACAGGCAGATGCAGGATATAGTCGTGGATAACTGCGAGATACAGGGCGTCTTGGTCAGTTGCATCAAGATGTATTGACGGAGATAACGAGAAAAATGATCGGGAAGTGGGCAACGAAGCCGTCCAAGCGGATATGCCGGAGCTGAGGGAAAGTGCTTATAGGCTTCCGCAACGAGGACGGCGTGCTGAAACTCAAATGTCCCGTATGCGGGCTGGAAGAAGTAACGCATCAGAACACTTATTTTAACGAAAAGTTCGGTCGTTCCGATTTCGAGCCGCTGGATATGCAGAATATAGGCAGCGCGATAGCGTATATCGTCAAATATC
>ERZ1643251.4081-NODE-4081-length-12957-cov-11.844288_pt1 | contig 12957 bp, 13 predicted proteins | sample MGYA00579261_ERZ1643251 | MGnify/ENA primary metagenome ERZ1643251 (study PRJEB29033, sample SAMEA4952267) | chicken gut metagenome | biome: Broiler Chicken; feature: Gastrointestinal Tract; material: Caecum | place: Ireland | collected 2018 | study: Broiler... | reverse complement strand
AAACTATTTAAAAACTTCCATAATTTTTATCTTGACATATTACCAGATGTCTTTAAATTATCAAAATAATTTTCCAGTTCTTTTGAAAATTTTTTTAACATTTTATTTATTCTATCATAGTAATCATTATCATTATAATACTTTTTATTCAAATCAATGTAATTATATATTTTTCCTGATTTAATATTTCTATAAAATGTTTTATAATACTCTAATAATGATTTTTTTTCTAAATACTTGTATTTTGCTTTAATCTTATCTTGTTTAGCATTGCCAGTTTTGGATATTTTTTCTTCATGATTTTCAATATCTTTTAATTTGTATAATTCTATAGGTAATAAATAATTATTATCATATTCTTGTAACGAATTATTAAATGTACCTATTTGACGTAATATACATGCAATACATACTCCACAATGAAAATTGCCAGTTGTTTTATTGCTGAAGTGAATTATACCGGGGTTTTTTGAACATGTGCGAGTATCATTTAAAATTATATCATAATAACTACTTGGCATTACAGATATTACATCTGCTTTGGTCATATATTTAAATGGGTTTTCAATATGAACATTTATACCAATTTCTTTAAACAATTGGTTTATTAAAAATAAAGTTTTTTGGTTTGTTGTTTTTGTTACTCTTCTACTAAAATTAAATTTAGGATTTAAAGACATTATTCCATTTTCATATATTTTTATAGTATTAATTTTATAGAAATCGCAAAATATTAAACAACAGCCTATAAACATTAATGATCTTGTTCTTTCTGTATATTGCTCATCCAAATTGAACTTATTCTTTTTAATATAAACATGACTACTATTTGATGAATCAATTATTTTATCGTATACCTTTGATGCATTTGATCCTTCAATATCATTTGTACCAAAAGTAACATAAATAGTTTTATTTTCTTTTTCAAATACTGTTCCTGCTAAAGCATCTAATCCACCTGATAATAAAGCAATTGAATTATATTTGATAACTGGAGGTAATGGTAATTTACCTGTATCTATAATTTTTTTGCTATTGTATTTTTTAAAATTAATATTCCATATCTCACCATTAGTCATAAACTTAATTAGATATTCCAATTTTTCTTTACATTTGCAAAAAATATCATAATTATATACTGGCACTTCAATATTTAACTTATTTTTATTATTGACATCTTCATCCCTTTTAGTATAAAAATCTTTGTAACAAATATATGAAATTGTATCAAACATATCTAAAACTACTGAATTATCATAAAATGTTATATCAAGTAAATTTGAATCATTAAAATGTAATTTATATGGTAAGTTTGTTTCATTAAAAAATTCATCCATTTTAATCACCTACACTTTTTAATTTAAGCATTATATTTTTTAAAGATGTTTCAATAGCCTTAAATCCTACTTCCTCATCATCATCAAAATTCAATTTTTCTAATTCAACATCTATAATTGGTAATATATTATCATTTGAAAATGTTTCTATTTCTTTTTCATAAGATTCTTCAGTCATACTTGGCAAATTATCTAAACTATCTTCAAAAGTATATTGTTTAAAAATGTTTGAAATAATATTCTTCACGTAATTTGTAGCCACTTTTAATGCGTCTAACCCGTTATTTACTATATCAGAATCAGATATACTTTCTTTAAATGATGTTTTTAGTATTTCATCGTTTTCAATTCCTAAATATTCACAAAATACTTCAGCAATTTCTCCTCTTGAATATGAAGAAATACTTCCACCAAATCCAATTGATCCAAAATCACCAGTTTTTATTGACTTTGCTAAACGACCAATTTTTTGAATACTGGACTTAAAATCATTGGAATATATTTTTTCTTGAAGAATTTTTCTTGGTTTAGAAACTCCTTTGGATGGAAAAAATAAGTCATTTAAAATATTACCAATTCCATTACCATTTGAACTTATTATTCCTTCTGATATTTTTTGTTGCAAGATTTTATTACCTCTTGGATACTTGTTTCTTGTTGATGAACCCATACAATAACACTTCCTTTACTACTAAAAAAACGCCACTACAAAAACTTGATAATCAAGCCTGTACTAGCGCCCTTTTTCTTAAAACCATTATATCATATTTTGTCGAATTTTTTCTGCTATTTTGCAAATTATACTATACTCCTACAGGCACAAATTGTTCAATCATTATTTCTAAACAATTCATTATATCTTCAAATTCTATACCTTCTGCATACTCAAAGTTTTTTTGATATTTATTCCACCTTTCTTTTAAAGCTTCACTATTTCTAATAATATCTAAAGCTTCAGTAGGATTACCTTTATATTCTCTCTTAGCAAAAGTCTTATCGATTGCTTTTCTGAAATGATCTAAGTTGATATTTTTCCAATCTTTTGTATAAATTAAATAAATATCATAAAAATCTTTTGCCCTACTATTCAATTCTAATCTGCTTAACATTGTTTCAATCTTCTCAGCTAAAATTGTTTCAATATTGTAAGCATACAAATCTATATAATAATCACCTAATACTGGCAAATATTTATATCTAATTTCTTTTGGTGTAATTGGATCACCTGTAGCAATATCAATATGTATTTGTTCATGCATTTCATCATAATTAACTATCATGCTAACTCTAAACCCACCATATTCATCTTCATCTCTAATAGGTGCTATACCTACATAATCTATATTTGCATTATCATCTATATCAATTGATATTATTTCTTTAATCATCTTAATTATTGTTTCTTCGTCAAAATTAGCATTTCTAAAAGAAGTATCTATATCAACAGTTGCCCTATTTTCTATACCAAATAATGTGCTTAAATAAAATCCACCTTTTAAAACAAAATTATCTCTATATTTACTTTTGGAAAGTCTTTCTAAGAATCTATCATACATATATAGTCTTAGCAATAAATTAAAATTCATATTTTTTTCTTTTGCCACATTTCTAAGTTTGGCTTTTAATTGCATACTATTCATAAAATACCTCCATGAAATCCATTACTTCTTTTTTAATACCCATTTTATCGGCATATTTAGAAAGTCTAATAAGATCTTTATCTTTTCTTTTTATATATTCTCTAACGCTATGTTTAACAAATTCTGAATCCATTCTATTTTTAGATCTAATAATATCACATATGCATCTTTCCATATCATATGCTTTTACTTTATTACCCATTGGAGTGTCAATTTGAATTAGTCCTAGTTCATAAATCTCTCTATCAACATAAAAAACATTATGATTTTTTATTTTATAATTAAAATAATTATTAGGGACAGTTATATCGTATTTATCATTTGGAGCTTTAATAGAAAGTCCATGAAAATAAAGTGCTGTCATATGTGAATAGATAATATTAGGAAGTTCTAAGCAAAAAACAAAATAGCTATCTGCTATTTTACTTGAATCAATATAAATACCATTGCCAACTTTTTCTATCATACCTTTTTCTTTCATAATATTAAGATACATTCTATGAATTCCAAGATTAGATAGTTCTTTTGAAGTAACATATCCATTATTCATTTTCATAATAGATTCAATAATTTCTATATTACTTTGGTCTTTAAATTCTTTTATTGTCATCCTTTCCATAAATATTCCTCCTTGACAAATCTAATGAAATTATAACATTCATCATTAGTTTTGTCAAATAGTATTAAAAAGAATTGGAAATATTTTTCCGGAACTTAGTAATTTTACCTACTTTTGGAAATATATTTCCAATACTATAAATTATCAATTTTTATGCATTTTTTTAAATTTACGTACCTAGCTTAGTACCTAAAACAAATTTATATACATTATACCCTTTATTTTCAACAAAATATAAACTATTTGCTCTCTTCAGGGGGCTATTCATATTCAGTCTCTTTTACCATATTTTCAGTTATTTTTATTCATTTTTGCATGATTTTTCCCTTTTCTAATCAAAACCAATTAAAACTATTTTATAAAATCTCAAAATTTTGCTACCGAAATACTACCTGAATTTATTTTCCAACAACAAATTTAATTCCTTTTTCGTCTTGAATAATTTTTGCATTTCCTGACATTTTTATCGTCGCAGTATTGCCATTAACAGAAATCTCTGTACTATCTGTTTTACTGGTCGTATTTTTAATGGCTATACTACTCTTACCTGTACTCGTATGATAATTTATAGCCTCATTAGAATATATTTTAGAATTTTCAATACAAAGTGTACCATTATCTATAAGGAAATCAATAATTTTTTCAGATTTAACGTCTGACCCTTCAATTTGAAGATAATTAGACAAATCATGTATGATTTCCTTTCTGGTTTTTCCTTTAGAAATAGATAGTTTGATAAAATCATATATTATACTAGACGATAAATAATTCCCAATGACATTAAAAAAGTTCCCAAATCCATTTTTCTTCCTCCTTAAATAATTAATTTTCTACATCCATATGCAAATTCAAATCTTCTTCAGATGGCAATTTATCTTGCAGTTCTGCTGTTAATTTATCAAAAATTTTATATTCACTTACACCAACTGGTTTATTTATAAACTTCAAAGTGTAATCTACTATCTTATTGCTTTTATTTTGACATAGTATTAGCCCAATAGACAGATTATCATTTTCATCTTTAATTTCTTCATCAAGTGCAGTTAGATAAAATCCCATTTTACTTGCAAATTCTGGTTTAAAATCTCCCACTTTTAACTCTACAGCAATATAACATTTAAGTTTAATATGATAAAAAAGCAAATCAATATAAAAATCTTGATTATCTATAGTAATTTTGTATTGATTTCCTACGAAAGAAAAGCCACTTCCTAATTCTAAAAGAATATTCTTAAGCTTTTCTAGCATTTTATTTTCTAATTCCTTTTCTTTATAGTCGTCTGTTAATTCAATTAAATCAAATACATAAGGTTCTTTCATAATATTGCTAGATCAGTATTTTGCTTTAAAGTTAAATTAAAATTATTGTGTTTAATTGCTTTTACTTGTCTATTATAAAGATCAGTATCTATTTGATAAACTAAAACATTATCTGACCAACCTTCTTCTAAGCATTTACCCATATACCATTTACGAATTTCTTTGTCTTTTACTTTTTGCATCAAAGTAATATTATGTTTCCATGGCAATTGTGCAACCAGTTGCACAAATTCTTCATCACCTTTATATTCATTATAAAACGATTTCATATATTTTAAATTACGAACTGAAAATCCTTTTAAATTAGGAAAAGACATTTTTAATTCCATAGCAACATTATCTATAAATTTATTTCCCCAACTACTATTTTCTTCTAATGTTTTACCAATATTAAAGTAAAGATTAACTAACTTTTTATTAGCATCTGTCATAATTTCTAATTGAGTGTTGGTTATTGCATTTTTAATACTACTTGTTATTTCTTGAAATGATTTATCCAGCATAAGTTTATCTTATATAAGGATTATACCATTTTATAAGCATAATTAATGCATTTTTTATGTGATATTTTAAGCGAAATTAATCAAGACAACAAAAATGGAGCCTTTCGGCTCCTTCAGGGGGAAATATTATTATCAGTTCGTAACAATTTAATATCACGTTAAAGTCTTATAAAATAAGGCTTTTTCTTTTATCATAATTTATCAAAGTTTATAAAAATAATTTTATTTTTAACATTTGGTATCTAGTTTTGGTATCTAGAATTCTACAATGCTTGTAATTCTTCATACATTTCTCGTAATGATTTGAAACTATACACAAAAATTGGTGGAACAACTCTTGATGAAGAATGATTAAATGAATTAATTATGTATTTATATAAATAATAATAATCATACAATGGAGTATTTGGTATTTTTTCAATTAAATTCCCCACTTCAGTGTAGTCTTCTTGTACAATATCATAAACTTTCTTTTCTAATAATCTTCTAATTTTCAAACCAAATAATATTTTATAAATTAATATATAACAAATATCATTTTTAGGAACCGATACAATATTTCCAGAACCAGTTTTTGCTTTTATATCTATATCAACATAATCTTTTGAAATATCATCAAATAAAGATGACACATTCTGTATTTCGTTATCGTTTAAGCCAAAATAAAATATTTCATTAATAATGTTATTTAATTCAATTATTGATATTTCATCCCTCACATGATCGATTGATTCTGATATTTTATTATATAGTTCTTCTACTTTATTTTTCACATCAGAAAGTTCACTATTGCTATTATTTTTAAATAACAAACGCTCTACATTTATTTCATTTCTTAAAAGTGCAGCAAATGCAATCAATGAATATTTATCAACCATTTTATCGCTAATCTTCAATATAATTCCATAATCGTAAGGATTTATATCTATTTTTTCAAACAAATGATAGCCATCTTCAAATATATTTATTTCTTTTGTTAAACCAATTTGATCCATCCAGTAAATATTAAATTTATTATATATTTTTTTCAATGAATCATATAAATCAAGAATATACATACTGTGAGAAAAAATATCAATTGTATCAATATCTTCAATATGTTCATTTATTAATTTTGTTATTATTGCTATTGAATCTTGGACATAAATATCATCATAACTATCAAATGGATCATCAATAATTATATGCAAATTCCCTTCTAAAATCTTTTGATGAACTAAAATATCAAAATAAAGAAATTTGAAATAATTTTGTTCCGATTTAGACATTTTATCATATTCAACTTGACTATTTAAAACTTTTAACTTTCCATCACTAATTTTTATTTCTATATCTGTATTTTTATAAACCGTATGATTCTTTAATTTATTTTTTATATAATTACTTAATTCAACATTTTCATTTATTTTAAAATCCTTTGTTTTATTTAATATTTCTTCAACTTTTGTTTTATTTTCTTTATAATTTATAACATCCTTTTTATCATACTGATTACTTAAATAAGAAATAATAGATTTTTCAACATCTAACTTAAAATCTTTTTCAAAGGATTCATATGATTCACATAATAATATCTCAGACATTTTATTTCTTAAAATATCACTTTTATTATCTAAATAGAATAATATTGATAATTGCAATTCTTTTTCGATTGAACCATTTTCAATGCTTTCCCTTATCTTATCTAAATTCTCTTGACAAATAGGTGAAAAACAAACAGGACAATTCTTGTATTTATCTGGGTCTTGATTTATTTTCAATTGAATGTTATATATATCATACTCAACAATTTTCTTAACATTATCTGGTATTATTTTGATATTATCTTTTTTCAGATTATCAATTATTTCAAAAATATTCATATTTACCTTTTTTGGCTTATACATATCCTTGATATCATCTTGACTATAAACTGGTGATAAAGCATCACCATTATAAGAATAAGTATTATCATCATTAATATACTCACTTATTTTTTCAAATCCTTGAAATGCCTTTTTTGTATTAACTAAGCATAAATCCTTTAAACTATTTTTCATTGATAATTTTTCTTTACTTTTTTGCATATTATTATAGTATTTATTATACTCTTGTGCCATAGGCATTACTTCAAAAGAATTAATATCTTCACTACTTTGAATAATCATATCACTTAAAATATTTTCATTAAACAAAAGAACTTTTTCACTTATTTCTTCATAATATTTTTTCATCGAACGAGATATCTGAGTTTTACCTATTTTATTTGGTCCATAATATATATTATGCTTTCCTTTTGAAGGTAAAGTAACAGTATAGCCATTTTCTAAATTTAAATTCATTTTATCACTTCCTTACTACGAAAAAAACGCCAATACAAAAACTTATAAACATAAGCCTGTACTAGCGCTTCTTTTTATATATACTATTATATCACATATTTCATTATTTTTATTATTAAATGACACTGTGACGCATTATTTGTGAGTACCCCACTCTCATTTATAATGTCATAGTGTCATTATTCAATATTGATTTCTTTTTAACAACACAACCTGTTTTATCAATTTTAAAATTATGACCAAACATTATACTAACTGTTATAAATTGATAAACTGATGAACACACTTGTCCTATTCCTGTACAGAATGGTGTTTTTAATAACGACATAAACATTCTAAATATTGATGCTATTATCTTATTTGATGTAATTTTAAAAGCTGAATATTCTAATTGTAAATAACAAGTTTTAATTCTATATATTGGGTATATTAAGAAATTTACTATTTCAAAAGAAAAATATATCATTGTAATTTTAAAATCTAAATCATAAAATCCAAATAAGAATGCAAACATCATTAAACTTGTTCCAAATAATATTCCTAATAATTTATAAGCATTGTTTCTATGTTCTATATAATTAAACTTTCTTTTACTAATATCTATTGTTGCTGCCTCTTTTATAGCATCAAATGTATCCCATTGTGTATCAGTTATTAATGCTATAAAAGTCAAAGCAGTTGCATACATTTCTCCATATTCTAAGGCATTAGATAATCCAAATAAGAATATTAAAAAGAATGCAATATTATTAAATAATTCAACGGAATCATATTTTATACATATTAATAAATTAATATTAAATTTAAACTTATTACTATTTTTAATATAAATATACAAAGTATATATCGCTAATGGAATTAATGTTGTTGAAATTATAATAATTTGATTTTTTGTTATTAAAGCTGTTCCAATTAATAATATAAAATTTAATAAATTAAACACTAACGAATGCTTATTCGCTAATTTATTTTTTTCTTCATAATATAGTTTATCTTGCATCATCGCAAATTCTAAGCAAATAAATAGTTGTAATATTGAATATATAGCAAAGTTTTTATATGTGCTTATATCCATATTCATAAAACTAATATAATTATCAACGTTTAATAAAATTATAGTAAAAATAATTATAGACACAATAGTTCCCAATATTAAACCTGACATTACTGCATCTTTATTTTTATCTTTTTCTTTACTTATATTAGCACCTGTAGAAAATATAGATTTAATTATATAATATATAAATTGTAGTGGATAAGTTAATGTAAATATATTAATTAAATTCTTATCAACTATTATCCCAAGTAGAAACCAAGATATTATTGGTATAAACGATAACAATGATAAATCAAAACTAATCCTTAATAATCTTTTCACAATAACACCTCATTACTACATTTTAAAAAGTGATAATACCATTTTTTTCTCTTCTTCATCAACTTTAATATAGTTTGATACAAATTTTTTAATTGCCTCTCTAACAGTTAAATCTTTATCAAAATATTTTTGATAAATCCCAGCATCATATATTAAACCATCTTTTTTTCTTTCAATTTCAAAAAACTCTATTATTTTTCTTAATAAATAAAAATCAATATCACTATTATTCATAAATAATAATTCATGCATTAACTTATTAAGTTTATTATAATTCCAATTTATAATAAGATTTTGTTTTTCTTCTTCAGTTATCTCTTTATTTTGATAATATATTAATAAATCATTTACATCATTAATATAATAATTACCTGGATCGATTAAATATAATTTACCGTTATAAACAATATTAGATTTATTTATATCTATTAACCTTACACATAATTTATTAAGAATATCAATATCTTGTTTTATAATCATTAATTCATTTAATAAATTTGCCATTGTATCATTATGTATATCTTTTTCATCTTTTATATAAATCATGGTATAACCAATTAATTCATCATTGTTAAATATTAGTGATTCAGGCATCAAAATTCTTGATGTTTTTATAGATGATAGATAATTTAATTCTTCAATACTTTTATGTCCAAGTTTATAATCTTTTTTAAATATTTTATAAACAAAATTTTCATCATTATATACAGTCATTTCTGAACCTTTTTCACTTAATAATTCTAAAAGTTCAATATCTATTATTTTTTTATTTTCATTATTAATAACTTCCATCTATATTCCTCAACAAATGTTATTTAATACTACTTATTTTACTATATATATCATACCAACTATAACATCTGAAAATATTGTTACCTTTACAATTTTTGTTATATCCTGCATGAAAACATATAACTGGAATCCTTGTTGATATTTTGTTTATATTGTCAACTTTATCTTCTATCATTACATCAATATTATTTTCTAAACATATACTAAGTTTATCTTCTGGGCTAAATATTATTTTGTCATACTCAATTTCATTTTTTCTAAGCCATTCTAGAACAATATTTTTATTTTCTTCAAAAAGCATTACATTTGCAGAATGTGATAAAAAACTACCTCTTGCAGTAATAATATATATTTCATTACCATCTTGTTTTAGTTTTTTTATTACTTCACTAGAAAATTTTCTAACATCAACATTTATTGAATAATCTTTAAAATACTCAGTCCAAAACTCATCATCTAATTTACTATCAACTTTAAATATTTCTGTTGTTTCATATCCTTCGTTATTTTGTATTTCTTTACCATATTTTTCAAAATAGAACTTACTTCCATAATCTAACTGCCATTGTTCTATATCGGTTAATACGCCATCTATATCTATTCCTATTCGCATATAATCACCTACAAATTTTCTTTTATTTCAGGAAACAAATCATATAAATTGTATCCTAATAAATTATCAAAATATTCCTTCAATTTAATAGTTTCTTCTATATGATAATGCGTTTTAGCATAAACACCATGTCTATATAACAAATCCATCATTCTTTTATCCACTGTTAAAACTTTTGTAGTACACATTAAATCACAAAGATTTATAATTTTTTCATATATGGAATATTCTTTACTTATATATTGTTTTACAAAATCATAATTTTCATTGCTTTTATCTGTTTCATCGCGATCGTTTGAAATACAATCTATATCATTATTTAAAAATGAATGTTTAATACAAATTCCTGCATAATCCTCGTCATATCCTAATGATTTAATATATTTATATCCCTTCATTGCATGTGGAAATACACCTTTTTCATTATACTTAAATTTTTTGCCAATATCATGAATATATCCTAAGGTTTTTGCATAATCTATATTCAAATTTAATGCTTCTGCTATTTTACCTGCAGCATTACCCACGCAAATGGAATGATTTATCCATCGTTCATTTGATGTTTCATTTCTTTCTTTTTCAACTAGTTTTAACGCTTCATCACTTGTTAATCTCATAATTTATACTCCTAACTTCTTAAATAAATCTTCATATATTCTATCTCTATCTAATTTAGTTACAAAAGTAATACTATGTCTATTATCAGTTAATTCATACGAACTATCTTCCTTGATATTGGGACAACTAATTTTTTCTGTTTCAAACCAATTTGTATTTATCATATATGCTATTACTGATATATCCCATATTACTCTTGTTTCTTGTATTCCATGATATCCATCATTATAAAATCTCTCAATTAAATATTTATTTAATTCTTTCCTATTATCTAATTTACTTTTTAATTCAGTTATATCTATTCTTAAATCTGATACTACATTTCTGCAAGGTAATATAGTCATTTTCACTGTAGAATCAAATACTATTTTTACAGCCTCTATATCTTGTTTAAAATTATATTCTAAATTATCTTTATATTCTATTTCATTTCCACCTAACCAAATGATTTCTATTCTATCAATTATCTTAGGTTCTTTTTTTATTGCTAAAGCAATATTAGTTATAGCTCCAATTCCTAATATATAAGTTTTATCGTTTTTTAAAGCTATTTCTATTATTTTATTTACCGCATCATTATTTTCATCATACCAATTTTGAATATAGTCCATTGATCCTTTAAATGCTTTATTAGTGGTATCAAAATTTAACCAATTACATATTTTTAATATTTCATTATAACTTAATTTTTGTCCAACACTTACTGTTACATTTTTTGATTTATGAGAATAAGGTGCTACTGTAATTGCCTCAATATTAAACATATCTTGTGACTTAATTAAATAGGCTAATGCAAATTGATCATCACACTCATTATAAGTATCTGTATCTAGTATTACATTTTTTTTATTAGATAATTTATTATATATTTCTTTCCAAGAATTAACTCTTTCAAATTCATTTGTATCTCTATTATATGGTGTATCCATAAGTAATGCTCTTATCCCATTATCCTTTATGTCCTTACACATTCTTTTAGAATCATCTATCATTACATCAATATTGTATTCTAAACATACTTCTGTTTTTGAATGACTATTATAAGCATCTACTAAAAATAATTTATCATAAACAATATCATATTTTTTTAACCAATCAATGGTCATTTTATATGGATTAGAATATTCTCCATTATCTCTACCACTAATTATATAAATTGTATTTCCTTCTTCTTTTAATAATTTTATATATTTAGAACATTCTTCAATAGGTTCAAAAAATGATGCAAAATACTCAATATTCTCTTTGTAAAATTTTTCTTCATATTCTTTATCCCAATTAAACATATCTCTAATATACACATCTTGATGGACTATACCTTTACCATTTATTGCAATATCATGTTTCTTATATTCATTTAATAATACATCATTAAAATTAGATAGAACATTATCTATATCTATTCCTATTCGCATTGCAACACCCCTTAACTAATTTTTCTTTGGTAATTTACTATAATCATATTTATCCATAATTGGATTAAGTAAATCTTGTGCTTTATTTAATTCTTCTACTGCTTGTTCTAATGTATATTCGCTTTTTCCATCTTTAAGTAATTTTAAATGTTCTGCTACCTTAAATATGATAAATCCAGCCTCTCTTGCTTTTTCTCTTTTATTAAAATCAAATTGTAATAAATCTGTTTCTGATTCTTTATATTGTTCAATTAAGTCTTTTAAATCTTTACTGGATTTATTTGCATATTTATCTTTAGAAAAATAGAAAAGCATTTCATCATAACCTGCAACTTTTAATAGCCTTTGTAATGACATATCTAAAGTTTCAGCAATTTTACGTAGATCATCAATATCTACTT
>ERZ1643251.4079-NODE-4079-length-12963-cov-4.856601_pt1 | contig 12963 bp, 15 predicted proteins | sample MGYA00579261_ERZ1643251 | MGnify/ENA primary metagenome ERZ1643251 (study PRJEB29033, sample SAMEA4952267) | chicken gut metagenome | biome: Broiler Chicken; feature: Gastrointestinal Tract; material: Caecum | place: Ireland | collected 2018 | study: Broiler... | reverse complement strand
TAGATGCAATAAAAGAAAAAAATAATTTAACGAATAATAATTTGACGATTGGGCAAATATTAACAATATAAAAAGCCGGAATTACCGGCTTTTAATGTATTTCTTTACATTCTCCTGGATCAGGAGCGTAGAAACAATGGTTTTTGTATTTTCCTGTGTTATATTGTCCCCACCAAGTTGCTTCACAGGAATTTCCTGTTCCTGGAGCATAGAACCATAAGGCATTGGTTGCGGGGTGAAAATATTCACCACGGATAACACGATCTGCAAGGTTGCGTTCTGCAGTTGTAGGACTACTGTAAAATAGTGGACTATTTACTCCAGTAAATCCTCCTGGAGATTGATAGATGACCTCACTAATTGTGTTGACATTGCTGAATGTTAAACAATTTGCAATTCCTCTATTTACAACGACATTGCCAACCATGAGTTGTCCTAAATTACCTTCTCCAGTTGCTTCGGCACGCATTAATCTTGCAAGTAAATCTCGTTCTTTTGAGGTTGATTTTATAATTCCCATAGATACCCCCCTGAAATATTATATGTTAATTTCTACATAGTTTGACAAAACTGGGAAAAGAAGCTACAATACCCTCGTAAGAGGGGATAGGAATGAAAGAAAAAAATAATGAATATATTACTTTATTATTAGTCATATTTTTAATTTTATTATTATTAGTCATATTTATTTATGTTCAAAATTCGAAGGGAAATAGTGCAAAACAAGTAGATAAAACTGATAATCGTGTTTCTGAAACACAAAAACAAGAAAGTGAAGAAAATGAACAAGAAAATTTGATGCAAGAAGAAGTATCTAATGGAAGCGTAAGTGATGAGAATGAACAGATTGATGCTCTTCCAGTGGATGAAATTGTGAAAACTCCAGTGAATGGAATACAAAGTGAGAGCGATGTAATACAATATATCGAGGAGATGGAAAATTCTGTGGAGGAGAGTTCTGAAAAAGATACTTCTGAATGGAAAGTAAGGGCAAAGAAGTTATTTATTACTGTGACGGATTTTATTTTTTATGGTGGAAAAATTGGTAATTATACATTTCAACAATTAAGTGATGAGGGAAAACAAAAAGTAATTCAAGTAGCGATGAATATTGATGCGACGATTGAAACATATTCGCCAAATTACAAGGAGCGTTTGGTGTCTCAGGGAAAGAGAACGTACCAGACGGTTACTGAAAAATTAACGGAATATAAAAATCAATATTTTGAGGATGTGAAAACTGTAATTGGGGAAGATTATTATCAAAAAGCTGGGGAAGTTTATCAAGACGTAAAAGATAAAGCTAGTTCTGTCAAAGATAAAGTAGTTGATAAGTCAAAAGAAATTTACGAATCTGGAAAGGAAACTGCAGGAAAATTGAAAGATCAATGGAATGACTGGTATCAATCTTGGAAAAATGAATAGGAGGAATTTTGATGGGAAAAACGCGTAAAATAAAAAATATAAGAATATTTACTAGTATTTCAATGGTAATTCTTTCTTATACATTAATTGGATGTGGAAATCCACAAGAGGAAAAAGAAGCAACGGAGGTAACGGAAGAAGTGCTACCGCAGGAAAAAGTGGAATCTGAAAGTTCTGAAAAAGAAGAAACTTTAATGGATCAGTATATGGATTTACCAATTTATACGGATAAAGATAGAGCTGCTTTTGAGGATATTCGAGATAGTTTCGAAGGTGCTTTTGATACATCTTCTTTAGAAGAATTAAAAGAAGAGTGGGTTCAGAAGATCGACTATTTCAAACGTTTTTTAGAGAATGATCCTACGGCAACTTATGGTGGTTATACGTTTGATGAGTTATCGGATGAAGCGAAAAATAAAGTGAGTGAGTTATATCACAGTATTGATGATTTTTTCCGTGAACATATTGATTCTTATGATGAAATGAAAGAGAATGTGAAAAATGGGATGCAGAGAGTATTAGAACGTGGCAAAAATGGATGGGAACGTTTTAAAGATAATGAAGGTGCTGCTATCAAAGAGAAAGCAAATGAATGGTTGGATACATATTTTCCTGAAGATTATGAGTAATCTAAAGAGAAATATTTTCATTATGTGTTTTTTGATGTATAATAGTAGTAGTTAGTATAAAAGGAGCAGGTAGTATGAATAAAAGAAGTAAAATACAAATAATATCGCTTTTTTCCATTGCAATCATATTATTTATAATTGGTTTTTTTCTAATGAGTGATATTAGTTTTTTACTAGTTGGAATAGCTACAATCTTAGTTGGAGTTGCTCTTTTTATTCTGATTTATGAATATTCACACAAGAAGGGATAATCCCTTCTTTTTCAATGCTTTACCTCGTTTTTTGAAGGATGTTGATAGGGCTCAATTTGACATATTTCGACTTTTTTGCTAAAATCGAACATGTTTTCCGAAAAAATTTTTGATGAGGTGAAAATTGTGAAAGAAAAACGGTATGTAAATGCCATTATCGGATTAGGACTTTCTATATTCCTATTAGGTGCGTCTACAATTGGGACGGTATCGAAATCAGATTCAAAAAAAGAATCTTTAGATAATACATTTACATCTTCAATCAAGACAACTCATAAAAGTTTGATTGAGAAAAGTGAAGAAATGATCGTATCAGCACAACAGGTAAAATTAGGAGCTGGAGTAAATACTGTATACGATAATATGACTTTAGAACAATTAGCAGAAAAGATAGAGCGTAATTTAAATTCAACGTTAACAGGTAAAGGTTATTTGATTGCTAGTTATTCTTTACAACAAGGAGTAGATCCATATTTAGCGCTTGCGATTATGCTTCATGAGACTGGGTGTGCTTGGAGTTGTAGTACGTTAACAACAGTCAACCATAACGTTGGTGGTATGAGAGGAAGTAATGGATACTTATACTTTGCAACGATTGATGAGGGTATTAAAGCTTTTATCGATAATTTGAGTAGAAATTATGTACGATATGGTTTAACAACTGCAGAAACAATGAATAGTAAATATGCGGAAAACCCAAATTGGCATGTGGCTGTAAACCGTTATATCGAACAAATAAAGGCAAGTTAATTTGCCTTTTTTTGTTTCTTATGCTATAATATGTCCCATTATCAAAAGGGGGATTTATATGGTTTGTAAACATTGTAATGAGCATGTGAGTGAACAGTTTGAATATTGTCCGTACTGTGGTAATTTTTTGGATAAGAGTACTTATTTAGAAGATGAAGTTATTTATAAAGTTTATCCAACATGTAATGTATGGGTGGAATTGATTCCTGATTTTAAAACGATTTTAATTTTAGTATTACTGACATTTATTCATTTTTATTTTCAAGACTTTTTATTATTGAATGAATATTATCGTACAAGCTATATTTGGATGATATATGTTGTTGTGTTTTTATGGTATGATTTTAAGGCGATTATGAAAAAGTTGCGTTTTCAAAAAATTGAATATTGTTTTTATAAAGATCATATGGAGTACCATGAACAATTTGGTAGAAAGATTATACACAGTGTGAGATATCAGACAATTAGTGATGTGGCGATTCATCAATCTTGGTTTGATTCTTTATGCCATTGTGGTACTTTAGCACTTTATACATCGAATCGTGAAGATTATGGGATTTATATTCACGATGTAAAAAATGTAGAGGAAGTATATACACAAGTAAAAAAACTGATTGATCTTTCAAATTGAGTTTAAAAGCAGTTCATTCTGCTTTTTTTGTTGACTTTCAAAGAGAATATCGACTATGATATAGGTAGAAGTGGGTGAGGGATGTGAGACGTTATCAGTTAGTTGGTCTAAAGACAATAAACGATGCAGAAAAGATAGAATCTGCATTAAGAGAAGTATCACAATTAGAACAAGTTCATGTGGATTTTATCAATTGTACATTGAGTATTGCCAATAAGAAAGTACCAAAATCTTTGTGGGAAAAAATAAAAACAATCGTACGTATGGTAGATCCTCACATCCGTGTTCAAAAACAAAACAAATATGGATGGGTTTTATCCACAGGTTTCTTTTTGATGATTCTGTTGTTTTGCCTTCTTTCTGTTCTTTTTCGCTCACCAATGTATTTATCCACAGGTTTCTTTCTAATTGGAATGATATTAGGTCTTGTTTTTCTTTTTTATCCACAGGAAAACTTTTTTTCAAATTATATGTTCTTCTTGGAACGTATGTTGGTTATTATTGGTCTAGTATTAATTTGTTTTTTTGGGCAACCTTTTCTTGGAATGCTAACACTGATTGTATTTGATATTAAAAATTTGATTGAAATACTTATGAGAAGTTATTTAAATCACTGTATTTCTGTTGATACAATAGATTCTTTTCGATTTGCTAATATCAAACAGGACAATCATATTGTCCGTGTACCGGTAAAAGATGTAAAAGTAGATGATGTTGTATATGTGAAACCTGGAGAACGAATTCCTGTAGATGGAATTATCATCGATGGAAAGAGTCGCTTAGATTATTCTCTTTTGAGTTTAAAACAAAAAATAGTTGTTAGTCACCTTCATATGGAAGTATATGGTGGTATGGTAAATTTAAGTGGTGTCATTGCGGTTCAAGTAACAAAAGATTTTGCGCATTCAAAATGGGTACAAATGTTAGAATTTCTCCGTGACGCTAATACAACTTCTCCGAAATTAGAAAAACGAATGAAAAAAATACTGATTCGTTATGATGTACTTTTAGGTATCATAATCGGATGCGTTTTTTGCACTTCTTTGTTTTTTCCACAGGAAAAAGTATTTTTTCTGTTTCTATGTGCTCTTTTCTTATTATTTGATACAGAGAGAATTGGAGAATATATTTTATTGTATTGGAAATACGGGTGGAAAAAGTTATATCATTTAGGAATTTTTACGAGAGGGATTGCTCCTTTAGAGATGTTAAGTCGTGTGAAATGTGTTGTTTTTGATTTAGAGCATACTTTGACTTATGGAAAAGACATGGTCGCTAAGATTGTAAACCATACTCGTTATACGGATGAGGAATTATTGTTTTATGCAGCTTGTGCTGAAGAATATTCGATTAGTCCTGTTGCGATGGCTATAAAACATCGTTATGGAAAGCGAGTAGATACAAATCTTTTACATGGTTATCAGGAATTATCTGGACTTGGTGTTAAGGTAGAAATTGAAAAGCAAACGATCTTAGTTGGTAATGAAGGACTTCTTACAAAGTATGGTGTATGGGTCGAGGCTCCAAAAGAAGAAGTAGGAACTGTGTTACATGTGGCGATTGATAAAGAATATGCTGGTTATTTTGTAATAAGAGATGAGTTAAAACCGGATATGGATCAGTGGTTGCACCAATGTCGAAAACGAGGAATACGTCATATCAAAGTAGTGAGTCATGAATCTGATTCATTTGTAGAAATGGTCTGTAAACAACTTGGTATTTCTGATTTTTCTTGGCATTTATCTCATCGTGATAAAAATCGTACTTTGGAGAGATATCGTTTTGAAGAAAAGAAATTATTTGCGTTTGTTTCTAGTGATGCGAAACTATTGAAAGATCATCATGCAGATCTCAATATCATGGTTCGTAATGTTGAAGATGAGTTTTGTCATGATGCTGAAATTTTAATTACAGATGTCAAAGATTTCAGTGTAGTGAAAAATATAGCAAATCAATTACGAATCAAAGGTTGGCTTGGATTATTTATTTTATTGATATTAAAAGTATTCATGATTATGATGATATATTTTCAAATATTGCCGATTTATCTTATTCCTATCATTGAACTGATTTCTGATATTTATTTCTTTTTTCTCATTTATTCAAAAAAAAGAGCTTAGCTCTTTTTTTCATATATTTCAATTTTCCTCATATACTTGAATGAGGTGAAATTCATGGCATATTTAGTGAATATCATGAAGGGCTTTTTAATTGGTATTGGTAAAATACTGCCTGGTGTTAGTGGAGCGATGTTGGCCATGAGTTTCGGTGTTTATGATCAAGCAATTCACGCACTTAGACACTATAGAGATAATATCGTCAAACACACTTTGTTTTTAGGAAGTTTAGCAATTGGAATTGTGATTGCTATTGTATGTTTTAGTCATGTTGTATATTTCGCACTAGAGCATTATTATTTAACAACAATGTTATTATTTATTGGACTTATATTAGGAGGAATTCCTAGTATTTATCACAAAATGGGAAAAGATATTTTACATTTAAGATATTTTATGGTATTTGGACTTGCTTTTTTCTTTGTTTTTTTTCTTAGCAAGTTCCAAATTACTGAAGGGCAATTACAAACTAGTTCTCCAACTATTATGTTTCTTATGATGTTATTAATTGGTTTGATTGATGCTTTTACGATGGTAATACCTGGTATTAGTGGAACTAGTGTATTGATGATTTTAGGACTTTATCCCATTTATTTGTCAATGCTTCAGAAAATAGGAAATTTATCACTTGTTTTCTCATCGATGGGTACTTTTTTTCCCTATGGGGTGGGATTAATTGTTGGTATATTGATTATGGTTTTTGTAATGGATTATCTCTTAAACTATCATTATAGAATTTCCTACTGTGGAATTTTAGGATTTTCGATATCTTCTCTTTTGTTTTTGTTTTTGGAAACATTATCTAGGAATTATACAGTGACTGATATTGTTGCTGGGTTGATGTGTTTGATTGTTGGTTATTATTTGGGACATAAGTTTGATTCATAGGCATATAAGTATAGTGGAGGTTATTATGGATAAAAAATTACCAAAAGTATTTCAAAATCATATTGATCATCCTGTACGAAATAATCGTGATGTTTATTACTCTAAGATACAAGAGGAACCAACTACAAGTGAAAGAAGCCATCATACAATTCGTGGAAATACAGTAAATGAGAAAATAAATACGATTTTCTCATCTCCGACTTATGTATATAAAGCTGATGTAGAAATTGTTTTAAATAATGGAGAAAAATTAACGAGAAAAGTAATTGGCGCGAATCAAGGTCAATTGATTACGATGGAAAATGAATTGATTCCAGTTAATCAGATACAGGATATTTATTTTAGTGAATAAAAAAAGAACCGCTAGGGTTCTTTTTAGATACAAACAAATGTGTCGTTTAAACAACGTAGTGCACATACACAGTTTAAATTCATTGTAAAGAATGAATTTGTTGCTACATATGGACTTGCAACATCAGTTGTATCAGGATTTGGTGCTAGAACACGGAATGTTGCACAACAACCGTCTATCTTTTCTACACGGAATACATTAGAACAAGTAACACCTACATTTCCACAAGTGACATCTTCTTTTGTTGTTGGCATACTCCATGGTGTTCCATTTCCACAACAAGTATATAAAATTACTGGTCTAGTGTTACAGCTTAACGGTGTAGAAATACCGCAACCTAAGAAACCTCTGTCACAAGTATCTAAACAGTTATCGGCTTTACAATTTGCGTTTTGTTGTAGAATACAGATTACTGTAAGTATTTCAGCAATACAACGGCAGTCATTGTTGTTTGAAGCATCATTGTTATTACACATATTATCCACCCCTTTATTTGTTTTCAATATAACATATGCGATGAAACTATTGGTGTGTGAGTGTTTTACCTAGTTTTATAGAACCAAATAAAAGAAAATAACATATAGTAAAGTGGAGGTAACATATGAAACCATTGATAGGGATTTTGGGTAGAAGTGAAGAGTCAAAAACTGGGATGTCATTAATTTCTGTCCAAGAAAAAGAAAGAATTGCGGTGATACGTTCTGGGGGTATACCTGTTTTAATTCTTCCACCACAAGAAGTGGAATATCGTCAAAGTATTCCACGCGAATTACCAATGTTAACCGATGAAGAAAAAGATATATTGAATTGTCAATTGGATGTGATAGATGGTATTTTATTACCAGGTGGTGATATTAGTTATGAATATGATCGCTATATTGTAGAACAGGCAATCAAAAGAGATATTCCACTTCTCGGTATTTGTATGGGAATGCAAGTGATGTCTTTTTATAATAAGAAACCAAATTTAAAACGGATTACATCAGAAACAGCTCATTTTAATCGTAAGAAAAAATATGTTCATCAAACATTTATTGATACAAAAACAAAATTATATGAGATTTTAAAACAGGAAAAGATAGAAGTGAATAGTATTCATCATTATGAAGTACAAAAAGATGATCAGTTTAAGATTGCTGCAATTAGTGCGGATGGTGTAATTGAGGCGATTGAATATCCGGATTGTCATTTTTGTATTGGGGTTCAGTATCATCCAGAGTTAAACCTAGAAACAGATGTGAATAGCCAAAAATTATTAGAAGCATTTATAGAAGCATCTTTACTTTATCATAGTCGCCATATATAATGAAAATGGTGAGAATATGAAACGAGCAATTGTATTATCAGGTGGTGGTGCCAAAGGGGCATATCAAATTGGTGTTTGGAAAGCACTTCGTAAGTTAAAAATAGATTATTCGATTGTGACGGGAACCAGTGTGGGAGCATTAAATGGTGCTTTTCTAGTACAAAAGGATTATCACAAAGCAGTGCATATGTGGTATCATATGAGTTTTTCTCATGTTTTTGAACATATGGATGGAGATTATCACACGATAGATGGTAAGAAAAATATTTTGTTATCTTATGCTAAGGGTGTTTTAAATGGTGGGATGGATATTAGTCGTCTAGAAAAAACTTTAGGAAAATATTTAAATGTACGACGCTTTTATCGTTCTCCGATTGATTTTGGATTAATTACAGTCAATGTAACAGATATGAAACCTGTATCGATTCGAAAAAGTGAAATGAAACCAGAAGATTTAAAAGATTATTTGATTGCATCAGCATCTTGTTTTCCTGCATTTCCAGTAAAGGAAATTCATGGTAAAAAATATATTGATGGTGGATATTACGATAATATTCCAATTCGTTTGGCGATTGAATTAGGAGCTGAAGAAGTGATTGCTGTTGATTTAAAAGCAGTTGGACTTAAGAAGAAAGTAAAAGATCGTTCTATTCCAATTACCTATATTACACCACGTTCTGATATTGGTTCTTTTCTGGTATTTGATCAAACTTTAGCACGTCGTGCTATGCGTCTCGGTTATTACGATACATTAAAGACGTTTCATAAATTAGAAGGTAATTACTATACATTTTATCCTGGGGAAATCAAAAAGCTATCACAAAAATATTTTCAACCATTTTTTCAACAATTAAATTTATCAAAACAAGATTATTTAAAGCACAAAAATCAAAATTTTGATGCTACTGTATTAGAAATTATGGAATTTTTAGGAAAGAGTTTTTCTATACCGGAAGATAAAGTTTACTCGGCACGTAAATTTCACCGTGAATTAAAAAGGAAATTCCGCAGTACAAAATTATTAGATTGGCAAACTTTAAAAGATAAAATTTATCAAAAATTACCGGATAGTCCATATATGGGAATGTTTTTAAAGTATTGGTGTGAGACGAAAAACAGACAAGAAGAAATTCAAGAACGTGTCCACCTTTTACCGATGATGAAAATTGCTGCAGATTATCTAGAAGATTTCATGACAAAAAACTAATTTGGTTGATGACACGGTTTTTCAAATCGTGTTTTTCTGTGTTATACTAATAATGGTGATATTATGGATTTTAGTTTGGTGTTTGTGTTATCACTTTATATGATTAATCTCATCGCAGTTGTGTTACTCTTATTTGTAGAAAAGAAAACACCAACTGTTACGTTATCTTGGTTATTAGTTCTTACTTTTATGCCAGTTATAGGTATGATTTTGTATTTTATGTTAGGGAGTACTTATAAATTAAAGATAATGACGAGAAAGTATTCTTTAGAAAAAGTAGAGGAAGAATACAATCAAGCATTTTTAAAATTACAGCATACGGGATCATTACCAAAAGCGTATCAATATTATCACGATATGATTTTATTAAATGAGAAAAACTCAAGTAGTATTTTTACACTGGCAAATGATTGCAAACTATATACAGATGCTCATGATAAGTTTGACGATTTATTTGAGGATATCAAACAGGCGAAGAAAAGTATTCATATTGCTTATTTTATTTTTAAAACAAAAGATGAAATTGGACAGGAATTGCTACAATTGTTGACTAAAAAAGCCAAAGAGGGTGTTCAAGTAAAACTTATTTATGATCGTTTAGGATGCTTGAAAACAAGACAAAAAGATTTTGATGATTTAATTGCTGCTGGTGGAGAGGTATTGCCATTTCTTCCGAAATTATTTCGTACGTGGTTTCATTTCAATTATCGTTATCATCGAAAAATTGTTGTGATTGACGGACAAATTGCTTATACTGGTGGTATTAATGTCGGAGATGACTATTTATCAAAATACAGTCATATTACACCATGGAGAGATAGTGCGATCCGACTCATTGGAGAATGTGTTCAAGTCATGCAATTGCGTTTTCTATGTGATTGGTATTTTCTTTATAAACAAGATGTCAAAAATGAAAATCCATTTTTCATTGAAGATATTCTTGATCGATCTGTAAAACCATTACCGGTAAAGAACGATATGGGGGTGCAGATTTTATCGAGTGGTCCGGATAGTGAAACTTCGTATATTAAAGAATCTTATATTAAAATGATTATGAGTGCGAAAAAATATATCTATATTGAAACGCCATATTTTGTTCCTGATGAAACATTTTTAACAGTTTTAAGAATGGCGTGTCTATCAGGGATTGATGTTCGGATTATGTTACCGAAAAAACCAGATAAACCATACGTGTATGGGATTACATTGTCATATGCGGAAGAATTGTTGAAAGCAGGTGCGAAAGTTTATTTGCGCGAGGGCTTTATTCATGCCAAAAGTATTGTGATTGACGATTTTGTTACAAATATTGGTAGTTGTAATATTGATATTCGTTCTTTTGTGCTTGATTATGAATTAAATGCTCTTATTTATCAAAGAGAATTTGCATTAGCAAATAAAGAAGCTTTTTTTGAGGATATGAAACACAGTAGAGAATTATATTTGCAAGATATGAAGAAAAGTAGTATTATTGTAAGAATACTACAAAAAATATTACGTTTGTTTGCTCCATTATCATAGAGAAGTAGGTGGTTTTGTGAAAAAATTGTTTTTTTCGATGATTGCTTTGTTTGTCGTTTATTTTTTACTAAAAGGAGTTCTCTTTTTATTCCGTGGTAACACTGTATATCGTTATGAAATTATGAATAATGGAAATGTGATTACGGTAGAAGAAAAAAGATATGCGAAAACAAAACAGACAAGTGAATATTATGATTTTCATGTTCAAATTGATGAAAGTTCTTATCAATTTCGTCTTTGGAAAAAAGATTTGCAAGGACATCAACATTTTATTCAAGATATAGAACAAATTTCGACTGAGAAATATACTTGTTATCTTCCGATTTTCCAAGATGAGAAGATATTAACTGATATGGTATGTGAAGATACAAGTACGAAAATATTATATCCATATCATGATATTCGTCTCCAAGATACGAAGTTGGATGCGATTGTTGATGAATCTTATTTAGAACAGTTACAAAAATTTATGCCTCAAACAGATGGTAGTAAGACACAATCTTCTTTGGATGTTTCCAATACATTACCTCAGGCATTTTCTAAAATAGGAATGAGTACTTATCGTGGTTTAACCATTGTTGATATGGATGGTAGTGTAAATGGAATTACATTGTTTGCATCGGACCATTATGATCAGCCACTTCATGCTTTTACACAAGGATATTATTTTGTTGCCAATTATGATGAATCTTATGATTTTCAAACATTATATTTTGTAAATTTAAGTACTGCTAAAGTGGATACTATTACCATGCCTGTTAAGATTTCTTTTGATTCTTATATTCAAGGGATTGTAGGTAATCGAATTTATATTATGGATCGTAGTAATCGAGTACAATATTATTTTGACACAGAGAAACAATTGATGTATAAATGTGACAATGAAGAAGGTATGATTCAATATTATAATGGAGAAGAATTTGAGAATCGTAATATTTATGATGCGTTAAATGAGGATTTATATTTTATTTCTAGTTCGTTAGAAAGAGAATCTGAAGAAGAAATATTAGACTGGGATGAAACATCAAACTACTATTATTTATGGAAGAAAGATGGAGATCACTATCAAGTTTATCGCAGTTTAGATGATTCTTTAGAACAAATGACATATCTTTTTGATACTACAACTCGTTTTGCAATTTATCAAGAAGATGGGGTTATTTATCAAAATGGAAATGAAATTTGGTATGTTTCAGATACAGTGGGTACTAAGAAAATTTTAGAAAATAAAGAATTGGAATTTAATGATACCATTACTTATGGGATTGTCAAATAGTCATAATTATTTATGACTATTTTTTATAATGGAAAAGAGGTTCACTCTTTTCATTTTTTAAATTATAGTATATAATTGTAAAGTGAAGGATGATGGAAATGAAAAGATGGTTATGTTTATTTTTGGCAGTATTATCAGTTGTACTATTTACAGGTTGTTCTAAATATACGACGTATGAAGAAGTTTCATTAGATACTGTTTTAAATATGTTAGATGATAAAGAAAGTTTTATTCTATTTATTGGTTCTAGTAATTGCTCACATTGTGCGACTTATGAACCAAAATTAAATAGTGTAATTAAAGAATATCAAGTCAAAGTATACTTTATTGATGTAAGTAAGTTAAGTAATGCAGAAAATTCTAAATTGAATGCTAAGATTAGTTATGGGGATGCAACACCTATGACAGTATTTATTGAAAATGGAGAAGAGAAAAGTACTTATAATCGCATTCGTGGTGATGAAGACCGTGATGTAATTGTATCTATGTTTCAAAAGAATGGGTACATTGAAGAATAGGAGGGAACGATATGGATAAGATTGATTTTATTGATGGTTCTGATGGAAATGAAATCGATCGTATGAGAATAGGATCTTTAGGCTCAGATGAA
>ERZ1643251.4078-NODE-4078-length-12971-cov-10.262930_pt1 | contig 12971 bp, 8 predicted proteins | sample MGYA00579261_ERZ1643251 | MGnify/ENA primary metagenome ERZ1643251 (study PRJEB29033, sample SAMEA4952267) | chicken gut metagenome | biome: Broiler Chicken; feature: Gastrointestinal Tract; material: Caecum | place: Ireland | collected 2018 | study: Broiler... | reverse complement strand
CCCGACTACAATAATGTAGTGGGAAAGTTAAATATATTGCATATCTGGCTTATCAAATAATATTTGACAAGTTAGATAAAATTATTTGACTTTTTTTGATAATCTGTGTATAATATAGATAGAAAACGAGAAACCACAAAGTGGTTGCCGATGAAAAGTTTAAATAACCATTCGACCGTGCAAAGCAGAATGGTTATTTTTTATTTGCTCAAAATTATCACTAATGCAATAATCAAGGCAATAGCTATGATTGTAACTCCTACTAATCCAAAGAATAGTAGATATATTATATGTAATAATAAAGTTTCCATAGCACCACCTCGCTTTCTCACAGATGTGACTGTGTAATATGTAAGGTGGCAACGCACTCCGCTTATTCTCATTTTCTTGATAACTACTATACTATATATTTTACTAAAAAACAAGCAAACATAGTAAAGTTTTACATTTTTTATTATACAACAATAATTCTAATTCGTTCTAGTTCAAAAATCACAATAATGACTTAATACGTAATTTATAATTTTAATCTTAAAATTATATTATTTTAAATATATATTCTATTATAAATAACTCTATGAAATACGAATTTTATTTTAATTTAATAAGAAAGATAAATGTTAATATTTAAATTAAAAGCTCTTATTTTAATTTTTTTGATATCGCAAGATACAAAAAAATACCCCTGAATAGGGGTTAATTGGAGGCGCCACTCAGAATCGAACTGAGGAATAAAAGTTTTGCAGACTTCTGCCTTACCACTTGGCTATGGCGCCGTTTTTTAATTTAACATTGATTCTTATAAAAAATATCTTTTTATAAATTATATGCTCCTGTTATTAATTTAATACTTATTTTTATAAATATAAGTTTTATTTGGAGCGGAAGATGAGAATCGAACTCACACTTAAGCCTTGGGAAGGTTTCGTTCTACCACTAAACTACTCCCGCAAGTTTTAAAATAAAAAAATGGAGCAGGTAACGAGAATCGAACTCGTAACTAATCCTTGGCAAGGATTCATTTTACCACTAAACTATACCTGCACTTAAATTATATAATTAAAATGACAATTAATATAATAGCAAAAATGTTTGAAAAAGTCAATACTTATTGTTTAAAGAATTTTGAACTTTAAGGAAATTCCTTAAAGTTCAAAATTTTACAAATACCTAATACTATATAAAAACTTTTTCACATAATCTTTTACTTCTTTTTTCTTTATGTCTTCTTTATTATATATGTCTAAAACTTCAATTTCTTTTCCTCCTACTTTTACTTTCATGTTGCCCACTATAGTTTTTTCTTTTACTGGTGCTTCAAAATAGAAAATAGCGTTAATTTCTATATCTATACTGTTTTTTTCTTGCTTTTTTATTGCCATATTTTCAAAACTCATATTTTCTAAATAAAGCTCTATATTTGTATGTGTTCCTTTATTTATATATATTCTATCTTTGTTAATTTTCAACCATTCATCAAATTTATTTTCTACTATTTGTTTGATATTTACAAGCTCATAGTTTTTATAAATGTATTCTATTAGTTTTATGCTATCTGATGTTCTTATTTTTTTAGCGTCTGCTCCTAATACAACTGTTATTATGTCTAAATTTCCTCTTTTGCATCCTGTAACTAAGCATCTCCCTGCCCCATTTGTAAAACCTGTTTTTATTCCATAAACCCCATTTAAATATCCTAATAATTCATTAGTATTTGTAATGTTTTTAGATTTACCATTAATTGTTATATTACAGCTTTGTGTACCCACAATTTTCTTAAATTTTTCTTTTTGTAAAGCATAATCTGCCATTTTTGCAAGCTCATATGCAGTTGTATAGTGTTTTTCGCTATCTAGTCCATGCGGAGTTACAAAATTTGTATTCTTTAGTCCTAGTTCATTCGCCTTTTTATTCATAAGTGTAGCAAACCCTTCTACACTTCCTCCAACGTGTATTGCTAAAGCAACAGCAGCATCATTTCCGGATACCAACATCAGTCCATATAATAAGTCATTAACAGTTATTTTATCTCCAGTTTTTAAACCTAGCCTTGAACCTCCTGTCGCTGCTGCTTTTTTATCTACTACGACTACATCATTTAAGTTTGCATTTTCTAAAATTACTATACAAGTCATAATTTTTGTTGTACTAGCCATCTTGCTTGTTTTATATCCGTTTTTTTCATATAGCACATTTCCGGAGTTTCTATCATAAACAAGTGCTATTCTTGAATCTAACTTCGGTTCTTGGTTTTCGTCTACATTTGCAGATGTTTCTACTGTCTTTTTTATTTCTTCTAAATTTATTTTTTCATCGTCTTCCAAATTGGCTAAACTTACTATAAAGCCACCTATTGTACAATTAAAGATAATTATAATTAAAGTTAGAATTATTATTCTTTTTAGTAATAAATTTTTTCCTTCTGACTCGTATTTTGAATTAAAGTTTATGTGATTATTTATAACTTTTACTTTTTTATTAGCATGTTTAGTAACTTCGCCATCTATGTAATTCGATATATTTTTATATTTTTTATTCATAAAAAATCACCTTTTAAATTATATTTTAAAAAGTGATTTTTATGATTTATTTTCTTTCTCTTGAAGGGAAAGCTCTTACTTCATCTTCAACTTTTAGTCTAATTTCTGTAACTATATTTTCCTCTTCTTCATTATTTATTTCTAAATTATAGCCTTCCAACTCCTCTTTTACATATTGCGTTAAAGCACTAGGCGATAAGTCCTCATACTTGTCTATAGCTTTTTCTAGGATTTCTCTTTTTATTTCTTCTAAATCGGCATCTGTTCCTTCTAAAGTTCTTTCTTCTAAATCTCCTCTTTCTTCGCTTTCTCTTACCGCTTCACTTCTTTTTTCTATTTCTTCGTCTTTTTCTTGTGTTCCAAGCCCCTCATTTCTATTTGCCTCTTCTCTTACTCTATGATATACATATTCATCATACCTAGATTTTACACCTATAGGTATTGCTTGTCTGTTTTCCCTATCGTTCATATTTTGGATATATTGTACTTCTGGAATATTATAATTTCCTATGGAGATACTAATTCCTTCTTCCGGTCTTCCAGCTATTTGAAATAATCCTTTTACTTCTTTTTCTTCAACTTCTGTTCCATCTCTATTTATAGAGGTTACTGTTCTCCCAGTATTTATTCCTTCAACTTGTCCTACAGTTTCTACAGGCTCCTTCGTTCCATCAGCTCTTTTGCCTATCATTGTAAATCTTCCATCATTTTGATTGTCACCTTTTTCACAAGCAATTTGCACTTCTTCATACTGATTTAGCTCTGGTATAATTTGTCCTAAAGTTTCGTTTTCTGTTACTAAAGTATGCGGATTTATAACTGCTAAAGTTCTTAAGTTATCTTCTTCTATGCCTATTGTTTCTGATGCTTCTTTTTCTTCTTTATCAAAATTAATTTTCTTGCTTTTTTCTTCATATTTTTCTATATCTTTTTCTGACAGTTCTATGTCATTTTCGCTCATTTCTTGTAGAGAAAATTTTGTAGAGCTTAAGTCTATCATAGAATAATATTCTGGTGGTAGTTTTTCTAGCTTTGAAAGATATTCTTCGGAGAAGCTTACATTTCCATCTGTATCTACTGTAGCAATTAAATTTTGATTTTCATCATATATCTCATATGTTGTAAGCTCTAATTCTTCATTATCCCCAATTTGCATATCTTCAGCTGTTTGACTATTTCCATCTGCTTTTTCTTTTTTATCTGCCTTAAATTTTGGATTTTGGGATTTTATTTCCACTATATACACATTGTTTTCCTCAATGTTTGCACCTCCAAAAAAGAAGTCTTTATAATATTTTATGCTACTTATGTGCTCTGTTTTTTTATCTAAAGTTTCTGAAATTTGTTTTGATAATGCAGCAGATTTTTTTAGTATTTCTTCTTTTTTCTTATCATTCATATACTTTCCTCCACAAAAATTTATTTTAAATAATAATTCTAAAAGACTATATTTTTACTTTATTTCTTACAAAGTTAACCTATTAATGTATATTATAACATAAAAAATCGTTAGAATATATATTCCAACGATTTTTCTTTAATGTGTCTATTTCTTTTAATAATAAAGTCTAACTCTTTAATTTTTATGCTTTATAATTTATATCTTATTTTTCAAAAGACATTACAAAGTCTGTTCCTTCTAGTAATTTCACTACAAATTGTTTTTCTATTGTTTGTGTAGAATCTTCACTATTTGTTATTACCATTTTATAAATATACAAGTCACCATTTTTTTCATATGATGTATATCCTAATTTGTTATATGCATAAAATGTTGTTTTCATATAGTTTTCAAAGTCTACTTGTGTAGGGAAATTATTATTTCTATAAGTTTGGTCTAGTTTGTTGTAAGCATATGCATAGTCACCGTCATTTATTGCGTAAAACCAAAGTTGAATATTATATTGTACTTTTTCTGCTTCGTTACTATTGCTATAGCTTTCTACAAAATTTGGTAATTCAATTGTATATATATCTAATAAAACATTATATTTCATAACTGAAGTCTCATTAAATACATAATATCTTCCACTCTCATCTAAAATAATATATTGTACATAATCATCAATTTTACTTTTTTGATATTGTACTACATTTGCTTGTGATATTCCGATATTATTTATATACTGAGTATACTCTTCTATATTAGAAAATTTTTTTTGCCTATATTCACTATCTAATTCTTCATAAGCTAACTGTATATTGTTTTCTATTTTATATTGATAATCCTCTAATAATCTTTTTGCAGTATCTTCATCACTAACTTGAACTACTTGATACAAGTTATTATCATTTTCTGATATTGTCTCAGTTTCTATAATTTCTTTTAGTTCTATTATATTATTATATCGTTCTTCATTAATTGGATATATTGAATATGTAGAATTATATTGATCTACAAACAATACAAAGTATGTATTTGTGTTCATTCCTTGTTCTTTCAAATATCCATTTATATAATAATTGTATATGTTTTCTGTTTCTTGTATATACATATTTTTTACAATATAATCTGAATTGGAAAAGTTGCTAGTATTAATTTTCTCTATTACATTTTCTTGAGTAATTGAATTTTCTTGTATATATTTGTTATCTAATACATCATAAAGTTTTTTATTATTTCCACCTAAGATATCTTTATAATAATCATTTATACATGCAACTACAGAATAATATTGACTTTGACTATCCACTAAACGTATTTCTGTGTTAGCTTCTATTTCCTCAACTTCATAGACTTCATTTATAATCTCATTCTCTGCTATTTGCTCATTTAACATTACATTTTTATTATTTATGTTTAAATATATCAAAAATGAAATTATTAAGATAATTATTAATATAATAATCAATATTATTGCTAATAATATTTTTCTTTGAGATTTTTCCATATGCACTCCTTATTTATTAAACATACTGTTGTTTAATTTACTTGCCTTTCAAAATATATTTTTATTTATGGTATTATAATTGCAATAAATCCTAAATTTCCATCTACTACTGCATTTGCTTCTTCCACAGATTTATATAATCCACTGTGTCCTCTTGCTGAATCTAATATTGCAAATTTATATCCTTGTGCTTTCTGTTCTTCCGAAACAGGTAATAACGCTAAAATGTGTCCGGTTTCTCCTCCTATTACAGGATATCCTTTTTCTAATGCATCTAATGCTGTATCTTGACTTGTTGTCATTTGTGAAGTTACGCCATAGTATTTTTCCAAAAAACTGCTCCAGAAAATGCAATGGCTTGAGCCAACACCTGGTACATAATAGTCTCCTCCCGGCCAATTATCTTTTATATTTGCTACAACAGTTTGTGGAGTAATTGATGAATCATTCTTTATTCCTGATAAAATCATAGCCAAACTAGTAGGTCCACATCCAGCAGCTGGAATTGTTGACGTTCCGTAAGACCCAGGATAATCTTTTTGTAAATAGTGAGGGAATGTATATTGTCCTAGTGTAATTGATTCTCCTGTAAATTCCCCTCCAAGAGCCTCTTGCATTGTAAACGCATCAAAATCAAATTCTGTTACTCCAAAGCTAGGATCTCCTGTTGCTTTATATAATAAATATTTAGTTAAATCAACCATATCTTTTGTTGTATCATTTTTTTCTAATATTTCAAATAACCATTCTCTGGCACTTAAGATACTATTATACGCAGTAAAATATTTTCTATCTTTTATTAAGCTAACAAAATTTTCTTCTCCCTCTGGTGGATTTAGCTCTACTTTTTCTTTTACAACTGCTGGAGATGAAATATATTTTTGAGTTTCTGTTGTGTGTCCGTTTTCTGCTGTTCCTGACGACTCAGATGTAGGACTTACATATGTATATTGTTGTGAATAATTAACATACCATACATTTGCTTTTGTCAAAACTGTATTTATTGTATTAGTTTTCTCTATAGTCGTATGTTTTGTAGTATATGTTACAGTCTCTGTAGTTTCTACTTCTTCTCCTGTTTCTGGGTCTGTAGAAGTAGTTGTTATTGTATCTTCTCTTGTCGTAGTTGTAATATTAGTATCTATTGTTAAATTATCATAAACTGTAATTTCCATTTCACTTGCATATACTAAATCGGCAAGTGCCATTACAAAGTCTTTGCTGTTACATGTTACTAAATATGCCCATAAATAATCAAATGGCATTGTAAACTTACTAACTAGAGACTGATAGTTTATGTTTGTCGCTCTCATATTGTATGTAGTTGTATCATATGCTTGTACTTGTGGGTCATCTGTTTCTACACGATCTGTACTTTCTGACCATGTTGCAACTTTAGCATATATTGTAGAAGAAGTAGAAAGAGTACCTGAATTTCCATCAAACTCTCCTGTTCCAGATCCCATTCCATTATCATATTTGAATCCTAGTGGATCTACTGCTGTACCATTACTATAAATACCAAAATGTAAGTGTGCTCCTGTAGAATTACCTGTATTACCAGATATTGCTATTATTTGTCCTTTCGTTACAGTGTCTCCTGCTGCAACTTTAAGTTCTTTATTATGGAAATATTTTGAAACTAATCCATTTCCATGGTCTATAACAACCATATTTCCTGCTGAATCACTATAACTTGCTGTAGTTACTACGCCATCTGCACATGCATAGACATTTGTTCCTTCTGGGACCCCTATATCAACAGCTTCATGGTATGTTGAAGCCCCTGCTATTGGCTGAGCTCTTGGTCCAAAGTATGATGTTATATTTGTTCCATCAGTTGGCCATTTTAATACATCTTGACTTCCTGCATCATCTGTATTATCTGTATCATCCTCATCATTATCATTTTCTTCTATTTGATCATCTTTACCAAAGTCTGGATTTGTAAAATAGCTTCCTCCATTTACTGCTTTTGTTACTTTACCTTTCCATTCTGGGTGGCATGTATCAGTACCTGGATTAGCATGACTTCCGGAACCTCCACTATACCATGTATCTTTATTTACTATAAATTCTACTACACATTCTCCGTTATTGTGTCCCCACTGATTACATCCAGCATCATTTTGATTTTTTATATCTCCTATAATACATGGTAATACAATTCCATTATCCAAATAAAAATCTATATAGTCTCCTACTTGTCCATAAGTCGTAGTGCATGCTATAACATATCTTCCATTTATAATTCCAAAACCTTCTGAATCAAAATTCATTCCAGCTTGTTCTCGTAACTTATATTGTGTTGAAGTAGTAGACGTTATCATTTGCCATCCCATATATGTATAATATATTCCGCATTCCTTCTGGTACTTCTATAACAGTTCCAGCTTTTATTGTTCCTGTAGTAGGAGTAGTTGATAAATAAGCCTTTTCTAATGTAAAATGGCTTAATGCTACTTCCCTATCTGCTTCACTTCCTGTTTGGTTATATGTATTAATATACATTTGAAATGTTTCAGGATCTACATATGTTAATGTTTTTATATTTCCAGATGTATCTGCTCTCTTTAGTTTTATAATTCCTTGTACATCTTTAGAATCTGGGTCTAGTATTGTATCCCAATCAATTTCTTCATCTGGGTTAGCTCTTGTATCTAAGTATTGCGTTATCATTTCTGCTTTCATCAATTTTACTAATTCTTCTGGTCCATCTAAATATTGGTCTACACGGCTACCATTTTCCATCATTTTGTCCCACAACTCTTGTGCAGACATTGACGTCGATAGTTTTCCATCTGGTCCTATATTTGTTGAACCCATATACTGTTTTGTAGCATATGGCGTATTTGACCAGTCATCTTCTTTACTAGTACCATCATCTAATGTAATAAAATATTTAACTGCAGCAATTATAACTAAAACAGCAATTATAATTAGTGCAATTATAAGAAATGGTTTCGTAATTATTTTCATTGTTGTCTTTACAACTTTTTTTGCTCCGTTTATAACTTGTCTGAAATTATTATTTGAATTTCCCTCCATATCTACTCCTAAAATCCTATTTCTATTATTCCATAATAATCATATGTTGATTTATTTTCTAAGCTAGAATACCAGTCGTTATTCAATATTACTTTTCCAAAAACTACTTTTTGCATTATTTTATTTGAATTATATTTATTATAATACTTTATATTAATATTTCTTGTTTCTCCTGTTGAAACTGTTAACATTGCATTTGTTAGCTCATGTGTATAAGCTTCATATTTATTTCCGGAGTCATCTTCTACATACATAGTTTCTATATTTTGCATATTATCAAGCAAAATATTGTTTTCACTATTATTTTGTATTTCGAATTTATATACTTCATAATCCATATATATTTGTTTACTAACAACTTTTACATTAATATTCAAATAATTAGCGGTTCTATCAATATTTGCTTCTCCTATATAACCATTAATATTTAATTTTGTTTCTCCATTATCATCCACGACAGTTATGTAATCTTGTATATTATTTTCATCATTATATACTCCAGAAGATAATATGTCATTTGTATAATCCACTTTAAAAATATTGTCTATCCAATTTGTAATCATAGCAGTTTTTTTGTTTCCATTAAATACTTGATTATAGTAATTACTTTGAAAACTTTCTATAGTTGGATATAACTCCTTTTTGCAATTTTCGGATAATAGCTGATATGCTGCTTCTACATTTCCACTGTTACATAAATTCACAAAATTATCTATTAATTCTATGAAAGATTCTTGCTCAGCATATAATTTTTCTCCAGATATAACAGACTCTTCTGATTCTACAATAGAAGTATTTAAATTATTTTGTATTGCTTCGTTTACTACACCTAAATCTGTAGGGACCTCTTCATTAGAATTAACAAAAAATTGTAATACTCTTGGTAAAGCAATTAAAATAACTAAAACTATTAAAATAAGTAATACTTTTCTTTTATTATTGTTATAAAAATTTAATATTCTTTCCTTCATTTTTCCACCTATTAAGTTAGTATTTTTATTATAAAAATATACCTCTAAATACTAGAATATAAAATTTATATAAATATTAGACGAATTTCGTTTAATATATAATAAAATCTATTCCTCTAATATCTGAGGTATATTTATTTAATTTCTATGCATTCCAATCATACATATCCTTAATTGCATCTGTATATTTCTTTATTTGATCTGGTTTTATTCCTTTCTCTTCTAGTCCTTTTTTTACAATTTCTAACTCTTTACGATTGCCTCCAACCTGTTCTGCTAATCCTGCTAATATAATTTTTTCTCTAGAAGCTCTACCGTCACCAAATCCGTCAAGTTTCATAGCCTTTATAATCAAGTCATCATTTGTTACACCACTATTTCTAAATTGTTGTGAATCTTTTAAAACATTTGTTAATTCTTTTCCTCTTACATTTAACTTTCTTGAATATAAATCTCTTCTACCTTTATCTTTCATAGCCATTGCATCCGAGATTTTCTTTTGTCTTTCTTTTTCTGCTTTATCTCCTTTTGCAGCTAATGTATATGTTGTATCTCCTTTTTGTGCAGCATCTACAACTGAATCTCTAGTTTCTCCTAGCTTTCCTGGTACCTGAGATAATCCACTACCTGCTATCCATCCAGCGCCAGCTCCAGCAGCCCCCCATTTAAATGCGTTAGAATAATCATCTGAAACTAATCCTGCAGCAATTCCTGCCATTCCAGCAGCACCAGCTAATGTTCCTTTAGCTGCTAATTTTGCTGCTCTAGGTGCTACATATTTAGCTCCACTTCCTAATACAGCAGCTGCACCTCTAACTGAAGTTTTAAGTGGCTGTGGTACTCTTGGCATTCTATTTGATATTTTTTTAGCTTTTTCTCTAACACCATTAGCAGCACTTCTAGTAAATCTTACTACGCCACTATTTTTCAGGCTATCTGTTGCTCCGTGAATAAGTTGATTGGCTCTACTTCCTTGAAATCCATCATACAAATATTGTCCAAATCCTCTTGTATCACTTCTTCTAGTATCGTTTATCATTTGCCTTATCGTATCTTTATCTTCATTAGTTTCAGCTTCCGCTAACAATTCTTTACCTGCCTTTACATCTTCTCTTATTCGTAGTCCCTCTGCTGAAGTTTTATCATATGGATTTCCGCCTTCTTGCCCTGCTAGTAACGTTGGTGATTGTCCTCCGTTTCCTCCTGGGCCACTATTTCCTGTTGGACTTTCATCTGTTCCTTCTCCACTTGCTAATAGTTCTGCAGGACTCTTTCCTTTATCTGATGGTCTACTAAATTTATTGCTAAGTTTAGCAGAAGCTGCTCCATCTCCTCCTGAACCACTTCCACCTTTAGCTCCTTTTTTAGATCCACCAAATCCAATTCTTCTTAATTGATTAATACCTTGCATTGCTAAAGCTCCACCTAAAGCTGAACCATTATCTAATGTAGAAGCTTTCTCAAATCCAAAGAACTTTCTCATAATTTTTTCTGCTGGCAACATAAATCCTAATGCTGCTAATGCATATAATAAATTATCTGCTGCAAAATCTATTGCTGAACCTATAAGTATTGTATATAAGATTAAATGTACAGGCTGTATTAATAAGTTAAATACATACTCTTTAACCCACATATTAAAAGCTTGTGCACTTCCATCACTTATTTTGTCTAATGGATATGTCATAGCAACAAAAGGTGCAATAATTGTTAAAAATGCTAGCATTATTAATCTTTTTAAATATCTAAATAAAAACATTATTGTATATATAACTAGCGCTATAAATATAATTGTAAAACCAAATTTTCTTGCCAATATTTCGTCATCTGTCATTTGGTCTTTAGGTTCTAATTGTAATTCTATTCTTGCTTTTCCCATTAAGTTTGTTGGCCATACAAATAATTCTACTGAATCGTCATTTGCATCTGTTGATATTATTCCTTGTTGCCTAAATGCTGCTGCTAATGACCCCTCATCTGTGTCAAAAACTTTACTTTGCTCTCTTTGTGGTTCATCTTCTCCTTCTTCAGGAGGAACAACAACATTATATCTATATTCTCCAAGTTTACCATTTGATGCTCCTATAGTAATGTAATATGGATCGTTCGCCGTATCTATTGAATCTATTAATGACTCCGTTATTGTAACAGCAAAAGTCATTAAATAATGCATAAATGTTAATAAGCACATTGCTATAATCCAGTCCATAAGCCTTTGTTTATATTTAGCTCTATCTTCTGCTGCACTACTTATAACTATTCTTATACCAACATAAACTAATATAATCATCATAACTACAATTGCAAAATTTCTAAGTGACACATACCATTTTGCAATTGTCTCTTGTAATTGAGCTGCAGCAGATACTTGTTCTTTTCCCTCTTCTCCAACCATTGTAGTTACATTGTCATATTCGTTTGGTTGAAAAAAGTTTACATCTAACATTGCCACCTTATTTGAAAATATTTCATATGGACTTATTGCATACATTGGTAAATAAAAATCTTGTGGTAATGCCTGTTCTGCAATATAAGAAACTACAAAGTATGTTGCTCCTGCTGCTACGACAGTTGTTCCTATAATACTAATTCCTGCTGCCACAGAAGCTAAACTAAGTCCTCCTGTAAAAGGAGCTCCTGCAACACCTACTATTATGGCAATTCCCCCTGCAATTGCTCCTCCAATTGCTCCTAAAATTGTAGGTACATTTGAAGTGCTATGTTCAAGTTTCAGTAATGAGGTATTAGTTCCATATATAATAGTTTGCATAATATTAATTATTCCGTCGCCCATGGCTAGTACTAAGTCTTTAATTGGTTCGAATAATACTCCTCCAATTCCTCCAGATACCTCACCAAAACTTATACTGGGATTTATAAAATTAAATAATATAACAATTACCAAGATAGTTGCTATTTTTATTATTAAATTTTTATTAGAAAATATCTTGCCCATACACCCTCCTAATAACTGTAACCTGTTGTCTTCTTTCTTTTGTTCCTTTCTACTAATGTGTTTAAGTTTGTATCCACAAATTCAAATTCTTTGCTTGTTGGGTTTATTTGTATTATAGCACTATCTGCCCCTACTTTCAAGAGTCCTTCGCCTTTAAAGCATGTTACTAAGAAACCTGCTTCACCTTCACTTAGTTTAAATACTTCTTTTAAATACTGTATTTCAGATTTATCTTGTGCTAAAAATAACTTGGTATCTGAAGAAGTAAGAACAGCTTGTGCCTCTGGTTTCTCATAGAAGTCTTGAAATCTTTGAGAAATAATTGCTAAAGATACATTTCTTTTTCTAGCACGTCTTGCCATTGTATTTAAGAAATCTACGGCTTCTGGGTATGGAAGTAACATCCAAGCCTCATCTACAATTACCCTTTTCTTCGATGCTCTTTCTCTATCTTCACTATTTTTCTTAACATATTTTTCCCAAATCCATGCTAACAATATTTGTTGAGCCAGTGGTCTTGCAAATCTTTCCTCTAATTGAGATATATCTAGATTTATAAATAATG
>ERZ1643251.4076-NODE-4076-length-12977-cov-5.468039_pt1 | contig 12977 bp, 12 predicted proteins | sample MGYA00579261_ERZ1643251 | MGnify/ENA primary metagenome ERZ1643251 (study PRJEB29033, sample SAMEA4952267) | chicken gut metagenome | biome: Broiler Chicken; feature: Gastrointestinal Tract; material: Caecum | place: Ireland | collected 2018 | study: Broiler... | reverse complement strand
ACCGCAATTCAGACGAGCGTCTCTTGGGCGCGCAGAAAGCGTATCAGGATCATGGGATAGAATGGAAACCGGAATATATATGCGAGTGCGCCAGCAATATGGAAGAAGCGCAGGAAAAAACAAAGTGGCTTCTTAATCATACGGATGTGACGGCTATACTGGCGGTCAGCAATATTATGGGCATGGGCGTTGTCAAATATCTGAAAGAAGCGGATATACGTATACCGGAGGATATCAGTCTCACTATTTTTGATGATTACGCATGGACCAGCATTCATACGCCGACCATCACTACTATACGACAGGACGCTTTCGAAATGGGAAGGCAAAGTGCTAAACTGCTTTTGGAAAAGCTGGAGTTTAAGGAGGAAGGGCAAATCTGGAAGCCAAGAGGAATCCGCCTTCCGACCAGCCTGATCATCCGTGAATCATGGAAATAAATGAAAAATATATACGGACACATGGATAGACAACATAGAAAAAGACGCTGATAAAAAGTATCGTTTCTCATCGGCGTCTTTTTGTAGTTTGACAGTATGGCCAGACTCTAATAGATGAATGAAGAAAATTTTACAGAATCCGGCTTTTGACGACAGGATGTCATGAAAATTTAATAATAATTAAACAAAATATAGTATTTGCTTAAATATTACCACGTATAATCAATATATTGTAGTAGAAAAATGCAATGACAACATGACATATAGGAGGCTCTTACATACGGATACGAGGTGGAACGATGCGAAAGAAAAAAAGCCGTTATAATATAAACGGCATGATATTGTGCGGTCTGGTGTTTTTTGCTATTGCCGGGACAGCGGTCTGCATGGTGGCAAACGGCAAGGAAGCGGCAGTCGAAAGGGAGAAGGCTGAGGCAGAACGCAAAGAGCAGGAGGCGAAAACTGCTGAGGAAGAGGCCGCGGAAAAGGCGGCAAAAGAAGCGGAGAAGAAGAGGGCGGAAGCTTCATCTATTCAGCCGGGGGTTCCGATTGGGACACAGGAGCCGAATGCGGAAGAAAAGGTTGTATATCTTACATTTGACGACGGGCCTTCCGCGAATACAGAAAAGATTCTGGATATTCTGGAACAGTACGATGCAAAGGCGACGTTTTTTATTACGGGTATGCGCGAGGAATACCGGCCCCTGATTAAGACGGCATACGAGGAGGGACATACGATCGGACTTCATACATATTCACATGATTATGCAGGAGTCTATTCATCAGTGGACGCATACTTTGAAGATTTGGATAAGATAGGTAAAGTCGCGGAAGAACAGATCGGATATGTCCCATGCTTTATCCGTTTTCCGGGCGGGTCGTCGAATGCGGTGTCAAAAAAATACACGCAGGGGATTATGACGGAGCTGGTAACGGACGTACAGGAAAAAGGCTATCAGTATTATGACTGGAATTTAGACAGCGGCGACGGTGCCGGGCAGAGCGTGGAAGAGTTAGAGACAAACTCTATGACAGACCGGTTCCATCATGTGATGCTCCTTCTGCACGATTCCCAGTCAAAAGAAAATACAGTGCAGGCGCTTCCGGCTATTATAGAGTATTATAAAAATCTTGGGTACGAATTCCGGGCGATAGACCGGGAGAGCTTTGCTCCCCACCACAGTGTAAATAACTGATATTACACTAGCGTAATCGCGAATACAATGCAGACGTGTCAGGAACCAAGCCGGGGAGCCAATGATATTATAATCGACTTCTACCCCTTTCTATGCTATGATGATTTTCGGATCATTATGGATAGAAAGGGGTATTTTCTATGGGAGATACGTCTGAAAATAAAGGAAACACGCCGCACTTCGGCACATCAAAGCGCATCTGTCTGGGCGTCCTCGCCCATGTAGACGCAGGTAAGACTACGTTGTCGGAAGGGATGCTCTATCTAAGCGGAAGAATACGGGATATGGGGCGTGTGGATCATGGAAACGCATTTCTTGACACATATGAGCTTGAGAGGGAGAGGGGCATCACGATTTTCTCCAAACAGGCTATATTTACATGGAAGGATATGGAGGTTACACTTCTTGATACGCCGGGACACGTGGACTTCTCTGCGGAGATGGAACGTGTCCTTCAGGTGCTTGACTGCGCGGTGCTCATCATCAGCGCAGGAGACGGTGTCCAGAGCCATACAGTGACGCTCTGGCGTCTTCTGAAACGCTATCATATTCCGGTCTTTATTTTTGTAAATAAGATGGACAGGCCGGACGCGGACAGGGAAAAACTTATGGAAGAACTAAAAAAACGGTTCGGAGAGGGTTGTGCGGATATCAGTGGAATCTTCGCGGGTAAAAATGAGGAGGCCGGAAAAGATTCAGGAGAGAAGAACAGAGGGGAGAAAGGCTTGTCAGACATGCAGGACGGACTTCCCATATTGGATGAGGAAAAAGCAGAGGAACTCGCGGTCTGTGACGAGGATATGCTGGAAGAATATCTGGAAACCGGTTCGATCCACAGGAAAACTCTGAGAAGAGCTGTTGCATCGCGGAAGGTCTTCCCCTGCTGGTTCGGCTCTGCGCTGAAAGCCGAGGGGATCACGGAGCTTCTGGATGGTCTTATGGAGCTGGCGCAAGTAAGGCAGTACCCGAAGGAATTTGGCGCAAAGGTGTATAAGATATCCCGGGATGTTCAGGGAAACCGTCTGACTTATCTGAAGGTCACAGGCGGGACGCTGCGGGTGAAAGAGGAGCTTCCGGGGGTCGGCGGGAAAGTGAACCAGATCAGATTCTACTCCGGGGCAAAGTATGAGACAGCGCAGGAAGCGGAGGCTGGTACGGTGTGCGCGGTGACCGGATTAGAGGGAACGTTCCCCGGACAGGGCATGGGTTGTGAGAAAGAGTCCGCGCTCCCGGTGCTAGAGCCTGTCCTTACGTATCGGGTGGAACTGCCCGACGGCTGTGATGTGCACACCATGCTCATGAATCTGCGACAGATAGAGGAAGAGGAGCCGCAGCTTCATATTGTGTGGGAGGAAACTTCTTCAGAGATACATATCCAGCTCATGGGCGAGGTGCAGACAGAAGTGCTCCAGCAGATGGTGAAGGAGCGTTTCGGCGTTGTCATCGGATTCGGTGAGGGCAATATCGTCTATAAAGAAACGATCGCCGCGCCCGTGGAGGGGGTGGGGCACTTTGAACCGCTCCGGCATTATGCGGAGGCGCATCTGCTCCTTGAGCCGGGGGAGAGAGGCTCAGGCATGCAGTTCGCTTCACAATGCAGCGAGGATGTACTGGACCGGAACTGGCAGAGGCTTATCCTGACACATCTTGAGGAAAAAGAGCACAAGGGCGTTCTGACCGGTTCCCCGGTGACAGACATGAGGATCACGCTCCTGACCGGGCGGGCGCATCAGAAGCATACCGAGGGCGGGGATTTCCGTCAGGCGACTTACCGGGCGGTACGTCAGGGACTGAGAAAGGCGCAGGGGATTTTGCTCGAACCGTATTATGAGTTCCGCATGGAGCTTCCCATGGAAAATGTGGGACGGGCCATGTCTGACATCCAGAGGATGAGCGGACACTTTGAAGGGCCGGAGACGGAGAAGGATCAGGCAGTTCTGACCGGATGCGCGCCCGTCTCGGAAATGCGTGGGTATCAGAAAGAGTTTGCCGCGTATACAGGCGGATTCGGCAGACTTTTCCTCACGCTGAAAGGATATGATGTGTGCCACAACAGCGAGGAAGTGATTGGCTGGATCGGTTATAACGCGGACGCTGATACAGAGAATACAGCGGATTCCGTATTCTGCTCCCACGGCGCGGGGATCATTGTTCCGTGGTATGAGGTGGAGGAGCATAGGCATGTGGAAAGCGTCGTGAAAAAAACAACTTCCGGCGAAGAGGTTGTATCAGCGGCTCCGGTACGCCCTCCGAGAAGGGAGATCGAGCTTACACCGGAGGAGCTGGACGCGATCTATGTGCGAACCCCTGATCCTGTGAAACGCAAGGTGAACAGCCGTCCTGTGACTGTATCTGCGCACACGGGAAAGAAGTCTTCCGGCAAGGCAAATACTGTGGAATATCTTCTGGTGGACGGGTACAATATCATCTTTGCATGGGAAGAACTGCGTGAGCTGGCCGATGTTAATATTGAGGCGGCGAGAGGGAAGCTGGCGGATATTTTGTGCAACTATCAGGGATATAAAAAATGTACGCTCATTTTGGTGTTTGACGCCTACCGTGTAGAAGGGAATCCGGGAGAGGTCGTGAAATACCACAACATTCACATCGTATTTACAAAGGAAGCCGAGACTGCGGACCAGTATATTGAAAAGACGGTGAAAAAGATCGCGAAATCCGCGTATGTGACAGTCGCTACATCGGATGCGCTGGAGCAGGTCATCATTTTAGGGCAGGGAGCTCACCGCATGTCCGCGCCGGGACTCAAAGAAGAGGTGGAACGCGTGTTTGAAGAAGTGAGAGGAGAACATCTCGGCAAGGGGACGACGCTTAGAAATTACTTGTTTGATTATCTTGACGACAGGTCAGCAAGGGAACTGGAAGACGTGCGTCTCGGAAAAGATGTATAGACCGATGGCCGGAGCGCGGAAAAGTATCCTTTGTTCTGTCAGGGAGAGGACTATATTTAAAAACTGGACTGTATAAAAAGATAATAACTGGACATTTTTATATAACCAGTCTGGTGCTATCATACGAGAGATACAAAGACAGAAGAGAGGATAATACTATGGAAAAGAGAAATGAAACTTTAATTAAGCTTGCACAGACAGGCCTTATGGCGGCGCTTTGCTTTGTGGCGTTTACATTTTTAAAAATCAAGATTCCTATGCCGGGCGGGGATGCGACGGCTCTCCATATCGGCAATGCGTTCTGCGTGCTTGGGGCGCTGATCATGGGCGGCTGGTACGGCGGACTTGCAGGAGCCGTGGGAATGACAATCGCGGATATCCTTGATCCTGCATACATCGTTTCCGCGCCTAAGACATTTGTGTTAAAGCTGTGCATCGGACTTATCGTGGGACTCGTGGCCCACCGTGTGGCTAAGATTGACGAGAGTACGGATAAGAGATATATACTGCGCTGGAGCGTGATTGCTTCTGTGGCGGGACTGGGTTTCAATGTACTTGCAGACCCGATTGTCGGATATTTTTATAAAATGTTTATCTTAGGACAGCCGCAGGAGATGGCTGAGGTACTGGCGAAATGGAGCGCCGCCGCCACATTTGTGAACGCGGTTGTGTCTGTGATACTTGTGGGGGTACTGTATAATGCGCTGCGCCCGGTACTTCTGCGGATGGGAATGATCTGTATAGGGAAGGTGAATGGTCTGAGCCATTCGTAAAATATTCCCGGTTACTCGAAAGTGTAAGAAAAAAGTAATTTTATGGTGACTTTTTACCTCGTTCAATGGTATTATTATTGAAACGGTTCAATACAATATTACGATATGAGAGCGAGGTAGAAACATGAATTGTATTAAGTGCTATCAGGAAATCCCGGAAGACTCAAGGTTTTGTCCTTACTGCGGCGCGGAGCAGACTGTGACTCCACAGACAGCGGACGCGCAGATAAATCCGGTTCCGGAGTCTGGGGCGGATGCACATACAGATGCACCTGCACACTCAGAAGCAGATACGCATACAGAAACTGCCGCACAGTCTGATTCACCTGTGCAGGACACTGCTGTGTACCCACAGCCGGAGGCATCTTACCAGAATACGCAGAACTATGGCCCGGGGCCACAGGATACTTCCGGGTACGGAGCCGGATATCAGGGCGGATACCAGAGTAATGCTTACCAGCAGGATCAGGGACAGCCGGTGAACTGGGTGCCTTATCTGGTTCTGTCGATTGTTTCCACACTTTGCTGCTGTCCTCCATTTGGTATTGTGGCGGTCATATTCTCGGCAAAGATCAACAGCGCGATGAATGAAGGAAATACGGAAGAGGCAAGGAAATCCGCAAGAACGGCGAAGATATGGCTCATTGTCGCTTTCGTTGCAGGCATCATCTCCTACATCCTTTATTTCGTGCTGATTGGATTCATAGGGGCGGCCGGATACTACTATTATTAAGATGTACATGAGGAAAGGCCGATACAGGCGGATGGCAGAAAGTCTCCGGAAAAACAGAAAAATGCGTATAGCGTTAACATTATGTGCGGGAGCGGCAGCTTGTGCGGGTGCGGTGTACCTGTATTTTCATAATCCGTATGACTATCCGCTTCCGTGCATCTTTTATGTGCTGACCGGATTATACTGTCCGGGATGCGGGGCGGGGCGCGCCAGTTATTCGATCCTTCACGGGCGGTTTCTGGACGCGTTCTGTTACAATCCCCTCATGACGCTGCTACTTCCATTGATCGGACTTTACGCGGCGGCGAGGACATTGGACTGGGTTGTTACGGGAGGCAACCATATTGACCGCAGAATAAATGCGAAATTTCTCGTAGGGGTGCTTGCGGCCATATTTGTATACGGGGTATTGCGGAATATCCCGGTATTTCCATTTACACTGCTGGCTCCCGGCGGTTTTGCACAGATACTCTAAGCTGATAATAAATAATGACGGAGGACATTTACATGATCAACAAATTAGTGGAAAGAATTAGAAAGACAGGGGCGCCGATCGTGGTCGGACTGGATCCGATGATGAGTTATATCCCGCAGCATATTCAGGATAAAGCGTTCGCTGAATATGGAGAGACGCTGGAGGGGGCCGCAGAGGCGATCTGGCAGTTTAATAAGGAGATCGTGGACAAGACATGCGATCTTATTCCGGCAGTAAAGCCGCAGATCGCGATGTATGAGCAGTTCGGGGTGCCGGGAATCGAGGCGTTTAAGAAGACAGTGGACTACTGCAGGGCGAAAGACCTCGTGGTTATCGGAGATATTAAGAGAGGTGATATCGGTTCTACTTCCGCCGCATATGCGACAGCACACATGGGAAAAGTAAAAGTGGGAAGCAAAGAGTATGTCCCGTTTGATGAGGATTTTGTGACAGTGAACCCATATTTCGGAACAGACGGCGTAAAACCCTTTGTGGATGTGTGCAGGGAGGAAAAAAAAGGACTCTTCATCCTTGTAAAAACGTCTAACCCGTCCAGCGGAGAATTTCAGGATCAGTTGGTGGATGGCCGTCCGCTGTATGAACTGGTGGGAGAGAAAGTCGCCGAGTGGGGCGCGGACTGCATGGGCGATGAGTACAGCTATATCGGTGCGGTCGTAGGCGCGACTTACCCGGAGATGGGCAAAGTATTGAGGAAGATCATGCCTAAGAGTTACATCCTTGTGCCGGGATACGGTGCACAGGGCGGACGAGGCAAAGACCTTGTCCACTTCTTTAACGAAGACGGACTTGGAGCGATTGTGAACTCCTCCCGAGGCATCATCGCCGCTTATAAGCAGGAGGCTTATGCGAAGTTTGGGGCAGAGAATTTCGCGGAGGCGTCCAGAGCGGCAGTCGAGGATATGATCGCGGATATCAGCGGTGCTCTGGCAGAGAAGTGATCGCAGCTATCGGCGGCGCACGGCGCAATATGAAATACACGTACAGGGAGTTTCTATGGCAAGGAAAAAAGAAGATGCGGTGATCCTCTCTCAGGAGAGGATCGCACAGGATATATACAGTATGTGGATCAGGACAGAGGCAGCGCAGACAGCAGTGCCGGGTCAGTTCCTGTCTATGTATACAAATGACGGGAGCAAGCTGCTTCCCCGTCCCATCAGTATCTGTGAGATCAACAGAACTGACGGAAGTCTGAGAGTCGTTTACCGAGTGACGGGCAGGCATACAGGGACGGAGTTGTTCTCCCGGATGCAGGAGGGAGATACGATCCCGGTGATCGGCCCTCTGGGAAATGGATTCTCCTATGAGAAGGCACAGGGAAAACGTGCGTTCCTCATAGGGGGCGGTATTGGCGTACCGCCGATTCTGGAACTGGCAAAGCAGATGAAATGTGATAAAAAGCAGATCATTGTCGGATACAGGGACAGAGAAACATTTTTGAAGGATGAGTTTGAGCAGAACGGAGAGGTCTATATTTCCACAGAGGACGGAAGCGTGGGAACGAAAGGAAATGTGATGGACGCGATCAGAGAAAACGCTCTGGGTGCGGATATCATTTACGCCTGCGGGCCGACGCCCATGCTCCGTGCGGTCAAAGCGTACGCAGAGGAAAATGGCATCGAGTGTTATATTTCCCTTGAGGAGAGGATGGCATGCGGTATCGGGGCCTGTCTCGCCTGTGTCTGCAAGTCAAAGGAAAAAGACCATCACACGAATGTGAATAATAAAAGGATCTGCAAGGACGGTCCGGTATTCCTGTCTACGGAGGTGGAGATCTGATGAATATGAAGGTAGATATCGCGGGCGTAGAGTGGAACAATCCGGTGACTGTCGCTTCCGGTACATTCGGTTCGGGAGCGGAGTTCGCGGATTTCGTGGATCTGAACCGCTTGGGCGCGGTGACTACAAAAGGAGTGGCAAATATCCCATGGGCGGGAAACCCTACACCCAGAGTGGCGGAGACTTACGGCGGGATGATGAACGCGGTCGGTTTGCAGAATCCGGGCATTGATGTGTTCTGTGAGAGGGATATCCCTTTCCTGCGCAGGTTTGACACGAAGATCATTGTCAATGTATGCGGGAAATCTGCGGAGGACTACTGTGAGGTAGTTGAACGCCTTGCGGGTGAGGATGTGGATATGCTGGAGATCAATATCTCCTGCCCCAATGTAAAAGAGGGCGGCATCGCTTTCGGGCAGAATCCCAAAGCTGCCGAAGAGATCACAAAGGCTGTAAAGAAATACGCAAAGCAGCCGGTCATCATGAAGTTAAGTCCCAATGTCACAAGCATCGCGGAGATGGCAAAGGCAGTGGAAGCAGGAGGAGCGGACGCTATTTCGCTTATCAATACGCTCACGGGGATGAAGGTCGATATCAACAGGAAGGCGTTCGTTCTGGCGAATAAGACGGGCGGCGTGTCAGGACCGGGCATCCACGCAATCGCGGTTCGCATGGTATATGAGGCAGCGAACGCGGTGAGTGTTCCCATCATCGGCATGGGCGGCATCGCCAGCGCGGAAGATGCCATCGAGATGCTCCTCGTGGGAGCCAGCGCGGTATCGGTAGGTACGGCGAACTTCTATGATCCGGCAGTGACCATGAAGGTCGTGGACGGGATCGGGAAATATATGAAAGAGCAGGGATTTGAGACGGTCGCGGATATGGTCGGGATCGTCAGATGAGAAGAAGCAGGCTCATAGAATGAGACGCGCGGGATCGCGGAGATATTATTTTGCAGGAGGTTTTGTATATATGGAACAGTATAAGAAGGAATTTATCGAGTTTATGGTAGACAGTGACGTGCTGAAATTCGGAGAGTTCACTTTAAAGAGCGGGCGCAAGTCCCCGTTTTTCATGAATGCGGGCGGCTATGTGACTGGCTCGCAGCTTAAGAAGCTGGGGGAGTATTACGCAAAGGCGATCCACAGCACATACGGGGATGATTTTGACGTACTGTTCGGACCTGCCTACAAGGGAATCCCGTTGGGGGTTGTCACAGCTATCGCTTACAGCGAACTGTATGGAAAGGAAGTGCGCTACTGCTCCGACCGCAAGGAGGAGAAGGATCACGGCGCAGACAAGGGAAGCTTCCTCGGCAGCAAGTTAAAGGACGGCGACCGTGTCATCATGATCGAGGATGTAACGACATCCGGGAAGTCCATGGAAGAGACTGTTCCGAAGGTAAAAGGCGCGGCGGATGTTACGATCGTCGGGTTGATGGTTTCCTTAAACCGCATGGAAGTGGGGAAAGGCGGCGAGAAATGCGCGCTTGACGAGGTGAAGGATCTGTATGGTTTTGAGACGGCGGCGATCGTGACTATGGACGAGGTCGTTGAATGTCTGTATAATAAAGGATACAAAGGAAAAGTTATCATCGACGATACATTAAAGACAGCGATTGATACATACTATGAAACATATGGAGTGAAATAAGGAGGCGCGTTTTATGGAAAGGGCATATCTTGCAATGAAGAACAGCGGCGCGGGCAGTATTGCCATCGGGATCATCCTCATCGTCGTGGGAGTGACGGCGGGAGTGCTGTCCATTTTAAGCGGCGCGAACCTGTTGAAACACAAAAGAGAGATTACATTTTGACGGCAGAAGATATCTGTCAGTCTGTTGTGAGGGGGCAGATCCGGGAAGGTCTGTCCCCTGTCGGCTAATTTCCGGCAGCAGACAAAAAGCCGGATTCTTTGAGGGATCCGTCTGATGAGCTGTAAATGAGGTAATATTTTGAGTGTAAGAAGAACAAGAGTACTCAGGGCATTTGGTAAGGTCCTGTTTTTGTTGTATGTAGCATTTTTGATCTATTTTCTGTTCCTTGCAGAATGGTACGGGAGAACGGGAGTGGCGGAGGAATACAGGTATAATCTGGAACTTTTCCGAGAGATCAAACGATTTATTGTTTACAGAGAGCAGTTGGGCGCGTTCGCCGTCTTTGCCAATCTGGCAGGGAATATACTGATCTTTGTACCATATGGATTTTTCATCTCCATGGCCAGCAGGTCGAGGGGATTTTTCAAAACACTTTTTTTCAGCATGGGTCTGAGCCTGTGCGTGGAGATCGTCCAGCTCTTTACAAGAGTGGGAAGCTTTGATGTGGATGATATTCTTTTGAATACCATCGGCGGTGTGGCGGGATATATCATTTTTTTAATCTGCAATGCGATAAGGAGAAATCATTATGCTCGGAATCGGAAAAAGCGCTGAACAGCGCCGGAGAGATAAAGAGAGGAAACTGCGAGGTACAAGAAAATACGGACAGGGTAACCTAAAGCATTCCCGTAAGGGACTGCGCTCCTGTATCAATGGAGCAGGGGCACTTTTGATCCTTCTGGGATGTGTTTTTTATGCGTTCATGGCAAGAGGGGAAGCTTTTGGCATTGTGGGAGGTATTGTCATCATTTCGCTCATTCTCTCGATCTATGGGATACGCTGGGCGATACAGGGATTTTACGAGAGGGACCGCAATTACCTTACCTGTAAGATCGGACTTCCGGTCAATGCCGCGGCGCTGATCCTGTTTCTGGCGATATTTATAGGAGGCTTGAACTGATGGAGATAAAACAGATGCAAAGAGAAAGAAATGAACAGTATACACAGCGCCACGAGCTTGCGGTAGGACGGCTGCGCGGCATTGTCTCAGAGGAGACGGTATCAGAGCGGTACAGGATTTATTTTCAGGATGTGTCGCTCTTTCTTCTTGAACTGGAAAATGTCAGGCGCAAGATCGCAAGCGGTGAGTGGGACAGATACAGTACAGAGGAGATGCACAGCTTAAATGAGATCTTATACAGCGATATCGCAGGCGGCAGATACGAAAAAAGTTATGCGAACCCCGCGTTTGCGGCGGAGAATTTCGGTCTAGAGATGGGACGGCTTTTGAGTCTTCTCTATGCGGAGATGCGCGCGGGAATACCCTATGCTTTTGAGAACAGGAAGGATTATCTGACGATTCTTTTTGAACTTTTCATCGAGGTGTATAATTGCTTTGAGCAGACTTACGAGGACAGGGAGGAGCCGCAGGCAAAGGCGATCCGCGACGCTCTCTATTGGTACGCCAGCGATTACTGTGATGTTTTCCTTGCGGATCGTATCATGGAGCAGATCGACCCGGAGATGACGTCCTTTGCGGCGGATATCATCGAGGGTGCGGATCTGGATAATGACCGCTATCTGTACCGTTTCGGAGAATATATTACGGAGAATGAGCTGGGGACGGCGAGACATCTGCGTTCCCTGCCGGAGGAAACCTTAAGGAAAATGGCGGATGTATACACCGAGGGTTACCGCATCGGATTTATCAATACGGGGAAAGACTTATCAAAGAAATCCGTGGTCAATATCCGCTATACACTTGGATTTGAAAAGGTCATCCGCATCGCTGTTGAAAACTTCCGCAAGATGGGATTAAGGCCTGTCATATACAGGGCGGCATCTTCCGTGGTCACAAAGCGGGAGCATCACAAGATCGGTTATATGGGTGGAGTCGCCAACTGGCAGTATGAGTATGACCACCGGCAGGATCAGGCACTCTTTATGGATAAACGTTACATTGAGCGCAGGCTGGAAGTGATGCGCACCGTCTACGAACAGCACAGGGAACTGGCCGCTCAGTTCGCGGGACCGGCAGTGATGGAGACTTTCGGGGAGAAGCCGTTTTCACCGAAACCGGTATCCGAAGCGCCCTCGTACAGCAAAGAACAGAGAGAACTGGCGCTCCAGTATGACAGCCGTTTCGGACAGCTTACGAATGAGTTTATCAAAGGGGAGGAGCGCAGTTTTACGATCGTAGCTTATCCTGTGCCGGAGATCGGGGAGCAGTACTCTGAGATATTTGACGAGGTGATCAAGATCAATACGCTGGATGCGAAGCTCTATGAAAAGGTGCAGCAGACGATGATCGACGCGCTGGATCAGGGCGAATATGTCCATGTGAAGGGCAAGAACGGCAATCGGACAGACATCCGTGTTCAGCTTTTTCCTCTGTCAGATCCCCGGAAGGAGACAAAGTTTGAGAACTGTGTGGCGGACGTCAATATCCCGGTGGGTGAGGTGTTCACATCTCCTCTGCTGGAGGGAACGGACGGTGTGCTCCATGTAAGCCGCGTGTATCTGGAAGGACTCCAATATGAAGACCTTGAGATTGCTTTCAAAGACGGCAGAATTACGGACTATCGCTGCGGGAACTTCGCCGATGAAACGGAGGGGCGCAGATATATTTACGACAATGTGCTGAAAAACCACGAGACGCTTCCGCTGGGTGAGTTCGCCATCGGTACGAATACGACTGCGTATATGGCAGGCAGGAAATACCATATTGAGGACAAGCTGCCCATCCTCATTGCGGAGAAGACGGGGCCGCATTTTGCGGTGGGCGATACGTGCTATTCATGGAGCGAGGATATCCGGGTATATAATCCGAACGGAAAG
>ERZ1643251.4075-NODE-4075-length-12983-cov-11.291306_pt1 | contig 12983 bp, 7 predicted proteins | sample MGYA00579261_ERZ1643251 | MGnify/ENA primary metagenome ERZ1643251 (study PRJEB29033, sample SAMEA4952267) | chicken gut metagenome | biome: Broiler Chicken; feature: Gastrointestinal Tract; material: Caecum | place: Ireland | collected 2018 | study: Broiler... | reverse complement strand
AAGGAAGAGTTGTTATATTTGGTTGTGGAACAGGAAATCCATATTTTACTACAGACACTGCGGCAGCACTTAGAGCAGCAGAAATAGATGCAGATGTTATATTAGTTGGAAAAACAGCAGATGCAGTATATTCTGATGACCCAAAAACAAATCCAGATGCAATTAAATATGATGAAATTACATATATGGATATTTTAAATAAAGACTTAAAAGTAATGGACTCAACAGCTACATCATTATGTAAAGATAACAGCATACCACTAGTAGTATTTGCCATAGCTGAACCAGAAAATATAATAAAAGTCGTAAAAGGAGAAACAATTGGTACAATAATAAGATAGGGTATATAATATATGAAAAATTATTATATGTTTGTCTCATTAAATAATTAAATCAAGTGAAAAGATTATATAAATAATGTTAAGAAATTAGTAAATATTTAGGAGGATTTTATGGATATTAAAGTTTATGAAGAAAAAATGGAGAAAACAATAAGCGTTTTTAAGGAAAATTTAGCAGAAATAAGAGCAGGAAGAGCAAATCCTGCAATATTAAACAAAATAATGGTAGATTATTATGGAGTTCCAACTCCAATAAACCAAGTAGCTGGCATATCTGTGCCAGAAGCAAGATTAATAGTAATACAACCATGGGATTTAAACTTATTAAAAGAAATAGAAAAAGAAATTTTAAAAGCAGACATAGGAATTAATCCTAATAACGATGGAAAAGTAATAAGACTAGCTTTCCCTGAATTAAATGAAGAGAGAAGAAAAGAAATAGTAAAAGATATAAGAAAAATGGCAGAGGAAGCAAAAGTAGCTATAAGATCAATAAGAAGAGATGCAATAGATGATGCAAGAGAAGAAGAGAAAAATTCTGTTATTACAGAAGATGAGCTAAAACTAGCAGAAAACAATATACAAAAATTAACTGACAATAAAGTTAACGAAATAGACCAAATATTAGAAGGAAAAGAAAAAGAAGTAATGTCAATATAGCTATTAAGTATTTTTAATTGTGTAAAGATTAATAAAACTAAAAAATAGATAATAAAAGATAATGAAAGAGGAAGTTAAGCATGGAATTTAATAAAGAAAATTTGCCTGTACATATAGCAATAATAATGGATGGAAATAGGAGATGGGCAAAAGAAAAAGGTCTAGAGACAAAATTAGGTCATAAAGAAGGGGCAGAAAATTTAAAGAGAATTGCAAAATATGCAAACGAAATAGGAATAAAATATTTAACAGTTTATGCATTTTCTACAGAAAACTGGAAAAGAACAAAAGAAGAAGTTGGGGCTTTAATGTTTTTGCTAAATTGGTATCTAGATGACTTATTAAATAGTTCGGACTTAGACAATGTAAAAATAAATGTTTTAGGAGATATTACTAAATTAGATGCAGGAACGCAAAAACTAATCTTAAAATTAGAAAATAAAACTAAAGACTATACTGGCTTACAACTTAATGTTGCATTTAATTATGGTGGAAGAGACGAAATAACTAGAGCTGTTAAAAAGATAGCAAGTGCAGTTAAAAATAACGAAATATCTATAGACGATATAGATGAAGATTTAATTTCAAATAGTATATATACAGCAGGAATGCCTGACCCAGACTTATTAATAAGACCAGGTGGAGAAAAGAGAATAAGCAATTTTTTACCTTGGCAACTTTCATATACAGAGTTTATTTTCACAGACAAATATTGGCCAGACTTTAATAAAAATGACCTAAATGAAGCAATAGTAGAATATGAAAGAAGAAATAGAAAGTTTGGAGCAAAATAATATAATTAATTACTTTATAAAATTTAAAATATATGATATATTTACTAAACTAAATTGTAAAAATTAGTAACCGAGAAAAATATTTAAGAAACAAAAAGTGAAAGGAATTTTTAGAACTATGGAAACAGCAAAGAAAAAAATTAATGTAACAAGAATTGTATCTGGACTAATATTATTTCCTTTAGTCGCAGTAGTTCTTATATGGGGAAATAAATATTTAGTAGACGTATTAATTAGCTTAATAGCAATATTAAGCTTACATGAATTCTATAATGCTTTTAAGGGAAAAGCCAATCCAGTAGAAATTATAGGATATATAGCAGCTGTATCCATAGCTTTTATACATGTAATTCCAGTAAGCTGGATGCTTAAAATAATAGGAGCTGTGCTTGCAGTTTCAATATTGGCTTTATTTTTAACTGTAATAATGAGTAATTTAAAAAGAAACATAGTAGATATATCAATTACTTTTTTTGGAATATGTTATATAGTAATCTTTTTAATGTTTATCTCAATAATAAGAGAAAATTTACCAGATGGTAGAATTATACTTTGGTTTGTACTTCTTGCAGGTTGGGGTACTGACGTATTTGCTTATTTTGTAGGTAAGTATTTTGGAACTCATAAATTCTCAGAAATTAGCCCAAATAAAACAATAGAAGGCTGTGTAGGAGGTACAGTAGGAGCTACTATTTTAATTGTTTTATATGCTATTATATGTAATACTGTATTTAACATGAATATAAATTATTTATTAATAGCAGGTATTGGAATATTATTAAGTATTGTTGGGCAAGTAGGAGATTTAGCTGCATCAAGCATAAAAAGATATGTAGGAATTAAAGATTTTAGCCATCTAATTCCAGGGCATGGAGGCATGTTAGATAGAATAGATAGTTTAATATTTATAGCACCTTTTGCATATATATTATTGCATTTAATATATATAATTTAGAAATAATAAAAGTTTTAAATTATTAAAAAGTTATAGCTACTAGTAAATTACTTATATATTAACAAATTAAACTTATAATTTTAATTGTCAGATTTAACTTCTATATTGCAACTATCTTAAAATATCATACTTATTTGTAATTTAGACATATTCATAGTTTTAAGATATAGAAAAATATAACAGAATATATAAATTTGAGTTTAGGAGGCTGTTTTGGTAGAGGCTTTACTTACGATATTAAAAATAGTTTTTATATTAGGTTTTCTTATTTTCATTCATGAAGGTGGTCATTTTATTGTAGCAAAATTGTGTAAAATAAAGGTAAACGAATTTGCTATAGGATTTGGACCAGTTATTTTGAAAAAGCAAGGTAAGGAAACTCTTTTTCAGTTGCGTTTAATTCCATTAGGTGGATTTTGCAACATGGAAGGAGAAGAAGAACGTTCGGAAAATGAGGGCTCTTTTAGTAAAGCAAGTATTCCAAAAAGAATAGCTGTAGTTGCTGCAGGTGGATTAGTAAATATTATATTTGCCTTAATTGTGTACTTCATATTAATGTCATGTGTGGGTAATAATGTATCTAATGTAATAGACACTGTAATGCCAAATTATAGTGCACAAATAGCAGGATTACAAGAAAATGATAAAATTATAGAAATAGATGGTAAAAAAATAAAAAATAAGGCTGATTTAGATGAAGCATTAGAAAAATCTAATGGAAATGAATTAAGCATTTTAATAGAACGAAATGGAGAAGAGCAAGAACTAAAATTTAAGCCAACAGAAGAAAAATATAACTATACAGGAATTGCTGTAAACACTGCCAGTGATGAATTAACTAAAATTGCAGCATTATATCCAGACAGTCCTGGGGCAAATCAAGGACTAGAAGTAAATGATGTAATAATTGCTGTTAATGGTAATTCAGTTGATAATGATGCACAAAAATTAGTTGATTATATTAATGAGAGTATAGGTGAAGAGATAAAATTTACTGTTGAAAGAAATGGAGAAAGTATAGATATTACATTGACTCCAGAGGTTATGTCTAATTACTTACTAGGTGTAAACTTAAAAATGGCAGAAAATAATTTTACAAATAATATTTATTATGCCTTTTGGGATACAGGAGAATTTGCATTTTCTATAGTTGACAATTTAAGATTGCTATTTTCAGGAGGAGTTTCGGTAGATCAACTAATGGGGCCTGTTGGAATATCTGGTGTAGTTGCTCAAACTAATGGATTTGCAGATTTTGTGTATATTTTAGCTTTAATATCAATTTCATTAGGATTTACTAACTTATTACCTTTTCCTCCTTTAGATGGTGGAAAAATTGTAATATTATTAATAGAGGCTATTAGGAGAAAACCACTTCAAGAAAAAACAGAAATAAATATACAATTAGTTGGTTTTATGCTTTTAATGGCACTAATGATTTATGTAACATATAATGATATTTTACGAATTTTTTAACATAAATAAGGATGAAACTTAATAAGTTATGGTTTATTTATTATGTTTTATAGCTTATAATTTATAGCTTATAGTTTATGGTTTATTAATGTTATATTGTGATTTTAAATAGATTTTACTTTTAATTTTGAAAGGAAATGAGAAAAACACATGGAACAAGAAAACGTAATGGTAAAAGAACAAGTAAGAAAAAAAGTAGTAGAAGATAAAAAGAAAGTAAGAGATGTTTTTAAGGACTTTACTACAGACAGTTTTGAACTATACAATTCTTTAATTACATCCATAAATATATTTAAAAAAAGCGGAAGATTAGAAACCACTTTAGAAGCAGAAAATCAAATAAAAATAAAAGATTTAGAAAAATTTGAGATATATTTGGAAAATAGATTTCAATTAAAAAGCGTTTTAATAAAATTAAAATATGCACAAAAATTTGAATTTAATTTAGTAAATGAATGGGAAGATATAATTTCTTATATTTCTAGAAAACATCCTCTCACTAAAGCTTTGTTAAGAGGGAGTATTATTGAAGTAGAAAACAATATTATAAATGTTAATTTAGGGTTTAAAGGTAAAGCTTTATTAGAAGGAAAAAACTTTAATTTAGTACTTTCTGAAATAATTAAAAATTTGTATGGAGAAAATTATAAAGTTGAATTTAAAGAAAATATTTCTGAAGAAAAATTAAAAGAATATCAGGCACACTTAGAAAGTTTGGAAGAGCAAGTTGTTAATCAAGCAAAAGCTGAAATGGCAGAAGCTGTAGAGCATAAAAAAGAAGCAAAAGAGAAAAAGTCAAATGGAGAAAAAAGCGAAAACAGTGGTAATGCTACAAATGGAGAGCCACAATCAACTGAAGCAAGTGAAGGAAAAACAGCAGAAGAGGAAGATACAACAAACCCTGTAATATATGGTAGAGTTGGAAAAATGAGTGATCCTCTTGTTAAAGTAGCAGATTTAACTATAGATAGCGGAAAAGTAATGCTAGATGGAGAAATTTTAGCAACAGAGACGAGAGAACTAAAATCTGGTAAAATTTTAGCGATGTTTAACTTATTTGACGGAAGTAGCACAATAACATGTAAGGTATTTTTAGAAGCTGAAAAATCGAAGGCAATATTAAAAAGAATGTCAAGTGTAAAAGGTGTTAAAGTAATAGGTACCGCACAATTTGACCCATTTGCAAAAGAATTAGGAGTTATTGCAAATGCAATTGTAGAAAGCAATGGAATAAAAAAAGTAGTAAGACAAGACAATGCTCCTGTAAAGAGAGTAGAATTACATATGCATACTCAAATGAGTCAAATGGATGCCATGACATCTGCAGAGGATTTGTTAAAAAGAGCTGTAAAATGGGGTATGAAATCTATTGCTATAACAGACCATGGAGTTGTACAAGCTTTTCCAGAAGCCCATAAGTATTTAGAAAAGGCTCATCCAGATTTAAAAGTAATATATGGTGTAGAAGCATATTTAGCACCAGATACAGTATCTTGTATATCTTTTTCAAAAGGACAAGATTTAGATACAACTTATTGTGTATTAGACTTAGAGACAACAGGACTTTCTTTTAGAACAGAGAAAATAACAGAAGTTGGAATAATGAAAATAAAAAATGGAGAAGTAATAGACGAATTTTCTTGTTTTGTAAATCCAGAAAAGCCAATACCACAAAAGGTTGTTGAAGTTACAAACATTACAGATGACATGGTAAAAGATGCGGAAACAATAGACAAAGTGTTTCCTAAAATATTAGAATTTGTTGGAGATTCTGTATTAGTTGCACATAATGCAGATTTTGATATTGGATTTTTAAAATACAATGCTAAGCAATTAGGGTATGAGCTTAACAATACATATGTAGATACCTTAAGACTTGCAAAAAGTCTATTCCCAGATTTTAAAAAGTATAAACTTGGATTTATTGCAGATAAACTAGGCATTGTAGTTGAGGTAGCACATAGAGCCTTAGATGATGTAGATACAACTGTAAAAGTATTTAATGTTATGATTTCAATGCTTAAGGAAAAAGGTGCTAAAAATTGGGATGACGTAGATAGTTTAGAAATAGGAAAAGCAGATTATAAATCTCTTCCAACATATCATGCAATAATTTTGGCTAAAGACTATGTAGGACTAAAAAATTTATACAAATTAATTTCATATTCACACCTAAATTATTTTTACAAAAAACCTAGAATATTAAAATCTTTATATAAAAAATATTCAGAAGGCTTAATAATGGGAAGTGCATGTGAGGCAGGAGAACTATATAGAGCAATTGTAGCAGGAAAAACAGATGAAGAAATTGAAGAAATTGCTAATGACTACGATTACTTAGAAATTCAGCCTATTGGAAATAATATGTTTATGGTAAGACAAGGCATTGTACCAGACGAAGAAGCTTTAAGAGACATAAATAGAAAAATAGTAGCTTTAGGAGAAAAATTAGACAAACCAGTTGTTGCAACATGCGATGTTCACTTTATGGACCCAGAGGATGAAATATATAGAAGAATATTACAAGCAGGACAAGGGTATGACGACTGTGATGAGCAGGCACCAATATATTTACGTACAACAGAAGAAATGCTAAAAGAATTTGAATACTTAGGTGAAGAAAAAGCTTATGAAGTAGTTGTTACAAACACAAATAAAATAGCAGATATGTGTGAGAAAATAAAACCAATTTCTCCAGAAAAATGTCCTCCACATATTGATGGGTGCGAAACAACAATAAAAGAAATTGCATATAATAAAGCACATGAGCTATATGGAGACCCATTACCTCAAATAGTAGAAGAAAGGCTAGACAAAGAACTTACATCTATTATAAAAAATGGATTCTCAGTTATGTATATAATTGCTCAAAAGTTAGTTTGGAAATCAAATGAAGACGGGTATATAGTTGGTTCAAGAGGTAGTGTTGGTTCTTCATTTGTGGCAAACATGACAGGTATTACAGAAGTTAATTCACTTCCTCCACATTATAGATGTCCAAATTGCAAGTATTCAGATTTTACAGACTATGGATATTTATGCGGATTTGATTTGCCAGATAAAGATTGTCCAAAATGTGGGCATAAGTTGGTTAAAGATGGGATAGATATACCTTTTGAGACATTCTTAGGATTTAATGGAGACAAAGAGCCTGATATAGACTTAAACTTCTCTGGTGAATATCAAGCTAAAGCACACAAGTACACAGAAGTAATATTTGGTAAAGGTACGACATTTAAAGCAGGCACAGTAGGCACTGTCGCAGATAAGACAGCATATGGATATGTAAAAAAATATTATGAAGAAAGAGGAATACCTGTAAATAATGCAGAAGTTTTAAGATTAGCACAAGGGTGTACTGGAATAAAAAGAACAACAGGTCAGCACCCTGGTGGAATCATAGTTGTTCCAAAGGGAAGGGAAATATACGAATTTACACCTGTACAGCATCCAGCAGATGACCCTAATTCAGATATTATAACAACACATTTTGATTACCACTCAATAGACCAAAACTTACTAAAGTTAGATATACTTGGGCATGATGATCCTACAATGATAAGAATGTTATTCGACTTAACAGGTAAAGACCCAACAAAAGTACCGTTAGATGATAAAGAGACAATGTCAATATTCTCTTCTACAAAAGCTTTGGGAGTTACTCCAGAGCAAATACATTCAGAGGTTGGTTCATATGGTATACCTGAGTTTGGAACCAAGTTTGTTAGAGGAATGTTGGTAGATACAAGACCTACTACATTTGACGAATTAATACGTATTTCAGGTTTATCACATGGTACAGATGTATGGCTAGGAAATGCACAGACATTAATAGAAGATGGAACAGTAACTTTGCAAGATGCTATATGCTGTAGAGATGATATTATGATTTACTTAATAAAAATGGGATTAGAGCCAAATAAAGCATTTAAAATAATGGAAACAGTTCGTAAAGGTAAAGCATTAAAAGACCCAGAAAAATGGGAAGGTTTTAAAGCAGCGATGAAAGAAAAAGATGTTCCAGACTGGTATATAAAATCTTGTGAAAAAATAAAATACATGTTCCCAAAAGCACATGCTGCAGCATATGTAACAAATGCATTTAGAATAGCATGGTTTAAAGTACATGAGCCAAAAGCATATTACACAGCGTATTTCACTATTAGAGCAGATGAGTTTGATAGTGATATTATGTGCCATGGAGAAGAGCGAGTAAAAAATAAAATGAAAGAAATTGATTTAGCAGGAAATGGTGCAACAACCAAGGATAAAAATATGTATGCTATATTAGAATTGGTTATGGAAATGTATGAAAGAGGTATAAACTTCTTGCCTATAGACTTATATAAGTCACATTCAACAAAATTTAGGATAGAAGAAGACGGAATAAGACCTCCACTTAATAGTATACCTGGACTTGGAACAGTTGCAGCAGAAGGAATAGAAGAAGCTAAGAAAGATGGCAAGTTTATGTCAATAGACGACTTAAAAATACGTTCAAAAGTAGGTAAATCTGTAGTAGAACTATTGGACAAAGCAGGATGTTTAAAAGGCATGAGCCAAAGTAATCAAATGAGTTTATTTGGATAAAGTTTTTATACATTAAACAAGTAACTTATTTAAAACTTAATTTAGGCAATTTGAAAATTATTCATAATAATATAATAAAAAGTTCTTAAATGTAGGGAGTATTCTATATTTTAAGAGCTTTTTATATTGCCTTTTTATGTAAATTATGCTATAATGTGCTAGAAATTAATTAAAAAGGGTGTTAGTATGAAAATAAAATCTACAGAGCAACTAACAAAAGATTTAGAAAGTATAATAAGACGTTTATACAGAAATGAAGATATGGAAGCTGTAAGAAAGATTGTTGAAAGCACATTAGAGCAATCAGAAAAAGAGAGAATTAAACAAGGACCAAGTAAAAAAAACGAAATAATAAAATTGGCTAAAGAATTAAAAACAATCGCTGAAATTGCAGAAAAAGTTAAGTGTAACAAAAGTTATGTTAGGACAATAAGAAATCGTGAAGGAATATATTCATTAAAAAAAGTACGAGAATTGATTCAGGAAGGAATAAGTGCCGAAGATATAGCAACGCAAGGAAACGTTAACTTAGATGCGGTAGAAAAATTAAAAGAAAGTAATATAAAATCAGAAAGCATAGTAGAGCTTCTAAAAGAAATAAAAAGACCGGAAGAAATTGGAGAAAAATGCCAATGTTCACAAACTCATGTTTATAATGTAAGAGAAAAAAATAAAATATATTTAAGAAGACAAGTAATAAAATTAATAAAATCAGGAGAGAGTCCAGAAAATATAGCCACAGAAGGAAATGTACATTTAGGAGCAGTTATAAAATTAAAAGAAGAAATAGAAAAGAGTAGTAAAAGAGAAAAAGAAAAAACACCAAAAGCAAAAAAAATAATGGAACTTTCGAAGGATCTAATTGGAGATGAAGAGATAGTAGAAAGATTAGGAATCTCAATTGGGTATGTTTGGTATGTAAGGAGTAGAGAAAAGATATATTCAAGGCAAAAAGTAGAAAATATGTTGAGAGATGGTATATCAGCAGAAAAAATAGCAAAAGAAGGAAATGTAAATTTAGAGGCAGTTGTAAAACTAAGAGGGAATAGTATAAAATCAGATAGAATAGTAGAACTTCTAAAAGAACTGAAAAGTCCGAAGAAGATTGGAACTGAATGTCAATGTTCACAAGCTTATGTTTATATGGTGAAAAAAAATAATAAAATATATTTAAGAAGACAAGTAATAGAATTAATAAAGGCAGGAGAGAGTCCAGAAGAAATAGCAAAAGAGGGAAATGTAAATTTAGAAGCAGTTATAAACTTAAAAGAAGAATTAGAAAAGATTAGTAAAAAAGAAAAAGAAAAAACACCAAAAGTTAAAAAAATAATAGAACTTTCTAAAGATTTAATTGAAGATAAAGAGATAGCAGAAAGATTAGGAACCTCAATCGGTTATCTTTGGTATGTAAGGAGTAGAGAAGAAATATATTCGAGGCAAAAAGTAGAAAAAATGTTGAGAGATGGGGTGTCTGCAGAGAAAATAGCTGCAGAAGGAAATGTAAATTTAGATGCAGTTGTAAAATTAAGAGACGAACTAGAAAGAAGTAATAAAAGAGAAAAAGAAAGAACACCAAAGGTTGAAAAAATAATAGAATTTGCGAAGGATTTAATGGGAGATGAAAAGATAGCAAAAAGATTAAAATGCACAAAAGAATATGTTTGCTATGTAAGGAACAATGAAGGGATATATGCAAAACGAAAAGTACAAAAAATGTTGAAAGATGGGGTGCCTGCAGAGAAAATAGCTGAAGAAGGAAATGTAAATTTAGATGCTGTTATAAATTTAAGAGAAGAATTAGAAAAAAGCCGTAAAAAAGAAAGAACACCAAAAGTTGAAAAAATAATAGAATTTGCGAAGAATTTAACTGAAGATGAAGAGATAGCAAAAAGATTAAAATGCACAAGAGGATATGCTTGCTATGTAAGGAACAATGAAGGAATATATTCAATAAAAAAAGTAACAGAGTTAATAGAGCTAGGGAAAAGTCCAGAAGAAATAGCCAAAGAAGGAAAAGTGAATGCAGAGGCAGTTACAAAACTAAAAGAAAAGTTAGAAATGGAAAAAATAAGAAAAAAAGAAGAAGCAGAGAAAAAAGAAAAGGAAAAGTTAGAAAGAAGGCAAAAAAGTAAAGATAGTGGAAAAAATAGAAGGAAAAGAGTAAGATTAGACGAGCAAAAAAAGAAACAATTAATCGAAGATGCAAAGAATTTAAAATCAGGAGTAGAAATAGAAAGTATATTACAAATTAGTCGTACGTATGTAAAGAACATTATGGATGGAGAAGGAATATATACTAGAGCAAAAGTAAAACAATTAATAAAAGCAGGAAAAAGTCCAGAAGAAATAGCACAAGAAGGGAATGTAAATATAGAAGCAGTTATAGAATTAAAAAACGAAATTGAAGAATTAAGGAGAAAAAAAGAAAATAAGACAAGTAGAAATATTCCGGGAGCTGTGTATGGGACAAGTAAAATAATAGCTTTGATTAAAGCTAATAAAACAAATGAAGAAATAGCAGACTTAGGAAATGTGAGTGTAGAAAAAGTTGAAAATATAAGAAAGCAGTTAGAGCAAGAGCAAATAAAAGATATTAAGGATTTGCATAGTCCACGCCAACAAATAGCTATAGGAGCTGACAGTACAATAGGTAATGGAGAAAATAAAGGCGAACTTAGAGAAGATAAAATAATAAAAGAAGCAAGTAGTACTTCTTCTAAAAAAACTGGAGAATTGCAAGAGAATTCTAGCATAAATAAAAGTGAAAGCAAAAATCCTGATAAAACTAATAATGCTATATTGCAAATGGCTCGAAGAGTTAAAAGTGTAGATAAAATAGTAGCAGTACTAGGAATACCAGAATATACAATAAGAAATCTTTTAAGAAAAAATAATATATTACCAAGAGAGGATATAATTTCTCTAATAAATAAAGGTGAAAAAACTTTACAAGAAATAGCACAAGAATCTGGAGTTAATTTAAAAGCCTTAGAAGGATTAAACGAAAGAATTTTACAAGTAAAACAAGCAATAGCTAATAATCCAAAAAGAAAACAAGCAATAGAATTATTACAACAAGGAAAAAGCGAGAATGAAGTAGTAGCTATTACAAGGTTAAGAAAAGAAGTTATATTAGAAATGAAAGAACTAATAATGGGCAGGGTAGAAAAGCCTATAAGTGCTGCAAGACAACAAGCCGATTTTAAACTAGATATGTTTAATTTAAGGTCATCAATTAATGCAATGCAACAGCACTCATCAAGAATACAAGCAGAAACAACTGATTTAAAAATACAAAAAATATTGTATAAATATCCTGAGTTTTTAGGAAGAAAAGAATATGCCTTTTTTGCGTATGCATATTCTAAGGTTAGTGAATATATAAAAGCAATAGATATTGGCGAAGAATACTTAGGTTTAGATACACCATCAATTTCTGCATTAAAGAGCAAAATTGAGGAAGTGCTACAAGAAGAGAAGGAAAAAGAAAAAATAGGAGCAACTATTGGAGACTCTAATGGAGATGAAAGATAAAAAGGAGAGAAACAAATGAGTTTAGAAGAAATTTTTTCAATAAAAAATATAATTATTTATTTAATTGCAATTAACTTGATAGCGTTTTTAATAATGTGGTTAGATAAAAGAAAAGCACAAAAGGGAAAGTGGAGAATTCCAGAAAATACATTACTATTACCTGTTTTATTAGGTGGAGGAATTGGTGGTATTGCTGGGATGTATGTTTTTAGACATAAAACAAAAAAAGCAAAATTTTACATAGGTTTTCCACTTATATTAATTTGTGAAATACTTTTAGTAGTTTTTATTTTAATGTAGTGTAGTATAAAAAGTATGAGATTGTTTTTATCTCATACTTTTTATATGTAAATAATCTTACGGTTATGCCGATAGTAACAATTTACATTATTTAATAAAATTAGAGTATTTTATATAAAAAAGTTATAACAAAACATCAAATAACATTAATTTCCAATTACATAATATAATAATAAGTTTTCATAAAATATAAGCAATAATAACTGTGGAAAACTCGGAAATAGAAGCTACTATTTTCAGTTATTCACAGAGTTATCCACACTTTCCACAACCTTCTAAAAATTATTTTTGTAAACTAAAAACAACAAATGTGTAATAAATATTTCCAGAATG
>ERZ1643251.4074-NODE-4074-length-12990-cov-17.369927_pt1 | contig 12990 bp, 14 predicted proteins | sample MGYA00579261_ERZ1643251 | MGnify/ENA primary metagenome ERZ1643251 (study PRJEB29033, sample SAMEA4952267) | chicken gut metagenome | biome: Broiler Chicken; feature: Gastrointestinal Tract; material: Caecum | place: Ireland | collected 2018 | study: Broiler... | reverse complement strand
CAGTGTAAAGGGTTCTGCGCAGGGGCTATTTGATGCAACGACCACACCTATGCAGCAGATGGAGGCAAACATCCAGAAGCTGCAGCAGGCACTGGTTCCTTTAGGACAGAAATTGGCGGAGCTTGCCAATGCCATCTTGCCACCTTTGGTGGCGGTGATTACCACGATTGGTGGATGGTTTGAGCGTCTGCCAGGACCAGTGCAGAACTTTGTCATCATCCTCGGTGCGCTTCTGGCGGCTTTTACGGCATTGACGCCCGTGATCGCCGCCATTTCTGTTGCGATGGGGGCTTTGAACATCTCTATGCTCCCGATCATTGGTGTGATTGCAGCGGTGGCGGCAGCCATTGCAGGGATTATCGCCATTATCCAGAATTGGGGAGCGATCACCCAGTGGTTTGGGAACTTATGGAATACCATCTGCACCGGAATTGGTTCCATGGTGGAAGCCTTAAAGACCTGGTTTTCTAACCTGTGGACCCATCTGCAGAACGTGTGGAATGGCATCTGCAACGTGGTACAGACTGCCGTGATGCTCTTAGGTTCTATCATCCAGGGGGCTGTGCAGATCATCACCCTGCCGTTCCAGATGATCTGGGAGAACTGTAAGGGGATCGTGACCTCGGTCTGGAACGCAATCAAATCCGTGGTATCCTCGGCCATCCAGGCAGTGTCCGGAGTGATCTCCTCCGTGATGGGGACGATCCAGAACGTCATGTCCTCGATCTGGAATGCCATCAGCAGCAAGGTTTCTTCTGTGGTAAACGCCATCAAAAATACGGTCACCACGGTATTTAATGCGATCAAGTCCGTGGCATCCTCTGTCTGGAATGGGATTAAATCTGTCATTTCCACAGTAGTGGACGGGATTAAGAGCAAAGTCTCCACGGTGTTTAATGCGGTGAAGAGTACAGTTTCGTCAGTATTCAACGAGATCAAAAGCACGGCAACCACGGTCTGGAATGGCATTAAGACGGCGATCACAAAGCCGATTGAGGCGGCAAAGAACACTATTAAAGGGATCGTGGATAAGATCAGCGGCTTTTTCTCAGGTATGAAGCTGGAACTTCCAAAGATCAAGCTGCCTCATTTTAAGATTAGTGGAAAACTCTCGCTTTCTCCGTCCAGCGTCCCCCATCTGTCTATTGACTGGTACAAGGAAGGCGGCATTATGACGAAACCGACCATCTTTGGCATGAACGGCAGCAGCCTCATGGCTGGCGGGGAAGCCGGGAAGGAAGCAATCCTGCCGCTTCGGGGCTTTTACAATCAGTTGGAGCAGATCTTATCCACCCGGATGAATACCAGCGTCATGGAGAAATACCTGGCGGTCATTGCGGTCAACAGCAGCAAGGGGATTTATCTGGAGGATGGGGCTCTGGTAGGCCATCTGCTCCCGGTCATTGACAGTAAGCTGGGGCAGGCACAGAAGCTGAACAGGAGGCTGAGTTTATGAGACCAGATGTGAAGATCAATGATATTTCCTTATTTACTCTGGGATGGCTGCGGGAGAGTGTGGACTTTCCCACACCACAGTCCCAGACGAATACGATTGTAGTGCCGGGCCGGAATGCCCCGATCCGTTATACGGAGGCTCTGGGGAGCATTTCCTATCAGCCCAGGGAGTTTACCATCCTCTTATCCATGCTGGGGAGCAGGACACAGTTTGATGCAAAAGTGGCAGAAGTGGTGAACTGCTTTGCCGGAAGGCTCTGCAAGGTTATCTGTTCCGACACCCCACAGGTGTATGCCATTGGAACAATCGAAGTGGAGCCGGCTTATGATCCGCTGACTGGGAAAGGGCAGCTTACCCTGTCCTGTGAGGATGGAGATTCCTACTTTTACCACGTAAAAGAAACCGTGGTCACAAAGTCTGGCAGCGGTATCGTTACGCTTTCCAATGATTACATGCCCGTGGTCCCTGTGGTGGGAACCACCGGAGAAACGGCGCTTGCCTGGAGAGTCGGAGAGGAGGAATTCCGTAAATCAGTCAGCGCCGGTACCTGGGAGTTTCCGGAGATGGAGCTGCAGGCCGGAGAAAACCAGTTGACGGTGACCACTGATGGCATGACCACCTTTCGCTACCGGGAGGGGAGACTATGAGTCTGTTTCGTGTCTATGTGGACGGGGAGTTGTTCTACCATCCGAACCTTTCAAGGCTTGCCATTACCCAGGCCCAGGTAAAGGAGGATGCGGAGAACATTGACAGCCTGACACTCTCGGCCCCTTTCAATCATCCCTATCTTTCCAGTATTCAGCCCATGGCCTCCGTGATCGAATGCAGGAAAGGGGATGTCACAGTGTTTGAGGGGCGCGCCTTGGATGATGGCACTGATTTCTATAATACCCACACCTGGACCTGCGAGTCTGCACTGGCGTATTTAAAGGACACGGTCCAAAAGCCATATTCCTACAAGGGGCCGCTCCGTGGCCTGCTGGAATATTTCATTTCCGAACATAACAAAAGCGTAGAGGAAAAGAAGCAGTTTACCATTGGGACCGTGACGGTGACAGACCCGAATGATTATATCTCTTACAGCAATTCCGAGTATTCCGTGACCATGGATGCTATCTGGGAGAAACTGATTAAGACACACGGTGGTTATCTGCAGCTTTGGTATACCAAAGAGGGGAAGGTTCTGGATTATCTTTCTGATTTTACAGCCGCCTCGCTTCAGCGGGTGGAATACGGGAAGAACCTGCTGGATGTGACGATCCATCAGGATCACACGGAGCGGGTGACAGCCCTGATCCCTCTGGGATCCAAGATTGAAAGGGAAGAATCCTCTGACGAAGAACAAGCGGATACTGGTGAAACCGTGGTTGAAAAGCGTGTGACCATTGAGAGTGTCAATGGCGGCTGGAACTATGTGTATGATGAACAGGTTGTGGAGGAGATTGGATGGATCTGGGCAACCGAAGTCTGGGAGGATGTGACGGTTCCGGGCAACCTGCTCCAGAAAGCAAAGGTGCGGATCGCAGAACTGGCAAAAGGCATCACCAGCATGGAGCTAAACATTGTGGATGAATCGGACACCGGGGCCGATATCGGCTCCATCCGGGCCAGGCAGTATGTAGAGTGTTATTCCCCGTCCCATGGGATTGACGGGCGGTATCTGTGTGTGAATAAAACCACCGATTATCTGGATCCATCGGGGAATACCATCACTATCGGTGCAAGCGGCGTCACCCTGACATCCATTTCTGTTACCCAGGATAAAAACCTGGGGCTATTGGAGGAAGATCTGGCAGGCCAGAACAGCCAGATCTCCGGTGTGACGGATAAAGTGGAGGAGATCAGTAATGCCCGGATGTACCGGACGGAGCTTCTGGTGGAGGGAGTCAGTATCTTCCGGAACCGGGAACAGCAGAGCATCCTGCACTGCCGGGTGTATTCCTGGGATCAGGACATCACGGACACGTTGGAATCCTCCCAGTTTCTCTGGCATAAGAACTCCGGAAATGAGGCGTCTGATGCCGAGTGGGACAGCCGCCATGCTGGGATGAAGTCCGTGTTCATTACCACGGAGGATGTACAGGACAATGCGTCTTTTTATTGTGAAGTAACGATTTAAGAAGGAGGAGGAAACACACATGCCTACAGTATTGACATCCAGCCAGCAGACCTTTGTGGACATTACAGACCAGAGGAAGCTGTCGGCTTATATCACGTCCAACCTGCCAAAGACCCAGATTGAGAATCCGAATGTTCTGCCCCATACCTATGTGCCAAGCTGGGCAGAGACTCATCTGGTGCTGACTCCGGTGCTGTTTCTGGATCAGACCAATCTGGAACTGGATGCGGCTGGCGTGATGATCACATGGAAACGGAAGGACGGCACCGGAGCAGAAGCATCTTTAGCGGCAGGAGAAAGTGTGGCAGGAGGTATTTTGACAGTCAGCAAGGATAACCTGGCGGTATCCTCTTCCGGGATGCTGACTTATCTCTGCTATGTCAGCTACTACGATTCGGAGACGAGGAATACGGTCAACATTTCCTCGGACATCACGTTCACTTTGGTCCGCAACGCAGAAAACGCCAAGCTGTGCTTGGTAAATGCGGATACCTATGTCTTTAAGTATAATACCAGTTCTGCCCTTGTGGGGGCCACACAGGCCACACTGACGGCCCAGGTGCAGGGCGTTTCCATCAGCAAGTGGCAGTACAAGGACAGCTCCGGAGCCTGGGCGGATTATCCGACCACCCAGGATAACAGCAGCATTACAGGTGGAACCCTGGTGGTAAAGCCTACCCATGCTGTGTTCTTTAACAATGTGGCCCAGATCAAGCTGGCGACCGATGATCCGGATGTGTATGATACCGTTTCCCTTACGAAGATTTACGATGGAGCCAAAGGCGATCCCGGCGCAGCAGGCGGGGATGGACAGGGAGGATTGTCCGTCATTCTGGGAAATGAGGCCCAAACAGTGGCCTGTAATGCCAACGGGAATGTGGCAGCAGAGCTGACCGTGACCATTCCCTTTACCGCTTATCTGGGGATTGAACAGGTGGCGTGTACCTGTACGGTAGGGACCCTGCCTTCCGGTGTGACCGTGAAATCCAATACGGCGGCCACCACATCGAAATCCGGGAGTGTGGTCCTGGTGTTTGCGGCCAATGCGACGTTAGGAGGCGCATCGGTTTTAAACGGAACCATTGACCTGACGTTTACCGTATCCGGAAAGAGTGTAGTGAAGAAGTTCGCCTGGACCAAGTCCAGCAAAGGAAGCAATGGGGTCAACGCGGTGGTGTTTTCTATTTATGCCCCCAATGGAACGGTGGTACAGAACCAGTCCGGTTCCCTGACCCTTGCCACCTCTGCTTACAGCGGAGCCACGCCCATCAGCACGGCCACCTACCAGTGGGCGAAGTACGAGGACGGGAAATGGGTGAATATCAGTAATGCCACGGCATCTACCCTGACGGTGGCCGGAGCTGATATCGTCAATATCCAGTCCTACCGATGCACTATGACCTACGGCAGGCAGCAGTATACGGATGTAATCACGGTGGAGGACAAGTCAGACCCCTATGTGTCGGAGATGCTTTCCATTGGCGGGTTTACTGTAAAGAACAACCTGGGCGGTGTAGTTCCCTATGTGATTATATGGACCAACCGCCAGGAAGTGGACCCGTTGCTTGGAAGTATCAGTGAAACCGCCCCGTCCAGTCCCGCATCCGGTGCCTTCTGGTACAAGGTGGACCATACGGCAAAGACTGTCACGCTGATGAAATATAACGGGGAAACCTGGGCGGCAGCCACAGAAAAGCAGGAACTGACCTACACCTGGTATATGCAGGATAAAGACGGGCAGTCCGTGGAGTATGAGAAAACAGGAAAGGTGATCTATCTGTCTGCGGAGGATATCGACAGCCTGGTCACGCTTCAGTGCGATGTGTCGAAGTAGGAGGTGGCGGGTATGGCATTACTGACCTCCTGCCAGGCTTCCTTTCAGAGCATGGAAGATCTGGAGGAAGTGAAAGACGATGTGGATGCGGTCAAGGAAGAGATCCGGAACTTTGCCTCAGAGATCACCAAGACCTCGGAGGAGATCAAGACTTCTGTGCGGGAGGAGTATGTATCCAAAACCGACATGGAGATCATCCAGCAGGATTTTCAGGCCAGTATCACCCAGAACAGTTCTGAGATCAGGATGGACTTTACCACGATCACCAATGACATCATTGACAAGGTATCCGTCAACCAGACGCTTCTGGAGGAGTACATCCGGTTCAAAGGGGCGCTCATTGAACTGGGAAAGGTAGGAAATGCCTTTACTGCGGAACTGTCCAATGAGGAGCTGGCTTTTAAGGAGAATGGCCTGAAGATCGCCTATATCTCCAATCAGATCCTGGTGATCACCAATGCGGAGATCCGCAACAAGCTGTCCCTGGGAAATGAGAGCCGGGGATGGTTTGACTTTATTCCGAGGACTAATGGGAACCTCTCCATCAAGTGGAGAAGCCCATCTTCTTAAAGAACCGTTAAAAAAGGAAGGGAGGGAATACCGATGGCATCCAGTGGCAGCTTTTCCGGCTCCATCCGAAGCGGGCATTATACTGTCCGGGTGGACTGGACGCAGGCAAAGAATGTATCAGCGAATACCTCTACGATTACCTGTAAGATTTACCTGGTCAATGACTGGTCCCTGTCGATCAGTGGAAGAACCGATAACACGATCACCATAGACGGGGCATCCCAGAACTTTTCCTCCCCGGCCATTGGAAGTACCGGAACGCATCTGCTGGCCACCGTCTCGAAAAGTGTGAACCATGGGAGCGATGGCAGCAAGAGCCTTTCCATGAGCTTTTCATTCAAGATCCGGGCCACTTTGTCGGGAACGTATTATGATTCCATCAGCGGCAGTACCAGGGTGACTTTGGATTCCATACCAAGAGCATCCTCGGTTTCCATGCCGGAGACAGCCATGGGAAGTGCCGGGACGATCACCATCAGCCGGGCATCCTCCTCTTTTACGCACACACTGACCTATACCTTTGGTACGGCAAAAGGGACGATTGCGACTAAGACAACAGCTACCAGTGTGTCCTGGACGCCGCCTCTGTCCCTGGCAAACCAGATCCCCAATGCGGTATCCGGTGTGGGGACGCTGACCTGTACCACTTATAACGGGAACACCTCGGTAGGCAGTAAATCGGTAAACTTCACGCTGACCGTCCCGGCTTCTGTGAAACCAACCCTGACCAGTATAACAGCGGCAAGGATTGACGGGGATGTTCCCTCTTCCTGGGGGATTTATGTACAGAATAAATCCAGTGTGAAGCTGACGATCAATGGAGCGGCGGGGGCGTATGGTTCTACGATCAAGTCCTATTCCATCAGCGGAGGCAGCTATACGGGAACCGAGAGCACCCTGACGACAGGGGCTTTGGTGAGTAGCGGCAGTCTGACTTTTACTGCCAAAGTAACGAATTCCAGAGACCGGGTATCCGATGCAAAGACGGTTACTATTAGTGTGGTGGCCTACTCGCCTCTGGCATTCTCCACCTATCTGTCCCAGCGGTGTTTGAGCAATGGAACCCTGGATGAGGATGGCACCTATGTTCATGCCCTTCTGCGTTATGTGTATTCCTCCTGCAGCGGAAAGAATACCATTACTACCAAGACGGAATACCGGAAGGTGGGGGACAGCCAGTGGGCCAATGCCGGAAAGACCTTTGCATCAGGGACGGCGGTTGTCTTTGGAAACGGACAGATTTCAGCGGATTATTCTTATGAGGTGCAGTATTCCCTAACCGATGCGTTTGGCACGGTCAGTATTACGGATGTGATCTCCACGGCTGCGGTGGTCATGGATTTCAAGCAGGGCGGTAAGGGTGTCGCTGTGGGGAAGGTGGCAGAGAAGGACAATACCTTTGAAGTCTCGGAAGAGTGGGATGTCCGGGTGTACGGTCAGCTTTTAAAAGATTACATCCAGAGCCTTGTGGGAGCTATCTATCCTGTGGGCAGCATTTACCTGAGCGTGAAGCCGACCAATCCGTCCACGTATTTTGGAGGAACCTGGGTGGCCTGGGGCAGCGGACGGGTCCCAGTGGGGATCAATACCAGTGACAGTAACTTTAATACCGTGGAGAAAACCGGCGGTGCGTCTACGGTGACGCTGACTGCCAGCCAGATGCCAAGCCACACGCATACCTTTACCGGAAGTTCTACCACCACCAATAGTTCCGGAAGCCATTCCCATAAGATTGGGCGGGATACCGATGGAGGTGCCGGAAGCAGCTGCTATACGGTGCATAGTGCAGGAACCTCCGGGGCGCAGGCAACCTCCCCTACCAGCAGTGCCGGGGCGCATACCCACACCCTGACGCCAAAAGGAACCAATGCAAAGACTGGAGGGGGAGGAGCCCATTCCAACTTACAACCATATATCGTCTGCTATATGTGGAAGCGGACTGCTTGATGGAAAAATCAGCTGGGAGGCTGTTTTTTTAATATAGGAAAAAGAAAGCGAGGGAGCGACATGAAGAACTTTGTAGAAGCAGCACAGTTTGCCTTTGCCGCCCTGGGCGGAGCCTTGGGAGCTGTCCTGGGAGGTTTTGACGGGTTCCTGTATGCCCTGATCGCCTTTGTTCTGGTGGATTATCTTACCGGAGTTATGGTGGCGGTGGTGAACAGGAAGTTGTCCAGCGAGGTGGGATTCAAAGGAATCTTTAAGAAGGTCGTGATCTTTGCCCTGGTAGCCATCGGGCATATCATCGACACCTACGTGATCCAGAACGGCAGCGTCATCCGGACTGCGGTAATCTTCTTTTACCTGTCCAATGAGGGCATTTCCATTCTGGAAAATGTATCTGTCCTTGGACTTCCGGTACCGCAGAAGCTCAAAGACGTGCTGGAGCAGCTAAAAGACCATAAGACAGAGGAATAGCATCGGGAACACACCCGGTGCTTTTCTTTTGCCGGAAATCAGAAAGAGAGGTTTGTGAAATGAAGTTAGTACAGAGTATTTTAACGAAAAATCCCTGCTATACGGCAGGAAGAAAGATCACGGTCAAGGGGCTGATGCTCCATTCCGTAGGCTGTCCGCAGCCGAAGGCGTCTGTGTTTATCAATAACTGGAGCAGCCCGTCCTATGACAGCGCCTGTGTCCATGGGTTTATTGATGGCAATGACGGGACGGTATACCAGACCCTTCCCTGGAACCACCGGGGCTGGCACTGCGGTTCCGGCAGCAGAGGTAGCGGAAACAATACCCATATCGGAGTGGAGATGTGCGAGCCTGCGTGTATCCGGTACACGTCAGGCTCAAACTTTACCTGTTCCGACCTGTCCACGGCAAGGGCTGTGGCAAAACGCACCTATGAGGCGGCGGTGGAACTGTTCGCCATGCTGTGCAAGCAGTATAATCTGAATCCGACCGCAGACGGTGTGATCGTCAGCCACCGGGAGGGACACAGCCGTGGGATTGCGTCCAACCATGGCGATCCGGAGCATCTCTGGAACGGTCTGGGGATGGGATATATCATGGACGGATTCCGCAAGGCAGTGAAAGCGGCCATGGGAGGAAGTACGGAAGGCGGCGGTTCTTCTTCTGGCAGCGGTGGTTCTGGGACTTCCGGTTTCCCAGCGGTTCCCTTTACGGTAAAGGTACTCATTCCGGATTTGAACTACCGGTCTGCCCCGTCCATGAGCGGAAGCGTAAAGGGCCAGACAGGAAAAGGAATTTTTACCATTGTGGAAGTGAAAAATGGCTGGGGCCGTTTAAAAAGTGGAGCCGGATGGATCTATCTGGAGAATCCATCTTATAGCACCGTGCAGTCCTCCGGTTCCGGAGGTGGCTCCTCCAGCGGATCTTTTCTGGTGCAGGTATCTGCCACAGACCTGAACATCCAGAAAGGTCCGGGGACCAACTACGGAACTACTGGAAAGTACATGGGAAAAGGAACCTTCACGATTGTGGAGACCAGATCGGGACAGGGTTCCAAAGCCGGATGGGGTAAGCTGAAATCCGGAGCCGGATGGATCAGTCTGGATTATGCAAAAAGAGTGTAAATGGTAGTGAAAAGTGCCGGGCAGGAGAGAAACAATCCCCTGTCCGGCAAAATTTTTGCAGAGGATAAGTTTGGCGAGAGTGGAAGCAAAAACCGGTGGAAATGGTGAAACTGCTTGACTTTCCGGGGCTTCAGAGTGATAGATAGACTACCAAAAAAGAAAGGAGAACTTGTGAAAATGGTAATAGCAGGAAGAGTGAACCGGGTGGCTTTTTACTGTCGTATGAATCATAGAGATCATGATTATACGCAGTTTTTGGATGATGTAAAAAAACGGTTGGAAAGAGCCTATGGAAAGCAGGAATGGGAACTGAAAATCTATTTTGAAGAAGCCTCTGGCGCTGATCCGGACAGAAAGGAGTTCAACCGTCTGAAACAGGATATTTCACAAGATGAGATTGATGTAGTGGTTTCTGTCCGGGCGGCGATGATTGCCAGGAATTGGGGACAGTTTATGGAATTTATGGAAATCTGTGAAAAGGCGCAGGTGGAAGTCCTCTGTCTGGATGAAGTGGAAGATGCAGGGCGTATTCCGGCCTCTGCTGCAGCAGTCTTCAAGCTCATACTGGAGAGGTAATTCGTATAGAGTCTTCGCAGCTTTCCGGCTGCATCCTCGTCAACCACAGCGATCCCGTTTTCTATTCGATATCCGTATGGTGTGTGTCCCATGTCCTTACATCCTTTCTTTGAGCGTAAGCCCGTATTTTAATTCAAAGGCAACTTCCTGTCGGGAGAGCATCCGAATACGGGCTACTGTTTTTTCGAATAATTCTTCATCAAAAGCGTCCAGCATTACGCCTTTATCTATAAATCGCAGCAAATCGAGAGCAGCAGTTACTAATGTGGTATCTCTGGTAAGGCTTTTGTTCAAAGCAGTCATTTCTGCTCTATATTGATCTGCCTGTAATAAAAGCGCATTATTTTCTTCGTTATAAAAGATCTGGTCGATATAGTCCTGAGCCATCAGCTTGGTCAGGGTTTCTCTCTGTTCGGCATTTTCAAGCAGCAGACTTTGGATTTCCTGAATCCTGCGTAAGGAAGTGTCTTTGCTGACGCCTTTTATGGCTTCCACATAGGGCTTGAGTATAATTCGATGCCCAAAAACCAGCTTATTGACCATCGTAACAAAAGCCATTTTCAGCTCATCGTCACGAATGTACTTCATGGAGCAGCGGCTTTTATCATTGATGTGGGTGTTGCAGCATCATGCCACGTATTTGTAATTGCTACAGGTGTGTATTCGCCGCTTGAAAGTATCGCCACACTCGTTGCCAATAATCTTGCCAGAGAAGCAGTAGCGGTTTTGGTACTTACCGTTGCCTTTTATGATGCCTTTTTCGAGACCGCGTTGTGTAATCAGAGCACCATCAGCTTCAAAGTCCTTTCGGTTGATGATGGGCTCATGGTGATCGGCAAGCGCATACCGATCTTTTTGTCCATAAGACATGGCGGTTAAATTGAGAATCGGTGTAGGTCTTTTGGAAAATGACGTCGCCAGTGTATTTTTCGTTAGTAATCATGCCACGTATCGTTGTTGCTGTCCAGCGGCCTCCCTTTTTGGTGGGGATACCTTTATCGTTTGGCTCATTTGCAATGGCCTGCGTGTCTTTATCGGAAAGAACCTGTGAGAAAATCCAACGGACAATCTCGGTTTGTTCCGGATTTATGATCATCTGTTTGCCGTTCCAATCGTACCCATAGGGCAGATAACTGAGTTTGAAGGTACCGTTTTGAAATCGCTTCTGAATGGACCATTTGCTGTTCTCGGAAATGGATGTAGATTCTCCCTCGATCATGCTGCTTAAGATGGCGAGAAAGAGTTCACTTTCCATTGAGTGGGTATTCAGATTTTCTTTCTCGAAATAAACTGGAATATTCAACTTGAGGAGCTTACGTACCATTTCCAAACAGTCGGCAGTATTCCTTGCAAAATGGCTAATGGATTTCGTGACAATAAAATCAATCTTTCCGGCCTCGCAGTCTGCGATCATCCGAAGAAGCTCTGGCCGCTTTCCTTTCTTCGTTCCAGTGATACCTTCATCAAAATATAGACCCGCGAAGATCCAATCCTCACGGCTTGAGATGTAATTCACATAATGGCGTTTCTGTACTTTGAGGCTTTCAAGCTGAGCATCGGTATACGTGGAAACTCGGCAGTAGGCAGCCACGCGGAGAGTCTTCCTTGTGGTTTGCTTGGGCTCATTGCTGCTTATTTTTGTAATCTTCTTCATGGATTCACCTCCCTTCGGTAGTGTGACATGTTACCTCTAAACAGCAGATATATCAACGGATTTTGGCATTATTTCCGCAAGAAACGAAAAGAAAGATTGTCGATTTAGATGGGTTAATTTGTCGAATTGCGACAAGAAAATAAGTCCAGAATCAAGCAGTGCCTTTGCGATGCGCTGGGCTCTGTAATAATCCATATCCTGCTGGAATTGCTCCATTGTGAAGAAGTGATCGGTAGTCACTCCTTCAAGTATTGCAATAAGATCAGCGTTAAATGATATAAGCTGTGCCATAGGTGTATCCTCCAATCATGAGAGGTTTCTCTCAAAGACTCATCTGGACGGAAACACCTATTTTGGCTGAAAAAAATAGCCCACTGAAGAAAGATAATCTCCTCGATGAGCTTTGGAGGGTAGTTTACGTTATTTTGTTTTTATCGCATAGTCGAGCGAAATCCAGCCAGTGCCGGATTTCAGCCGTCCCCAGCCGGTATCAGAGCCTTTGCCGGTCTGCACCTCCACAATGGTGAATACGCCTTTCCCTGTGAACTTTCCGGTCTTGGCGTAGTCCGTCCCCGGCCCTTTGCGGATGTTCAGGTCAGAGATGCCCACCTTCACGGTAAACGGCACATCTGATGTCTGGGATGTTGTACCTGGCGTGTAAATCTTCACACCATTCTTGTCAAACACACTGTACCCCGGATTGGTGTCGGCGCACTTCCTTAGCGTTGGCAAGAAACGTAAAGGCTCCTTTCTGAGTCCCAGCATTCGTCCAGGTCTTGCGGACTCGGTACATCTGGTCAGAAGAGAATGTCGTGCCACCGGACGAGCCGCCAAGCTCCGCCGTGACCTTCGCAGCCAAGTCAGAAAGCCTGCCATACAGCCAGTCTTTGGGACAGGACTTGTTGGCAAACCATCGGTGGACGGTCAGTACCATCTCATCAGACTTCGGAGAGTAAGCAAGGGTTTTATCTTTATCACCCAGCCACAGGAGCTTACTCTTGCCATTGCGTTTGCAGATGTCCATGCAGAGCTTGATGAGCGTCTGGTAGACTGCATCCTTAAACGCATACGGTTCTGTGGCGTCTGACGCACACTCGATGGTGACTGCCCTCTGGTCGTTGGAGTTGGAGGAAGAACACCAGGAGCGGTTTTTCTCCTCCACATATATCCCGACACGGCCATCCGCGCCGATGCCATAGTTGCAGCTTGCCTGTCTGGACGAGGGCAGGAAGATGCCGCCTA